>TARA_R110002096_G_scaffold435770_1_pt1 | contig 121445 bp, 125 predicted proteins | sample TARA_R110002096 | Tara Oceans TARA_R110002096 (sample SAMEA4397295) | marine metagenome | biome: Polar Biome; feature: [DCM] deep chlorophyll maximum layer (ENVO:01000326); material: water (ENVO:00002006), including particulate matter (ENVO:01000060) such as... | depth 35 m
AAACTCACGCAAACCATCGTCAGCTGATTGACCTGGTACATCAAAATGAATTAGCCCCGACGCACCCCCACCTATATCACCCCATGCACAACCCTGCCACAAAACTGACAAGGCAAAAAACGTGCAGATGACTGGTTTCTTGATCAAACTCTATCCTCCGCTATTTCAACCATTTTCATCCAGTGTTGAGTGTATTTTGAGTAATTAAGCAAACAAGATATCAAACGGTCTTGCATATAATGAACGTCTGCAATGTGAAATCCACTATCCGAGTGAAGTATTAATTTTAAATTTTGACAGCACGGCATGATGTGTTCCCCAATGACGAACCTAAAAATAAGTTTTTCTGTAGCCTAGTTAAATTATTTTAAAAAGCTTTTACATTTATGAAACAGATAAAAACTACGATTCATTAAATGTGATATAATAAGTTCTCTCATCCACTTTATTAATCTGAAGCCCGAGATTTAGTTCTAAGGCATCAAATATCGCTTGTAATTTACCGATAGGATAATATCCTCCCACTCTTAGGGTGCGAATGTTTGGATCTCCAATTATTATTTTGTTTGATGTATAACGCGATACTTCTTCTATAACATCGGATAAAGGTTCGTCGTCAAAAGCCAGCATGCCTTGGCGCCAGGAGAATTTTCTCTCAATCGTCTCTTTTTCTTCTTGAACAATAGATTCAATTTCTTGTTCACCAAAGATGACATTTTTTCCGGCGTTTGCGACCACCGTATTATTTTTATCGCTCTCTTCTAATATTTCTTCCGTAATTTCAAACTGCTCGTCTTCGAAACGCTCTATGCTTTCATTAGCTCTAATGCGAACTTTACCTTCCTCAACGATAACGTTCACGCGGTCATTTTTGACCCGAACTGAGAAAATAGTCCCAAGGGCCATAACATCTCCCTTGCGCGCCTTTACAATGAAAGGTCGCTCTGGATCAGATGCAACATCAAAATGTGCTTCGCCTTTATAGAGGTGGATATTTCTTTGCCCGTCATGATAATTCACCTCAACTAATGTATCGGTGTTTAACCTTATTTTAGATCCGTCAGCTAACTGAACTGTTTGTTGACCGCCAATATCGGTTGTGTATTTTCCATTTGTAGATTTGAACTGAGCGATATTGTGAAAATGTAGACCCAACCCTACAGAAATACAAAGTATCAGGCTTGCAGCCACTGAGATAAATATTCGCGTTTTACCCTTGTTCACATACTTATTATTTTCAAACTGTTGTTCACTGGTGGTGTTATTCACTTCTCCGCGTTGATCAGCAGCATCAACGTCGATATCTGCATCCTCTATTTTGTCCCAGATCGTAGCCAATCGTTCTAATTCGATCTTGTGAAGTTCCTTTGCCCGAATCCATTTATTTAGCTCGGCTTTTTCTGCATTTGATAGATTTCCACTATCTATACGCGCCAGCCAGGCGCAGGCTTCTTTGATAGCTATTGCCCGCTCACCCGGAAAACTAACGATTTCAGTCATTGCCGGAAACTCCCAAACTACTCTTACCATTTGAGGAATTATCAGAATTCATATGTGCATTCCCGCTGTGGAGACGGACGTACGTCTCGCAACGTTCCAAACCTTTTGCAATATGTTTTTCCGTTGTACTCAATGTAATTCCCAACTCCTGCGCTATATCTTTTAATGGCATACCCTGTACCAAACGCAATACTGTTACCCTTCTACATTGATGCGGTAAAGCATCGAACGCAGATAATAAAAGTTCGCGATTTTGCTTCTTTTCCAGCGCATCAAATGCAGAACTTTCACTAGTAGAGAACGTCGGGCCGCTATAATCCTCTATATAATCTGTTAATCGGGCGGCCATTTTTGTCTTTTCCCGTACAGCAAGGTTTTTCGCGGTTTTAAACATATATGTTTTTGGATATTGTATATGTGTGGTTTTTTCTGCTTTGTACGTCCTTAAAAAGGCTTCTTGCAATATATCTTCAGGATCGTCTTTTTTTCCGATATATCTTTTTATATATCTTATCAAGGACGCCCGACATTCCCCGAATGCATTGAGAACAGTATCTTTTTCCTCTGCTTCTTCAGTCATTTTAATCCTAGATGGGTTGTTTCATCAATAATCTTAACCTTAACTACTTCAAATTAGACAGTTCGATAGCGCGGTGTCAAGCAGGCTGAGTAGATTGCTTAGCCGTTTCCTAATTCAGATTTATATCCTTTTTCCTGTGTTTTTTTATTCCCTCTGCGTCCAACAGGGCTTGACATAATATTTTTTTAGATGAATTTGGACGCCTATATGTTTTTATAAGAAATATTCAGAGAGGTGTTCATGGGAGTTATTGTCGACGCATTGCCGCTCGTTATTTTGATGCTCGCCACTGGAGTTGTCGGCGGCATTCTTGCCGGTCTGCTCGGTGTTGGGGGAGGCATCGTTATTGTCCCCGTACTTGAGTTCGCACTTGGTGTGGCTGGTGTCGATCCGGGCATTCGCATGCATGTTGCTGTTGCGACATCCCTCGCGACAATTATTCCAACATCAATAGCATCTTCGCGTGCGCACCACGCCCGTGGGGCGGTTGATTTCGGTCTGGTAAAAAGTTGGGGAGCGTCAATTTTACTAGGATCCGTGTTTGGGACTTGGATTGCCTCTCAAGTTAATAGTACGGTTCTTGCTGCTGTCTTTGCCGTTATTGCTCTTCTAGTTGCTCTAAAAATGATGTTGCCACTTCAGGATAAAGTTGTTGCAAAAAATGTTCCAACAGGCGTTGTTGGCATCCCACTTCCATTTTCTATCGGCACATTATCTTCGATGATGGGTATCGGAGGAGGCACCCTCAGTGTGCCTATTTTAACGCTGCTTTCCAAACCGATCCATCAGGCCGTAGGTACAGCGGCCCTATTCGGGCTTGTTATCAGTGTACCGGGAACGATTGGCTTTGTTGTTGGTGGCTGGAACAATCCGAGCCTACCTCTGGGAAGTTTTGGTTTTGTAAATATAATCGGATTTTTGATTATCTCACCAGCCACTGTCATCGCGGCGCCGTTCGGCGCGAAAATCGCCCATATGTTAACCCGGCGTCAATTATCGATTGCATTTGGGCTCTTTTTGTTAATCGTTGGTATTCGAATGTTTTGCCGTGCCCTAATAGGCTAAGCTCTCACGATATTTGAAGCAAATACATCCGGGAAATGCAAGCTCTTGATCAAAGTTTTCTGGTATCTGAACACGAGTATACCAAATTCAACCCAGTCAATACCATTACCGCTTTAACTTTTCCCAAGGACGACGGTCTGGCAATTATTTCGGTCGAGGCCGCGCACATTTATTAAATCTAGTAGATTGATCAGATATTGTTTTTTATCTTCGTTTAAGGACGTGACATCAGTGGAGTAAAGGGTTGAGTAATTCTCAATATAAGCTGTGCAAAGCTGTTGATTATTGAGGTTTTCTACAGAAGAAGAATGCTGTTCTCCGCTTGTAACGCAGCCCGAAATCAGAAATAGAATTAATAACGGTATTTTCGTGTGAAAACGCATTGATATCCCCCAATATTTTGGATATCTTATTTTTTTTAGCTCTTAATGTCAATAGACAGTGAGTAGATTGGTGTGCTTTATTTTTCCAGAATTAGGGACCTTAACGTCTTAATAAATTTATCGATTTCGCCTTTGTCGTTGTAATAGTGCACGGAAGCACGAACAAGATTGGGGAGCTTGTTTTTATTGGCGTCAAGTAGAGTACTGCTTGGTGCAGAGACACTTGTATTGATATGGTGCGCCCTCAGTGAATTCACAATATCTGCGGCGACGTGGTCATCCACATAGAAGCTTGTGATCGCGCATTGTTGATCACTAATTGCATGAATATGGACGCCATCAAGTTCACCAAGGCGTGATCTAAGATAAGTTGCCAGTTCCGAGTTGCGTGCACGAATATTGTCGAGGCCAATATCAAGAGCATAATCAACGGCAGCACCCAATCCGAGGATTGCTGCGTAATTACTCTCCCAGTTTTCAAAGCGCCTTGCATCCGGCTTTAGCTTATATTCACTTGTACTTAGCCAATCAGCGCTCCTAAGGTCGACGATTGGCGGGTGGAGCTTTTGGACAACCGATTTACGCACATATAAGAAACCAACTCCGCGCGGTCCGCGCAGATATTTACGCCCCGTGGCTGAGAGCATATCACAGCCAATTTCGTCCACATCAATGGGCATTTGTCCCACCGACTGACAGGCATCAACCAAATAAAGAATGTTATGTTTTTTCGCCACTTTTCCAAGGTCCGCTATGGCATTTACGAGGCCGCTATTTGTCGGGACATGGGTGGCCGAGATAAGCTTCACATTCTCGTCAATCATATCTTCAAGAATATCAAGGCATAGATTTCCATCATCGCCGCTTGGGATCACTTCGATAGACACGCCTTTATCGCGGGCCATGTGAAGGTAGGCGATGAAGTTGGAGACATATTCCGCTTCCACTGTCAGGATGCGGTCGCCGGGTTTAAAATCAATGGCATAAAATGCCATGGCCCAACCGACGGTGGCATTTTCAACAATGGCGATTTCATCGGCACTTGCACCAATCAGCTTTGCCACTGAGCCATACACCCCGTCAATTTCTGATTTGCGCTGGGCCATTGCTTCGTAGCCACCGATCGCGGCCTCCAATTTTAGATGGGCGATTTGCGCATCAAGAACCGGCTGCGACATGAGAGATGCACCAGCATTGTTTAGATGGATGGAGCTTTTTTTGCCGGGGGTTTCGCGGTATATTTTTTCAAGATTGATTGCCATGCGCTTTATCCTAAGAAACAAGAACGGCACTAAATCATAAAAATACTACTTCCTCAATCGAAAATATTACGCTAGCATGCCTAAAAATTTATAATGGGGCCGTTATATTGTATAAGTCGTTTATAACTTTCGTATTTTTCGTAATCACTGCGAGTATTTCCCACGCGCAAAATTTCAAATTTGTTGAGGCAACCATCGACGATATCCACATGGCCTTGAGCTCCGGTGAAATGACATGTCGGCAAATAGTGTCCGGTTATCTGGACCGGATATCGACGTTTGACCAGGATACAAAATTAAACGCCATAACCGTGGTTAACCGAAAAGCGCTTGAAAAGGCGGACAGCATCGATGCCAAATTAAAAAGCGGCGAGCAACTTGGCCCGCTTTATTGTGCTCCGATTTTAATAAAAGACAACTATGATACTCATGATTTGCCTACCACGGGTGGTTCTATTGCGCTGAAGAACAGCTATCCGCCCGATGATGCGTTTATGGTGGAAAAATTACGTGAAGCCGATGCGATTGTTATTGCGAAAACCAATATGGCCGAGTGGGCCTTTAGCCCGCGGCAAACCAAAAGCTCGTCATTTGGCACCACGGTCAATGCCTATGACCTGACCCGCGTGCCAGCCGGATCAAGTGGTGGTACGGCGTCCGGAACAGCAGCAAGCTTTGGTGTGGCTGGGATGGGATCTGATACAGGAAATAGTATCCGCGGCCCATCATCGCATCTGGCATTATTTGGAATTCGTTCAACCATCGGACTGACTAGTCGCGACGGTATTATTCCGCTGGCCTGGGACCGGGATATTGCCGGACCTATGACAAGAACGGTCAGGGACGGTGCTAAAATTTTTAATGTGGTGGCCGGCTATGATCCCAAAGATGCAATGACCGAATTGGGCAAAGGTAAGCGTAAAGATGATTATACAGATTATCTTGATAAAGATGCCCTTAAGGGGATGCGTATCGGCGTGCTTCGCGCGCTGGTTTTTACAGAAGACGCTGATCCCGAGATCACAGCACTGTTTATTAAAGCAGTGGAAGATTTAAAAGCGGCCGGAGCGATCATCATTGATCCATTTGAAATTGATAATTTCGCTTCCCATCGGGACGCGCCTAATTTTTGTAGTCGCTTTCGATATGACATGCATGAGTATCTAAAAACACTGGGGGATAAGGCACCAATAAAAGACGTCATGGAAGTTTATGCCAGCGGTCAGTATTCGGCCTATGTTAAAGGGGGACTTGAAAGTTTTGGTGCCGGACCACTTGATATACATCCACGCGATGACAATCCGCCGTGTCCGGAATTTCCTGATCATCCCGGAAGAAACGCCTTTAAAGCGGATGTGGAAGGGGCGATGGATAAATATGAGGTCGACGTAGTTATCTACCCCAGCTGGACCAATCCCCCAGCGCTTTTATCCCGTGCAGATGCTGATTATAAGGGCGATAACAGTCAGATCATCGCCCCGGCAACTGGTCTTCCAGCAGTGACCGTACCTATGGGCTTTAGCCACGGTAATTTGCCGGCAGGACTTCAAATTCTCGCGCGGGCTTATCAGGAAGAAATTTTATTTGCCACCGCCTATGCTTACGAGCAGAAAACCAAACACCGGAAAGCACCAAGAAGGTTTCCAGAAATTAAAAAAGTAACTCAATTTGCGAAAGTATCCAAGAAATGACTCAAGAGTATAAAAGCGACATTGAAATCGCACGCGAAGCTACCGCGAAACCAATCGGTGAAATTGCTGAGAAAATAGGCATACCAGACAGCGCACTTATTCGTTACGGCGATGACAAAGCAAAAGTAAGTCTGGAGTATATTGAAAGTCTTGAGGGTAACAAAGACGGAAAACTCATATTGGTGACCGCCATTACCCCAACCCCTGCCGGGGAAGGTAAGACCACAACCACAGTCGGCCTTGGTGACGGGCTTAATAAAATAGGCAAAAAAGCGATGATTTGTATCCGCGAACCATCGCTCGGTCCGTGCTTCGGAATGAAGGGTGGTGCCGCAGGCGGTGGTTATGCGCAAGTGATCCCCATGGAAGATATCAACCTTCATTTTACAGGTGATTTTCATGCGATTACATCCGCAAACAACTTGCTTGCTGCGATGATCGATAACCATAATTACTGGGGTAATTCAACCCACCTTGATAACCGTCGTATTACTTGGCGCCGAGTGATGGATATGAATGATCGCTCGCTACGTCAGATCGCGACTTCTCTGGGCGGGGTTGCAAATGGTTTCCCGCGTGAAGGTGGATTTGATATCACGCCTGCGTCCGAAGTGATGGCCATTTTCTGTCTGGCAAGCAGCATTGCCGATCTGCGCCGACGACTTGGTAGTATCACTATCGGTCAGACTCGTGACCGCAAAACCATTTACGCCCGCGAAGTAAAAGCGGACGGGCCGATGACTGTGCTGCTAAAAGACGCGCTTCAGCCAAACCTAGTCCAGACGTTGGAACATAACCCGGCCTTTATACATGGCGGGCCGTTTGCCAATATTGCCCACGGTTGTAACACTGTGATGGCAACAAAAACGGCGCTTAAATTGGCCGACTATGTGGTCACAGAAGCGGGTTTCGGTGCCGATCTTGGTGCGGAGAAATTCTTTGACATAAAATGTCGCAAAGCGGGCCTTAAGCCGGATTGTGTGGTTCTTGTAGCAACTGTCCGTGCTTTGAAAATGCACGGCGGCATTGGTAAAGGTGATCTTGCCACTGAAGATGTAAGCGCCGTTAAGAAAGGGCTTCAAAATCTGGAACGTCACGCTGAAAATATTAGAAAATTTGGTGTTGAAGCCGTCGTCGGCATAAACCGATTCCCAACTGACACGGACGCGGAAATTGCTGCAGTGGTCGATGCCTGTGCTGATGTTGGTATTAAAGCGGTGGAAAGTTATCACTGGGCTCACGGAAGCGACGGAAGTGCTGATTTGGCTCAGGCCGTGGTGGAAACCATTGATGAAGGAAAAGCTGAATTTAACGTTCTTTATCCTGATCACTTAAACCTTCTCACTAAGATTGAGGTCGTCGCGAAGGAAATTTACCGGGCGGATGAAGTCTTTGCCGATCAGAAAATCAGAAACCAGCTTAAGGAATTTGAAAAAGAAGGTTTCGGGCATTTGCCCGTTTGCATGGCAAAAACCCAATATAGCTTTTCCACAGATCCCGCGCTTAAAGGTGCACCAACCGGGTATGGTGTGCCGATCCGAGAAGTGCGCATTTCCAGCGGTGCCGAGTTTATCCTTGTGGTTTGCGGTGCCATCATGACCATGCCGGGACTGCCACGCGTACCTGCGGCAGAAGCGATTGAAATTGATGAAAATGGCTTGGTGCAAGGGCTGTTTTAATTGAAGGCGCTGAAAGCGAATATCGGGAAATCTTTTGGACCCAGTAAAGAGTTCTTGGTCACACAGGAAATCATTGATCAGTTCGCCAGTGCCACTCAGGATCTTGATCCGCTTCATATTGACCCGAAATGGGCCGCTGAAAACGGCCCATTTCCGTCGACCATTTCATTTGGTTTTCTCACCATGTCTTTTATAACCGCAATGGCCCATGACGTATTGCAGTATGAGCGCGAAGAACGGGATGGTTCGTCCGGTTTCCCGCTTAATTATGGCTTTAATAAAATGCGGCTTATCGCACCAGTGCCGGTGAATTCAAAAATTTTCGGTATTTTCACCATAAAGGATGTTGTGGAGCGTAAACCGGGGCAGATTTTACAGACTTATGAAGTTGTCGTGCATATTAAAGGCGTGGAAAAACCTGCTCTGGTCGGAGAGTGGCTGGCCCTTTGGGTCAATAGCTGAAAATACAGATTAACATTGTTTCTTGAATAGTTTTTCCACAGAAATATTGAATTCATCGTCAAAATGACTAAGATGAAATTGATATGTTATTACAAAAATAGATTTTTAGGGAAACGGTCTCAGGGATGAGCAGCATATTTAAAAAAATGGCTACAGTATTGCTCAGTGCTGCTCTCGTTGCGGCGTCTTTAACACCGAGCTTTGCTGCTAGAAAGCAGTTTAACATTGGAACCGGCTTTATTGGTAGTTCCATGCATGCGCTCGGTACTGTGATGGCCAAGCATATGCAAAAAAATCTGCGCATGCGTGTAACGGCTAGGCCATATGTTGGGCCAAGCGCGTTTTTGCCGCTCGTAAACACTGGCGAGCTTTCTATGGGGCTTTCTTCTATGGGGGAGGCCAATGCTGCTTATAAGGGCCTTGAAACAGACCCTAAGAAGGATGTGCGTACTGTAGCGCGTCTGTTTGCGATGCCGTTTGCATTTATCGCCCGTAAAGATTCAGGCATTAAAACCATTGCCGATCTTCGCGGTAAAAAAGTTGTACTTGATTTTGCAGCAGCAGGTGCGATGACCGCTATGTCACAAACCATGCTTGATGGCGCAGGACTAACTCGGGAAGATATTGAAGTGATTACCGTTTCCGGCGTTGGGCAGGGCATAGAAGCAGTGGTTGAAGGAAACGCCGATGCTGCGCCGGGCAGCGTTAGTATGGCGGCCGTACGTAAAGCCAGCGCGACAGCCGGCATTACCGTCCTGACATTAGCAGCTGATGGATTTGAAGAAAGGCTTGCGCAGTCAAAGTCATCCGACATCAGACCATTTATGGTGGATGCTGGAACCTATCCAGGCGTTGAGGTGGTGACAAGAATATTTGCCCTTGATATTTTTCTTGTAGTACCAAAATCACTTGAGGACGAGGATGTGGTAAAAATTTTGAATGTACTGCATTCAAGTTGGGGAGATATGCAGAGAGAACATAATGTTTTAAGTAGTTTCAGCACTGATGAATTTGTCCATTCATCGCAAACTGTACCGTATCATCAGGCGGCGATTGACTTTTACAAGCAAGGAAAAGGTACGGCGATCTGGGATGCGGAAGCGGATGCGCGTAACCAAAAATTAATCGATCTCTGGAAATAAACGGTCGTGAGTGGCGTGGAAACAAACCCTGCAATTAAGGAAACAACAGCGCGAAAGATATTCAATGTTTTTATCTTTGGTCTTCCTCTTCTTTGCGGGATTAGCTGGATCATGGGTGTGCCGCTTCAACTTGGTATTTCTATTCTTGGTGGAAATTACCTCGCCTTTCTGATTGCCTTTGCCCTTGCTGCGTCATTTATATATTGGCCTTACGGTAGGGATGCGAAAATACCCGATTATATATTGGCGCTCATTGCTGGTGGTGTGTGGTTGCTTTGCGCTTATAATTATGAAGAATGGTTGCTTAATCAGCACGAAAGAACCACTTTTAAAATCACAATGTCGGTTCTGGCAATAGGATTTCTTACCGAAGGAGTAAGAAAAACAGCGGGAAACGGCATGGCAGCAGTGATTGCAGCGTCGCTTCTTTACGGAATTTTTGGCCATAATGCGCCCGGCATATTTGAAGGCGCACAAAATGATTATGACGCGCTTTTCATGTATCTCTACATCGATAGTAGCGCGGTGCTTGGTTTTATTATCATGGTGGCCGGGACATTGATCCTCGGATTTTTAGTCATGGGGCAAGTCATGCAAGCCAGTGGAGCGACCGGTTTTTTCTCAGACATCGCCATGGCTTCCATTGGTCACAGGCGCGGCGGTCCGGCCAAAGTCTCTGTGGTTGGCAGCTCGCTCATGGGTATGGTAAGCGGTGCAACGGTTGCCAACATCATGTCGACAGGCATGGTATCTATACCGCTGATGAAACGAAACGGTTTTAAGGGCTCCATGGCAGCAGGGATAGAGGCGGTCGCCTCAAATGGCAGCCAGCTTGCTCCTCCCGTTATGGGGGCGACAGCGTTCATCATTGCTGAATATTTGGAACTGCCCTACGCGACTATCGTTGCCGCAGCCATTATTCCTGCTATTGTTTATTATCTATTTTTGTTTTGTCAGATCGATTTTTATGCACGGGACAAAGGTCTGGAAGGCTTGAAAAAATCGGATCTGCCAAATATTGGTAATGTTTTAAAATCTGGATGGCTTTTTATAATACCGCTGATGGTGCTCATATTTTTTCTGTTCGTCATGTCTTATAATCCCGCAAAATCAGCGCTTTATGCTACACTTTCCCTGCTGGTACTTGCGTTGATTAAATTTAGAAAAATACCGTCTCTGGATACAGTCTACACGTCGATCGTTCAATTGGGAAAACCTTTTGTGATGCTGGTGATGATTTGCGGTGGTGCGGGGATTATCATCGGGGTGATCAATATGAGCGGGCTTGGTTTTAGCCTCGCCCTTGCGCTTAGTGATGTGGGAGCGGCGTACGGGCTTTTCGTCATGCTGATACTCACCGCGTTTATTTCCATTATTCTTGGAATGGGCATGCCAACATCTGCTGTTTATATCATTGTCGCCATGCTGCTGGCCCCGTCGATAGCTGATATGGGCGTGCCTCTTATCGCAGCTCATTTCTTTGTGTTTTATTTCGGTCTGGCATCCTTTCTGACGCCGCCGGTGGCAATAGCCTCTTATGCTGCTGCAAGCCTTGCCAGGGCGGACTTAAAGGAAACAAGTATTGCGGGGCTTAAGCTTGGCCTATCCGCCTTTATCATTCCGTTTTATTTTATATATAATCCGGAAATATTGATGATCGGAGAATGGAGCGAAATTTTGGTCGCTGGGGGCGTACTTGCAATCGCCGGCATACTCCTGGCCCGGTCGATAACATTCTATTCCAGTGACGGTTTGCGTTCAAATTTATACGCTACCATTGATATGGTTGCCTGCATATTTGTTGGAACAGCGACCATTTGGCTTGGCAAGGAAAATATAGTAATATACGCCGTAATGGCAATTGGAATCGGCGCGATTATTTACGGCAACCGCTGGTTAAAAAGCGAATAACAATTCGGGTAATTTTTATTTTCCACAACTTTAAGCGGGGGTAGATTGATATAATTTACGGAATTGTTATTTTCTTTTTCGAATTAATGTTATATTATATCATCAATTATAAACAACAGCTCAAGATATGAGGGTATTATGGTCAAATTCACGGTAAATGGTAAAGCACACATCTTTAATGGTGATGAGGAGATGCCGCTGCTTTGGTATCTGCGCGATAACGCAAAATTAACAGGAACAAAATTTGGTTGCGGGATCGCCCAGTGTGGTGCATGTACCGTCCATATTGGTGGGGCCGCCCAGCGTTCCTGTTCGGTGCCCATGGCTGCCGTTGAGGGTGAAGAGATCACCACTATTGAAGGACTAGCCGGCGCAGAACGGCTTCATGCGGTGCAACGTGCGTGGATCGATGAGGATGTGGCCCAGTGCGGTTTCTGCCAAAGTGGACAGATCATGGCTGTGGCATCATTTCTTAAGGATTATCCAACCCCTACGGATGATGAGATTGATGAGAATCATACAAATCTCTGCCGCTGCGCCAGCTACGCGCGGATGAGAAAGGCTATCCACACCGCCGCCCGTTATTTAAGAGGGGAGATGTAAGATGGAAAATTTAAACAGAAGAAAATTCTTGCAAGTGTCCGCAGCAGCAGGCGCACTTGTCATCTCCGCGCCATCGATCAGTTTCGCTCAAAGTGCAAATAGCGATCGCTACCGCAATCTCGATACCAATCTTGGATTTTATTTAAAAATTGATGCGGATAACACCGTAACAATTGGCTACTCAGTGCCCGATGATGGTACCGGGGTTAGTACTGCGCTTCCGATGCTTGTTGCCGAAGAGCTTGATGTGGATTTTGATGCGGTAGGGGTCGAAAAGTTACCGCCCCTTTATAAAGAAAACGATGGCAGTAATCCACGTGGTGGTGATGATCCCTATATTAATCAAACATATAAAGGGCGCTCAATTCACCAGTCAACAGGTGGCAGTCAGGCAATTCGCCAGTCTTATGAAATGCTCCGTCAGGCTGGTGCTGAAGCACGCGCCCTTCTCATGAAAGCTGCTTCGGAGCAGCTTGGTGTATCCATGTCGGATCTAAACACAGAGAACGGTTATGTTCTAAACGGCTCAAAGAAATTGAGTTATGGGTCGCTGGCCGCAAAAGCAGCAGACGTAAAGCTCGATTTTGAACCAAAATTAAAAACGCCCGACGAGTATAAGATTATTGGCACCGACCAAGGCCAGAAAGTCGCTCAAGATGTGGCAACCGGTGAGCAAAAATACTGCTCGGATATGGAACTGCCGGGTATGCTGAGCGCAGTGATAGCCCGCTGTCCTTATATCGATGGTTTGGTCAAGTCTTATGATGATACCGAAGCCCTTAAGGTTCCTGGTGTGCGTCATATCATTCGCGTAAATCGCATCCCTGAAGATTTATCACAACAGAAATATATTGCCGATGGCGTAGCCGTTATCGCTGATAATTATTGGGCCGCCCTAAAAGGCCGGGAAGCCTTGGAAATAGAATGGGATAAAGGTAGATGGTCCCATGTTGATAATGCATGGATCGATGACAATTTTAATAAATTGGTTGAAAGTGGCAAAACCAATATCCGTCTTGAACATGGTGATTTTGACAAAGCTTACGCCGATGCTGATAAAACTCTGGAAGTGGCCTACGATCAGCCTTATTGGGCTCATGCAACCATGGAAACTCCATGTGGCCTTGTCGATGTCCAATCGGATAAAGTGATTGTATACGCCGGAAACCAAACTGTGGTTCGGGTCATGAATGACCTGATGGATGTTCTCCCAGGGTACAGCCATGATCAGTTTGATGTGACGATTATGCGCATTGGTTCAGGATTTGGTCGTAAGTTTATTGTTGATGCGGTAACTGAAGCCGCAATTTGCTCAAAAGCGGTCGGAAAACCAGTCAAAGTTATTTGGACCCGTGAAGATGATCTTGAGCAGGACTTTTATAATCCAAAAGGGCGTCATGTTTTTCGCGGTGGTCTTGATAAAGACGGTAAGCTCGTTGCGGCAAACTACCTTCATTGTTCAACGGATAATGACTTTGCGACCCACGCCTTTCCGGCCCATCATGTGCCGAATTACCGCGGTGAAGTCATTAACAGCAAAGTGCTGCCAAGCGGCCCATGGCGTGGTCCGACGGAAAATGTTGCGGGTTATGCCATGCAATCATTTGTTGATGAAATGGCGCATCTTGCTGGTATTTGCCCGCTGAAATACCGCCTCGATATGTTTCGTGAAACTGGCGATACGCCGCATCCGGGTTTCAGTAGCGATATTATGGTCGCTGAGCGGTTCATCAACGTCCTGACCATGGCCGCGAAAAATGCCGGCTGGGGCAAAGAACTACCAGAAGGTCACGGTATGGGTGTTGCAAGCTTCATGACATTTGGTGGTTACGCCGCTTGCGTTGTTGAGGTAAAAGTGGATAGCGACGGTACACTCACCATTATCAATGCCTGTGGGGCAGCTGATCCTGGGATTGCCATTAATCCGCAAGGCTGCCGCGCGCAAATAGAAAGCGGTACATTAGACGGCTTCAGCGCAGCACTTGGTCAAGCGATTGCAATTGAAGGTGGGCGTGTGGTGAACAACAACTTTGACAGCTACGAAATGGCTCGAATTGGAGCATCACCACATCAATTCACCGCGGAAGTTGCCAGAAACACCATCACACCAAAAGGACTTGGTGAAATGTCATTGCCGCCAGCGATCCCGGCATTGTGCAATGCGATTTATGATGCGTGTGGTGTGCGGATTAGAAAGTTACCAATCGCCGACCAGCTTGAAAAGGCGATGAAAGGGTAAATTTATACATAGAAGAAGTGTAAAAATGGCACTTGTGGTAGTTTTGAATATTAAGGTTTCATAACGAATAACGCGGAGGATTATTTTCTGTAAAGTTCTTTCGGGTCCTTAATTACGTCTGCGATGATTTTAGCACTACCATCCGCAGACAGTTCTTCGAAAAAACAACTGCGCCTTCCGGTATGGCAGGCGACACCATTTTGTTCCACGAGCAACAAAACTGTATCCGCGTCACAGTCGATGCGGAAGTTTTTCAGAGTTTGAACTTGTCCGGAAGTCTCGCCCTTTCGCCACAATTTTTGCCGTGATCTTGAATAATAACAGACGCGGCCGGTGCTTAATGTTTCTATCACTGCATCTCTATTCATCCACGCCATCATCAACACTTCGCATGATTCGAAATCCTGAGCGATTGTTGGAATTAGTCCGTCTGTGTTAAACTGTAATTTATCAATTGTTTGTGCTAAGGAGTTGTTATTCTCTGTGCTTGTCATAATATTTTCCTGATGGCTTGATATTTTATAACAATCAGGGCAATATCACAATTCAGGTCTCTATGGAATAGTAATTGAGAGAGAAAAAAAGTGTTAAAACATAAACATGATCATGACGCGTGTATTGAAACCGCTCTTGAGGCAGCACAAAAAATATGTGAGGAACGCGAAACTAGATTTACGCCACTAAGGCGCAGAGTGCTCGAACTCGTCTGGAGCAAACATGAGCCGATTACAGCTTATGAAGTTCTGGATTTGCTAAGTGAGGGGAAAAAACGAGTGGCGCCACCGACAGTATATCGCGCTTTGGACTTTCTTATCGAAGAAGGATTCGTTCACAGAATCGAATCTTTGAATGCCTTTGTCGGCTGTAGCGACCCCGCACATAAGCATCAGGGTCATTTCATGATTTGTACAAAATGCAGCAATGTTACCGAAATGAACGAAAGATCACTTCATGATGTGATTGAGCAAGCTGCAAAAGAAAACGGTTATTCATACGAAAACTCAATTCTTGAGATCGCAGGTGTTTGCGAAAATTGCAGGAATTAGAGGAAATGGAGGACACATCTAGTCAGCTTCTCCGACTAGAAAATGTGTGCAAGAGCTATCACAATAACGTTGTGCTAGAAAATGTTTCCTTCTCGGTCAGTCGAGGAGAGACGGTGACGCTTATCGGCCCTAATGGCGCCGGAAAAAGCACGCTGATGAAAATTTCACTGGGTATTTTGGACGTCAGCTCCGGAAAGGTTCATCGGGCCAAGAAAATCTCCATCGGATACATGCCACAAAAAGTGATGATAGACGATGTGTTGCCGCTCAGTGTGCGTGATTTCTTATATCTTCGGCCGAATACCACGTACGATGATGTAGCTGAGGCTCTTGAAACCGTTAGGCTTTCACATATTTCACATCAACCAGTGCAAAGCGCTTCAGGCGGTGAAATGCAGCGCATATTGCTGGCACGGGCGCTACTAGGAAAACCTGACCTTCTGGTTCTTGATGAACCCGTTCAGGGCATAGATATTATGGGGCAACAGGAAATTTATGGATTAATCGCAAAAGTGCGTGATGAAACAGGGTGTGGTGTGCTTATGATTTCGCACGATCTCCATCTGGTTATGGCGTCAACCAATCAGGTACTTTGCCTCAACCGTCATATTTGTTGTAGTGGTACGCCGGAATTTGTTAAAGATGATCCCGAGTATCACGCCATGATGGGCAGACCCATGGAAGGGGTTGCCATTTATACCCACCACCACTCCGAAGGACATGACCATAAACATCACGGTCATGATTTGGTAGAGGATGATCATCATCATGATTGATGAATTTATCATAAATGCGCTGGTTGCGGGAACTATGGTCGCGGCAATTGCCGGGCCACTTGGCTGCTTTATGGTATGGCGCAAGATGGCATATTTTGGTGATACCGTTGCACATTCTGCTTTGATGGGAGTTGCGCTCGGTATTGCATTTGACAGTGAAAATCCCATTATCATGATCGCAACCTGTTCCGGTGTGGCATTGATGCTGCTTTTCTTGCAACGGGACAAGCGCTTTTCATCTGACACACTTCTTGGTATTCTTGCGCACAGCGCGCTTTCGATTGGTATGATCGTAATTTCGATGATGGAACATTTTCGCACCGATATGATGTATTATCTGGTCGGGGATATTCTCGCCATCAGTAGGGGTGATATTTACACCATTGGCGCGGTGGTCGCGTTATCAGCCATAAGTTTGTATTTCATTTGGAGACCGCTTCTTTCTTTGACTGTGAACGAGGATCTAGCACAAATAGAAGGAATCCGGGTAGACCTTGTTAAGATGGCCTATATGCTTCTGATCGCTTTCATTGTCGCTGTTGCCCTTAAGGTCATCGGGGTGCTTCTAATTACAGCGCTGATGATTATTCCGGCGGCCGCGGCACGCACCATTTCAAACACACCGTTACAAATGATCGTCTACGCGTCATGTGGCGGGATATTCTCTGTCGTTGCAGGTATTTTTGCCTCTAGTCAATGGGACGTACCTACCGGTCCAGCCATCGTATTGAGCGCGACAGTACTCTTTTTGTGTGGCCGGTTCCTTGTTCGGGTCAAAGTCTAGTTCAGCCTACTTTAGAAAACTGTTTAAAACCTCGGTCAAGGTCTTCTATGAGATCATCTGCATCCTCAAGGCCAATATGAAGGCGTATAAGCGGGCCATAATCATCCCAAAGTGGTAACGTACGTTCATTTTTAAGATCATAAAAACTCATGGCGAGGCTTTCGAACCCACCCCAACTATACCCCATTTTAAAAAGATTAAGATGATCAAGAAACGCAGTGATTGCTTCATCGCTCCCCGCTTTCAACGTAAACGAGAAGAGCCCGTTTGAGCCGTTAAAATCTCGTTTCCATATTTCATGACCCGGGCAATCCATTAAGGCTGGATGCAGAACCAGATCGACCTCGGGACGGGATTTTAGCCATTTTGCGATTTTTAAAGCACTTTCTTCGTGCTGTCTTATGCGGGTCTTAATGGTACGTATGCCGCGCATGGCTAGATTGATATCATCCGGTGCTGCCGTCTGCCCCATATAATAACTATTATCCTGAAGGCGGCGCCAGTATTTTTCTGTGGTTGTGACGGTGCCAAGCATGGCATCGGAATGACCAACAATGTATTTGGTCGCTGCTTGTATGGAAAGATCAACACCGTGATCATAAGGATTAAAATTGATCAGGTTGCCGTAAGTGTTATCCAACATGAGGATAATATCGTGCGCATGCGCTATTTTTGATATGGTGGGTATATCCTGAATTTCCATGGTCAGTGAACCGGGAGATTCGGTAAAAATAACTTTGGTATTGTCCTTAATCAGGTCTTTTATATCTTCACCCGCCATGGGATCATAGTAACTGGTTTCAATGCCCATGCGTTTCAGCACGTTGTTGCAGAGTGCCCGTGTCGGGCCATAAGCAGTATCAACCATCAATAGGTGGTCACCGCTGCTTAAAAAGGACATCAGGGCCGCGTTGATCGCGGCGATACCGCTGGGGTAGACAAGGCAGTCGTGACCGCCTTCAAGTTCAGTCATGGCATCGCGGAAGGCAAAATGGGTCGGGGTGCCACGGCGGCCGTAAAACATGATTTTATTTCTGAAGTTTTGCAGTGCGTATTTAAGATCAGATACGGTTTCAAAAAGAATGGTCGAAGCGTGGTAAACTGGTGTGTTCACGGCCTGACCTGTCCAATTTTTATTGCGTCCTGCATGGACAATTTTAGTGTCTTTTTTCATTATTTTACCCAATCAACTATATTGATATATACATGATTACTAAATGAAATTGAAAATATTCATGCTATAACACTTAAGTACAATTAAATTGCTTAAGTGCCAATTTAAAACGAATATATATGATATCGTTTTATCAGGTAATAATAATATTTTTGCTAGTAATAACTGCCCTAACAGTTCTATGAACTTTTTTTGTACTTCTCTACATTAATAAGCTCAAGCGATTTAGTGACGGGTGTATCGGGATGTCCTCCCCATTCGGCCCATGATCCATCATATAGAGAGTTTTCATGATGGCCAATCAGATGTAGCGAAAATAGCAATACGCAAGCAGTTATACCACTACCACAGCTAGTAATGATCTTTTGGTTAAGATCAACGCCGCTATCAATAAAAATTTGTTTAATTTCATTTTTTGATTTGTAAGTTTTATCTTCGTTTAAAAGTTGGTTAAATGGCACATTGAAGCTGTGTGGCATGTGGCCGGATTTCAACTCTGCACGTGGTTCTGGTGACGTTCCAAGGAAACGACCATTAGATCTGGCGTCTATGACTTGCTCTTTTTTTGAAATAAGATTTTTAAGAACTTGATCAATAGAACGAACGGCATTGTCATCCTTTATAGCATTGAAACTACCTCTTGATACTCGTCGAGTAGTGTTGTCTGTTGGACGGTCTTCTGACAACCATTTTTGAAAGCCGCCATTTAATATAGAAACTTTTTCATGTCCAAAAGTTTTAAACATATACCATGCGCGTGCAGCGGATCCTAAATCACTGTTATCATATATTACGATATGATTTGAATTATCAATGCCTTTTCCAAGCATTCTATGAACCATTTTGTCTGCGCTAGGCATCATATGTGGTAACGGACTATCGGTGTTGGAAATATCATCAATATCAAAAAATACAGCACTTGGAATGTGGGCATGTTTATATTCTTTAACGGCATTACGGTTTGCAGCAGGCATGTGCCATGAGGCATCTATTATTTTTACATTAGGATTATTTAGCTTTCGTGATAACCAATCAGTAGAAACCAAAGACGGGTATCCGGTAAAACTAGGAATATGTAATGGCATAAGCATTCTCTTAGACATTGTAAATTAGGTTTTTTCCGTTTATATCCAACAGAATAATGGTAATGTTTTTATAATTTGTTAATTTAAGAGAATTTTTTAATTAAAGGATCGGTTATGGTCAAGGAGATATACAAAGGTTTGTCACAATTAGGAGGCTCGTCAACACTCGCCAGCAACCCTGATGAGGCAATAATAGAAAAAGTGCCAAATCCACGGCCGAATTCAGATTATTTTGTCCGGTTTACATGTCCGGAATTTACGTCGCTTTGTCCAGTAACCGGGCAACCGGATTTTGCCCATATAGTCATAGATTTTGTGCCTGGTGAATTTTTAGTCGAAAGTAAATCTTTAAAGCTCTATATGCATTCATTTAGAAATCATGCCGGCTTTCATGAAGACTGCACTGTTGGTATCGGCGAAAGACTGATAGCGGAGCTTAATCCCAAATGGCTTCGCATTGGCGGTTACTGGTATCCACGGGGCGGCATTCCCATCGATGTATTTTTTCAAACTGGCGAGCCACCCAAGGATATTTGGGTTCCAGACCAAGGGGTGCCAACCTATAGAGGCCGCGGATAGAAAGCATAAAAAAAGGAGGCAGAAGCCTCCTTTTTTGAATTTAATATATAATCATCAGGATCCGAAAATGATACTCGGTAGCCATGTGACCAATCCTTCGAAGTTATAAAGGATGACCAGCGCTATCAGCTGAATGACTATATAGGGCATCACACCTCTATAGATATCAGTGGTTTTCACGGTTTCTTCCGGCGCTACTCCGCGAAGATAGAATAACGCATATCCAAATGGTGGCGTTAAGAACGACGTTTGAAGGTTCATCGCCATCATCACGCCAAGCCAGATCGGGTTAATGTCCATCAAAAAGAGCACCGGTGCTACGATTGGAACAACAACAAATACGATTTGGATAAAATCAAGGAAGAACCCAAGAGCGAACATGACGACCATGACGAGCAAGAAAGCGCCAAGACGTCCACCAGGCAAGTTTGTCAGGAATTCCGTGATATAAAAATCACCATTAAATCCAAGAAAGATCAAAGTGAACAGTGCAGCACCAACCATAATGATAAAGATCATTGAGCTGATTTTTGCTGTCATCTGCATCACTTCGTGAATTATTTTATTTCGGTAAACGCGCATAAAGCTATCTGCCACACCCCAAACCATTGCGATGAGTAGCGGGATAGAAAGGCCAAATGCCACATAATCCATAAATGCTATTTCTTCGCGACCCATACGAAGATCAAATAAACCACCCAAGAATAGTAGAAGTATTATTGATGTTCCTGCCACGATAACGGGCATCGGTTTTGATTTGTCATTTTTATAACCAGACATTAAAATCGCACCAACAGCACCAAGGGCGGCGGCCTCAGTCGGTGTCGCTATACCGCCAAGAATCGAGCCAAGCACTGCTACCACCAGAATAATAGGAGGAAGGAAGGCAGCGAGAACCGGTTTTAGATCTATTTTCTCTTTAGTATCAATAACAGGAGGGCAAGAATTTGGGAAAAAGATAGCCACCAGAACCTGATAAAGAATGTAGAGTAGAACCAGACCAAGGCCCGGGATAAGCGCTCCTGCAAACAAGTCACCCACTGATAGTGGAGTAGGGGAAAAATTACCGAGGGCCAATTGCGATGATTGCCAGGCGGATGATAATTGGTCACCCAACAGAACAAGTACAATCGATGGTGGGATAATCTGGCCGAGCGTACCGGCAGCAGCGATGCCGCCAGTTGCAACTGCAGGGCTATATCCTTTGTTAAGCATAGTCGGCAGGGCCATTAAGCCCATAATCACCACCGTAGCACCAACAATACCGGTGCTGGCCGCAAGAAGCGCACCAACGATGGTCACCGAAATACCAAGGCCACCTTTCATGCGTCCCATGAGTTTACCCATACTATCCAGTAGGTCTTCTGCGATTTGTGAGCGTTCTAACATCACGCCCATAAACACAAACAGCGGGACAGCCATCATCACCACATTTGTCATGGTGCCATAGATCCTTTGGGGGACGCCACCAATAATAGAAAAGTCAAAAATTCCCATGGCAAAACCAAGGCCGGCAAACATAAGCGAGATGCCGGGAAGCGTAAAGGCAACCGGATAACCCAGTAACAAAGAACCACAGGCCATGACGAACATAACTGTGCAAAGAAGCGCATCTAATGGCATGTTAAAGAATTCGCTTAACATTATTCCCAAAATTACGAAATCAATCTGGATTCCGATTATTGATAAATCTAATATCATTAGATGCCCTCCCCAAGTGGTTCTTCTTTGAGATGTTCATATCCCAATATGACAAGAATGGAGTGTAACGAAACCGATATACCTTGAATTATTGTGCTGCCGACAAACAACAAAATCATCGATTTCAGGATATAGACAATATGAAGTCCACTGGTTTCGATTGAGCCTTCTAATATCCCCCAAGATTGGGTGGCGAAGGGCCACGCATATATTCCAATGCAAATTAATACCGGGAATAAAATAAGGAGAGAGCCAATTAAGTTTATGTAGGCTTTCTTCTTTTCATTCATTTTACTGTAGAATATATCCACACGTACATGACCGTTATGGAGAAGTGTGTATCCCGCAGCACCAAGAAAAACGAGTGAATGCATATACATCAAACTTTCCTGTACGGCGATAATACCTTCATTGTAAAGATAGTTCATCATCACGATGGCAAACTGTGTCAGTACCAGCGTTAATGTTGCCCAAGAAGTGATCTTGCCGATCACCTCGTTAACGGCATCAATGCCGCGGGCTAATTTTGCAATTCCATCCATAAGGTTGATTGCTCCCGGTTGTTAGTCCCTAAATTTAATCACATGGTCAATCTATTAGATGGCTTGACCAAATTTGTCTGACAAGCGACGTGCCGCCATATAAGGCTCATCGGCGATGCCACCCCATTCTTTTGCTTCATCCAACGTCGCCATGTAGCTATCGTAAATACGCTTTGATATTTCATCTGTTCGGCCGATATCCGCTGCAACATCCGCTGCAATATCAGCAAGAGCCTTCATAACCTCTAGCGGGAACTGGCGTGTTTTAACGCCATGCTCGTTGACCAATGTACGAAGTGCATTTGCGTTTCTTGCGTTAAACTCTGCAAGTGAACGCGCATAATGTTTTTCAGCCAATGCTTCTATAATAACACGCTCAGAAGCGCTTAAAGAATTCCAGACATCAAGGTTCCAGCCCGCAGTTACTGATGCGCTTGGCTCATGATATGCAGATGTATAGTAATACTGTGCAACCTGATGAAAGCCGAAGGCAAGATCATTCCATGGGCCAATCCATTCTGTGGCATCAATGTTGCCTTGTGAAAGGGATAGGAATATCTCACCGCCAGAAAGCGTGACCGGCGTGCCGCCCATACGTTTTATAATTTCACCGCCGAGGCCAGGAATGCGCATTTTTAGCCCCTGGAAATCTTCAATACTGTTAATTTCCTTGTTGAACCAACCGCCCATTTGCATTCCCGTTGCGTTACAAAGCATTGGTTTTACGTTGAAACGCGCCGATAGCTCGTCCCAGAGTTCTTGGCCGCCACCATACTGAAGCCATTGTGTCATTTCAGTGGCTGTTAGGCCAAATGGCACAGCTCCGAAGAAGTTAAACATGGGATGTTTACCTTGCCAGTAATAATCCGGACCATGATAAATATCTGCGTTGCCTTGCGATACGGCGTCAAATGCCTGAAGCGCTGGAACCATTTCTTCAGCAGCATACACACGAATTTTGATACGGCCATTGGTGGCTTTGTCGATGTCTTCTGCGAATTCAACGGCCCTTGTTCCGAGCCCAGGGAAATTTTTAGGCCACGTCGTCACCATTTTAAGCTCTATCGAGCGTTGGGTTTGAGTGGTACCAGCTGCACTCTTTACAGAGCCTGAGTTTGGGTCTACAGGGCTTGGACTACACGCTGCTACTGCCCCCGCAGCGAGAGTTCCTGCACCTACGGCAGCAGATTTTTTCAGAAAAGAACGACGTTTCATTTGTATGCCTTAATTTTGATGTAGATAATAATTTATTGTTATAAGATTTCATTTACTTATAAACAGCCAAAACGAAATATTCAATGATAACTTCAACATTCACCGTGGTGTCCAGCGATTTTATTTCACCAATTGCCACCCGTTTGATGCCAGTACTTCAATCGGTTTAAAATTCATTTTATAACTCATTTTAGGACTGTTCTTAACAAAATACCCTAAATAGATATGATCTAAGTCTCTGGATTTAGATATGTTTACGTGGTTGAGGACGATAAAGACGCCTAGGCTACGATTGTTCATTTCTTTTGAAATTTCAAAAAAACTATAAACCATAGATAGCGAATCCTGCATTTGATCAGTCAGGGCTGCCCCTATCAGTTTACCTCTACCGTCTCGGTATTCGATGATGACGGTGCTGATCGGGCTGTTTTCAACCATATCCTTATATTCAGAAAATGAGATACCGGCCATACCACCTTCCGCGTGACGGCTGTTTATATATCGTTGCAGAAGTTCATATTGCTCTTCTGTGGCTATGTTTGCTTTTATTTCAAAGCGTATATCTTTGTTTTTATTGAAGATGCGTTTCTGACTTTTTGACATTTTAAATAGCATGGTTGGGATGCGAACCGATTTACATTCCAGGCAGTCTTCGCATGCGGGACGGTATGCTATTTCCTGACTTCTCCTGAAGCCAACCAGCGCTAGGGAATGATGAAGTTCTTCTGCGTGATGTCTCGCCTGTTCGGGACCACGATGTTCTATTATTGCCTGTTTGTCATATGCAAGTGGTTGAGGGTTCAATTCGGTAAAAATTTTGCGCTCTGTATTCCCTTTGATATACGGGCAGGGGGCCGGGGCCGTCACATAAAATTTTGGAAAATGAGCGGATTGATCAGTCATAAAGTTCTAAATACCACAAAAACTGTCACAGATATAGCTTATATTCCGTAGTACCATGGCGCGAATAATGAATAACTAATCCACAATATAATGATCAGCGGGATACCAACTTTCATAAAATCGACAAATTTATAATTACCAGGCGCCAACACGAGCAGGTTGGTTTGATATCCCATAGGTGTGGCAAAGGAACAGTTGGCAGCAAATATAACGGCGGTGACGAAAATTAACGGATCAACCCCAAGTTCATTGGCGACACTTATTGCAATGGGTGTAAAAAGAACTGCCGTCGCGTTATTGCTGAGAATGTTTGTAAGCAGGGCAACTAGAAGGAAAAATGCGGAGAGCACCACCGTAGGACTTGTTCCATCGAGTAGATCAACCATCCCCATGGCCAGATAGGAGGCGCCGCCAGTTACCTGAAGCGAAGTGCCCATGGCAAGAGCAGAGCCAATAAGCATAAATATATTTCGGTCAACGGCATAGGCCGCTTTACGGATATTGAGGCATCCTGACGCCACCATAACAAAGGCACCTAGAATCGCGGCGACAGCGATGGGTACAATACCAGATGAAGCCATGACAACGACGCTGAAAAAAATCGTGAGTGCTTTCCATGTGTCGGCTTTGAATGGGATTTCCTTTACCGACCATTCCATGAGCATGACATCATTATTAAGGCGCAGTGATTGTATTTGGCTCTGGGTGCCGATGGCGAGCAATGTATCGTTGGCTTCAAGTCTGATGTCGTTGATTGATGCTCGGTTCATTCTGCTGCGTCTTTGTATTCCAAGAATTTTACAGCCACCGGGTAGCATGTATCCCGCCTGCTCGAGCGTCCTGCCATCCAGGCGCGATTTTGGAGCAACGATGACTTCAACAAGTTTCTGGCCGCGTGAGGCGGGCAGGGTATTGTCCTCATTTTCATCAAGATTAATAACCGCTTGGTTTTTTACATCCAAAAGCAGATTTTGATCTTCGGAAAATCGCTTGGTAAGTTCATTTCTTGTAGTTGCTATAACAAGACAGTCGCCTTTTTCAAGGGTAATGTCATCGAACGGTGGTAGGAAGTTTTTATCGCCTTTTTTCACCAATTGTACCGTAAGTCCGGCTAAAATTGGAAACATGCCAGCGACTGCCTTTTTACCAATCAATGAATTTCCTTCCGTGAGGTCAATCTGGACAATAAATTGCTTGCCGGTTATTTTTGTCTCATTAGATGAACTTGAAGTTTCACTAGGTAGAAGCCTTGGAGCAATAAACAGCACATAAATAAAACCAATAGATGCCAGAAATAACCCAGGCACAGCGAAATCAAAAAAGCCGAGTGCGTGTCCGCCAGATGCTTGAAATGCGCCATCAACCAGTAGGTTGGTGCTTGAACCGATTAGTGTGGTCATGCCGCCTAGGATAGCAACAAAACTTAACGGCATAAGATAGAGCGATGGTGATTTACCTAGATTTTCCACCAGCGTAATCATGATAGGAATAAATATCACGACTACAGGCGTATTGTTAAGAAAGGCGCTGATCACCATTACCGTTACCAGCGATAACACCAGTACCGCAACCGGGTAATTGCTTCCCATACGGACCAGAACTTTTACTGGACTATCAAGGGCGCCTGTCTCAACCATGCCGTGACCAACAACAAGAAGCGATAAGATTGAAATAAGGGCAGGGTCGGCAAAGCCGGCAAGCAATGCCCTTGGGCCGAGAACTATTTCACCGCTCACGCTGGTAACAGGTATAAAATGGAAAAGCAGCAATAGTGAAGTGATAATGCCAAGAGATACCAGTTCCATGGGGAATTTATCGAGAACATAAAAGAATATGCCCGTTGTTATCAAGCCAAATGTCAACCACATCTGTAATGATGGTTCCATCAATTCCATATAAAACTTCCCTTTATTTAAAGGTAATTTTAACAGCAGTACTTAAAAAAACACAAGCTTTTTATGGACTTATAAATTTGAGGGCAAGGTTGGCGCTTCACGAATAACAAGAATTGTAATTCTTCTGTTTTCCGGACGGTCCGGTCTGCCGGGAAGAAGAGGTTCAGTCGCTGCTTTGCCAGTAATCTCTGCAAAGCGGTCGGCGGAAACACCTGATGATCTCAGAACACGGCGCGCGGTGTTTGCCCGATCTGAGCTAAGCTCCCAATTGGAATAATTTGCACCTGATCTAAATGGCGTTGAATCCGTGTGTCCACTGATGGAGATTCGATTAGGTAATGTGCCAACTTTTTCAGCTATATGCTCTAACATTCTTTCAGCGTAAGAATAGAGATCGGCTGACTCGTTTTTGAACATTGAACGGTTATCTTTATCAACGAGCTGGATACGCATACCATCGGCAGTCATGTCGATCATAACCTGATCTTTGAGCTGCGATAGTTCGGCACTATCCTGAATGCTCAGGTTAAGTGAGGTCGCCATGTCTTCGAACGCTTCCTGTTCACGGTTTGCCATAGCAACTGCAAAACTATTTTCTTCGGCCTCTGCCGGATCTTCAACGGGAACTTCTTCTTTTTCGATAACCACTTCATCAGGCATCGGCGTGGTTACATCGCTCGAAGATGAACCGTCAGAATTAATAGAAAGGCCTTCAAGAACACCGTCGGCACCAGCAATTGCCTGAGTGGCAGCGGTGGTCGGAGTAAAATAATCAGATAGTCCTTCTTTTTGTTCCTTAGAGGTTGAGTTCAGCAACCAGAGGAGCAGAAAAAACGCCATCATCGCGGTAACGAAGTCAGCATATGCCACTTTCCAGGCACCACCATGGGCTCCGCCGGATACTTTTTTGATCCGCTTGATTATTATGGGGCGTTGTTCGTCTGACATTTATAAACCTGTTAACTCATGAATTTTATGACTTTATCAGGCTATAATGACCGCTGTTGGTTAATTAAATATTATCAAAAGGTCAAATTTTCGATTTACATGTCGATATTGCGGTTAACATTTACCACAAAACCGTCTTCACGAAGCTCTTCAAGGATGTCCTGAAGATGCTGTGCGTCACGGGTTTCAAGTGTAATATTTGAATAAGTTTCCTTGGCAGGAAGCTCCGTGAACAGACGGTGATGGGAGACGTCGATAATATTGCCGCCCTTATTACCGATTATTGACGAAATAATCGAGAGAGCGCCTGGTATATCGGGAAGTTCGATGCGTAGACGGGTTATCCGGCCGTCCCGGACAAGACTGCGCATCAAAATTGATGCCAAGAGCCGTGTGTCGATATTACCGCCAGTAACAACAAGGCCAACTTTTTTACCTCTAAACATATCGGGATAGCGAATAAGTGCGGCCAGTGGGCATGCACCGGCCCCTTCGGAAACGGTTTTTTCGATTGTCAGCAGCATGCCAAGTGCTTTTTCAATTTCTTCTTCGCCGACAAGCAAAATGTCATCGACAACGTCCTTGCATATTTCAACGGTTCGTTTGCCAATGGTTTTCACTGCGATACCTTCAGCAAGCGTTGATCCCTGAGCGATATAATCTTCGTCATTGAAGGCCCTGTAGAGGGATGGAAAACGCTCTGACTGAACACCAATTACCTTAATGTCAGGTTTGATTGCCTTTGCAGCTGTTGCAATACCTGCGATTAATCCGCCGCCACCAACAGGCACCAATAAGATGTCAAGATCCGGAAAATCCTCTAAAAATTCGATTGCAATGGTTCCTTGACCGGCCATCACATGAAAATCGTCAAACGGGTGAACGACAGTAAGCTCCCGATCCTTCGCTATTTTTAGCGCGGCTTCGGCGGTTTCATCAAACCTCTCGCCTACCTGGATTACTTCTGCCCCCAGTGCTTCAGTGTTACTAATTTTTACAAAGGGAGTGCCCAACGGCATGGCAATGGTTGTCGGGATACCAAGTCTGCTGCCATGATAGGCGACACCCTGGGCATGATTTCCAGCACTGGCGGCGATAACGCCTTTTTTTTGCTGTTCAGGTGTTAAATTAAGAAGTTTATTTAGAGCGCCACGCTCTTTAAATGATGCTGTAAATTGGCGGTTTTCAAGCTTGATATATACATCGGCACCGGTAATTTTTGAAAGTGTAATAGAATGATTTGTTGGCGTATGCTTAATCGCACCGTCAAAATCCTTAGCGGCTTTTTTTATGTCTTCGAAACTAAGTTTATCTAAGGTTCTATTCATGCTGTTACTGCCATTTGCTCTATTGCTGCGCCGTATTTAGCCCTTGATATATTGGTTTATCACCAAAATGTCCAAATTTATTGTGCAATATTTTTTCACTTTTTTGGCCTGACATTAAAACTTGCTTAATAACCTTTAACTATAACTATGGTTAATTATGAAAAAACAAGGGTTAGTTGGATGTTAATAATTGTAGGTATTCTCGTTACGATGGGAATGGTGTTCGGCGGGTATGTTATCGCCGGCGGCGCAATGGAACCTATATTGCATGCGTTACCGCTCGAAGGAATGATGATTGGCGGAGCTGGTATTGGCTCATTTCTCGTTGGTAATGGCGGATCAGTTCTCAAAAAGGCGGGGAAGGGACTTGGTCATGCTTTTAAAGGGGCGAAATGGAAAGCTGATGATTACAAGGATCTGATATGTCTGTTATTTATGATTTCCAAGTTAATTAAGACAAAGGGTGTGATCGCACTGGAAGCACATATCGAAAATCCAGAAGAGAGTAAAATTTTTAATCATGTAGGCAGAGTCAAAGATGATCACCATATTGTTGATTTTATCTGCGATTATTTTCGTATGACGACAATGAATTTTGATGATCCCCATCAAATGGAAGATGTGATGTTGAAGGATTTGGAGAAGCATCATCACGAGGAAAGCGAAGGTGCGCATGCGCTTGCCATTCTTGGGGAAGCTTTTCCTGCTCTGGGTATTGTTGCCGCAGTTCTTGGTATTGTTAAGACTATGGGTTCCATTGACCAGCCAGTGGAAATTCTTGGTGCCATGATTGGTGGAGCACTTGTTGGTACTTTCCTAGGTATTTTAATATCATACACCATTGCTAGTCCACTTGCAGGGCGTCTGCAGCAGATTATTGATGAAGAGGGCCATGTCTATGATGTGCTCAAAGACTTTATTATTGCTCATCTTCATGGAAGTGCACCACAAATAGCAGCCGAGATTGCGAGAAAATCAGTACCTGGGGAATTTCAACCATCATTTTATGACCTTGATGAACTGCTTCAAGAAATTCCAAATGATGTATTTTCCTAAATTGTAAAATTATTGAATTTAAAGCCCGCTTTTCGAAGCGGGCTTTTTTTTATAGATTCTGTAATTTTTTAGCAACCACTGGTGCAAAATAGGTCCAGATTCCGCTGGCTCCAGCACGCTTGAACGCAAGTAAGCTTTCCATCATGGCACGGTCAAGATCAAGCCAGCCATTGGCCGCCGCGGCATGGATCATCGCATATTCGCCGCTCACCTGATAGGCAAAAGTGGGGAACTGGAGCTCTCGGGTGACCCGATCAATAATATCCAGATATGGCATGCCGGGCTTCACGATAATACTGTCGGCGCCTTCATTAATATCCATAATCACTTCGCGCATTGCTTCATCTGAATTGGCTGGATCCATTTGATACGTTTCTTTGCCGACCTTAAGAGAAGTGGAGGAGCCCACGGCATCACGAAATGGTCCGTAAAATGCAGACGCATATTTCGCCGCATAGGACATTATTCCGATATTAAAATATTTCCTATTTTCAAGCATGGTACGGATTGCAGAAACTCGACCGTCCATCATATCTGAAGGGGCAATGATATCGCATCCCGCCTTAACCTGGATCTGGGCCTGATTGACCAGTGCTTCGAGCGTTAAATCATTGTCGACATAGCCGTTTCTGATCAAGCCGTCCTGACCATGTGTTGTGTAGGGATCAAGCGCGACATCACAAATTATGCCGATATCCGGAACCTGATCTTTGATGGAACGAACAGCGCGGCAAATAAGGTTTTCTGGATTTACTCCTTCGTAGCCGTCATCAGATTTTAAATCTTCCGGTGTTTGCGGAAAAAGAGCGATTGCCGGGATGCCGAGATCCTTTGCCATAGCCGCATTTTCAATAGCTAAATCGATGGTTAGCCGCGATACATCAGGCATGGACTTAATGTTGGTGGCCGTGTTTTCACCTTCCTGAATAAAAAGTGGCCAGATCAGGTCATTTACACTTAGTGAATTTTCACGCGCCAGATTACGCGACCATGCTGTTTTTCGGTTGCGTCTTGGGCGGCTGCTGGGGAAAGAACCTGCGATCATTAAGCACTCCAGAATTTTTTTCGATTTATTTTAAACTATTACCTAATTGTAAACAAATTTTTAACAGCTTGTTAGGTATGTTGTTATATAACGTACGTAAATAAAGCAAAATATTTTTAAGAATAATAGGATATCAGGATGTCACTAACTCATCATAGCAGTAACCTAATCGGTGGCCATGAAACTCAGGAAACCAGAACGCGGCATAACTTCCTCGAATGCCTACGGCTTATTGAACGTCTACACAGAAGAATGCTTGATATCGTCAAACATCGTATTGATTCCAAAGGCATGAGCGATATTAATTCAGTGCAGGCTCTGTTGCTTTATAACATTGGGGATCATGAAATTACCGCAGGCGATCTTCGTAATCGCGGCTATTATCTTGGCTCAAATGTATCTTATAATTTGAAAAAACTTGTTGAAGCCGGTTACATCAGACAAGAACGTTCTGAACATGATCGCCGTGCACTGCGAATCTGGCTTTCTGATAGTGGAAAATCTGTTTGTAATCTTGTTGGCGAGCTTTTCGATGAAAATCTCGACATGGTGAAAGATCAAAACCTATTCACTGATCAGGGCGTAACAGAGCTTCGCGACCGTCTACGGTCCCTTGAAAGCTTCTGGACAGATATGCTTCGTTTTTCCGGCGACTAATAATTTTTCATGAATTTTAGATTGTGGTTTGAATTCATCAGTTAAAGAAAATAAACTGATCGAAGTAAGAAAAGCACAATTTTTTCTTCCTTTGTCCTTTAAACTAAGGTAGGACAGGTCGAAACTAATCACGTGGAAACAGTTTAATGGATTATGACCGCATATTTTCAGATGCGATAGCTGGCATTAAAGATGAAGGCCGCTACCGAGTTTTTATGGATATTGAACGTAAAAACGGCGAGTTTCCATGTGCGACCTGGCATACTGAAGCGGGCGAAAAAGATATCGTGGTCTGGTGCAGCAATGATTATCTTGGTATGGGGCAGCATCCTGACGTAATTAAAGCCATGAAAGACGCCATTGACAAGGTTGGTACCGGCTCTGGTGGCACGCGTAATATCAGTGGTACTCATCATTATCATGTGATGCTTGAAGCAGAGCTTGCCGATCTTCACGACAAGGAAGCGGGGCTGCTGTTCACTTCTGGTTATATTTCAAATGAAACCTCCATTTCCACTATTGCTAAACTACTCCCCGGCTGCATTATTTATTCTGATGAACTTAATCACGCATCCATGATCAATGGTGTGCTTGGTGGCAAATGTGAAAAAAGAATTTTTAAACATAATGATGTGCAGCATCTTGAGACACTTTTAAGTGCTGATGATGCGGAAAAACCAAAAATTATTCTGTTCGAGTCCGTATATTCCATGGACGGCGATTTTGCCCCGATCGAAGAATTTTGCGATCTGGCCGATAAATATAACTGTATGACTTATATGGATGAAGTACATGCGGTTGGTATGTACGGTCCCCGCGGTGGTGGAGTAGCGGAGGAGCGCGGCATTATGGACCGTATCGATATTATTGAAGGTACCCTCGGAAAGGCCTTCGGCCTCATGGGTGGTTATATTACAGCCTCAAAAGATATTGTTGATTGCGTACGCAGTTTTGCTGCTGGCTTTATTTTCACTACGTCGCTGTCACCTGCGCTGACCGCCGGGGCGTTGGCAAGTGTGCGCCATCTAAAGAATTCAACGGTTGAACGTGAAATTCACCAGGAACGCGCCGCGACGCTAAAAGCGAAGATGCGCGAAGTTAATTTACCGGTTATGCCGTCGGATAGCCACATTGTTCCGGTTCTTGTCGGCGATCCTGTTATCTGTAAACAGGCATCAGATATGCTGCTCAACGATTATGGTATTTATGTGCAGCCAATAAACTACCCGACTGTGCCGAGGGGAACAGAACGACTTCGTTTTGCCCCAAACCCGCTTCACAATGACGATATGATGGAACACTTGGTCGGGTCGCTTAAAGACGTGTGGCAAAAACTCAATATCGATAAATGTTCCAGCGCAGCATAACCGATTAACAAAGGGCACCCAAAGATGAGCGATAGTGAATTTATTATTGAATTTATCGCCATGGGAAACTCCGTAAAAGTGACTTGCGTCGATCCCAAAACCGGACGCGAGGTTTCGACCATTGGGCCAGCCAATTTACCAAGGTCACAACTCAGTAAGGCTGCAGTCAATAAGATGCTTTATGTGCTGAATAAGGAACAATCTTAAATAAAGGAATGAGGTTATGGCATTAAATGTGGTGATAACAGGGGCCAATAGGGGTATCGGACTGTCATTTTGTGAGCATTATAAAAACCATGGTTGCACAGTATACGCCGTCTGCCGAAGCTCAAATGCAGAATTGGAAGCTGTCGCTGATCATATCATCGATGGCATTGATATAAGTAACGCGGAAGATTGCCAAAGACTATTTGAAAGTCTCTCGAATGTTAAAATTGATCTGCTTATTAATAACGCTGGAATTTTGGCAACTGAAACTCTGGGTGAGCTTGATTTCAATTCGATCAATAAACAATTTCAAGTCAACACCATCGGTACATTGCGCGTGAGCGAAGGACTGCTTGGTAACCTCACGCAGAGCGGCAAAATAGCAATGATTACTAGCCGGATGGGATCCATAGCCGATAATACAAGCGGAAAATCTTATGGCTATAGAATGTCCAAGGCAGCGCTAAACGCGGCGGCAAAATCCATGTCCATCGATTTAAAACAGCGCGGCATAGCAATCGGCATTTATCATCCGGGTTGGGTCACAACCGATATGACCAACGGTTCGGGTGAAATAACCCCCGAGCAGTCTGCTGGGCGTCTGGCAGCACTCATCGAAAATATTGATCTATCAAACAGTGGAACATTCTGGCATTCAAACGGCGAAATATTACCCTGGTGATAAACTCAGCAGAATAGTCCATATATTTCCATCTGTCTGAGAACACACCCACTCAAGTAGCATCTCGAATGACCGCTAACAACCCAAAGCGGACTTTTGGCAATCACTATTTTGACCAGAAGACGAAATTGATATAAGCTTTTCTTATCCTGATGAAGATTTGAAAAATATATTTGATGAAGTGTGAACCATACATTCGCCATATTCAAAAAATATAGTGGTAATTCTAATTGATTATGAGAATAGGGAATATGAATTTGAAAAAGATGCTGGAGTGGTTTTTGGTCACCGGACTGGGCATTTTCCATATGGAAATATTTGCAATAATTGTATTAGTAATTAGTACTCTTACATTTGGGATATTTGGTGAGAATGCTGAAAGCGAAGCTAGCCCAAAACCTGAGAGTATTCAATCGAGAAATTATGAGTAATTTTGAATAAGTATTGTAATTTCTATTAATTGACTGCTTACCACCCAAAGCAGACATTCGCTGATAAGACAAGTTGTTAGCGTATTTTCCTTTTATTCGGATGATGTAAAGATATTTTACTGGTACAGAATGGAAAGAATTAAATTTTCCGAAGAACTGGAAGTTCGCTCAACCACTTTACTCCCGTAGCAGGTTGGCGATGCGCTGCGCGGTGTCGGGGTTGTGGACTTCTTTCAAACCCGCGATGCACTGCTTGATATTGACCATTTCGGCCCGGCGTTCTTCACTCTGTGAATAATAGCCATCAATTCGCGGTGTGTTTAACGCAGTCAGGATCGCGTCAACCTTTTCCCATTGGGGCAGGATATCATCGCGCAAGGTCTGTTTGGTAATAAGATCGATCACCTTGTCGTTATGAAGCGCAAGGTTATATTTCACAATCAAGTCACCATCATTATCGTTACTGCATCTCAGCTCGATGCCCTTCACGTGAGAGTAAAGGACAGTCTTTTCTTCCTGGGAGAAGAAGTCGCTGTAAACTATGTGATCAGGCGTGACGATGTGATAAAAGTTTCGGTCATAGTTCCAAAAGTAGGCGCCGCCGATTAAAATGACAATCGTGGGAATGGTTGTCCATGTCGCCGTGTGTTTTGCTTTGCTACGAATATAGCCACCCGGGTTAAAACCGGCTTTACTGGTGATTTCTCTTCTTCGGATATCATTTGTAATGTCAATCCGCAAATCGCCCAGCTCTTCAAAGGTATTATAGTTTTCTTTTTTTTGTTGCAGGGTCCTGTATTCCACATAGTCCGTCCAGTTTTTAAGCAGGTTGGAAAAAAGCGCATAATAGCCAACCACAAGGCCCAGGCCGATTAGATAGTCACCTATGCCTGCAGCATCAAACCACTCAAGGTCTGCGACCCGCTCCTGTTTATACCAGTCAGCGCCGAAGCCATCGACCATGATCACAAGGAAAATGGCGCCAAATATCCAGAAAAAGAAACCAAATGTTACAAACCAATAGGCATATGTGGATGATTTCGAGAAAGGTTTGCTTTTAATGTATTCTTCAAGCGTAATCATAAGCTGATCGGCGAGCTTTACTTCATGATCACTTAGGTCACGGTCAAAACCAGTATTTTGAGATTTATTGCGCCAGTTTTGAAATGCCTGCCAAAGTTGCTGCAAGACCGCATAGGAACATAAAACCAATATCATTAAGCCTATCAACGGCAGCAAATTAAAGCCGACTTTGTTTGTGATGGATATTATTCTCTCCAATGACCAGATGTTGCCATAGATAATGGCAGCTTGAAGGTAATAAAAATAAAGAAAGCCTATCGCCATTGAGCACATAAGAATAACTACATACATGAAAGAACTGCTCATGGCTTCTTTGATGCGGCTCAGGAGGCGGGAGTTGTCCGGGTTTGTAACTTCAGCATATATTTCGCCTAAGGTTACTTCTTCCTCGTCTTCCGCCTTGACCTTTTCTTCTACTTTGAGCCTTTCAAGCTCATTGATATTTATTAAATGGATAAGTGCTGGAATATTGATCAGAAAAAGCCACCATAAGTCTGTACGTAAATCAAAAATTGCGATGGTTAATAAAATTAAGTTTATAAATGCGTGGGCCATGTGAAGCAAATTATTAAACAGAGCAAATAAAACACGAGCAACACTTTGCAGCTGCATCGGATTTTTCAGCTTCTGAAGAGCCATATGGTAGCTAAAGGTCATTAGCAGGAGTAACACACCCAGTGGTCCAGGGGCGGGAAACTTAATAAAGGGTGGTAGGATACCATATGCTAACAACAAGAAAAGAATAGTACCGAGCGCCAAAATCCTCACTTGCCATGTGTTGAGCAGAATGAGGGCAGGACTTATTTCTCTGGTCGTATACGTTTCTATCAATAAGCCCCCCACAACGAATTTCTTCGGAAATCGAATTTCTGCATCATAAAGGTCCAGGAAGATGCGTACAAGTGCTGAAAGTTTTTTTCTAAATTCAAGTCTTTAATCTCTATGTCCGCTTTGGTTCGGAAGCAGTCATTCGTGGTCTGATATTTGCCCAAAAGAAAATGGCTGGATAACTCTGTCACAAACTTGTGATTTGTAGGTGAGCCTAGATTATCCCTAAACTAATAAAAAGGAGACAATGATGAAAAAGCTTATCTTAATAATGCTTGCCTGGTCATTTAGTGCTACGGCGCAGGAATTTGACAGCACCGCCATGAATAAAGTAGACGGTTGCATGAGTGGCCCGACACACGAATTTGGAAAATATATTGGCGACTGGAATATCCTTGAGCGTCGCTTGGACCAGGATGGAAAATGGACCGAACATACTGGCACAAAATGGAACTTCAAATGTGTCGGTAATGGTATCGCCGTGCAAGATTATTGGCTACCGGCAAATGGAACCGCAGGCACCAACCTACGCGTTTATAACCCGAGCACTAAAAGCTGGGACATCGCATGGACTGCGACCCTTACTCCTGGCTTGGCTAGGATCAATGCTGTGCAGCATGATAACGGCAATATCGTTATGCACTATGTGACCGAAATTACGCCAAAACGACGCATTACATTCTTCCCACCCCATAAAAACGGCTGGGCTTGGCAGATGGAAATTGACCTCGAAGGGCGCGGATGGACCAAAGTACTCGAACTGATAGCAAGCAATCCAGAGGACAACCTACTAAAGTCGGGATTGGGGCGTTAGCGGACACTCTGAGTAAGCAAGAATAGCCGAAAGTGATAATTATCTCGAATGGCCGCTTCTGACCCGACAAAGACATTCAGGAGTTTGACGTTCATTGGACCTCTTCATATTGAAATAAAGGATGCATAAGTTCTTTTTTTCAGTAGACTGATTGCAAAAAGAGGGAGAAGGCTGTTGTCTGAGGGGACGAAGAAGTTATTGGGGTTTTGGGATTTGATGAGCATATCGCTGGGGCAGATCATTGGCACCGGGGTAGTGGTTCTTACCGGGATCAGCATCAGCATGACCGGATACGGTGCGCCGTGGGCATTTATTTTTGCGCTGGTGATTGTTGCCATACCAACCATTTGTATTGCCGCGTTGGGGTCTGCGGTTCCGAGCACGGGTGGTAATTATACTTATGTTCGTGACCTTATTGGCTCTCGTACGTCGTTTTTATATCTTTCGTTGCTGGTATCCGGGCAGGTTATTCTAGCCAGTTTTGCCATTGGCTTCGCTGAATATACCGAAGCGATCTTTCCAGGACTTAATATGACTTTGGTTGCGGGGGCAATTATGGTGCTGTGCTTTCTGGCCAATTTGTTTGGTATCAAAACTGCGGCGCGCTTTCAAAGTATCATGGTGCTCGTTCTTGTTATCTCATTGATATTTTACATATTTTCGGGTTTTTCTTATGTTGATGATTACAGTCACTACGGCGATATCAATGAAATATTTCCAAGCGGCTTTGCGGGATTTTTTGCCGCTGCGTTTTTACTTCGTCTGAGTTTGATAGGTTCTGAATTTGTCTCTGAATTTGGTGATGAGATGGAAAATCCGGGCGTTCTTATTCCGCTGGTGATGGGGCTTTCTTTGTTGCTTGTGGTGATCCTTTATATCGGCATTGCCATCGTTGCGACCGGCGTTTTACCGCTTGAAGAGATAAAAGGAAAGAATTTGGCAGCGACCGCATATGTGGTGTTTAGTCCCGCAGTTTACTACGCCTTTATCGGTGGCGGTATTATGATCTCATTGGTGACGTCGCTCAATGCCATATTTGCATGGTGCACAAGGGGGCTTTATATGGCGACGGAAGATGGTTGGCTGCCTATGAAGTTGGCTGCCAAAAACCGATTTGGTACGCCTTATATATTTCTGACGTTGTTCTTTGTGGTTGGTATTACGCCTATTTTGCTTGATCTGAGCCTGAGCTATGTTTCTATCCTTGGTAACGCCGTTGGTGCGATCTTTGGCTTGTTTCCGGTATTTGCGCTTTATAATTTGGCGAAACGCAATCCCGATGCTTATGCAAAAGCACCCTTTAAATTGCCGATCTGGGCAACCAAGCTTTTCCCGCTTATATCAGTGGTGATTTATGGTTACGGAATCTATTCGTCGTGGGATTTTATCGGCAATCTTGGATGGTCGATGCTGGCTGGATATGTGGTGGTTGTGCTTGGCTATATCCATTTTCGCGCACCATACGTGGCGGCGTGCCAGCGCGACTAGACTGCGCCTTTGAGCACGACAAGCAAGCGTTCGATGTCATCCATATCGTTAAAGACCGAGGGTGATATGCGAAAGCGGTCGGGATAGACGGATATCTGAATTTTTGCGGCATTGAGGCGAGGGCCGAGGATGGAATGGGCGTTTTCCATTTTGCCAACTACCATTGGACCGTTGCTATCAAGCGGGGTCCAGAGCTCGTACCCTAATTTGGGAAGCTCTTCTTTCAGCCGGTCCGTCATGCTCCGCGAATGGGCATGGATAGTATCAACGCCAAGTCCCAATATATAATCAAGCGATTCCGTAAGGATTGCCACGCCTGTGAATGACCGCGTGCCAATAGCGAAATGACCGGAGGCGCTTTTAGGGAAGCCGTAATTTTCTTTGGCTTCTTCTGCGCCAATCCCTTCGCGAGGAGTATTAAGGCCGAAATAGCCAAAATTACTTTGGGTGAGGTGCTCTTGAGCGCTCTTGCTGGCGTAAACAAAACCGACACCGAAATCACCCATCAACCATTTGTAACTTGAACAGGCGGCAAAATCGATACCGCTTTCTTTTACATCTATGGGAACGGTGCCCGCGCCTTGTATGATATCAGCGTAAACCAGTGTGTCATTTGCGTGGGCAATTTCGCAGACCGCCTTAAGATCATGCATAAAGCCATTTTCCATTGCCACCAGAGAAAGCGCGATAAATTTTGTATCTGGCCGCAGAGATTTTTTGATATCTTCCAGTTCAATACGTCCGTCGCGTTCTTTTATCCGAGTCACCGCCATGCCCATACGTTCAAGCCCATCATATGTGGCAAAGGAGCCGGGGAAATGCAGTACGTCTGTAATAATATGGCCGCCGCTGTGAGGATAGCCAAGGGCGCGAACAATCGCCTGTTCCCCGGCTGAGGTGCTTTGTACGTAAGCCACTTCGTCAAAATCGGCATTTATCAACTTGGCAAAATTTTCCAGCGGCAGGTTGCTGTCATGTCTGCCGCCCGGCGCGTCTGGATGCAGGCGTCTTTTCGCGAGATAGGTTTCAACCGCTGCGCTGGATTTTAAGCTGATGGGATGTTGCGATGCACTGTTGAGATACGTGGTTGCCATTTTTTCAAACGACGTTTTATCAGGGAGGAACGGTAAAGAGCTTGCCTGAGCCATGGCGATACCACCAACAGGAAGAACGGCGGCCGTCTTTAGTACGCTTCTGCGTGTCATTTTCATGATGATTTCCTAACGTCGTATTCTGCAATTAAATGCAGCTTAACGTGCTTAACAAGATTTGTCACTTGGCTAGCCATTTTACAACTGGACAATCGCAATAACTTTCTAGAGGATGGCTTTCAGTGTTAGGATTAATTGAGGAAGATTTTATGCATCTTTTAGATAACCCCATCAGGTCTGATGAACTGCTTGTTAAAACGGTAGATATTAAACATCGCTTTTATGCCTCGTCTTCTGAGCCAATGAGCCACAAGGAACTCATTGAACTTGCAAGGGATGTTGGTGATGAGCACTTGATCGAACTCTATAATGATCATTCTCTTGGCTATGCTGAAAATGGTGGTAGTCTTGACTTAAGGCGGGAGCTTGCAACGCTGTACGGACCGGAAATAAGCGCCGAAAATATCGTTGTTTTTCCGGGTGCACAAACCGGTATGACTATTACGACTCAGGCGCTTCTGCACCCGGGGGACCACGCAATTGTCGTGACCCCAAGTTACCAGTCGCTGGAGGAAGGCATTAAGTATGCAGGTGCCGAATTTACCCGAGTGATGCTTTCGCCGGATAATAACTGGCAAATTGATGTCTCAGCCGTTGAAGCTACCATTCGCGGTAACACAAAATATATTGTTCTCAATGATCCTCATAATCCGTCTGGCGCGTTGCTTAGCGCGGATACAAAACGCGCTCTGGTGGCACTGGCGGAAGAAAATGACATTCTTATTTTCTCTGATGAGGTTTACCGCTTGCTTGAACTTGATCCTTCGGATCGCTCAAACTCAATTGCAGAATTGTCATCAAATGGTATCGCGCTTGGCACTATGGCCAAACCGTTTGGCTGCGGTGGGATGTGTATTGGTTGGGTCGCTTGTCAGGATAAAAGCATCATAGAAAAGTTACGTAAAGCTCAACATCTTTTTGCGGTTTGTTTTTCCCGCGCCGGTGAAATACAGGCGATGATGGCACTGCGCGTACGGGATAAAATAGTCGAAAAAAACATGCAGATTATCTATGAAAATCTAGAGCTTCTCAAAGACTATTTTTCTCGCAATCAAGATCTTTTTGAATGGATGCCCCCTCAAGCGGGTGGAACCGGTTTTGTAAAGTTTAAGGGGCCGATTAGCGCCGATGAACTTGCCGAAGAGCTATTGGGACAGGAGATTTTAGTTTTTGGATCAGCGATTTTTGATTGCGACGAAGAGCTTAAACAATATTTTCGTATCGGTTTTAGTCGCCGGACGATGCCCGCCGCATTAAAAGCATTTGAAGAATTCGTCGAAGAGAGAAGAGCACAGTGGGGACATCCGCGCCGTTAGTCAGTTGAGAATATAACGAGAGAAAAATATGCAAGATCAAGTCCCTAATTTCGATAAGAAGGCTATTAAAGATATAGTGAAAGAGCATTACGGTATTGAAGGCGAAATAAAGCCGTTGGTTTCCTATGAAGATCAAAATGCCCGCATCAACACTGGCGATGCAAAATATGTTCTTAAAATTTCCAACAAAAAATGGTCGCTGAACTATGTGAAGATGCAGACAGAGGTTCTTGATCATCTTAAAAACACCGATCCCGGGCTTACATTTCCAAGCGTCGTCAAATCAATTAAAGGCGAGAGTATTGTCTTCGTTGATGGGTTTGCGGTTAGACTGCTTACTTATCTCGAAGGGGAATTGCTCACCAATATAACGAGGACGCCGGAACTTTACAGAGATGTGGGCAGGTTCCTGGGGCAATTTTCCAAAGCCATGCAGAGTTATTCGCCATCGCCCGATTCTGATGGCTCGGATAAATTTTGGAAGCTCGACAATGTCATTGCCTGTAAAGAATATCTTCCAGACGTGATTGATGAGGACGCCCGCGACCGGATTGCACGCCTGTTTAAAATATACGAGCACAAAATTGCTCCAAGACTTCCTTCCTTTAGAAAAGCGGTTATTCATAGTGATGCCAATGAGCAAAACTTTCTCATCAATCCTGCTTACCCGACGAAAATAGCAGGACTGATTGATTTCGGTGAAATGCAGATTGCCAGTCAGGTTAACGACTTGGCAATCACGCTTGCATATGCTCTTCTCGGTGAAAATGATATTGATATGGCGGCCAGAGAAATTATTGCGGGCTATGAAAACGAATTTCCACTTGAGGATCAGGAACGGGACGTCCTTTATTATCTGATGGCGATGCGGCTGGTGACAAATATTACCATGACTTCACACACAGCAAAGCAGCAACCCGATAACGAATATATCCTGATTGCACAAGGTCCGGCGCGGGCGCTTCTTAAGCAACTTGAAGAACAAAACTATATCCAACTGTAGAGTAAACAATTATGCCATATAACGAACCGTGGTCAAAAAGACATAAAGCAGTCACAGGTGGGCTTCCGTTTAATCTGTCCAATTCATTTGCCGAGCCGCTGACAAACGAAGAGCTGATCAAGTTATCCTTGGAGCGTGGCGATCAGGATATTGTAGAGCAATATTATAATCATTCGCTTGAATATACTCCTAATGGAGGCAGCCTGGATTTGCGAGAGGAAATTGCAAAACTCTACGGGCCTGACATCAATGCCGACAATATAGTTGTTTTTCCCGGTGGCCAGATCGCTGTTCAAACCGCAGCTATCGCCCTTTTAGATCAGAATAGTCATTCTATTACCTTTACTCCCGGTTATCAGTCGGTACAGGAAGCCCCCATTCACGCGGGCAGCGAGGTGACCAAAATTCCTCTCTATCCAGAAGATAACTGGCAAATTGATCCGAAAAAAGTCGAGGCGGCCATAAGATCCAACACAAAATATATGGCTTTCAACGAACCTTATAATCCAGCTGGTACGCTGATGAGTGCTAAATGTCAGGCGGAACTGGTAAAAATAGCCGAGAAAAACGGCGTCTATATTCTCTCGGATGAAGTTTACCGACTACTTGAACATGATGTGCGTGATCGTCTGCCGGCAATGGCGGATTTATATGACAAAGGTTTAAGTGTTGTGACTATGTCCAAACCGTGGGGTGGATGCGGTATAACCGTTGGCTGGTTGGCATTTCAAGATATGGATCTCAGACAAAAGCTTATTGATACCATGTATTTCCATACCGCTTGTCCAAGCAGAGCCAGTGAAATTCAGGGTATTATGACCTTAAGGGCAAGCGATCAGATACTTGAGAGAAATCTGAAAATCATCAAGTATAATATCACTCTTCTGGATCAATTCATCGAAAAATATAGCGACTTATTTGAATGGGTTAGACCGAATGCCGGCGCTATTTGCTACGTGAAATTCAAAGGACCATTATCCTCAGATGAATTGGGCACAGAGCTGGCAAAAGCGGGTATTTCAATAAAACCGTCCTATGTGTTTTCCGAAGAAAGCATCTATGACAGCGACTATTTTCGTGTGGGCTTTGGTGAGAAAATTATGCCAAAGGCGCTCGACGCCCTGAGCCAATTTGTCGAAAACCATAAAGAGGGGTGGCGCACCTAGGGAACTTTTTATCGTGACATAGAAGCCTTGATAGTTATGATAAAAAGAAAATTTTACAAAATATAATCAGCAAAGAGGGAACAACGTATCAGCGATTCATGTAGCAATTCCGAAGAAGGATTAATCAGAACAATTGGCACCCGCGCACTGGGAACCAACGTTTTTAACATGGTGGTCGGCGCTGGAATATTCGTTCTGCCCGGTGTTGTCGCCGCGAAACTTGGCCCCGCTGCGATTGTCGCATACTTGATATGCGGCGTTGCCATTAGTCTTATATTTCTTTGCTACGCTGAAATAGGCAGCCGTGTTACGCGAAGCGGGGGTTCCTACGCCTATATTGAGGAGGCATTTGGCCCCTTCGCCGGATTTATTTCATCAATGCTGCTGTGGTTTGGTTGGGCTGTACTTTCCGATGCCGCTCTTACTGTTGCTATGATAGAAACCCTTGCGATCGCTGTACCGGAGCTTCAGGAGCCGTTCTGGAAAATAGTATTTATGCTTGTACTATTCACTTTTATGGTTGGTACCAATATTATCGGCGTAAAGACGGGTGTGCGGCTTTATGTATTTAATACCATTGCTAAATTTGTGCCGCTAGCGCTTTTGTTGCTTGCGGGTTTTTTCTTTATAAAACTAGACAATCTGATCATCACTGAATGGCCATCTTTTGCCAATATTGGCGCAGCAACATTGGTGTTGATCTTTGCTTTTTCCGGTGCGGAATGCGCGCTAAACGCAAGTGGTGAGATTGAAAATCCGTCAAAGACTGTGCCGCGCGGTATCTTACTCGGTCTAGGCAGCATTTTTGTGTTGTATCTCGGGTTGCAAACGGTTGCGCAGGGTGTCCTCGGCGCAGAACTTGCCAATAATACCGAAGCGCCGCTTGCCGCGGCTGCCAATGAAATATTTGGTGACTGGGGTGTGAAGCTGCTTATTGTTGGTGGTGCTATCTCAATTTTCAGTACCTTAAGCGGTGATATTCTCGTGACACCACGTGTGGTTTTTGCCGCCGCACGGGACGGCAATTTACCGAAGCCGCTCGCCAAGGTTCACGCGAAATATAAGACTCCTTACATATCGATCATATTCTATGCCTGTATGATTGTCCTGCTTGCACTTAGCGGCCAATTTAAAGTGCTGGCTGTTATGGCATCGGGTTCTATCCTACTTGTTTATGCAGGCGTGAGCCTTGCAACCCTCAAATTGAGGCTCCGAGACGGACCGCCGACAGAGGGACAATTTAAAATGCCTGGAAAGGCTATTATTCCTATTCTTAGCTGTGGTGTAATCTCTTGGATGCTCTGGCAATTGACTATGGAAGAAGCTCTTGGCCTATTGGCTCTGATTGCGATATCGATTATCATCTTCGTGGTGCAGAAAATGATCAACAAAGAAAGCGCTTGACCAAAAAGAGCATCCTAAAAAACGGACAAAGTATAAAGATCACAGTTGCATCGTGACCCAGGATTAATTATTCAGTCTATTGTGCTCAGCCATCACTCTCTGAAGTGCAGCGTGAGAAATTGATTTAGCCTGTCGGCCATTTTGTCCTGTCATGTCCTTTGCAGCGACGAGAGCATTGATAATAGCTTCTTCAGTTGCACGCACTGTGCCTAGAAACAAGGGATCTATTTCATCATTTGAAATCATTTTTACCGTTGAAGCTGGCCCACTCTGGCTCGCGTCTTCGTTTGCCGTTGAAAAGGCGATAAATATATCTCCGGAACCATTACCGGCGAAACTTCCATTTCTTGCAAGTCCCAAAGTGGCTCGCCTGGCCAATCGTTTCATTTGATGCGGTAAAAGCGGTGCATCAGTGGCGACGACAATAATAATCGACCCGGTATCTGATTTTGGGGCATCAGGTTCATTATAAGCCAGATCATCCTGTAGGTGTTTGCCGACAGGAACACCCAACACACGTAGTGTCTCCCTCGTGCCGTAGTTAGCTTGTACGAGGACACCTACGGTAAACGGGCCATCAATTGTTTCCACTATTCTCGACGATGTTCCGATACCGCATTTAAAATCATGACATATCATTCCCGTGCCACCACCAACATTACCCTCTGCCACTGCGCCAGGTTTTGCGTTGTTCAATGCTGCTTTCGCGTGCTCGCTTTTCACATGAAAGCCGTTGATATCATTAAGGTATCCATCCCAGGTCTCCGCTACGACAGGCAGTGACCACCAATATCCGCTGGAATCAGCATTGCCCTGTTCGACCCGCCATTCTATTGTTCCTTGATGTACGGCACCGACACTGTGAGTGTTGGTGATGAGGACTGGGCCCTCTAATAACCCTGATTCTTCCAGCCATGCCCGACCTGTCATTTCGCCGTTGCCGTTTAAAGAAAATGATGCGCCAAAAGCGGGAAGAGTATCACTTGCTCTGCCTCTGGGCAAAATTGCCGTTACTCCGGTTCTGACCGCTTTGCCGTTCTCTAAATCATGGATAATTGTCTCATGTCCAACTGTCACACCTTTAACATCCGTGATCGCGTTTAGAGGTCCTGTAGTTCCTTCAAACGGAAGACCAAGATCGCGGGCTCTAACCACTTGCTCATCCGCCAAAAGAACTGGGGCAAAGATTAAGGAAAGAACCGTTGATATTAAATAAATCTGGGAAGCGTGTTTCATGATAAATTGATCCTGATATGTTGGTTAAGTAGTCGGTAAAAACAAAGCCTACTATTTCTTATAACAAAAACAAAATTTTATTGCATCTGCATTTGCCGACCTTTACTGTTTCATCTATTAAATAGGTATGTTATGAAGTTTTTTGTTACTCTTAACCGCTTCAAAAATAATGTGAGTGTGCACGATGTCAGATGAAGTAATTGCTATTGCCAGTGATCATGGCGGTTTCGATTTTAAAGAACTCCTCAAAGAAGATTTGGAAAGTATGGGCTACGGAATCCTTGATCTTGGATGTCATGACAGTGGATCTGTGGACTATCCGGATTATGCAAATAAAATGGCAGCGGCGATACTCAATGAAAGCGCTTCGCGCGGTGTTTTGGTATGTGGATCGGGGATTGGTATTAGTATTGCTGCTAATCGTCATAAACATATCCGTGCTGCCCTTGTCCATGACGGGCTAACCGCGCGCCTGTGCCGCGAACATAACAATGCCAATGTGTTGGTTCTTGGTGGACGCACTACGGGAATTGAAGTGGCGAAAGATTGTTTGAAAGTATTTCTGGATACGGAATTTGAAGGTGGACGTCACCAAAACCGTATCGATATTATGTCATAACTTATTATTTATTATTAAAGGCTTACACGAATGTCATCAAATTTAGAAACATTTTTTAACGCACCCTTATCTGAAACAGATCCGGCACTTCTGGAAAGTATCGATCTGGAAATGGGTCGTCAACAGAATCACATTGAACTGATCGCATCAGAGAATATCGTCAGTCATGCAGTGATGGAAGCACAGGGTTCCATCATGACCAATAAATACGCGGAAGGCTATCCCGGTCGCCGTTATTATGGTGGTTGCGAGTATGTTGATATTGCGGAAAGTCTTGCCATCGAACGGGCAAAGGAACTTTTTAATTGTGAATATGCCAATGTACAACCACATTCCGGTGCGCAGGCGAATGGTGCGGTGATGCTCGCCCTGACCAAGCCGGGTGATACTATTCTCGGAATGTCACTTGATGCCGGTGGTCACTTAACCCACGGTGCGCCGCCCGCCCAATCGGGAAAATGGTTTAATGCCATACAATATGGCGTGCGCCGTGATGATCACTTGATGGATTTTGAACAGATTGAAACACTGGCAAAAGAGCATAACCCAAAAGTGATAATTGCCGGTGGCTCTGCTTATCCGCGTGAGATTAATTTTAAGCGTATGCGTGAAATCGCCGATAGTGTTGGGGCTTATCTTCTTGTCGATATGGCTCATTTTGCTGGGCTTGTTGCTGGTGGCGTACATCCAAGCCCGCTTGAACATGCTCATGTGGTTACAACAACAACCCATAAAACCCTGCGTGGCCCGCGTGGTGGTATGATCCTGTGTAATGATCCGGATCTGGGAAAGAAATTTAACAGTGCGGTGTTCCCGGGACTTCAAGGCGGACCGCTTATGCATGTGATTGCCGCGAAAGCGGTGGCATTTGGTGAAGCACTAAAACCTGATTTTAAATCGTACGCCGCGCAAGTGAAGGCCAATGCCCGTGCCCTTGCGCAAAGACTTAATGAAGGCGGCTGCGATATTGTTTCCGGTGGCACCGATACTCATTTGCTGCTTGTTGATCTGCGTCCAAAAGGTCTAACCGGGCGCGATGCTGATAATTCATTGGGACGTGCCAACATTACCTGTAACAAAAATGGTGTGCCGTTTGATCCTGAAAAACCGATGGTTACATCTGGTATTCGTGTGGGAACACCTGCGGGAACAACGCGTGGATTTGGTACCGCTGAGTTTGAGCAGGTGGGTGATTTTATTTTAGAAATCCTTGACGGACTTCAACAAAATCCCGAAGATAACAGTGTTGTGGAAGCAGCAGTGCGTGAAAAAGTTGTTGCGCTTTGCAAGAAGTTCCCGATTTATTAATTTTAAAAAGGAAAAAGGATGCGGTGCCCATTTTGCGGAAATGACGATACCCAGGTTAAGGACAGTCGTCCGACCGAGGATAATTCTGCGATCCGCCGCCGCCGTTCCTGTGGTGGTTGCGGAGCGCGCTTCACCACTTTTGAACGGGTGCAACTACGTGAACTGACCGTTCTTAAAACATCCGGAAAGAAAGTGCCGTTCGAGCGAATAAAGCTCGAACGTTCGGTGCAAATGGCGATCCGTAAACGCCCGGTTGAAGAAGAACAGGTTGAACGCATGGTTAGCGGTATAGTTCGCCAACTTGAAAGTATGGGCGAGAGCGAAATTCCGTCTGAGACTATTGGCAAGCTGATTATGGAGGGGCTTGAGCAGCTTGATACGGTGGCATATGTCCGATTTGCATCGGTTTATAAAAACTTCCGCGAAGCCAGCGATTTTGAACATTTCGTCAGCGAGATAGCTGATCATGACGAAACCTGATCGTCGAATATCACTCAATGATTATGCCTATATGAAAATGGCGCTGGACCTCTCAAGGAGAGGGCTTGGGACAGTGCACCCTAATCCGTCTGTTGGTTGCGTGATCGTGAAAGACGGACATATTATTGGTCGTGGCTGGACCGGGAGGGGCGGGCGTCCGCACGCAGAGGCCATTGCTCTTGAACGAGCAATAAATGCAGAAGGTGCAACGGCTTATGTGACACTTGAGCCCTGTGCCCACCACGGAAAAACGCCACCTTGTGCCGCAGCATTGGTGAGCGCCGGGGTAGCGGAGGTTATCATTGCAACCAATGATCCAGATCCGCGAGTAAGTGGTGATGGTATTAAAATATTACAGGAGGCAGGCATCTGCGTTCATTGCGGCCTTATGAAATCGCAGGCAGATTTGATTCATCAGGGATTCTTTAATAGAATTGAACTTAATCGCCCACTTGTGACTGTGAAAATAGCCAGCTCGGCGGATGGAAAAATTGCCAAAAATAAGGGCGAAAAAACATGGGTAACCAGCCCAGAATCGCGAATGCGAGGGCATATGTACCGCGCCAATCACGATGCCATTTTGGTGGGGATTGGTACTGTCCTTGTTGATGACCCTACGCTCGATTGTCGGATTTCTGGTCTTGAGGATAGGTCACCGATCAGGGTCGTTATTGATACACATTTACGGATCGATCCAGCAAGTAAACTGTGTAAATCAGCTGATAAAATACCGCTCTGGATCATGACTGCTAGTTTTGACGAACAGAAATATGCAGAGATCACAAAAACGGGAGCACGAATTTTCTGTCTTGAGCAGGATGTGGACGGTCAGGTAGATTTGCAACAGGCGATGACTTCACTGGCGGGCGAAGGGATAACAAGATTATTGTGCGAAGGTGGCGGTAAACTTAATGCTTCCCTGATAAGAGCAAGTCTGGTAGACCGTCTGATATGGTTTAAATCTGCTGATTCTATTGGTGGAAATGGTGTGAATGCGCTATATGACATTGCACTTGATGAATTGGATCAATATTTGAATTTATCGCTGCTGGAAGAGGGCCATTCGGGTCCTGATCATTGGCAGTATTTTGAAAGTTTTAACGGCTAGAAGATGTTTACAGGAATTATTACCGATATTGGCGAAGTTACCGAGCTGAATAAAAGTGGCGATACCCGCATGGCTATTCGCACAGCTTACGACACTTCAACGATCGAATTTGGTGCTTCTATAGCCTGTTCTGGGGTTTGCCTCACCGTAGTTGATAAAGGTGATGACTGGTTCAGTGTTGATGTTTCGGCGGAGACGCTTTCCTGCACCGTGCTCGGTGACTGGAAAACGGGAACCCGGGTGAATCTTGAGCGCGCTTTAAAGGTCGGCGAGGAACTTGGCGGCCATCTTGTGACTGGTCATGTGGACGGGGTCGGGGAAATAATTTCAGTTGAGGCCGAGGGTGATAGTAAGAAATTTACCTTCATTGCGCCGCAAGACTTAAAATCGTTCATTGCTGCGAAGGGATCGGTGACCATCAACGGAGCGTCGCTTACAGTGAACGAAGTGACGGATGATAATGACCGCACACTTTTTTGCGTTAATATCATTCCTCACACTCAGGAAAAAACAACATTTTCGGATCTTGCCGTTGGCGATGCCGTGAATATCGAAATTGACATTCTCGCGCGTTATGTTGCCAGAATGCGTGACCTATAACCCAAAAAATATTGACAAAGAAAAGACATAGAGAGAAATATGCCTAATAATTTTCTATCCCCAATCGAGGATGTATTAGAAGACGCGAAAAATGGACGGATGTTCATTCTTGTTGACGATGAAGACCGTGAAAATGAAGGGGATTTGATTATCCCATCACAAATGGCGACACCGGATGCAATTAATTTTATGGCAACCCATGGCCGTGGCCTTGTTTGTCTGGCACTGACCGCAAGGAGATCCGCAGATCTCGGCCTAGAGATGATGTCACAGAAAAACGCGACCCGTCATCAAACGGCGTTTACTATCTCAATTGAAGCGGCCGAAGGTGTGACCACTGGTATTTCGGCTGCTGACCGCGCAAAGACCATTGCCGTGGCGATTGATCCAACAAAGGATAAGAAAGACATTGTAACACCCGGGCATGTGTTTCCGATCGTCGCTAAACGTGGCGGTGTGCTTGTTCGCGCTGGTCATACAGAAGCGGCCGTTGATGTGGCGCGCCTCGCGGGGCTCATTCCTTCCGGGGTGATTTGCGAGATTATGAAAGACGATGGAACGATGGCCCGTTTGCCGGATCTTGTGGAATTCGCCAAGAAACACAATCTTAAAGTCGCGACAATTGCCGATCTAATAGCCTATCGTCGCCGCAATGATAACCTTGTCGAATGCATTGATACCACCGAAGTGGATAGCGAATTTGGTGGAAAATTTACCATGCGTGCCTATCTGGCCAAAGACGACGGAATTCAGCATTTTGCACTTGTAAAAGGTGATCCAAAGACGGCGAAGAAGGTACTGGTTCGCATGCATTCCTTTAATATTTTTGAAGATCTTCTCGGGCAACAAGGGCCGCGTAGAAGCCAGTGTAACCGCGCTATGGAAGAACTTGGAAAAGAAGAGTGTGGTGTGATGGTCTTCCTGCGTGAAAACCGGAAAACATATATTACCGATGAGATCGCAAAGAAAGATCAGAAGCAGAAAAGAAAATCGCCCAATATTAAAAATTATGGTATCGGTGCGCAAATACTCCTTGATCTTGGAGTCAAAGATTTTGTCCTTCTTTCTGATAGCGAACAAAACGTAATCGGTATTGAAGGGTATGGTCTCAATATCGTTGGTCATCAACGTTTCGATGAGAATATCGATCTAAAAATCATCAGTAATGAGGGATAGAGTTCATGAAATTACTTATTGTTGAGGCAAGATTTTATGAAGATATCGCCGATGAGCTCGTAAAGGGCGCCATTCAGGTGCTTGAAGCAGCAGGTGCAGAATATGACCGCATTTCAGTGCCGGGTGCATTTGAAATTCCCGGCGCCATAAGATTTGCCGCTGACGGGCATGATGGCTATGATGGCTATGTCGCCCTTGGCTGCGTTATTCGCGGTGAAACCAGCCACTATGATTATGTCTGCGAAGAAAGTGCGCGAGCCCTTCAGGATCTAGCGATCAAAGATAGACTAGCCATTGGTTACGGTATTCTCACTGTGGAAAGCCGTGATCAGGCCTGGGCCAGATGTTCGGTTGAAAAATATAATAAAGGTGCTGCAGTAACAGAGGCTGCACTGCGTATGATTGAACTTAAAAAACAATATGGATTAATACGTTGATGACTGAAAAGAAACCTGTCAAAGGGGGAGCACGAAGCTCTGCACGTCTTGCGGCAGTGCAGGCGCTCTACCAGATAGAAGCAAGTAACGCCAAGTCGCTTGTTGTGGTTCAGGAATTTATTGATCACCGGATTGGTGAAACTATTGATGACGATTCATTTGCAACAGCAGACGGTGAGTTTTTCAAAGATATTGTCATCGGTGTCGAACAACGCGCCGAAGAAATTGACGAGCAGATTAGATCCAGCCTAAGCAAGGATTGGAGTCTGGAGCGAATCGAATCTGTGGCTAGGGCTGTGCTGCGCGCAGGCACATATGAAATATTGGCGCGGCCCGACGTGCCGACCAGTGTTATTATAAATGAATATGTTGACGTAGCAAAAGCCTTTTATGAAGACAGCACGCCGGGATTTGTTAATGGTGTACTTGACAAGATTGCCAAAAATAACCGTTGAGTGATGAAAGATTAGAAACTGACAGCATCTGAATTTGATCTTATAAAAAAATACTTTGCGCCGCTCGCTGGTACTGGCGCACCTGCTTACTCACTTCGTAATGATGCAGCGCAATACACGCCTCCTCCTGGCAAAGACCTTGTTTTTACTAAAGATACTCTGGTGGCTGATATCCATTTCTTTGCCAATGATAATCCGTCATTGGTGGCGCAAAAAGCACTCGGGGTCAACCTCTCGGACCTGGCGTCCATGGCAGCCGAGCCAGTGGGTTATTTGCTCAGTCTAGCGCTGCCCAAACAAAATTTTGAGCGCGAAAAATGGGTAGCGAGCTTCGCGGATGGACTTAAAAATAACCAAGACAAATATCGATGGCAGCTTTGGGGCGGAGATACGGTATCGACGACTGGGCCAATTACAATTTCGGTTACCGCTATTGGTCTGGTTAATCAAGGCAGGATAGTTTCGAGGTCAACAGCAAACCCGGGCGATGATATTTACGTGTCGGGATCTCTGGGTGATGCGGCGGCCGGTCTCGAGGTCATAAAGAAAAATCTGGACCCGCACAAATATAGGTACCTGATCGATCGTTACCATTTGCCGCAGCCGAGGCTGAAGCTGGCAAGTAAACTAGCAGAATTGGCGACGTCGATGATGGATATTTCAGATGGTCTTTTGGGAGATTTAAGTCATATTTGTGAAAACTCAGTCGTTGGTGCTGAGGTTTTTGCTAAAAAAATACCCATTTCAACTCCGTTCGGTAATCTTTTGGAAACCAAAAACGAGTATAGTCATCTAGCTTGGAACGGAGGTGATGATTATGAACTGTTATTCACTGCGTCCCTGGAAAATGGTGACCAAATTTCAAAACTATCCAAAAAGCTGGGAATAGAGCTTACGAAGATAGGTGAAATTACCGATGGTCAGAATATAAGATTGCTTGGTGATGATGGCGCAGAAATTGATACAAAATCAAAAGGCTATCGTCACTTTTAAAACCTAGGGTGTTTAAAAATGGCTGACGAAGACGAAAAGCAAGAAGGACAGAATGTTGATGAGAAAAAAGGTGGCGGTAAGAAATTACTGATCATCGGGCTTCTTGCGGGTCTAATTTTTGGCGGTGGTGGTGCCGCAGGCTATTTCATATTTATGGGTGGTGACAAGGGCGAGCCGGAAGTGTTAGAAGAGGAAATAGTCGAAGAAAAGGGGCCAGAACTTCCCGATTACCAATATGCTCGCATGGATAAATTACAGCTTCCTGTATTTTACAATGGTCGGGTGCTTAATTACGCGGTTATGGACGTTTCACTGGAGACCATTGGTAACGATAATAAAATGATTGCGGTTCAGAATGTACTGATCGTGCGAGATGCCTTACTACGCCATTACAGCATCAATTCTGTTGGCAGGGAAGATAATCCCAGTATTGTAGATTTCGACAAATTATCGGAAAAAATTAAAGAATTTTCAAACGCGGAAGCACACAAAGATATCGTCACACGTGTGATCATCAGTGAGGCGCTTAGCTTCTAGTTTCCAGCTTGCGGACCACCAGTAGCAGCACCAAAGCGGCCTACATTTCCGAATAATTCTGCAAAAAAGTTTTCATCTTTACCGTGGGTAACTGTTTTCTTTGATACAGGATCAATCACCTTATTATCGGCAACAGTAAATCTACGGATGTCGGAGACATAGTTTTCATCGTCAAAAGAGATGGCGAGTATGTTCATTTCGACAACCTTTTCCTTGAAAATAGCCCATCTGGTCGTTTTCTTATTGTAATAGTACCAGTTGTTATCATCGAAAGTTGGTTTCATCGTTGGATTGCCAAGCATCGCTTCCACGGTTTCTTTTGTATCGATATCAGTTCTTACGGCGTCAACCATTTTCGGGTCCGGGATATAGCCACGCGATTCATTTATTGTCGAACAGGCGGATACCGTCGTGACAATTAAGGAAGTAAAAATAATGTTTTTCAAAATATTCATCATAACTAACTTATGCTGTTTCAACAGCCAATCCATTTTAGATTTAATTGCAGTTTGTGTCGTTGCGTGGTAATTCACACACGTAACTTTAAATCACATATACTATAGTGTCTAAATTTGGCAACAAAATGGCATTTGCCGTCAGTCTAGTCAATGTTTTAGTAGATGTATTTTATTAATTGTTCTCCATCTTAAATTTAGGTGGACAGTAAGAAGAGTATAGAAAGTAATATATAGATGTTTGGATTTCTATCTAAGAAAAAAGCGCTGAATAACGTTGGCCATAAATTATTTGTCTCCGTTATTGATCAATCACGGTTAGCTTGGTTTTATTCAGAACTCGCAGTAGAAGATAATCTTGATGGCAGATTTGATTTGATGAGCTTGCATATGGCTATGGTACTTCAAAAACTTGACCAGAATAAGCAAAATACGGATGCCGCCAAATTAAAGCAGGTTGTACAAGAAATCATGTTTGATAATCTTGATCTTACATTGAGAGAAATAGGTGTAGGTGATCTTGGTGTAGGTAAAAAAATCAAAGTTATGGCGGAGGCATTTTACGGTAGAATGATGGTATATCAGGATTTATTTAACGTTAAGGATAAGCAAAAAATGTCAATTGCCTTGCAGCGAAACTTATATCGAGAACGCAAAATGGCTCAAGATATACTGCCAGCAATGACAAAATACGTTTATCACCAGGTTGGCCTTATCGAAAGTCAAAACATGGAAAGTTTTATGACAGGCGAAGTCAACTTCCTCGCGCCAACAGGGATTAAGAATGACTGAAGATAAAGTGGAAAACGAATTTAGCCGGATTTTCAATCTTGAACTCACACAAAAGTCCGGTACCAAAGTAGAATATGTTGCAAATGAGCAGGAATGTGAAGCTCTGGCCAGGCGCTTCTCCATACCTAGAATTCTTGAGTTAAAGGCGGACTGTGAATTTCGCAAGTTATCTCAGAAGGAGATCGGCGATTATAAGCTTTCGGTACATTTGAAAGCAAAAATCATTCAAAAGTGTGTGATGACATTAAATGATGTTAACGAATCAATTGAAGAGAACTTTTTAATCATCTTCCAAATGGAGAAAAGGTCTAAAAAGGCAGATGATTTACCAAAGGAGATTGAATTTGAAGCTCACGAAGAAGATATTGAAGTGATCCTTGATAAGGAAATAGATGCTGGAGAATATATCGCTGAATATCTCTCACTCTCTATCAACCCATATCCGCGCCAAGACAACGTGACGCGAGAAGAACTTGGACATAAAATTATCACGGAAGAAGACGTAAATAGCGAGCCGGAAAAGAAAAATCCCTTCAGTGTTTTAAAAGACCTGAAACATAAGACTTGAAGAGTTTCCATATTGCTATATTTTAAACTATTGTCATGATGAACTACTTATTAAGAACTCTCATGTACAGTTTTAAATGTGATTTATAAAAATTTTTAGAATAAGGGTATGCATTGACGCGTGAACTTATAATTTCATTGGATGCTATGGGTGGCGATCACGCTCCTGATATTGTTATCGAGGGAGCAGGGATTGCCCGCGAAAGGGTGCCAAATTTACGGTTTATCATTTTTGGTGATGAAACAAAAATTGTGCCTCTTCTTACTAGGGTTCCGATACTGAAAGATTGTTGCGAAGTCCGTCACACAGATAAAACTATCTCTGCAGACGATAAGCCGAGCCAAGCTCTTCGTCGTGGTCGTGATTCTAGTATGGGTCAGTCTATCCAGGCAGTTAAAGATGGTGAGGCGCATGCCGCAGTACTCGCTGGCAACACAGGCGCCCAAATGGCACTGGCAAAATTTATTTTACGAACGATGCCGGGAATTGATCGACCGGCTCTTGCAACATTGCTCCCTACAAGTCGCGGTGAAAGTGTCATGCTTGACCTTGGTGCTAATGTAGAATGCGATGAAAATAATTTGGTTCAGTTTGCTATTATGGGCGCAGCATTTGCAAGAACGGTACTAGGTGTTGCGAAGCCGACGGTTGCAATTCTAAACGTAGGTGTCGAAGAACTTAAAGGCAGTGATGCGATCAAGGAAGCGGACCGTATGCTTCGAGAAGCCAACATCCCGATGGATTATAGAGGGTTCACTGAGGGGCACGGGCTCGGCAGTGGAGAGGTTGATGTGGTGGTAACAGATGGTTTTACTGGAAACATAGCTCTTAAGACAGCTGAAGGTACGGCGAAAATGATTGCTAATCTTCTCAAGCGATCGTTAAACGAATCTTTAATGTCAAAGGTTGGAGCCTTATTTGCCAGCTCATCATTGGCGTCGCTAAAAAACCACCTCGATCCTAACAATCATAATGGTGCCGTATTTATGGGCCTTAATGGCCTGATAATTAAAAGTCATGGTGGAGCGTCTGCCAAAGGATTTTCCAGTGCAATTGGTGTGGCAATTGATATGGCTGAAAATGATCTCGCGGGTAAAATTACCCGAGACCTTACCAATTTTAATAGAACTGTTGAAGTAGAAGAAGACACACAAGCTGAAAATGACGATACGGTTGTTGAGATGAATATCAAGGAACAAAAATAATGGGCGTAATACGTTCGGCCGTTTCGGGCACAGGATCTTATCTTCCTCAGAATATACTTACAAATAGCGAGCTGGAAAAGAAAGTCGATACATCCGATGAATGGATTATCGAACGTACTGGTATAGAGCAGCGCCACATTGCTGCTGACGATGAGGTTACATCGGATCTTGCTGTACACGCTGCGACCAGAGCATTGGAAGCAGCTGGTCTTGATGCACAGGATATAGATCTGATCATATTAGCAACTTCAACAGCTGATCAGACTTTTCCGTCTACGGCAACAACCGTGCAGCAAAAATTGGGAATTACCAGGGGTGCGGCCTTTGATATTCAAGCAGTCTGCTCGGGGTTCGTCTATGCGCTTACAACGGCAGATAATTTTATTAAAGCGGGTCAGGCTAAACACGTGCTTGTGATCGGTGCTGAAATATTTTCTCGAATTCTTGATTGGGATGACAGGACAACTTGCGTACTATTTGGCGATGGTGCAGGGGCTGTCGTCCTGTCCGCGCAAAGCGGAGTAGGTGATACTACCGATCAGGGAATGCTCGCATCACGAATTCATTCAGATGGACGCTATAACGAGCTTCTCTATGTGGATGGTGGTGTTTCATCCACAGGAACTGTCGGCCATGTTCGTATGAAGGGGCGAGAAGTGTTTCGCCATGCTGTCGTTAACCTTGCATCGGTCGTAGGTGAGGTGCTTGAAGATGGTAATATGACGTCCGAAGATATCGACTGGATCGTTCCACATCAGGCCAATAAACGTATTTTAGATGGCACTGCACGCAAACTCAAAATCGATCCTGATAAAGTTGTCGTTACTGTTCAAAAACATGCCAACACGTCGGCAGCTTCAATCCCATTGGCGCTTGATGAAGCGGTCCGCGATGGCCGAATCACCCGAGGTCAAATTGTGATTCTCGAGGCGATGGGTGGTGGATTCACATGGGGCGCCTGCCTTTTACGGTGGTAAAATTCAAATTTAGTGTGATATTTTTATCTTTTTTGACGTTTTCTCTTATAAACTAGACTATTAGGAACTATACGCATCCCTTTGATATTGACCGTATAATCCTGCTACAGTAGGCTAAGGAAAACATAAGAGGTAGGAAACATGAGTGGAAAAACAGTTACTAGGGCAGATTTGATCGAAGCCGTTTATCAAGAAGTGGGACTATCAAGAAACGAGTCTGCGGACCTTGTTGAAACGGTTCTTGACGAAATTGCAACGAATTTGACCAATGGCGATAATGTAAAGATTTCATCGTTTGGCAGTTTTATTGTTCGTGACAAAGGTGGTCGTATTGGCCGCAATCCTAAAACGGGTGAGGAAGTTCCGATTGAGCCAAGAAGAGTTCTTGTGTTCAGACCTTCACAAGTTCTTAAAGATCGCGTCAGCAATTCGTAAAATAAATCGTTAAGAGGCCTGGACAATAGTTGTTTTTGAAAAAAACAGTGACGGGGCCACGTAGAAAGATATTGAGCTAAATGTCAGCCTCAAAGCATGCCAAATCACCAAATGCCTTTAGAACGATCAGTGAAGTTGCTGATGGTATTGGTATTCCACAGCATGTTCTCAGATTTTGGGAAAGCAAATTTAGCCAGATAAAACCCATGAAGCGTGGCGGCGGTCGTCGCTATTACCGTCCCGAAGATGTTGAAATAATTGATGCCATCAGAAGATTACTGCATGACGATGGCTATACGATAAAAGGGGCTCAAAAATTGCTGCGTGAACATGGTGTCAAAGCTGTTATTCAACAGACTTACGTCATTCACAATTTAGACCAGGATGCAAAAACAGTAGAGCCGCCTATCATCGCCAATACTGATGATCTCTCTCTCGTCTCCATTCGTGACAAATTAAAGGCTGTCGGGGACAATCTTAAAAAAGCACTTAAGGAATAACGTTCTAGGTACCAAGGCTAATGTTTGACGATGTCATTCCATTCCATATATTTTATATGCTTAGGCGTATCTGAATAGCGACCAATAGAGTTGCCGGAAATGAAATTCAGATCCGCTTCTTTCATGGTTTTCAGATCTTCAACATCATCTATACCGTCCAGAGATAAATTTATGTTCTCCCGGGAACAGTCGAGCGCAAGTTTTTTGATCTTTTTGATATATTCGCTCGACTTCTTTTCTTTTTCGCTGACATTTAAACAGATACCGCTGATGCTTAAGCCTTTGTAATAACTTATGTCTTGGGGTATTTTGTCGCATTCTATTGTAACATTTTGGCAATATTTAAGTAGACTTGTTATAATTTCATGCATTCTGGCTTCAGGAAAGCCTTCGGGAAAACCGGAGAGTGAAAAATTAATATATCTTCTCAGTGGCAGCGGAATCGATTGACATTGGAAAAGAAAGTTGTGGAGACGGGTCAGGTTAAAAAGAGTCCGGTAATGCAGGGGGATTGAAAACATTGCTCTGAAATTATTTTTGAAGAAGTCCTTCATCATTGCCACTATTTCACCTAGCATAAATTGATCAAGTTCAATCATAGAAGCCAAACAAAATGGATTTTCGAGAGCATTATATCCAATCGGTCCGGTGCCAGTCTTATCGACCTTCTGATCGCTGCTTTTTCGTATGCTTACCATAAACGTGGAAACAATATTGTTTTTCTTGTCCCAGATTGGTTTATAGATCAACTCATAAGGACGTTTCTTGTTTGAACCTATAGGTGATGTAAATGCTTCAAGCTTTGGTGTAGTTATTATGCCAGGGCGTATGAATTCCTTGTCGTCGTCACCGGATTTGCTTGAATATGCGACCTCCTTGAACAGAAGTTTACTTTGTCTCTTACCAATGGCCATTCTCAGGGTTACATTGTGATCATAAGATGTCCCCAGATAGGAGATTGAAAGTTCCCGTAGGATATCGCCACAATTTTGCTGCGCCTCGGTGTTATGGCGGTCAGAAAAAACAACCAGATGCTCAACCTCAGAGCGGGAAACAAATATATCTTCAACTGATGTTATCTTATTGATTTTTCTCGTTAAATTCTCGAGGATGACGTCGCTAGAGCCTTTCCATTTCGAGCCCAATTCATCTTTTAAATATTGAAGGCTGAGTAAGTACACCTGTCCTGAATGATAAAGCTCGCTTAATGCAATCAATTTCTCAAAATTGTGAAAATCCGGCGCAACAGCATATTTTCTTCGCGAACTCGCGGAAGAAAATATATGCTGTACCTTTAATTTAAAGAAGTCCTTTAAACTTTTCATTTTCACTCATAATCCTTGCAATAAATGCAGCCGCAATACGGTTTTCTGACTATGAGTATACTAAATGCGTATTTAAATTTGATTTAACAATTAAATCAAATTGTAACAATAACAATCGCTTGCTAATTGTTCTTAATGTTGCTTTCGATAAGGCGGTTTATGACGGTGTCAGAATAATCAAGTAGATTTCCAAATCCAACTGCGATCTCGCGCCGACCTTTCTGGTCAAATTTGTCTGCAGCAATAAGTTCAGCCTTTCGTTTTTTGAGTGCTTTATATTTATCCAGAGTAGTTCCCTTATAAATAAGAAACAGTGTTAGCCCGTCTGTTCGTTCTGCGGAGAATAAATCAGTAACCAGAAAATCGTTTTCACGGTAATAAGAAACGCCATTTCGATCGGCGATATGTTTTACTACTGGTTCCCATTTTGTTGCGTCTTCGGCGCTAAACATTTCACTAAGGCCGATTTGTTTTACATCCATGTTTACAACCTCTGCAAAGGCAGCAATTACACCCATATGGAAATGAATGTTTTCGACAGTGAATTCCTCAAGGTTTTGCGCCTGAGCATTTGAGGATAAGGAAAGAAGAAAGATTAGGGATAGTTTTTTTAGCATTATAGGGTCCAGTTTTTATTATTCTGAGCCTAGCTTATAAATTTATTCCAGAAAGATCAATTGGCCTGTTGCAGCGGGGAGCTTCTCTCGTTATATTCGGGCGAATTTTTAAGACGGAATGTAGCGCAGCATGGTAGCGCGCTTCACTGGGGGTGAAGAGGTCGCAGGTTCAAATCCTGTCATTCCGACCAATAAAAAAGCCTCTAACTTTAATGAGTTAGAGGCTTTTTGGTTTTATTTACAGTCACAAATTTTTGTTTTAAAGAGATGGTCCAGCGAAAGAATTCCAGGACCTCGTGACATGATAAAGAGCATCGCCAGGGCCCAGATGGCGTGGTCAGGCCAGCTCATCGGATAGACGAATATTTGAATTACAAGCGTCATGACCAGCAATGCGCCCGCACTCAAACGAGTGGCGAGACCAATTACAAGCAAAAAAGGAAAGAAGTGCTCGGCGAATGTCGCCATATAGGCTGCAGCTTTGAAAGGAATAAGGGGTAGGTCATATTCTGTTTCAAAGAGCATAAAGGTAAATTCATTTAGTTCCCATCCGGTTACCTTTGTCTGTCCTGAACGCCAGAATATACCGGCGACGGCAAACCTGGCTAACAAAGACATTGCCCAATCTGGAATTTTTGCAAATTGTGCCCAGAATGTTTTATGTAACGCTTCTAAATGCATTGGTTTCGCAATTTGTTTTTCTGTTTCACTAATAGTTTGCATTGTGGTTCCTTTAGATTTGGTGGTTGGGGGCGACATTGATGGCGATGAAAGCACCAATGGTTAACAGGTCAATCAATGCGCCAGCGGGATTAAATTCCTGATTTGAAGATAGTGTGCTTGCGAACGCGTGCTCTACATTGTTGCCTTGCTTCAATGATTTGAAAAATTCGCTGGTTCCAGAATCTATGATATGGAATTCAACAGTCTCTTCTGGTCGGATTACAATTATGTCGACCCCTTGGTTGAGCTCTATTTCAATCACTTCTTCGTCTGGTTGATTGACGGTCCATATCTTATCAACCGGATATTTCGACGTAATCAGAAGACAGGACGGATGAATATTAATACATAATTCAGCGAGTTTATTTTCCGGAATACCCAAGAGTTCAGAGACATGTAGTGGTGTTGCTTCCGGTGCGTGATACGCCACATTCATCGCCCATTCCAAATGAGCAACGTCACCAAGATACGGCAAAGACGATGCGGCTTCAAAATCATCAAGAAAAACCGGAAACTCTTCGCCATATTCAAATAACGGTCCGGGATGAGGTGGGTGTTTCTTTATGAATTCACTGGCTGTGTGGGTAAAGAAATCATCACCCACCAGTTTGTTGATGACCGGATAGGTTTTTGAAAGTGCATCAGTCAGGGTTATGAAAGTATTATTTCTATATATATTTAACCGTTGAGTGCCGGATAGGCCGTAAGGCACAATCAACCTTTCAGCGTCCATCGATAATCCCTTGAAATGGGCATCATGGATTGTGTGTTGTATGTTTGAAAGCTTATGCATTGATGACCTCCCGCAGGGATAAGGACGCCAGGTAGTTATTTGCTCTATCAGCCTCGGCTCTAAGAACATTAAACGGCGGAATTCTGGTATCCCATTCAATAAGACTTGGCTTGGGACCAAAATTTCTAAGTGCAAATTCGTATAAATCCCATACTTGTGAACAAACAGTAGAACCGTGATCGTCGATAAGTATTTTCTGATCATCAATAATGTTGACGTGATGACCAGCAAGGTGAATTTCCTGAACATACTTCGCGGGAATATGTCTAAGCCATTCTTCGGGGTTCAGACTGTGATTGCGATAATTTACGTAAAGGTTATTTATATCGACGAGTAGGCCGCAACCTGTGCGTTTTGCCACTTCCGTTAAAAATTCATACTCAGGAATATAGCTATCCACATACTGTAAATAAGTAGAGGGATTTTCTATGGATAATTGGCGGTTAAGAACATTCTGTGTTTGATCGACATGGTCGATAACCAGAGCTAAGGTCTCTTCCGTATAAGGCAGGGGCAATAAATCGTTAAAATATGTTTCGTCGACAACACTCCAAGATAAATGTTCGGAGACTAAAGAAGGTTCATATCTTTTTATAAGTTTTTTTGTGCGCTCTAAGATGCATTGATTAAGCGGTTGTGCTGATCCGATGGAAAGGCTAACACCATGAAAGGAAAGCTCATATTCGGCACGGATTGCCTCCAGATATCTGTGACTAGGCCCGCCTTCAGACATATAATTTTCAGTATGAACTTCGAACCATAGCGGCTTCGAATTTTGTGTCATTATATCGTCGAAATGTTCGGGCTTAAACCCGACCCCGGCAATAGCCGGGGCCGGGTTGAAATCGAGAACAAACGGAGGAGAGACTTGTTTCATCGATTTACCTTTTTTATTTTACTGTTCCACCGGCAATTTTTCCGCAAGTTCCTGCTGGAACCAAAAGAAATGCATCTGGTTGGCGATCAAACTTTGAGGTGCCAGCACAAGAAGACGTGGCTGTTTGACAATCGTTTTTACCAGCTGCAGCGATTCCGTAACATTTTTCAACCTTAGAATCCTGTGCGACAGCGGGTACGGAGATGGCAGCTGATGATATTGCAAGTGCCAAAGCAGAGCTTAAAAGTATTGCCGGTGCGGCAAATGTTTTCTTATTCATTATATTTCATCCTTAAATTAAGTTTGTGATTATTTGACTTAATAGACGCCAAATTACCGCGCTAAATGAGCGGATATAACAATGACGGGTGGACTTGAATTTTGTTACACAGTTTTAGATCAACTAATTGTGAAGTCGCGTGTTCGAAAAAATAAAATAAATTTTTGTAACGTTTCTTCAGTGCAAACGTCCTTACTATACCCGCAGCTATTGTGACGGCGGTAGTGGCGTTTATAATCCCCCGTTCTTCTGGTAACTTTCCGCCAGAATAAACCCGCTACCGCCGAAGCAACCAGCAAGTGTCAAATTGTTCTTAACCATCCGGGGATAGGGTAGTATTATTGAACATGGCTTAAGCCGGGCAATGGAAAGATGATTGATGAGGGACGCTAAAGAACATCATAATATAGCTGAGCACGAAGACGTCACCCTTGAGGATTTGAAAACAAAGTCAGCCAAGGGGTGGAGGGATGTGCTTGCACAGTATGGGCCAGGATTACTGGGTTATGCTAAACGTATGCTTGGCGACCGTGCAACAGCGGAAGATGTTGTTCAGGAAGCCCTTCTCAGCGTTTATAAAACGATCGATAACTTTGATGGGCGTTGCAGCATAAAAAGCTGGCTTTATCGCGCGGTCAGGAACCGATCTATCGATGAAATACGCCGGGCCCGCCGATTTATTGATGTCGGAGAAGAAGGGGTGGAAAATTATTTTAAAGAGAGTGATGGCCATTGGCGCGACGATTGCTTTGAGTGGGATGGGCATGCGGCAAGAGAACTTGACTATAAAAAATTGATCAAGCGTGTGCATAAAGAAATAGATAAGTTGCCTCATTTGCACCGCGAGGTATTGCTTTTAAAAGAAATTGAGCAGCTAGAAAGTGCGGAAATTTGTGCAGCTCTTGATATTAACGCGGGAAATTTACGCATCCGTATTCACCGTGCAAGGTCAGCGCTTAGGATCGCTGTGAATACCAGTTTGGAAAAGGAGTGATGTACGATGTATCGAAAATGTAGTGTTGTTTCCACGAAAATATCTGAGATCATTGACCGTGATGTGGGCATCATTATGAGATTGCGATTTTACAGTCATCTTATGATGTGTCCAAAATGTCGTGATTATTTCAATCAATTCAAGCTCTTAAAGCGAGCATCCGGAACACCCACACCAGACGAATTGCCAGACGATTTTGATCGGGTACTTGGATTTGTGATGGAAGAAATTGAAGAAAGCACAAAAGCCAGTCATTTACCGTAAGCCAAGTTCATCTTGTATTTTTTTCGTTAGTTTCTGACTGATGATCGTGTATGAAGACCGGATATAATCCTTCACATCTTCGTTGCACATAGCTTCCTTGCTGACGATTTGCACCCAATTGCCGCGGGCGAGATAGGGGGCAGGGATGATGCCGTCAAGTTCACATAAAATCTGGAAGTTAAGTTCGCTACACTTAAAACTAAGTGTATGAGCATTATCCTCGCCAAGGCCAGAGTGAATGGCAAACACTTTGCCGCCAACTTTCCACACGCTGGCATCACCCCATTGAACCACATGGGTTGTTGATTTGAGTGATTTACTAAAAACATCGAATTCTTCTCGGGTCATGGTGTTCCTCTCATTGACCTAGCGTCAAATCATGATACACTTTTTACACCAGAAAATAAGGGATGATTATGACAAATTCAGACAGACGTGATTTTTTAAGACTTGCCAGTACAGTATCGGCTGGTGTGGTGTTAACGGGATCAGTCGCGACAATGGCCCGTGCACAAGACGCGGATATTGTCGGCCCGCCGCCACAAACGGTGGAAGACCAGTTTGATACCTGGGTTGAGCTCAACATTGACAACCTGAATCACAATATCGGTGAAGTGCGCAAGAAAATTGATGGTCGACCGATTATGGCAGTGATCAAGTGCAATGCTTACGGCCATGGTTTGGTGGAAATCGCCCAAAGCATGGCTCTAGAAGGTATAGAACATTTTGCCGTCGTGAAAATGGATGAAGCAGAACATCTTCGTCATAATCAGGTCAAGGGCATGATCCTTAATCTTGGGCCATTTTCCGCCCGTGATGCCAGAACGGCGATCACCCACGGTATCAGCCAGTCAGTTTTTTCCGACGCAGTGGATATTCTCAACGAAGAGGCAAAAAAGCTCGACCGAAAAGCAAAAGTCCATATCAAGCTGGATACCGGTCTTGGCCGGGTTGGGGTGCCATATAAGATCGCTGATGCCTTTGTGGAGAAGGTTGCGTCCCTTTCACATATTGAAATAGAAGGCCTTCTGACCGCTATGACGGAAGACGCAGATTATAATCCAATTCAGATCGAACGTCTGAATGCGGTATATAATAATGCCAAAGCAAAAGGTATTGATCTTGGTGTGCGCCACGCCGCCTCTAGCGCGGAAGTGGATCATGATCCTGGATCCCATCTTGATATGGTGCGCCCGGGAAGTTCACTGGTTGGACTTGAGCCGATGCCGAATATGGATATCAGGCCAGTGCTTGGTGTTAAGACCCGCGTCATTTATGTCAAGGATATGGATGTTGGTGATGCTATTGGTTATCATCAGGCGTATAAAATTGAAAAACCCATGCGGATTGTGACATTGCCACTGGGATATTCTGATGGCTTTTCACTGAATAGTGTCAACAACGCCAACGTTATCATCAAAGGTAAGAAGTACCCGATGATTGCATTGATTACGGCAAACCACGTGTCGGTTGATGTCACAGGCTCCCAAGGAATTGAAATTGGCGACATGGTCACCATTATCGGTAAAGACGGCGAAGAGGAAATTACAAACACAGAATATTCAAACCAAACTGGCGGTCATGCCTATCACACGGCAAACTGTTTGAAGCCATATTTGACGAGACTAAAAGTTTGAAAATTTAGAGGTTATAATAGTCTCCATTAGACTTAACGAAATTGCGCAATTGTGCTGGTAGAATTATATGACAAGTCAGGTGTAAATTAAATATTTTAAGAAGAAGTATTAATGATTAGAAAAATAAAATCGATTGTCGAAAAGATACTAAAGTCCAAGATCATATCTAATTGGAGATTACCCAGATACGCTCTAGAGTGCCAACTACGAGAACTCTTTGATTTTTTGCAAATTGATTGTGTGTTAGACGTGGGGGCAAATAAAGGACAATTTGCTTTATTCCTTCGTCATCAGCTAGGTTTTAAAGGAACCATATTATCCTTCGAACCTGATCAAGAGACATATAACATATTGGAAAAATTATCAGAGAACGACCCTTTGTGGCATTGTTCAAAGTTTGCTTTGGGTTCAGAAGAAAAAAAAGCAAAATTTAATATCATGGCAGCGAGTGAGTTTAGCTCTGCTCGCCAACCTGATACCTCGAAGCTATTTAAAGCGGAAAATACTGTTGTGGATAGTTATGATGTAAATTTTAAAACTTTGGATAGTGTTTGGCCCCAACTAAAAAGTAGATATAATATTAAATCCGCTTATCTCAAATTGGACACGCAAGGATATGATCTTGAAGTCCTCAAGGGCAGTGAGAATATTCTCCCTGAGATGAGGGCATTGCAAAGCGAGTTGGCCATTATCAAAATCTATCAGGACATGCCAAGTTACATGGATGTCATCGCATATTTGGAAAGTAAGAATTTCTCTCTATATGGAATGCATCCAGTTAGCCATGATGAGAATAAGCATCTTATCGAATTCGACGGCATTTTTGTAAGGTAAAACAGCAAGACTTGTGAATTAACCAGCTATTCAAAACTTTAAATCAGTTCCATGGACCTAAAGCTGCTGTGGCCGCTTTTTGAGATGATCAGGTGGTCATGGAGAATGACACCGAGTTGTTTGCCAGCTTCCTGTATTTTCTTTGTCATTTCAATGTCTTCACGGCTAGGGGACGGGTCGCCGCTTGGGTGGTTATGGACAAGGATTATAGCAGATGATCCCAACTCGAGGGCGCGTTTTATGACCTCTCTTGGGTAGACGGGCGTATGATCAATGGTGCCTTCCTGCATTTTTTCATCCGCAATAAGGCGGTTCTGCCGATCAAGAAAAAGTACCCGAAATTGTTCTGTGCTTTTATAGGCGAGTTGAGTGTTACAGTAATTGATCAGGGCCTGCCAGTTATTGAGTACCGGTTTTTTCATCACTGTGCCTTCGGCGAATTTTTGAGCGCTGGCTTCTGCAAGCTTTAAAATCGTGATGACATTTTTACCGATACCTGAAACTTGAGATAATCTTTCGGACGTGGCGCTTATCACTTCGGTGTATGATCCAAATTCTTTAATAAGATCTTTGGCCAGTGGTTTGACGTCGCGGCGTGGGATTGCGGTCATAAGCTGAAGTTCAAGAAGTTCATAATCGGCGAGGGCTTCCACACCGCCTTTTCGAAATCTGGCTTTTAGCCGTTCTCTGTGTCCGGATTTATGATCAGTTTTTTCAGGCATATGGCGGTTTTGTATGACCCTCAGGGGAAAGCGTAAATACCTCAACCCCATCTGCTGTCACCCCCATACTATGTTCAAACTGGGCGGAAAGGGATTTATCCCTTGTTACAGCTGTCCAGTCATCAGAAAGAACTTTGACCTCCTTTGTGCCAAGGTTGATCATTGGCTCGATAGTAAAAAACATACCTTCTTTGATTTCGGCCCCTTCGCCGGGACGTCCATAATGAAGCACATTCGGACTATCATGGAATATCCGACCGAGGCCATGACCGCAGAATACTTCAACCACGCTGCAGCGCTGGCTATGGGCATATTGCTGAATGGCGTGACCAATATCGCCTATGGTATTGCCGGGCTTGACCTGCTCAATACCAAGCATCAAACATTCATACGTGATATCCACCAGACGTTTTGCTTTTACGGGCGCAGGGCCCACATAAAACATGCGGCTGGTATCGCCGTACCATCCGTCAACGATTACGGTCACATCTATATTAACGATATCACCCTTCTTAAGTTTCTTGGGTCCTGGAATGCCGTGACAAACCACGTGGTTGATCGATGTGCAGATGGATTTTGGAAAACCGTTATAATTAAGTGGTGCGCTTATGGCACCGTGATCAGCGACAAATTCTGCACAAATTCTGTCCAGTTCATCGGTGGTCACACCGGGAACCACAAGTGGTGTAATCATATCAAGGGTGCGGGCCGCGAGGTTGCCTGCTTTGCGCATGCCCTCAAAATCGGCTGGGTTATAAATTTTTATCGCACTGGTGGCTTCGACCGGCGCATCTGATGCTTTAACGTATCTCATTCATTTTCCAAAAGGGGGATGCTTTTTCCCACATAAATACCTGATGGTGTAATCTCGCATATATAACAATATGCCTCTACACCTTTTTCTTTTGCCACTTTTAACGCATCTGCATAAGCCGGGTCAATATCTGATGCAACTTTGAATTTCTCAAGATCGTTTCTTTGTGCCAAATAGAGCATGACACTGCGGTATCCATTATCGACCATATTGCTAAGCTCTCCGAGATGTTTTGTCCCACGGGCGGTCACAGAGTCAGGAAACTCACCGATGCCATTTTCTCTACTAAGGGTGACGCTTTTTACTTCAACATAGCAGTCGGGCTTCCCAGTATTATGACCGCTAAGGAACAAATCAATGCGGCTGTTTTTACCGTATTTCATCTCCCTACGTAGGTTTTTATAGCCTTGAAGTTCCACAATTGTGCCGTCAATTATCGCATCTTCCACCAGTTTATTAGGAAGTGACGTATTGATGCCGACCAGCGAGTCAGAAACTTTGACGATTTCCCACTTGTAATCAAGCTTCGCTTTTGGATTGGTGGCGGGCGACAGCCAGACTTCGTTGCCTTCATCCTTGAGCCCAAGCATGGAGCCACTATTGGCACAGTGGGCCGTTACGATTTTGCCACTGTCCAGTTTAACGTCCGCAAGGAAACGCTTATATCTTTTTATGAGCGTTCCATGGAAAAGTTCATGTGCATATTTCATAAGTTAGGATATAGTCTTATTCGAGCGCATATACAATTGAGTTGAGAAGGAAATGGTAAAAAAAGTCAGAGCAGCCCTGATTATTATAGGGGACGAAATTTTATCGGGGCGGACCCATGATGCTAATTTGAACTATATTGCAAAGTGGCTGGGAGATTTGGGAATTATCCTTGATGAAGTCCGGGTCATTCCGGATGTGGCAAATCGCATTCAGGAAACGGTGAACGATTGCCGCACCGCATTTGATTACGTTTTTACCACAGGAGGCATTGGCCCCACTCATGATGATATAACCGCAGCAAATGTCGCGGCCGCCTTTGGCGTACAGTTTTCTCTGAATGAAGAAGCGCGAAAGCTGCTTGAGGATAATATGGGTAAAGGTAACCTCACTGAAGCACGTCTTCGCATGGCCATGATTCCGGAAGGGGCGAGCCTGATCAAAAATCCAGTCAGTGCCGCACCTGGGTTTCAATTAGAGAATGTATTTGTACTTGCGGGAATTCCTGTGGTGATGCAAAGCATGTTGCTTGATGTCGAGGACCGCGTATCCGGCGGCTCAAAAATAACTTCAAAAGCATTACATGTCTTTGCTGGTGAAAGTCAGTTTGCTGATATTCTTGTGGAGATAGAACAGAGTTATGAGTATCTTTCGATCGGCAGTTATCCGTTTTATAAAGCAGGATCCTACGGTGCGTCATTTGTTCTGAGATCGGAGGTTGCCTCTGAGGTTGATGAGGCATTGGAGCTATTAATGAAAAAAATCCAGGAAAGCGGAACTGAATGCTTTGCAGGTGAGGCACCCTAATTTTTACGGTGTTGGATCATTTTTTACAAAAAAAATCACAAAAATCAAAAAAATTTAAAACACATGGTTCCATTCATCATCAGAATATGGCATACCCTCTTATCGTTTTATCAATTACGAAACTTCTTAGGCGCTCGTGGTGAAATTGGTAAACACAGCAGACTTAAAATCTGCCGCCCTCACGGGCTTGCCGGTTCAAGTCCGGCCGAGCGCACCACTCACTTTTATTTCTGTAACCTATTGAATAATAGTCAAAAAACAATATTAATACACGCAGATTTGACTGGCTTCCAGAATATAAGAATCCCTACTTTCAATTGTCTTGAGAATTTACCCGGCACACTCGCATTTTGTTCATTGAATGATCCGCATTATAAAAAAAACAGAACAAGCCTCGAAATTCGCTTGTAAAATAGTTAATTATTATTAATGTTTCAATTTAATAGCTATTTTGAACCGCTTGTAATATAACGATTTTTACATTTTGTTAACCTTGTAGGTTTAGAAAATACAGTAGGCAATTTTTATGTAAAACATAGGAATTAATAAATTAACGGGACACAACAGGGATTACGGTAAAGTATTATTGCCAATGAATGATAAACTTTCGTCACAAAGCCTGATAAAGCTGGCACAGGATAATTCAGAAGGATCAAAAAAGGTTCTGATGGATAATATCTCTGATCTATTCCTTTCCCCGGAAGGAAGGCTCAATGATCATGAGCGGGTTCTTATGAATGATATCATGGTCAAGCTTCTTAAAAATGTTGAAAAGAAAATTCGCAGAGATCTCGCGGAACGGCTAGCAGAATCTGAAGATATGTCGATGGAGCTGGTCACTATGCTGGCAAATGATCATATTGAGATCGCGAAACCAATCCTTGAAAAAAGTGCTTTGCTTAGAGATGAAGACCTGATCGAAACTATTCGCAACCGAACTGATTCCCATCGACTAGCGATCGCCATTCGAGCTCATGTCAGCACCGAAGTTTCCGGAGAGCTTATCGAGCATGGAAGTGAAGATGTGATTGAAGCGCTTGTTCGAAACGACAATGCCGAATTGTCAAAGGTATCTATTGAATATCTGGTTCAGGAATCAAGGTCGGTTGACCGTTTTCAGGAACCTCTTCTTAACCGCAATGATCTTTCGTTTGAACTTGCTCACAAAATGTACTGGTGGGTTTCGGCTGCACTAAGACGTAAAATTGTCGCTGAGTTTGATGTTGACCAAACTATTCTCGATGATGCACTTGAGATGGTCACCAAAACCGTTGCCAATAAACATGATGAAGAAAAAGGTGTGATGGCCAAGGCCATACATCTTGTGAAGAACCTTGCAGATCAGAGAAAACTGAATTTTGATTTTGTCGTCACCTCGCTCCGTCAGGAACGCATCAATGTGGCGGTGGCCGCCCTTGCCGAGCTGAGTGGACTCGGCGTTAAAATTATTTGGCGTGTGTTGCGAGAACGAAATGATGAGAGTCTTGCTGTGATTTCACGGGCTATCGGACTTGAGAAAAGCCAGTTTTCGACCATGTTCCTGCTGATACTGCAAACCAACAGCGGGCCAAAAGCCCGTTCGACGTCAATTTTGAATACTATGCTTAATTTATATGATAGAATAAAGCCCGATAATGCGAGAGCGGCTGTCAGATATTGGCAGCGTGACTTGAATTATCAAGAAGCCCAGATGTTACTCAAGGATGCGAGTTAAGTATCGCTAAATAAAAAATGCAAAAGTGCATTGCAAAAAAATTAGGATTGAACCGTGCGAAACGTACATAACATATCTGATAAAACGATCATTCCACTTGAGATTGTTGAAAAGCTGCGCGCAGAGAAAATGGTCAAAACCCAGCTTGATAAATCCGATAACCCTACGGTCAAAGATCAGATACATTCTCTTCTTGCCAAAATGAAATTTGATGACAAGGTTCCGCTCTACGTATCAACTATTGGGGGGGAGCTGGTTTATGTAAATGACGGTTACCGCGCTCTTGTGAGCGATAGCGAATCTATTGGTGGCATGGTTCATAAATCAGATGGTGATTATAAGCTACCTGCTAGCCTTATTTCTATTTTAAACGAAGTGCAGCTTACCCGCGGTAGTGTAACGGTCGAAGAGGCCATAGAGATCCACGGCAATATCAGACAGTATCGCTCTCGTCACTTTCCTATTTGTGATGATGATGGTTATGTGATTGCTGTTGGTGGCACTTACACCGACTGTACGGAACAATTCAGTGTTCGTAATTCAGATGACGCAACACTTTCAGAACAAAGATACCGCGATTTCGCCCGCGCCACATCAGACTGGTATTGGGAAGTTGATAAGTCAATGAAACTGACCTATGTTTCAAATCGCTTTACGGCAATCACCGGTATCCCGTCCTTCCTTATGGTTGGTAAACAAATTGATGACATTGGTGATCTACGAAATGGTTTCGAAGGTGAGAGTGTGCAAAGCGCCACCTTCATGAAGAAAAACGCACCTTTCAGGGATCAGCTTCTCGTGCTGGAAGACCAGGAAGGGGATGAGATTTATATCTTCCTAAGCGGTGTTCCTATGTTCGATGTGGATAGCGGTGAGTTTCATGGTTTCCGCGGTGCTGGTACCGATGTAACAGACAGTTACAAGGCGAAGGCCAAAGCGGAAAAAGTTCAGAAATCGCTTCAGGACACACTTTATGATCTAAAAGACAAAAGATCCCAACTCGACATCGCGACAAAACAGGCTGAAGCAGCACTTGAGGCAAAAAGTGATTTTCTTGCAGCTATGAGCCATGAGCTTAGAACACCACTCAACGCCATCATTGGTTTTGCCGAAGCAATGACAATGCAGGCGTTTGGTGAACTAAATGACCAGTATGTTTCTTATAGCAGTGATATTATGAATGCTGGGCGTCACCTTCTTCATCTGATTAACGACATTCTTGATGTTGCCGTGCTCGAAAGCGGCAAAATTCAGCTTGAGCCCAGCAATGTCTCGCTCAAGGAGGTCATTGATAAAGCCCTTAATTTGGTCATCATAAACGCTGGCAATAAAAATATAGATACCAGTCAGGTCAAAATCGATGTTGATCGGGAGATATATGCTGATGCGCGCAGAGTGACACAGGTGTTTGTTAACTTGATGAGTAACGCCGTGAAATTTACGCCTGAAGGCGGAAAGCTTGGTGTCCGGGTTCAACATGTTGCTCAGGATATAATTGGTATTACCGTATGGGATACGGGAATTGGTATCCCGCCTGAACAACAGGATCTTGTTTTTGAAAAATTCCATCAGGATCGCGGTCATATCTATTCACGTAAAGAAGAAGGAACTGGCCTAGGCCTTCATATATCCAAACATCTGGCAAAACAGATGGGTGGCGACATTCTTCTTAAGAGTGAAGTGGATGAGGGATCAGAGTTTACGGTTCTGTTGCCGATGGCAAAATAATCTGCCTTAGCCGATAAATTGCTCGTTCAATATGCGCTCCTCGAGCGTATGTTTCTTATCAAACAATAATGTTTTGCTCGTGGTTTGATCCTGCTTTACCGTGACATTTTTGACACTTCTTACTTCGATAGTATCAGCAACGGCACTAACAGGTCTTTTCTCCGGATGACATATTTCAAATCTAATTTCTACATTCTGAGACATGAGGGCACCACGCCAGCGGCGCGGACGGAACGCGCTGATCGGCGTGAGCGCCAGAATATTTGCATTCATTGGAATAATAGGTCCGTGAGCCGACAAGTTATATGCGGTGCTGCCAGCCGGTGTTGAAAGCAGTACGCCATCACAGGCTAGCTCTTCAAGTCGAAGCTTGCCATCGACAAATATTTTGATTTTCGCCGTTTGCCTAGTCTCTCTAAGCAATGATACTTCATTAAATGCCAGCGCTTCGGTGATTTGGCCATCAACACATACCGCTTCCATTTTTAATGGGTGCATATTGAAGGGAATGGCATTGTTAATGCGACTTGTCAGCTTTTTTGCTGAAAATTTGTTAAGAAGAAACCCAATCGTGCCTAAATTCATTCCGAAAATGGGTGTTTCAATGTCAAGATGTTCATGAAGAAGGTGGAGCATAAAGCCATCACCACCGAGTGCTACGATAACATCAGCATCTTCGATTGGAACGAATTCATATAATTCCTTGAGTTCCTGCGCCGATTTTTCGGCAGCTTCAGTGTCGCCATTTACCAATGCGAGTTTGATGTCAGTCTTAGACATATCCAATCCAACTTAAAAAAATAAATAAAATTATCAAGTTAGAATATAGGGCTACGGGCCGAATCTTCAACCCATTTGTGTAAAATGCCTTTTGCCCGTTGTTCATTGGTATTTACAAATTGACTGTACGTATGCTCAATTTCAGATTGGGTGAGCTCTGTATCCATCATTTTTGCTTCACGGGTAAGGCGGAACATAGTAAGAAAGACCGACTTATCAATTTTGGCAGCACAACATGCAATAGCAAGAGCGGCCGGACCACGTTCATAGAGAATATTGCACATGATATCATCGGGAATATTGAGTATCTCGGCGAATGCCAGTTCAAACAGTCTAATATTTCCCTGGCGCAGGCTTTTCATCAGAAAGGAAATATGAAGTTTATCGGCCTTTTTGAGTTTCGCAATTAATGATTTTTCGTTGTCACCTGTCGTCAGTACTTGGCTGTCTTCAGTTTTAAGTTCATCGATAGAGGTTGAAACATAGTTTTCCAGTTCCTCAGCAGAAAAGGGATGTATTTCCAAAAGTTCTTGCTTGAGCGACATTGATATCCAGCTGTACATACGCGCGGCGATTTGTTTCGGAAGATCTTCGCGGCGTATCAGTGGTGGTTGAAGTATTTCACGGGTTCTTGATTTTTCGACAATAGCTTCGATTGTTTCATTGTCGATCTTTGCTTCCTGATTAGTAAGAAGCGTTACGATAACACCGTCATCATCAGTATTTACCAATTCTCTACAAACGTCAGAAGAGAGCATTTTACGCGCAGCGATGCTAAGCTGATGCTGCCTCGACTTTCTCTGGATAATCTGTACCAATTCTTTGTCGGTAAGCAGCGTATTTTGAATAAGAACAGGATTGGCAACTTCTATCTCGTCATTGGCAAGCAAAATAATAAGTTCTACGGGAACATCCGCGTTATCTGCAAGTCGAAGCGAAAGTTTTTTTCTAAGGTTTATTTCGATATCAGAAATAATTCTACCCAAAATATCCATCATAAGATCGATTTCTGTTGCAGAAATTTGTTGATGTTGGGTTTCAATTAAATCGGTGATGCCGTCAAACAGCTCTGCACGCCCATCTTTGGTGTTGTTATGGGCCAGCTTTATCAGATTTTTTATCTCTTCACCGGTATTCTTTGTATCACTCATTTATTTCGCACCATATCCACCGTTCAAGTCATGCAAATACGGCAGTATTATTCATTAATTATATCAATGTTAGAAAGTATAAGTGCAAAAGGTTAAGAAAAATACACCATGAAGTTTTTTTGTAAGGAAAATTTATGATTATGTACGAATATGCTTATATTAGTGAATTATTTTAGGATATCTAGTGCCGCATCCTGGGTTTCATACAGTGTTCTCAGCACCGTTGCATTGGCTTTATAAGCATGCTTGGCTTTTATCAGTTCTGAAAATTCAACGGCGGGATCGACATTAGGAATATCAACAAAGCCTTGACCATTAGAAACCGGGTCGCCAGGGCTATAAACTGAAAGGGATGAAGGGTTTACGGAGACTTTCGTCGCGATAACACCGCCATGTTTTTGAGAAGAATTAACCACCTTCTGCGGCACGTATGCGCGCGAGGTGTGAATAGCCGCAGTTGATGTATCGCCACCAGCAGGCGTAGAGGTATTGTAAGCATTAACGATGTTATTGGCTGCTGTGTTTGCCCTCGTTGATGCCGCAAGTAAACCTGATAGACTTGTATTAATTCCATTTATCATGAGCCTAGAATAGAAAAAATATTCTAACTATCCCTTAAGAGATATTGAAAATTTTATCTATCGAGAAAATTATTTTTCTGCGATTTTAGCCAGTTCTCTCGCGAGATTAAGAGAACCAATGAGCCTGCTTTCAATTTTTGACCATTTACGAACATACACAAGTCGGTGATCGGGCCTGATTTTTGTGACCGATCCTTGCTTGGTCAGAAACTCGATAAGGCCAGCAGGATTTGCGTATTTTGAATTTCTGAAGGATACGATTGCGCCCTTTGGACCTGTTTCAATTTTTTCAATGCCAGCACGGCGGCAATATTGTTTGATCTCAATAATCTTAAGAAGATGCTCGACTTCTTCCGGCAGTGTGCCGAACCGGTCAATCAGTTCGGCGCCAAAGGCGTCGACGTCCTGTTTATCATTAAGCTCCGCTATGCGTCTATAAAGTGACATTCTCAAATTCAGATCTTTGACATAGCGTTCAGGGATCATTACTGATGCACCGACATTAATTTGTGGTGACCAGCTTTCGCTTTGCTCATCATCGCTAAGTCCTGATTTTGCCTGCGCCACGGCTTCTTCAAGCATTTGCTGATAAAGCTCAATCCCCACTTCCTTGATGTGGCCAGATTGTTCATCGCCAAGCAAATTACCGGCGCCGCGAATATCAAGATCGTGACTGGCGAGCGTGAAACCAGCGCCAAGCGTGTCGAGCGTTTGTAGAACATGAAGCCTTTTTTCTGCTTGCGGCGTCGGGATGCGGCGCGGCGGTAAAGTGAGATAAGCATACGCCCGCACCTTAGAGCGGCCGACGCGACCACGAAGTTGATAAAGCTGTGCAAGGCCGTAATTGTCAGCGCGGTGAATGATCATTGTATTCGCTGTGGGTATATCAAGTCCACTTTCGACGATGGTTGTCGATAACAGCACATCATACGCACCATCATAGAAAGCATTCATGATATCTTCGATCTGGCCAGGCGCCATTTGACCGTGAGCGGTCACCACCTTAACTTCGGGCACTGTTTCTTTGAGAAATTCGCGAATTTCTTTTAAATCTGAAATACGTGGGCAGACATAAAAACTCTGGCCGCCCCGGTAATGTTCCCGAAGAAGCGCTTCACGGATCACCAGATCATCCATAGGCAGCACGAATGTCCGCACCGCAAGGCGATCAACCGGCGGTGTAGCGATTAAGCTCAACCCCTGAATGCCGCTCATGGCGAGCTGGAGTGTTCTTGGGATCGGAGTTGCGGTTAACGTAAGTACGTGCACATTGCTTTTTAATTTTTTCAGCTTTTCTTTATGTGCGACACCGAAATGTTGTTCTTCATCGATGATCAGCAGGCCGAGATTATTAAAACTCATTTTGTCACCAAGCACCGCATGGGTTCCAACGATGATTTCACAGTCGCCTTTTGCGGCTTCTACTTTGGTCAGTTTTTGCTGTTTGAGGGGAACAAGGCGCGACAAATGCCCGACTTTTACGTTAAGACCTCTGAACCGGTCGCTGAATGTTTTATAGTGTTGCCTGGCGAGCAGTGTGGTTGGCGCGACAATAGCCACTTGATACCCCTCCATTACTGCCAGAAATGCAGACCTTAATGCGACTTCGGTTTTGCCAAATCCAACGTCACCACAAATAAGCCTATCCATTGGACGACCACTTGAAAGATCTTCAATCACGTCACCGATGGCGCGCAACTGGTCATCGGTTTCGGTGTAAGGGAAGCGGGCGCAAAACTCGTTGTAGAGCCCATCTGCCGGTTTCATGACCTCACCCTTGCGCAGAGCACGGGCGGCAGCAACCTTTATAAGTTCATCGGCCATTTCACGGATACGTTTTTTAAGCTTTGCTTTTCTGCCTTGCCAGGCCGCGCCGCCAAGTTTATCAAGCTTTCCGTCGCTATCTTCGTTGCCGTAACGGCTTAATATTTCAATATTTTCGACGGGTACGTATAACTTGTCGCCACCGTGATAATTGAGCAGGACACAGTCATGGGCGGCACCACCGACCTCAATGGTTTTTAGGCCAACATAACGGCCTATTCCGTGATCAAGATGAATAACCAGATCACCCGGTGTCAGGGACGAGGCCTCGGAGATGAAGTTTTCAGCCTTGCGTGTACGCCTAACTTTGCGTATCAATCGGTCGCCAAGAATATCTTGCTCTGAGATAATAGCGAATTTATCAGTTTCAAATCCGCTTTCAAGCGGCAAAATGATAAGCCCGACAATATCTTTTGTCAGTCGTTTTGCGCTTTTCCAGCTTTCCAGAAGTTTATGACGGCCCATACCGTGATCAGTGAGAACTGCACTTAACCGGTCGCGCGCACCAATGCTGTAACTGGCGAGATAAACTTTTTTACCAGCGTCCTGCAGAGCGACGATATGTTTTCGAAGAGCATCATAAATATTGATGTTTTTATCGTTACGTTCGGGTGCGAAATTGCGTCCCGGGCTTCCTTTAAAGGGGCGGACATTTTGATCTGGGGGCGCACCAAAGGGATTAAACTGGTGGATGTTGAGTTTGGTTGCATATTCCTGCCACTTTGTAGCATCCATGAACAGGCTTGATGGCGGGACTGGTTTATAGGGGGCGATGCTATCGCTTTTTTGCGATGATTGCTCGTATGCACTTTTTCTTGCAAGATAATAATCAGACACTGCGCTTAAGCGTGTCTCGAATGCCTCCGTCGTCAGGTTGTCCATGCTGACATAGGCATCTGGCAAATAATCAAATAACGTCTCAAGTCGCTCATGAAAAAACGGCAGCCAGTGTTCCATACCGGCATGGCGCCGACCATTTGTGACAGCTTCGTAAAGTGGATCATTACCTCGTGCGGGACCAAATTCACTGACATACGCGCGTCGAAATGTGCTGATTGATTTGTCATCAAGAAAAATTTCACCCATGGGGATCAATTCTATCTGCTCTGTTTTGTTTTCGGTACGCTGACTGATGGGGTCAAATATTTTGATGCTGTCTACTTCATCACCCCAAAGGTCAAGACGGAATGGCTTTCTTGCCCCCGGGGGAAATATATCGATAATGTTGCCTCGAATGGCGTAGTCACCATGGTCAACGACTGTACTTGCTCTTGCATATCCGTTATGAGCAAGAAAATTACTGAGTGCCTCACTGTCGAGCTGTTTACCGACGGCAGTCTTAAAACTGGACGACTTAAGGGTGCCAGCCGTTGGTATGTGCTGGGTCACCGCGTTGATCGTGCTGATTACTATCTGTTTTTTACCGTCGGGATTTAGAATCTTAATCAAACTTGTCATGCGGCGGGCAAGTATATCGGGATTTGGCGAGACGCGGTCATACGGAAGACAGTCCCAGGCTGGGAAGGTGATGACGTCTGCTTCCGGAATATAAAAACTGACAAGTTCCGCCATATTTTCCATGCGCAGGTCGTCCCGGGCAATATGAAGCAGAGTGCTTCTATCCTCGGCGTCCCGGGCGGCGTCTGCGAGTACCAGCGCGTCCATACCTTCCGGTACGTTGCTTAGGATCAGGGGAACATCTGCGGCGAATATGTTGCTCACTTGAGTATCTTGAGATAGTCGATGGATTTTAACATTCCCATCACGTCATGATCATAATGATCCGGATGAGGGCGATCACCGGTGATCCACGCGACAATATCAGAATCGGCTTCTCGTAATAAATTCTCATAATCATCGAGTTCGGTTTGATCCATCTTTTCCAAAAATTTATCGGCAAACGAGCCAAGTAAAATGTCGGCTTCTTTAATCCCGCGATGCCAGCTTCTGAATTTGAGCCGTTTTCTGCGGATTTCGATGCTTTCATCTTTATCGATCTGGCCTTCGATAAAACCGGGTGTATTAAATCGTGTCACTTAACTTCTCATTCGACAATTGATAAGATATGCTTAGTGTATATAAAAAAAAGCCGATAATTAAAACCTAAATGTTACGAGGCCCAATGCGACCAGAGATACTCTTCCCTTTATTTGCACAAACCGACAGTTTACCGGGCGTTGGCGCTCGGATAACAAGCAGCCTTGAAAAGGTGGCAGGGTCTCGGATACTTGACCTTCTCTGGCACCTGCCAGTGGATATTATTGACCGGCGTGCTGGTCCTGCGCTTAAGGATATATTGTTCGACCAGATTGTGACCCTGGAAATTACAGTCGGCAAACATGATCCGGCCCCATCAAAAAGCAAGAAACCTTACCGAGTCTGGTGTCATGATGACACGGGAACCATCGGTCTTGTATTCTTTCATCCGCGTCGGGATTATATTCTTGCGCAGCTTCCTGAAGGCGAAAAACGTCTGATCAGCGGCAAAGTAGAAGTCTATAACGGTCAGCTACAGATGAGCCATCCCGATTATATGGTCCCGCTGGACAAAAGGTCTGAGATACCGGAAATCGAACCCGTTTATCCCCTTACAGCAGGAGTGAGCGGTAAAGTGATGGCGAGGATCATTGGTGATGCGACTAAGAGAGCAACTCCGCTTCCCGAGTGGCTTGATCAGGCATTGCTTAATCGGGAGGGTTGGCCGGACTGGTACAGTGCGCTTGAGAATGTTCATCATCCGAAAACGTCTCAAGATGTAAATTCGAACAGTGTGGCAAGGGTCAGGCTCGCGTACGACGAAATATTTGCCAACCAATTGGCCCTTGAGATCATGCGAAGACAAACAAAAAAGAAAAAAGGCCGGGTGTTGAAGGCTACGAATATCCTGACAAATCAGGTTCTGTCCAAACTTCCATATGAGCTTACGGGAGCGCAGAAAAAATCAATCGAAGATATCAAAATCGATATGGCGGCCCCTGCGGCAATGATGCGCTTATTACAGGGTGATGTGGGAAGTGGTAAGACCGTGGTTGCGCTGCTTGCGATGCTGGTAGCCGTTGAAAATGGTGCCCAAGCCGCTATCCTTGCGCCGACGGAGATACTCGCGCGGCAACATTTTGTCAGCCTTAGTGAGATGGTAACGGGGGTCGATGTCAAAGTTGCTATCCTCACGGGCAGGGACAAGGGTAAGAACAGAGATGCGATCCTATCAGATCTTGCATCGGGTGAGATTGATGTGCTGGTCGGCACACATGCAATATTCCAGCCGGATGTTATTTATCATGATCTTGCTATGGCGGTGATTGATGAACAGCACCGTTTTGGCGTTGAACAAAGAATGAGTTTATCGGCCAAAGGTAAAAGCGGTATGAGCATGGATATTCTGACGATGACCGCGACACCGATTCCACGGACACTCACCCTAACCGTATATGGGGATATGGATGTCTCAAGGCTCGACGAAAAGCCGCCGGGGAGAACGCCGATTGATACCCGGGTGATACCACTTAACCGCATTGATGATGTGGTTGGCGCGACAAAGCGTGCGATTGATGGTGGTGCTCGTGTTTATTGGGTTTGCCCGCTAGTGGACGAGTCTGAAGTTCTTGATCTCGCGGCTGCGGAAGAGAGATACCGGCATTTAACTCAAATTTTTGGTGATCGGGTTGGGCTTGTACATGGTAAAATGAAAGCCAAGCAAAAAGATCAGGTTATGAAACAATTTTCCTGTGGAGATATCGATATTCTCGTTTCGACCACGGTGATTGAAGTGGGTGTTGATGTGCCGGAGGCAACGGTGATGATCATTGAACATGCCGAACGATTTGGCTTGTCTCAACTGCATCAGCTTCGCGGCCGTGTTGGTCGCGGCGCAGCAAAATCTAGCTGTCTTCTTCTTTATGGCACATTGGGCGAGACAGCAAAGGCGCGGCTTAAAATTATGCGGGAAACTGAGGATGGTTTCATCATTGCCGAAGAGGATCTTAAACTTCGCGGGGCTGGTGAAGTGTTGGGAACCCGTCAAAGCGGCCTGCCGAAATTTAAGGTCGCAAGTCTTGAAGATCATAGTCAGTTGATCCCGATGGCCCGCGATGACGCGCGGTTGGTTCTTGAAAATGATCCGGCGCTCACCGGTGAACGCGGAAAAAATCTACGTACTCTACTCTATTTGTTTGAAAGAGACGAAGGCGTCAAATACCTTAAGTCCGGATAAAGACATCGTAACGGGTTGATTTCCCCACAATCTGATGAGAAGGGGTCGGTAGCCCCGCCATTGCTCCCGCCTTCATTGGCCATTTTAAAACCACGCGTGATTTCGCAGTTGCCAGTGCGATATCCATCAATATTTTGGCGTCCGGGTCAGAGCCGACAATTTCACGTATCATACGGAGTTCCTTTTTGACCAGTGCGGATTTTGCGCGTGGCGGATGCATAGGATCGATCAGGATAATTTCAGGATCTAAAGCGGGAAGTAGATCTTTTGCGTCGCCGTGCAAAAGTGTCATACGACTAACAATTTTCGCATAGTCCTCACTAAAGCGTTTTGCGCGTTCCAGACCGTCCATTAATAATTCATGCATATGGTCGTTGCGTTCAATCAGCTTGACATGTGCACCCAGCGATGCAAGCAGAAAAGCGTCACGGCCAAGTCCGGCAGTAGCGTCAACTATGTGTGGATTTTTGCCACCTTTTAACCCAGCGGCTTTCGGCAGTGCCTGAGAGCGGCCACCACCATGTTTGAGACGGTGACCAACGGCACCTCCAACAAAATCACAGATTAAATCGTCGGGGTCATTCGTCATCTTTGACCGGGAGTTCATCAGGATTTACAAGACCAGCTGAAATGACATATTTAGCAGCTTGATCCGTGGTCATATCCAGATAAATCAAATCCTTTTTAGGCACAAATAAAAGAAAACCGGAGGTGGGATTAGGTGTCGTTGGTAAAAATAAATTAATCACAGTTTCATCCATTTTATCCTGAATTTCACTGGTGTTATCCGCTGAAACAAAGGCAATCGCCCAAATGCCCTTGCGAGGATATTCAACCAGAACCACATCGGTGAAGTTCGTGCTGTCTGAAGCGACGACAGTCTCAAAAATTTGTTTTAAAGTACCGTATACGCTTCGAATTATTGGCATACGGTCAACAATTCTCTCACCAAAGCGTATAAGAGCACGACCAAAAAGGTTGGCCGTGAGTGCGCCAAGGATAATTAGAAATATAACCACGAATATAAGGCCAAGCCCCGGTATCGAGACCGATTCTAGATAGGTCTCCGGATTATATGCTGCCGGGATGATCGGCTTAACTTTTTCGTCAACCAAAGTAATAAACCACCAGCCAATGTACATGGTGATGCCAATTGGAGATGCGACAACAAGGCCGGTGAGAAAATAATTTCTCAATCGGTGAATAAGTTTGACTTTTTTGATGGGTTCATTTGATTCAGGCATTTATAAATCTTTTTGAAATAATCTGTATGTTTTATATTTGACGCAACCCACAGTCTCAAGCAGTTTTGATAGGCGCGTATTTTCCTCAAGTACCCAAGAAAGCTCTGCTTCCTCAACTCCGATGGCAGTTGCGGTTTGGCGGCAAGCTTCGAACAGGCCCAATGACATAATACCGCTTAAGCGGCTGTTTTGATATTCTTTTCTCACGCCCATCAGCGGAACGCGAACGGTTTTAAAGCTCGGCTTAAATTTAAGACGCCAAAGCAGTTTCAAGACACCAAACGGAAACAGTTTCCCGTCTAGGTCTTTGATGATTTCATTGATATTGGGCAATGTCACCATCATCGCTTGCGGCACCCCATCTATTTCGGCAATGTAGGTGAAATCCTCACGGATGATCATCTTGAGTTCTTTTACCGCATGGTCAAGTTCCGCTTCGGTAAACGGTATGTATTTCCAATTATCAATCCAGGCATCATTAAAAATATCGAGAATGAGTTTTAGTTCTTCCTCATATTTATCCATATTGATCGGGCGAAAGGTCACTTGTCCTTTTTCAACGGCGCGAGTGACGAGCTTTTGCATCACCGGGGGCAATATCGGTTTACTGATATCCAGAGTGTAAGCCCATGTGTCTTTTACTTTTTTGAGGCCGCTATTCAGAACAAGCTTCTCAAAATACGGTCTGCTGTGTCCCATGAGTAGTCTTGGGGGCGTATCAAATCCTTCGACCAACAAACCAGTTTCTTCGTTTATGGAAAAACTGAAGGGGCCGATCACCTCAACCATACCATTTTCCCTAAGCCAATTACAGGCGGTATCAAATAAAGCATTGGCGACTTTCTGATCATCAATACAATCGAAAAAGCCGAAATGACCAGTATTGATACCGTGATATTTTGGCACTAATTCGTCAATTTGCGCACTGATCCGACCAACAGGTTTGCCGTCTTTATAGGCGATCCAGAGACGCACTTGCGCGTGCTCAAAATAGGGGTTTTTGTTTGGATCAATGGCATCCATCCGTTCCATCACAAGTGGCGGCACCCAATTTGGATCACCCTTGTATATATCCCAGAGCAATTTCACAAAAACTTTCCGGTCAGATTTTGTCAAGGCAGGGTTGATTTCAATATTTGAGGATGTCACAAATAGTCCTTTATTATTATTCTTCTGTTAACAGGATAAAACTGACACCGGCCAGACCAAAGAGGAGAAAAGGTAGCCATGCGGCAACAATGGGCGGTACCGCACCATATTGACCTAGTGCAACAAACAGATTATTGATTACAAAAAAACCGAAGCCCATAGACAGCGTGATCAGAATACGTCCGAGTAAATTTCCACCGCGGTGAAGTCCAAACGCAGCGAGACCAGCCAATAGAGGCATTAGAAGTGTGCTGAGTGGGGATACGTATTTTTGATATAGCATAGTGTTGAGGTTATCGGTATCATGCCCCTCTGATTGGAGTTGGGCGATGGCACGGCGCAGCCTTGGCAGATTGACCTGATCTGCAACAATTGCCAGCGAAATAAATCGTTCTGGAGGAATTGTTGTGACCCAGTCTAGATTTTCCAGAAGTTTAATTTCGAGCGTTGCAAGATCAAAGTCTTTAACACCGTAAAGTTTCCAGTTTTCGTCTCGATAAACGGCAAAATCAGCCTTGATAATATTCGTAATATTTTTATCCTGATCACGGATATACTGAGTAATTTGGTCAAGTAGCAGGATGCTACCATTTCTATTGGCACTTTCTGCTTTAACCAGGTTTTGACCATCCGTCACCCATGTATCATAAACAGAATCAGGTGCAGGAGGTATATTCGCTGCAAAGGCGTTTGCTTCCCAATTTCTAAGTTCCGCCCGGGCATGTACCGTCACAGTTTCTGAAAAAACGAAACTTATAGTGGCGATCAGAAGTGATACCGCCATGAGCGGAATTATGATCCGAAATGCCGACCAACCCGCCGCTTTCATGATGACAATCTCGCTGTGTACGTTTAGCATCGAAAGGGTTAGGATCGAGGAAAGAAGTGCAACAAACGGAGAGAAGAGCGAAATTAAATGAGGGCTTCTAAGGGTTACATAACGCCATAGGTCAGCGTAGACAGCACCTTCACCAGCAAGGATTTCTTCTGATTTCGCTAGCAAGTCAAGCATCTGCAATGTTGCAATTAGTCCTACGAGGATGGCGACATATCGAACGGCAAAAATTTTCGCCATATAGACATCCATACTGCTTGGATTAAGGATTTTGCCAAAATGGCCGCCGTAACTTATTACACGTTCGACCATATCAGCTCGCCGTTCTTAATCGACTGAACATTTTTTTCACCGCTTCGGTAATGACGTCAAAAACTATCTCTAGATTTCGAAGTGGTACACCGCCCACCTGATAGGCACCTATATAATAGAGCCGTGCCGTGACAAGAATAAAGGCAAGCGTTGGAATCCAGATGGTCAGCCAGGGGCTAAAGCTGCCTTCTGCAGCGAAGTCGAGGCCAAATTCAAGCACTTTATGATAAAGCAGAAGGATAAAGACACCGACCGAAATGCCAAGTGCGCGACCGGAACGCTTAGCAACCAATCCAAGGGGAACAGCAAGAAAGGGAACAATTAGAATTGAAATGGCCCGCGCCAGCCGTGAATGGATGGTGGCGACAACTGCCGGATCGCCACTGTTTCGTTGTTGCCATAATTCGGAAATAGTCATTTCGGCAGCGTCGTCACCACGAGTTCTGAATTGCTCGAACATGGGTACCTCTAGAGGCAAATCATGCATATCAAAATTGAGAATACGCGGCCGGTTTTGACTGGCATCAAAATCAATCAGCGTGCCATCAAATAGACGGAGGATGATATACCTTTGATCCGGGGAGGCAAAGAAGCTGCCTTTTTTGGCACTTACCGAGAATATGTGACCATCAGCGTCTTCTTTTTGGGCGAATATATCAAGAAGTTCACGTCCTGAGTTTTGAGACTCTTCAATTCTTAAAGTCAACCCTTCGCCAAGGTTTGTAAATTCATTTGACTTGATCGCAGCGCCAAGTGCGCCGCTTCGGACTTCAAATATCAGTTCCTCATAGGCATATTTGCTATAGGGTTGGACGAAACCGACCACTAAAATGTTAATAATTAGCAAAAGAGCAGCGATGACAATTGAGGGAACGAGAAGCCTGTGGAGACTAAGCCCACACCCTAAAAATGCGTCAAGTTCGCTACTGAGCGCAAACTTGCGTATAGCGAGCAACACACCAAGAAACATTGCCAGAGGTAACACAAGCGTTAAATACTGAGGCATTAAATTACCAAGCATCTGCCACACGATATCGATAGGGCCGCCTTGGTTAATAACAAAGTCAAAAAGTGAGAGCATTTTTTCAAGCAAAAGAAGTAAAGCCGAAATTCCCAGTGTAGCAATCAAGGGGACGGCAGTATTCTTTAAAATATAAATATCAATTTTGTTATACATTAATTGGGGCTTTGCTTGATAATTGCCTTGTGTTCTTTCTATAGCTCATTTAAGGCTAAGTATATTAATTATTTTTATATTTATTAAAGTCATTGTAGAAAAAAACAGCAAATTAATAAACGTTTTTTGTATATGCCGGAACTTTATGGTCAATATGGGGCAAAATCGTTTAAATTTTTCTGAATTTGGTATAATAATTATGACCATAAAGTTTAAGAATTAAACCGGGATATTTACGTTGGACATGATCGCTATTTTGAGTAGTCCTGACTCGTTTCACAATAAGAATGAAATGGAAAAAATCAGGAATATCATTAAAGAAGAAGGTTCAGGCATCATTCACTATGAAGTGAAGAATTTTATGGATATTGGTGAAGCTTTGTCCAGGTTCCAACAATGTAGTGTAACTGCCATTGTCATCGTCGGTGGTCAGGCTTTATCGTCGGCGACATTTGAATATATGATCGATAAAAAACCTTTCGGTAACACTCAAATTCCTCTTGCAGTTCTTTCCGGTGATGATGAGAGGTTTATATCACAAAGTTTTGGTGCCGTCTCCTCTCACGCCCATCAGGACCTCAAACATATCCTTCGCAAACACAAAACCGGTAGGCTTCTAGACCACCTGGTTAAGGCACCGTTGATCAAAATTGAAGGTGTGATGCATGTTGGAAAGTTATATGGGCTTTATTTTTGTACTGGTGAAATTATCAGCCGTAAATCACTTTTTAAGAGAACCCTCTATAGATCTGGCATAAGGCAGATTATTCAAAATTATTCAACGATCCTGTCACTGCTTTATAAGGCTTATATAAGCTCTAAAAAGTCTGATGATATCAATGACATGATTCGCATTAATCGCAATCAACGTGGTGCGGTGGTCGGGCGTTATTTCATGGTTCTTCTCAGTAGCCTCGACTGGATATTTCTTGGCACCAAGTTTCCTGATAAATACAAAGCAGATACGCTTAATTTCCTCAGTGTTGAAAATACCAAGGACGCGATTTTGAATACTGGTAAAAGAATGCTGAAAGGACATTACAGCGAGCGTATGTTGCCTGGGCATATAATTACAGAAATTGAACATGCGCGACTTGTCTTTAACAAACAATTTGTCGTTGATGGCTGTTTCTACGAAACGGACCTCAGCGGTGAACTTCTGATATCAGCAGCTGAAGATCTCACTTTTATCCGTTTGGATTAGTCTAGTACGCCGAGCTTTGCACCAATAGCAATGAACTTTTCCAACATAAAGTCAATTTGTTCAGAACTATGAGCGGCTGAAAGGCTGCAGCGCATAAGATTTAGCCCATTTGGTGTTGCTGGCGGGACGGCAAGATTTACATACACGCCTTCCTGCATCATATTCTGCCAGTAAGCGATAGCTGTTTGCTTGTCATCAATGATGATGGCAGCGATCGGGCTTTCACCTGTAGTGCCCATATTAAAGCCCGCGCTATCAAGACCTTTATTGAGGCGCATTGAGTTTTCCAGCAGTTTAACTCTTAAATTACTGTCTTTGATCAGCTCTAGAGCTTTATTAGCTGATGCGACGACAGATGGGGGTAGGGATGCTGTGAACACATATGGCCTACAGACAAGTCTTAAAGTTTCAAATTTGGGATGGTTTGAGACGCAGTAGCCTCCTACGGTTCCAACGCTTTTGCTGAACGTTCCCACGGTGAAATCGACTAGATGTTCAACGCCCTGTTCCTGGGCAACACCCCGACCGGTTTGGCCAAACACTCCAATGGAATGGGCTTCATCTACCAAGACAAATGCATCGTGTTTCTTTGCGGCTACCGCCAGTTCCTTTATTGGTGCCTGATCACCAAGCATGCTGTAGACACCTTCGATGACCACGAGAATCCCTGCGTCGGGATCTTTGCGTCTGATACGCGCAAGGCGTTTCTCGAGATTTTCCGGATCATTATGACTAAAACGTATAACGGTGGCATTTCCCATGGCGCAGCCATCATAGATACTGGCGTGACTGTCAGCATCGATCACAACATAGTCTTTAGGGCCTGCTACAGTGGCGATAACACCAAGGTTTGCCTGATAGCCTGTTGAAAAAACAATAGCGTGATCAACGTCGTAAAAATCCTTCAGTGTTTCTTCAAGTTTTTTGTGACCGTGGTAGGTTCCGTTTAAAACACGTGATCCCGTGGTGCCGGTGCCAAAATATTTTAGCGCGTCCTCAGCTGCATCCATACATTCCTGATTATAGGTCATGCCCATATAATTGTTGGTGCCGGCAAGAATTGTTTTCTTGCCATTGATGATTGCTTCTGTCGGAGAGATTACAGCTTCCATAGTGACCGTAAACGGATTGAGTTCGCCTTTTGGGAGCTGATTATACTCAGCCATAATACTGTCGAATTTATCAAATAGATCGGTGGTCATGAGTGCTGCTTTATCCGCTGGTTTTAATTTTCTTCATCAAGAATTTTTTTAATTGCTTGTGCTACTTGCCCAACGGTTTCAAGGTCGGGAAGTATGTTGAGCGGCACAGTAACGTCAAAATGATCTTCAATGGCTGCCAGCATATCCATAACTGAAAGAGAATCGAGCTCCAGATCAGTGGCAAAAGTTGTATCGGTTTCGATGGAAACCGCTTTTTGATTAAAAGGAGCGATAAGCTCACATACCTGATCAAAAATTTCGGTCGTATCTAATGTCATATTTATACCTTTATGATAGGTTGGCTAACTTACAGAATATAGTAGTCAAAATCTATTATAAAATGAGCCTTATATATAGTTGTTCTTCTTGTACCAGTCGAGGGTTTCTTTAAGTCCGCTTTCTAAATCATGCTCAGGTACCCATCCTGTTATTTGCGTTTTCGTTTCCTTACGGCAAACCCAGTCTGGATGACACATTTCATTAACCTTCATCGCAGATAGCATCGGTGCGTATCCAAACATACGACCAACTATGTCATTTATGTGACCGATAGATTTCAAAGTAAATTTGGGAAGGGTTATATACAGCGGGTTGAGGTTGAGAATTTTTGAGGCTGTGGCGTAAAATTCTTTGTGAGAATAACCATTTCCGTGCCCATCGTCCAGTTCAATCGTCCGGTCATAATAATCCCGGTTTTCTATAACGTGCGATATTGCCTTTGCAAGATCACTGACATGGATCCACGACACCCGAAACGTCGAATTTGACGGTGAGAGAGCAACGCGCCAAGTCAGTGCCTTAAATATTTTTAATGTTTCACTATCTTTGGGGCCGTAAACACCTGGTGGACGAACAATGGTCCAGTTTATGCCAGATTTATTGTTTTGAAGGTGTATTTCACCTTGGTGTTTGCTCATCGCGTAATCTGAAATTGCTGCTTCGCGCGCAGCCAGCGTAGAAACCTGAATGAAATGAGGTTTTTTATGAGATGATTTTACCGCTTTAATGAGAGTGGAAACAGAATCGCTATTGGCAGCGATAAATTCTTTTTGCGATTTGGCTTTTATAAGCCCTGCGGCATTTATGATTACGTCGACATCATCTACCAGCTCGGATATGGCAGGTCGATTTTCGAGATCACCGCTGATCCATTTTACATTCTTTCGAGCCTGCTGAGGGCGACGGGTAAGTGCATTTACAGTATATCCATGAGACAACAGCTCTTCTAACAAATGTCCGCCGACAAAACCTGTAGCGCCCGTAAGGGCTATTATTCTGCTCATTTGTTATTCCAATAAGAAAACGCCAATCTTATAAATTCAAGATTAGCGTTTCACAAACTCATTCGTCAATTAAGTTCTCTAATTAGTGAGTTGACCTTCAAGATATTGTCTTCTTGCCTTAACGCGCGAAAGTTTACCAGATGACGTTCTTGGCAGAGAGCGTGGTGGCACGAGGATGACCTTGGGAGCTTTTCCGATAACAGCTTGAACTTCGCTTTTGATCCTGTTCTCCAGATCAATCCGGTCTTCTTCGTCGCGCTTGCGACACTGAACAAGAATTGCAGGAACTTCTTCGTCATTTTCCCCGGGAATGGAAATAGCGGCACTGTCACCTGAGCGCAGTTCCGGTAGTTTTTCCACCGCCCATTCAATATCGTGGGGCCAGTGGTTTTTACCATTTATAATAATAAGATCTTTGATGCGGCCAATAATGTACAGCGAACCTTCAGCCATATATCCGATATCACCAGTGTCAAGCCATCCATCTTCGGATAGACATTGACGAGTGGCTTCCTCGTCCAGATAGTAACCGACCATAACACTGGGTCCTCTAACACAGACGCGGCCAATTTCCCGCTCCAGCAGTGCATCATCATGTTCATCGCGGATTTCAAGTTCGTATTCTGGAAGTGGTGTTCCGCAATTTACCACTTCGCGGTAATTGGCCCCATTTCCGTTAATTTTATGATCTCTAACCGATTTAACGTCGCCGCTTAATACTTCTTCGCTGACCAAATCAACTTCATAGCCGGAAAAATTCGGTGCGAAGCTTACAGCCAGGGTACATTCAGCAAGTCCATAACTTGGCATAAAGGCGCGTTTATCAAAGCCGCTATCTTTAAAAGTTTCCGCAAATATCTCGAGCACGTTGGGGCGGATCATATCGGCACCAATACCAGCTACTCTCCAGCTTGAAAGGTCCAGTCCCTCAAGGTCGGTAGAGTTAGCGCGGCGGGCACATATTTCATAGCCAAAAGTTGGGCCGGAACACATAGTGCCTTTGTTCTTCGAAATCAGTTTAAGCCATTGCATTGGGCGCCTTGCAAATGCTTCTGTTGCCAGATAATCAATTGATACCTGACAGGCAATCGGTGAAATCAACATGCCCACAAGACCCATATCATGATAAAAAGGCAGCCATGAAACGGCGCGGTCATCATCGCGAACTTCCATGCCTATTTTACCAATTCCGTGGCTATTGGACATTAACGCCTTGTGGGTCACGGCGACGCCATGTGGAAAACGGGTGCTTCCTGATGAGTATTGAAGATAAGCCAGATCATCTGGTTTGACTTCGGGAAGTTTCGCGTTTTTGATATCTTTTTTGCTTGATTGGGCCTCGAAAGTATCGGGAGTGCCAACGAACAGCATATCAAGCCCATTTGTTGCTTCATCTAGAAGCGGGAGCATATATGCTGCGGAAAGCGCTACACTTGCACCGCAACTTTTCATTTGCTGGTGTAATTGTTCTGTATACCCGTCGCGCCCGCCGAACGATGTTGGAAGTGGAAGTGGGACAGGGAGCAGTCCGGCATATTGACAGCCAAGGAAATAGCATACGAAATCTTCATTGGTTTCAGCAATAAGCGCAACGCGTGATTTCTTTTCGATGCCGAAATGAACAAGTCTGCGGCCAATTTCATGGGCACGTTCTCGAACCTGCTTGTAGGTAATACTGGTCTCAAGCTCCCCGCGAGGAGAGTAGAAGTTGAGCCCTCTAATACCTTTGGCTGCGTAATCCAGTGCTTCCGGAAGCGTACTGAAGTCTGCGTATCTCCGTGGAAGATCGGTATCGAATGTTGGTGTAGGTTCAATCATATATGATTTATGTCACTTAGCTGTTTTCAATAAAGTGGTAGGAAAAAGTCCAGAACTGAACAATAGGCTTTTCCCATTCTCACAAATTTTACGTTAAAAATAACTCATTTGTCATATTAAATTAATATATTTTGCACCCTCGATACATGCTGTCACATATAATCGCAAGTAATTTTTTCATTTATTAATATGCATTTTACAGTGCTAATTGGTTTTTGCCAACTAATAAAAGGATTGATCTATTTAGGTAAAATTTTATCTATTGCTGGACCTTTGGTTTTTTCTTGAGTTGTGAGACGTATATTCCACCGGCAATAAATAATATTGAAAGTAGAGTTGTTTCCTTTAAAGCCTCTCCGAGAAAGACATAACCTGTTATAACACCGACAATGGGTATAAGATACGTGTTATAGGATACAAATGTTGAGCCCGCTATTTGGGTAAAAATAACCAAAATCATGGTGGTTATGCCAGTAGGCAATATTCCTAGATACAGCAGTGACATTATTTCAATGTTGCCATATTCGACCGCCAGTGGTTGCTCAAATATAAACGCGAGCGGCCAGAGTACGATAGATGTCGTTGTTAACATGACGAAAGAGGTGTTGACGGGATCCGTTTTCACATAGCGACGAATAAGGATGTTTGCAAAAGCATAACCAAAGGATGCCACCATCATCCCCAGGAGGGCCAGAAATGCCATATTGCCGTTATCCGATGGGACATTCAAAGAATCGTAAAAGAGCACCAAAACGCCACAAATACCGCTGATGATGCCTGCAAATCCGAGAAGATGCATCTTTTCATCATTAAAATGGGCCATGACAAAAACCATAAGCGGGATCACAGACATACAAATGGCACCAGTTCCCGAATTTATATAAAGCATCGCCCAACTTATCAAAACGAAGGGTACTCCGGTTCCGATAAGGCCAATAACGGATCCTTTTAACCAAATCGATCTGTGAGAGGGAAGTTTTTCACCTTTAGTAATCACATAAATGGCAATCACCAACGCGCCGATTGTAATTCTGGCGGCGGCGATGGTAATAGGCGGCACTGTTGGCGCAATCATTTTTAGAAACAAAAATGACATTCCCCAAACACAGGAAAGGAATAATAAATACAAATAATGTGATAAGGGTCTATTCTCGGACATGGGAAATGGGTAATCTCACTTCATGAAAAAATTCAAACGTAATACAAATCTGACACAAGGTTATCTTCAGCGCGCAGCCTATCGCTACCTTGAAAGATATGCAACTACAGAAGCAAACTTAATATTTATTCTAACACGAAAAGCTGAACGGATTTTATTGGAGCAGGAAGACCGTGATGATAAATTGAGCGAAGCCACTCATTGGATTAAGGGAATCGTCGAAAAATGCGTGAAGAACGGATTGGTAGATGATAAACTCTACGCCAAAGCGAGGTTAAATGCGTTTCTCAACGCCGGTAATTCGCTTCCTATAATGAGAAATAAACTCAGGGCAAAGGGAGTTCCGGCACATATTATCAATCAGGTGATTGAAGAATTGATGTCAAATAGTCCCCAAGTCAATCTGAAGAGCTGTATTAAATACGCGAGAAAGAGAAGGTTCGGTCCTTATAGGATTCGCGACGCGAAAGAAGACACTGATAAAAAAGAACAGGCTGCCATGGCGAGGGCGGGATTTTCTTACGATGAAGCCATGCGGATATTAAAAGCGAGCCGGGACGAATTGGACGACATTCTCTATGAAAACCCGTAATAGTTCATTTTTTCGCCTGTCAGCTAACTACACCTCTCTTTATTTCTATTTGGGGGTTATGACACCATTTTGGGGGATTTGGCTTAGGAGTAAGGGGCTTTCGCCCAGTGAAATAGGTATCATCATCGCGCTACCCTATATTATGAAAATTCTAATTGTGCCCCTGATTAGTCAGGCGGCAGACCGCAGGGACGAATATTGGCGCCCGCTGCTGATTGCTGTTGTGTTTGGAACGGTGTTTTCGACGTTCTATTTTTTCGGAACAGGTTTTTGGCAACTTTTATTAATTACCGGGATGGTGAATTTGTTTGTCCCGGCGATAACACCACTGCTTGAGACAATTACAGTAAGTCAGGTCGCGCGGCATGAGCTCAACTATGGGCGCATTAGATCATTTGGATCAACTTCATTTGTAGCGGCAGCTGTCGCCTTGGGGTTTCTACTCAAATATAATCCCATCGATTTTGTTATGATCGCTATTTATGCGAGCATGCTTTTAATGGTTATGACAACAGTTGTTCTTCCACGTGGCAACAAACGACGAAAGACCGAGGATACGCATATTTCGCCCATTGCGTATCTCTTAAAGAATACTGATTTTGTCTGGTTTCTCATCATCGTCGGCCTTTTGCAGATGAGCCACGGTGTTTTTTATTCAATGGGTAGTATTTACTGGCGGGAAAATGGTATTGGTGAAGATATTATCGGCCTCCTCTGGGCTGTGGCGGTGGTGGCGGAGATATTGCTGTTTGTGTTTTGTAATAATCTGATCCGCAAGTATCCTGTATTTTTGATCTTCGCAGTGATCGGATTTTTTGGCACGATACGCTGGGCAGTACTGACATTTACTTTTGCATTACCCATACTTTTTGTGGTTCAGCTTTTCCATGCGTTGACCTTTGGTGCCAGTCATCTGGCGGCAATACATTATCTGGGCAGCAAAGTTGATCCGAAGAGGGCAGGGACTGCGCAAAGTCTTTACTCGTCTTTACCGCTTGGGCTTGGAATGGGAATGGCGACCTATTTCGGCGGGGTTATTTATGAAAGCGCCGCGGGTGGTGCTTATATAGCCATGAGCTTTTTTTGCGCCTGCGCTTTTGTGCTCTCAATCATCCGGATGATTTCGGTCAAATAATTTTTTTCCATTATTTTGTCAGTATCTGCGGCGGGTTTTTGAAACGGCGACGTATTATGAGTACATGACTTGTGGGAATGGGATTACAATTGGAGATTAAAATGACTAAATCAATATATATAATTACAGGTGTGTTAGCACTTTCAATCACCGGTACCGCCATGTCCCAGGAACGTGACCGTGGTATGTCAATGATGGATACGGACAAAAACGGTACCGTTGAAAAATCAGAATTCGTTGAAATGTACAAGAAACGCTTTGCTGAGACAGATACGAATGGCGACGGAATTTCGTTTGATGAATATAAAGCCAAAGTCACAGCCGACCGTGCAGAGCGCGACGCGCGCCGTACTGAACGCCGTGCAGAGAAAGCTGCAAAGAAAGAAGAAAAGCGTGCTGAACGTGAAGAAAATAAAGCGGAACGCGAAGCAGAACGTGCTGAACGCGATGCTAAACGTACACAAGAGCGGTTCGAGAGCCTAGATGCTGATGGTAATGGCAGTGTTTCCGCAGAAGAGTACAGTGCAGCGGGCGACAAAATGTTCGACCGTATGGACCGTAATGGCGATGGCATACTAAATGATCGCCGTGGTCGCGGACGTGGTGATGGAGACCGAAGAGGTCCTAGACCCGAAAGAAACTAATTCATATCTAATGTCCCGTACGACTAAGAATTGCCCCATAGATTCTTAATCGTATGACTCAAGGGCGGGAATATATTTCCCGTCCTTTTTTTGTCTAAATATATTTGCTTAAATGCTTGCAGTGAATGATCCTAATGCTTATTTTGCAGGGAAACGAACGCAAGTTGGAATGCTGACATGGCAAGTGATAATAAAAATAGTGCATACAAAGTGATCGCCCAGAACAGAAAGGCGCGCCACAATTATCAGATAGAGGAAGAGTTTGAAGCCGGTGTTGTCCTCACAGGTTCAGAAGTTAAGTCGTTGCGCGCAGGCGAAAGTAATATCACAGACAGCTACGCTGAAGTAAAAGGCAACGAAATGTTTCTGATCAACGCCTATATTAAAGAATATGACCAAGCTAATCGCTTTAACCACGACGCGCGGCGCGTGCGAAAGCTACTACTGCACCGCAAGGAAATTAATAAAATGGCGGCCGCCGTACAACGTAAAGGCATGACCATCGTCACCCTGAAACTATATTTTAACGATCAAAACCGCTGCAAAGTCCTGCTCGGTCTAGCAAAGGGTAAGAAGCAGCATGATAAGCGCGCCTCCGACAAAGAAAAAGACTGGAACAGACAAAAAGCAAGATTACTAAAGGCGGATGCTCATTAGCGACCACGCATACTTAATTTTGATGTGCGATTAATTCTGTCTCGGCCCCGTATCGACAAAAAAATACCCGCTTAAAACGGGTATTTCTTTTTTCACGGTTCTATTTTAGAAGCTTGGTTCCGTTCTTGGGTCACCGAATTTCCAACTTCCATCGGGCATCAGGCAGGCATTGCCGTAAGCTGGGACACTTTCACCACCAATTTCAATAGTGGTTGTGTATTCACGGATTTGTTGACAATTCTCACCGTCGAACTCATCCGACTGTTCATAATATTGCTGCTCGCCATTTCCCTGATTAGCATAAACCTGTTGCTGTGGCTGTTGAATGTAAACTGGTTGCTGATGAACAACGGTTTGAACTGGGCGGTCCACATAGACAACGCGAGTACGCGGACGATAGTAATAGCTTGATCCCCATCCGTATCTAGGGCCGTAACCATAGTAGGGGTAGCCAGAGCTATAGCCGAAGCTGAATGAACTATTATAATAATTGTCATAATAATAGTGGCTATTCAATGATGAATAAAGCAGTGCACCAGTATAAAATCCGGGAAGATAACCACTGCGATAATAACGGTCATCATAATATCTGTACCCGCGGTTACGGTGTTTGTTTCTTCCGCCCACAACCCTGTTGATGTTGACATCTCTAATCACGGCGTCTTGGCCGCCACGATTGACGGCGACTGCACGGTCTCTACGGTTGTTGCGATTATTTCTTGTAGCATTGCGGTTTGTGCCACCGTTTCTAACCACGGTGCGGTTTGTGGTGTTATTTATAACGGTACGGTTGTTTCCACCGTTGTTATTTACCACTGCGCGGTTTCGAGTGTTATTGACAACCCCGCGATTGCCTCCACGGCTAATGTTTGCCACAGAGCGACCACGGTTATTGTTAACAACAGGGCGACTACGACTTTGAGTGTTATTAACCGCAGCAGGGTTACGGCGGTTGTTAACAACGGGACGGCTTCGACTTTGGGTGTTGCTAACAGCAGCACGGCTACGAGTGTTATTTACGACTGTGCGACTGCTACTGCGGTTATTATTAACGACTGTTCTGCTTCTTGTGTTATTCACGGCCGGAGCAGAACTTCTACTTCGGGTGCTCGTAACGGCAGGTCTGCTCTGGCGATTGTTATTCGCCGCAGCGCGCGGTGCACGGCTTCTTACCGCTTGACGGCTTCTGTTATTGGTTTTGGGCGCAGCACGAGCGGCGCTTCTCTTTGTTGCGGTTTGTTTTGATTTGCCGCGCTGAGGCGCAGCATCGGCATAAGGGATTGTAATCAGGCTCAAGGCAACCAATCCACAGACGGCTGCCGATCCTTTTAGGAATTTTTGTACTATACTCATAATTCTATTCCTTCCTTAAAAAAATAATAGAACCCAATCACCTGAGATTCACTATACAAGATCTAGCTTAACCGAAACTGAATGATTTATCCAGCTTATAATAATACTATGAGTTGCTTTATCTGTCTGTATGGTTGTATATATTCATATATACTATACTAATAAATGTATCTGGATCCATAAAGCCGTTTCCATAATCGCCATCATACTTTTCCAAAGGATCAAGTTTTTTAACCTCATCCAGCGATAATCCACGTGCAGCCAGGGGGGTGAGAATGCCATCAATGTCCTTGAGAACATTATAATAAACCTGTAATCCTGCTTTGTCTGTTAATGGCCCATGACCTGGTATAATTTTGGTATCGTCATCGATGTTATTAAGCGTTGACTGAACGGCGATCATCAACCCTTTCCAGGATCCTCCGCCATCAACATCCACATATGGATAGGCTTCGTTAAAAAAGATATCTCCCATGTGAATGGTGTTTTTACCATTAAAATAAACAATGCTATCGCCGTCGGTATGAGCGTTTTTATAGTGTCGGGTATTAATATGAAGGCCATTTAGATGGAATGTTAGTTGATCATTAAAACTGATCACAGGTAGGGCTACTTTGGCAGAACCGCTATCGCTAAGGCGTTTATAAACATTGTCGTGTGCTACGAAATCAACGCCCTGCTTGCCTAAATTTTCGTTTCCACCAGTGTGGTCACCGTGATAATGGGTGTTAAAGGCAAATTTGATATCATCCGTCGAGAGTGTGCGGATCGCCGCGACAATTTTTTCTGTCAACGGTGCATATTGATCATCAATAAGAAATACACCATCTTCACCTATTGATACGCCTAAATTGCCACCTTCTCCTGTCATCATATAGAGATTGTCATGCACTTTAATTGGCGTGATTTGGATGCTGTCCCAGTCTTGGGCTGTTGCTCCGCTGATTAGTGTTAGGGTAGCAACAGACGCGAGAAGAATTTTTTTCATGATTATGACCTTATATTTTTATTATTTGTTACGCTCTGAACTATAACACAGCGCGACTTTATTTTAAATAGTCCGTGATGCTCCTGAATACATCTTCAAACATTTCAGTGGTTAGTCGTTTGGTATTGGTATTGTAGCGTGAGCAATGATAGCTGTCGATCAGGCTCAGGCCGTTTGAAAGCTGGTGTGTTTTGTTGTGGCCAAATTTAAAAGCCGATTTTTTTTCGCCGTACGTGCCAAGAACAGCGTTGTGTGCAACTAGCCCGAGAGCCAGAATGATGCGGATGGTTGGTAATTTTTCAATCTGTTCAATCAGAAAAGGGCGGCAGTTACTCTCCTCGGCACCGATGGTTTTATTTTGCGGCGGCACACAGCGAACGGCATTAGTAATGATGGCTTTTTTAAGTATTAGGCCATCATCAATACGCGCGTCATATTGTCCTTCGGCAAATCCAAATTTTTGTAGCGTAGGATAAAGCAAATCGCCAGCATAGTCGCCGGTAAAGGGGCGGCCTGTCCTGTTTGCTCCCTTTAGTCCTGGGGCAAGGCCAACAATGAGAAGTTCGGCATCGGACGCACCAAAGGCAGGAACAGGGCCGTTAAAAAAATCGGGAAATTTTTCTTGATTATTTTCTCTAAATTCAACAAGACGGGGACAAAGGGCGCAATCAAGAGGTGCGTTGCCGGGTAGTGCCAGATGGTTTCTGGTGATGAAATCTGAAGGGGTCATTAATCAGGGATGTCCAATCGCGTCAGTGGATCCGCTACGGCCGAAATATTCATTCATGTCCGAGATTTCAATAAAACTGTCCGCCTGACGTCTAAGTTCATCAGCAATCATTGAAGGTTGGGTTTTGGTGCTGCTGACGACGGATACACGCACTCCTTTTCGCTGCACCGCTTCTACCAACCGTCTAAAGTCACCATCGCCGGAAAATAACACCATGTGGTCCACATGCTCTGCCATTCCCATCATATCGATGGCAAGTTCCATATCCATATTGCCCTTGATTTTCTTTTCGCCGTGTGAGTCTGTAAATTCTTTGGTGGGTTTTGTGATCATCGTGAAGCCATTATAATCAAGCCAGTCGACCAGAGGTCTGAGAGGGGAATATTCGGCATCTTCAATCAGTGCCGTATAATAATTTGCGCGTAATAATCTGCTTTGGTCCGCGAAATAACGACGCAGGCGACTGTAGTCAATGTCAAAATTAAGGGCTTTCGCTGTGGCAAATAAATTTGAGCCATCAATAAATATTGCCAACTTTTCGTCGGGATAAAAGAGCATAAAAAATTCCTAAAAAAATAAATAAAATATAGTAGCTTATAACATATCTTGACGTTGGGATAAACCAGATTGCTGAACGAATAAAATTTTATCATGTCATCATTTATCTGGTTTGAAAGTGCGGTATACTGTAGATAGTTATTTTTTAATCAAAACTCAAGAGCGACACTTATATGATATTAATCGGCTTGGGCAGCAATTTGACAACAGATGATTTCGCGTCATCTTCCGAAATTTTGGAGGCGGCGATAGCGGCAATGATGGATCATGATATTGTTGTTTTGGATCGTTCCCGGTTTTATGAGACTGAACCGGTGCCAAAATCTGATCAACCCTGGTATGTTAATGCGGTCATTCGTGTAGAGACCAAGCTTGGCGCTACTGAACTTCTCAAAAAACTGCATGAAATTGAGCATGATCTTGGTCGGACAAGGCGAAAAAGATGGGAGGCGCGGATCATCGATCTAGATTTGCTGTGTTTTCGCGATGAGATACACCCAAGCGCAGAAAAGTGGGCGGACGTTGCGGCTGAGCTTTCGCCGGACGGTGCGGTTATTCCCCATGGGCGCTTGCACAAGAGAGATTTCGTGCTGATTCCCTTGGCCGACTTTGCCAAGGATTGGATCCACCCAATGTTGGGCAAATCTGTCGAGAAAATGCTTAATGAGCAGCAATCAGTGGGAATAGTAAGGCTTTTATAGTCAAAAGTGCTTAAAATTAGTATATATCAGCTTTACAGGCGTGGGTAAGAATTGTATAAGCCCCTTTTATTTATACATATGGAGAAGCTGCAACATGGCACGCGTTACCGTAGAAGATTGTGAAGACAAAGTAGATAACCGTTTCGACCTCGTGTTACTTGCCGCACGTCGTGCGCGTCAGATTTCAGCTGGTGCTCCGATTACGGTTGAACGCGACAACGATAAAAATCCGGTTGTTGCCCTTCGTGAAATTGCTGACGAAACTATTCTCGCCAAAGATCTTCAGGAAGCCGTTCTTTACGGTCTTCAAAAACATGTAGAAGTTGACGAGCCGGAAGAAGATGATATTTCACTTCTTCTCGCTGAGCAAAAACTTGCTCAAAATAACCAGGATATGACGGCCGATAACCTTGCAAAAGTGGCCCTCGAAGTGAAGGCTGATGTTGCTAAAGTAGAGGCGGAAGAGGCTAGCGAGGCGGAGAAAAAAGTCTCCGAATAACACTGACAAAAATAATTTTGATAAAAGACTTGTTTGAGGTGTTCTCAGCAAGTCTTTTTTTGTACACTGCGTTAAAGTTTGATTTTAATATGGATTTTGCTTCGTGATACGTCAATTTGAACTCGTGGATATGGTAAAGGCTTATGATCCGGATATAGACGAAATGTGTCTAAACCGGGCCTATGTTTTTTCCATGAAAGCGCACGGAATGCAGAAGCGCGCCAGTGGCGATCCATATTTCTCTCACCCGCTCGAAGTGGCCGGAATTCTTACAGGAATGCAGCTTGATTGTGACACCATTGTCACCGCACTCCTTCACGATACCATCGAAGATACGGTGGCCACCTACGAGCAAATCGAAGAATTATTTGGCGTTGATATTGCCAAGATGGTCGATGGTGTTACCAAACTGTCCGAGTTGGAATATACATCTGAAACATCAAAGCAGGCGGAGAATTTCAGAAAATTTCTGCTCGCCATGTCGAATGACATTCGCGTGTTACTCGTAAAGCTTGCTGATAGGCTTCATAATATGCGGACGCTTCATCATATAAAAAACCCGGAAAAAAGAGCACGCATCTCCCGCGAGACGCTGGATATATACGCGCCACTTGCTGAACGGATCGGAATGCAGGAACTCATGAACGAACTTGAGGATCTCGCCTTTCCTCATGTTTATCCGGAAGCGCACGAATCGATTATGAAGCGGTTAGATTATCTATATGCAAATACGGAAAATATTCGTGATGAAGTCATCAAAGAGCTCGAGAAAATATTTTCTGAGAACTTTCTCGACGCGGAGGTGATTGGTCGTCGAAAGCAGCCCTATTCGATTTGGAAGAAAATCACTTATCGGAATGTTAGTCTCGAAAATCAAGCTGACCTGTTTGCCTTTCGCGTGATTGTTGACGATGTTGAAGGCTGTTATAAGGCTTTGGGTATTATTCATGGCGTTTGGCCGGCAGTGCCGGGTCTGCTTAAAGATTATATTTCTATGCCCAAACCAAATGGTTATCAGTCGATCCACACAGTAGTCATTGGCCCACAACGCAAGCGTATTGAAGTTCAGATAAGATCAACCGAAATGGATATTATCGCCGAAAAGGGTGTGGCCGCCCACTGGCGTTATAAAAATGATGCCTCTAAGAAGGACGGTGCCCATTATCGCTGGTTGCAGGATCTTCTGGAGATCCTTGAGCATGCTGCTGATCCTGAAGAGTTTCTTGAACATACCAAAATCGCCATGTACCAAAATCAGGTGTTCTGTTTTACGCCAAAAGGTGAACTCATAAATCTTCCGGCGGGTTCGACGGTGGTTGATTTTGCCTACGCTGTCCATACGATCATAGGAGACACCTGTGTTGGGGGAAAAGTGAATGGTGAGCCGGCGCAGCTTAAGAGAATCCTTGCCAATGGTGATCAAGTAGAAATTTTAACATCTAAAGCTCAGAAACCTCATCAGAGTTGGGCGAATTTTGTTGTCACAGGTAAAGCAAAAGCAGCTATTCGTCGCTACACCAGACAAGAGCAGAAAAATGAATATAGTGAGCTTGGTGAGGAGATTCTCAAACATTCCTTCGAACTGGAAAATAGAGAGTACACAAAGAAAGCGATTACCTCTGCGGCGAAGAAGTTGAATTTGAAAGGTGGTTCGGGGGCCGTGTTTGAAAAAGTGGGCAGTGGTGAGATTTCCGACCGAAAAGTGCTTGAAATTATTTTTCCCCGGCTCAAAGATAAAAAGGAAAACAAGAAAGCCGCTGCCATCGTTCTTGACACCAAACGTGCCCACAAGGGTGGCGATAATCAGTTGCCGATCAAGGGGCTGACGCCCGGACTGCCGGTCCATATATCCAAATGCTGTCATCCGCTTCCTGGTGACCGTATTGTAGGTATTGTTTCGCAGGGTAAAGGGATTATGGTTCATACAATCGACTGCGAGGCTCTCGACGTCTATACGGAAGCACCGGAAGCATGGCTTGACCTTTCATGGAATCCTCATGACGAGGATGCTGAGATATATATCGGGCGAGTTGATATGGTACTTAAGCATGTCCCTGGTGCGCTTGCCTCGGTACTATCACTGATAGCGCAGGACGATGGTAATGTTAGTAACATCAAATTTACCGAGCGATCAGCAGATGTTTTTCGGATTGAGCTTGATCTTGAAGTCAGAGATGTTAAACATTTGACAGACGTTGTATCGGCACTGCGCGCCAGCAATTATGTGAACTCAATAGAGCGGGCATTTACATAAAAATTAAGAGGATCATCATGGACAAACAAGACGTACTTAATGAATTTAGAGATGCAAAAGCACTGCTCGAGGGACATTTTTTGTTGTCATCAGGCCTTCATAGTGAAATGTATCTTCAATGTGCCCGTGTTCTAATGAACCCAGCGCGGGCGGCGCGTCTCTGTAAAGCTCTGGCCGATAAAATTACTACGACAATTGAACGAAAAATTGACATTGTGGTCTCGCCGGCCATGGGCGGCGTAATTGTTGGTTACGAAATGGGACGCCAGCTTTGTGTTGACGCCATATTCACTGAACGGGTGGACGGAGAGTTTGCACTTCGTCGCGGTTTTGAAATCCCGCAAGGTGCAAATGTTCTTATGGCGGAAGATATTGTCACAACTGGCCTGTCATCACGGGAATGCATTGAAACGATTACGAATTACGGTGGAAACGTCGTCGCGGCGAGCTGCTTGATTGATCGTAGTAATGGTAAGGTTGATGTTGGTGTACCGCTGGTTTCGCTGATGGGCCTTGAAATAGCGGCATATAGTGAAGATAATCTACCGGATCATCTAAAAAACAGCGAGGCAGTAAAGCCCGGCAGTCGCGATATGAAAAAATGAGCAATTTATTTTAAGGAAAAATCCTGTTTAAACGCCGTAAAAAACAATCATTTTTTGAGAAGCTGCGAGAGTTTGTATGGCCGCGGGCAGGATGGAGGCGTGCCGCTAGCTATATGCATCACCGTATTGCGCGCATTGACGGAACGCCTTATGCAATCGCGTCTGGCTTTGCCTGCGGTGCAGCGATATCCTTTACGCCGTTTGTCGGTCTACATTTCATCATAGCGGGGTTCATCGCATGGATAGTTCGTGGAAATATATTTACATCGGCGGTGGGCACGGCGATTGGAAACCCTTGGACATTTCCTTTTATCTGGGCATCTACTTATAATCTTGGTGTAAATATCCTTGGCTGGGAAGCAACCGATGATATTATGATTCGTATGAATGAAATGTTTAGCCGTTTCACCATAGTTGATCTGGTTAATGATCCAACGCGTGTACTTGAACCATTTCTTCAAACAGTATTCCTACCTATGTTGATTGGTGGTGTCATAATTGGAGGTGCGCTTTGGATTGTTTTTTACTGGCCGATCTTTAAACTGGTATCGCAATATAAAATTAACCGTTTGAAAAGAAGACAGAAAAAATTAAAAGGGGCGAATAAATGAACGAAAATAGAATACGCCTAGGCGTTAATATCGATCATGTCGCTACGGTACGAAATGCACGCGGCGGATTTCATTCAGATCCGGTCAGGGCAGCACTACTGGCGCAGAATGCCGGTGCTGACGGTATCACGGCACATCTTCGCGAAGACAGACGCCATATCAAGGATAGTGATATCGAGCGGCTCATGGAAGAGATATCAATACCGCTTAATTTTGAGATGGCGGCAACCGAAGAAATGCTCGAAATCGCCACGCGACTTGTGCCTGCTTCATCCTGCATCGTTCCGGAAAAACGCGAGGAGCTGACCACCGAAGGTGGGTTGGATGTTGTGGGTAATTACGAACATCTAAAAGGATATATAGCCAAACTAAAGGCGGCTGGCGTGAGCGTCAGCTTGTTTATTGATCCTGATATAAATCAGATCAAAGCCTCAAAGGAGCTTGGTGCGGATAAGATAGAGCTTCATACGGGATCGTATGTGGATGCAGAGGGCGCGCAGAGAGAAGCGGAGCTTGAGCGACTTCGTGCTGGGGCAAAATATAGCGGCGAAATTGACCTAGAGGTGCACGCGGGGCACGGACTTAATTATGAAACCGTTGAAGCCGTCGCTGAAATACCACAATTTACAGAGTTTAACATCGGTCACTTTTTGATCGGTGAGGCTATTTTTGTCGGCCTTGAGCAGACAATCTTAAAGATGCGTACTTTGATGGACAAGGGACGCGCAAATTGTTGAGTCGGTCACATTTAAACCACAAAAGGAACCCCTAATGAGGATTATTGGTCTTGGCAATGATCTGGTGGATATTCGCCGCATTGAAAAATCTCTGGATCAGTTTGATAGAAAATTTATGAAGCGCGTTTTTACCGAAAGCGAAATAGAATATTGCGAGGTCAAGGGAAACAGGGCTGCAAATTTTGCTAAGCGTTTTGCCGCCAAGGAAGCATGTGCTAAAGCACTTGGAACCGGACTTGCTGAAGGTATCTACTGGAAAGATATGTGTGTGGTAAATGATGAATTTGGTAAGCCAGCGATGCGTTTGAGTGGTGGGGCCCTCAAACGAATAGAAGACCTGACGCCAAGCGGGATGGGATATCAAATTGATCTGACGATCACCGATGAGCATCCTATTGCGCAAGCTATCGTTATCCTGACGGTTCTTAAGGATGATGAATAAAAATTGAATAGTGATTGAGATTTTGATGAGCTTGCGCTATTTCTAAGGGCTAAATCAAGTACAACACTTATTAAAATTATAACATGTGATTAGAGTTTATGAGCGAAAACGAACAAAAACAAACCTCAAAAGGGTTGGCAAAATCGGCACTTCTCAAAAAAGAAGATGAAAGTTGGGGCGACTTTTTCAAAACAATCTTTTACGCATTTCTAATTGCCATCGCATTTCGGACTTTCGTTTTACAACCTTTTTCCATTCCATCGGAATCGATGCTTAAGAATTTGATGGTTGGTGATTTCTTGATGGTTTCTAAATCCAGTTATGGCTTTTCAAAACATTCACTACCGTGGAGTCTGCCGATCATTCCAGGGCGTCTTTTTGCATCTGACGTTGAGCGCGGCGATGTGGTGGTATTTAGGCTTCCTCGTGATCCGGGCACTTATTATATCAAGCGCATCATCGGGACACCGGGTGATAAGATTCAGACGAAGGGTGGAGAGCTTTATCTCAATGACGAGAAGGTCCCTGCCGAAAGACTTGAGGATTATGTTCGCACCAATCAGTTTGGCCGCGAAGAAACTTTCAAACGAATTGAAGAGACGATGCCAAATGGTAAATCATATGTCACCCTTGATATTGATTATATGAAAGGTAGTATGGCAGACGATAGTGATGCGTTTCTAGTGCCTGAAGGGCATTATTTTGCCATGGGCGACAACCGCGATAACTCACAGGATAGCCGCTGGCCCAGTAGTGTAGGTGTGGGATATATTCCTGCCGAAAATATTATCGGCAAGGCAAAATGGATCACCCTTTCGTTCGATAACAAGAGCGCATTCTGGGAAATATGGAAATGGTTTCCTGCAGAGCGCAGAGAACGTTTCTTTTCGACGATTAATTAGTAAGACCGGGGCAGCATTAGTTGACAAAACAAAGCGGCGAGTACTCAGAACTTTATGATATCCTTGGATACAAGTTCAAGGACAGCAGCTTGCTTCGGGAAGCTTTGACCCATCCGAGTCTTGAAGGCAGTTCCAATTACCAAAGGATGGAATTTGTAGGTGATAGAGTGCTTGGCCTTGCCATCGCGGCGTGGATGTATGAGCTTTATCCAGGTGTTGAGGAGGGCGGACTTGCCAGCCGTCATACAAATTTGGTGCGCCGCGAAGCGTGCGCAACGATAGGAAACGATCTTGGGCTTGGCCGATTTTTGCATATGGCCAAGAGCAGCGATGATACCGGTGGCCGCGGCCGTGATACTATCCTTTCTGATGCCTGCGAAGCTGTGATCGGCGCCATATATCTGGACGCTGGCTACGAGGCGGCGGAAAAGTTCATTCGTAATAAATGGCAGAAATTGGCGAGCCATATAAAAGTGGCTGACCGAGACGCCAAGACCAAATTACAGGAAATGGTTCAGGCAACGGGGCGACCTACACCTGTCTATACAACCATAGACAAGACTGGGCCAGATCACGAACCAACCTTTACAATAACGGTTCGGGTGAAGGATGAGGGCGAAGAACAAGCCATAGGTCAATCAAAAAGAGAGGCCGAGAAACAAGCTGCGACACTGATGTTAAGCCGCCTCGAGAAAAGCTGGAATAAATAACTTATAATTTGAAAGACTTTAAATGACGGACATGATGATAGATCAGGGCGGACGCTGCGGATTTGTTGCTTTAATAGGAGCACCCAATGCTGGAAAATCAACACTGCTAAACGCGCTTGTTGGTAGCAAGATAGCCATTGTCACCCATAAGGTGCAAACAACCCGATCGCGGCTTGTCGGGGTTGCTGTACATGGTGATGCGCAGATGATTTTCGTTGATACGCCAGGTATATTTGAAGCTAAAAAGCGCCTTGAACGCGCGATGGTTGCCGCCGCATGGGAAGGGGCAAATGATGCCGATATTATTATCTTTATGGTTGATGCTACCCGTAAAATAGAAGATCGCACGAGGATTATTGCTGAGGGGCTTAAGGATAGTAGTAAAACGGCGATATTGGTGCTCAATAAAATAGATCTGGTGAAGCGGGACACCTTGCTTTCAAAAACTCAGGAACTTAATGAACTTGGCGAATTCGAAGAAACACTGATGATTTCGGCGACGACAGGCAATGGCCTAAAAGAATTACAGGATAAAATTGCTGAGAACTTGCCAAAAGGCCCGTGGTTATATCCAGAGGATCATTTGACGGATATTTCCGAACGGATGCTCGCATCTGAAATCACTCGTGAGAAATTCTTTCTTCGTTTTCATGAAGAACTACCTTACGCGGCGACAATTGAGACCGAGCGCTGGAGAGATCTTAAGGACGGAAGCGTGCGTATAGAGCAGGTGATCTACGTTGAACGTGAAAGTCAAAAAGCAATGGTTATCGGCAAAGGAGGAAAGGGCTTGAAAACAATTGGTACTCAAGCGCGTGAAGAGCTGGAAGAGCTTCTTGACCGCAAAGTCCATCTGTTTATATTTGTGAAAGTGCGCAAAGGCTGGTCCGATGATAAGGAACGCTATCGCAATATGGGCCTAGACTGGGTTAAATAAGCCTCATTAGTCCTTTAGTACCGCTTCGATCTGTTCGACCATCCAATCGATATTTTCTTTTTCGATTATCAGTGGCGGGGCGAGGCGGATAACATAGTCGTGAGTTTCCTTGCACAGCATACCTTTTTTCATGAGTGCCTCACAGTAGGGACGTGCGAGGCCCACGGATTTATGAAGTTCGATGCCGATAAATAATCCTTTGCCACGGATATCAGCTATTTTATTGGTATTGATCGCTCTTAGCTTTTTCACAAAATAATCACCGAGTAAAGCAGAACGTTCAACCAGTTTTTCTTCCTCGATAACCTCAAGTGCGGCAAGGCCGACCGCTGCCCCGAGTGGGTTGCCACCGTAGGTGCTTCCATGAATTCCAGGGGTAAAGACGCTCATGATTTCCTTTGATGAAACAATCGCGGAAACGGGATATACACCTCCGCTCAGGGCTTTGCCGACGATAAGCATGTCAGGCTCGGCATTCTGTTCATAAAGATAGGTAAACATTTTACCTGTACGGCCAAGGCCAGTCTGGATTTCATCGAGGACAAAAAGGACATTGTTGTCAGTGCAGATTTTCTTGGTTTGGCTCAGGTAACCTTCATCAGGAATTATGATACCAGCCTCACCCTGTATGGGTTCCATGATGACTGCAACCGTATTCGGTGTGATGGCGTTCTTGAGAGCATCTATATCATTATAGTCGATCAGTTTAAATCCGGGCAGGAACGGGCCGAAATTTTTCCGGTAATCCGGCTCAGATGACATACTGACCGTTGACATGGTCCGGCCATGGAAATTATCTCGAAATACAATAATCTCTGCTTTATTGTCTTCGACACCTTTGATTTCATAACCCCATTTTCTCACCGCTTTGATGGCGGTCTCCACTGCCTCTGCACCAGTGTTCATGGGAAGAGCTACATCCATATTGGTCACGTAACAGAGTTTTTCCAGGAACGGTCCCATTTTATCATTATGAAAGGCGCGTGATGTAAGCGTCATTTGCTTCGCTTGATCAGTGAGTGCTTTGATAATTTTTGGATGACAGTGGCCTTGGTTAACGGCGGAATAAGCACTTAAGCAATCAATATATTTATTGCCGTCGGCATCCCAGACCCAGATGCCGTCACCTTTCGAAAGAACAAGTGGTAATGGGTGATAGTTGTGTGCGCTATATGTGTCTGTTTGGCTTATTATTTCCTTTTGGACAGACATATCATTCCCCTTGGTAAAGCGAATGAGTGGGGAAAATTTGGCGCCCAAACAGGCTTGCTGCAAGATCGACAGCTATTTTAGCGGTACCGTTTTTGGTATCAAGGGCCGGATTAATTTCCGCAATATCAAGTGATCCCATTAGACCACTATCATGGATCATTTCCATGCAAAGTTGTGCTTCGCGGTAAGTAAGACCGCCGGGAATTGTAGTGGCAACGCCTGGTGCAATAGGAGGATCAAGGCTATCCACGTCAAAACTTACATGCAGGTGGGCACCTTTTTCAGAAACATCGTGCAAAATTTCTTGCATGGTTTGGCGAATGCCAATTTCATCAATACGGCGCATGTCGTAAACCGTTATGCCGCTTTTAATGACCAATAACTTTTCATTTTTATCAACGGAGCGGATCGCAATTTGATAGACATTCTCGGGAGCTATCATTGGAACCGCATGGCCCACAGATAATAAATCAGGATGACCTAGTCCGGTTGCAACAGCAACTGGCATCCCGTGAATATTGCCGGACGGTGAGGTTTCGTTGGTATTATAGTCGGCATGCGCATCAATCCATAACATGCAAATGGGTTTATTGTTATCAGCGCAGTAATGGGCCACCGCAGCTATTGAACCAATGGACATAGCATGATCGCCGCCCATCATTATAGGAAGGTTTCCCTGATCCATTTCTGCATAAATCGCGTCGTGAATATTCTGGGTCCAGATTACATTTTCCTCGAGATGTCTGTATCCTTTAACAGGTGGAAGTTCCGGATTTATTGGTCCTTTGATATTGCCGATGTCGTTTACTGTACACCCCTGATTTTGCAGCATCTTTGCAAGACCAGCAACTCGAAGTGCTTCCGGCCCCATGGAAGCCCCGCGATCACTTGCGCCAATATCACTAGGAACCCCAATAAGCGATACACTGTTATTCATTAACTTGCCCTTTGTTTTTTGAATGCCCCTCTAAGAAGCTTCTACTATCTTCAATCAGCGGCTTCTGTATGTACTATCAATTCTCGCATAAATAATCATGAATGAAATTTTTATTTTATATAAATAAACAAATAATATTCGGTCTCCTTGAATTATAATGAATTTTGTTTTATTAATACGTCTTTCTAATAAGTTAGATGATTAGATGGCCGACCGTCAGGAGCTTAAATAATGAAGAAAAAGGCAATAGATCAGATAGATCTGAAGATTCTTTCAATACTTCAGGGGAATGCGAGAATAACCAATCACGATCTTTCCAATAAAGTCAATCTTTCGCCCAGCAGTTGCCTGCAGCGGGTGCGCCGACTAGAAGATGAGAATTATATAGAAAGATACATGGCTCACGTTGATCTTGACAAAGTATGCCGGACGGTGACAGTGATCCTCACCGTGAGCCTTCATGATCATACAAATGAGAATTTTGATACCTTTAACAAAGCCGTTAAGGAATTTTCAGAGATAGCAGAATGTTATACGGTTAGCGGAAATTTTGATTATTTTCTCCGCGTAGTGTGTCCGGATATGAAAAGTTATCTGGCCCTAAACGACGCGCTTATAGACAAAATGGAGGGCACAGCCAATATCAGCGGGCATGTTGTGCTAGAATATACCAAATCATTTGAAGGATATCCCATCAATGCGCTTGTCGAATAGCTAACGATTTTACTTGTACTATTGTCCGATTATTGTTTATAGAATTGTTACATAGTAACAATAACAAGCAATGTAATAATTCAACATGACTAAAGCTGATTTTCGCATATCACTATTAACGGTATTTTTGGCCATAGTCCCCGTTGCGACGCTGGCAAATGAGAATGGTGCTTTTGGCCAGGACGATGATATTGACAAGGTCGTAGTTTACGGTCGCGCAGAGCAGTTGATCGGAACCGCAAAATCGGCATCGGATGGGATTGTTGGTTATGATGATTTCACCACTCGGCCGCTACTTCGGGTCGGTGAGCTGGTAGAGGTCATTCCCGGTATGGTCGCGACCCAACATAGTGGCAGCGGTAAAGCCAATCAGTACTTTCTGCGCGGTTTTAATCTGGATCACGGTACCGATTTTTTGGCAACATTAGAAGGCATGCCGATAAATTTGCCAAGCCATGGTCATGGCCAAGGCTATCTTGATCTAAATTTCATTATCCCCGAAGTGGTAGAGACCGTCGCTTACCGAAAAGGGCCGTATACGACCGAGATCGGTGATTTTTCTTCTGCAGGCTCTGCGACTTTTAATATTTATGACCGACTTGAAAAAAATATTGCTGAGTTGAGCTTAGGTGAAGATGGATATTACCGCTTTGTCAGTGCTGGCAGTTTCGAAGCAAGAGGCGGAGATTTGTTATTTGCCGGGGAAGGCCAGTTAAACAATGGGCCTTGGGTGCTTGATGATAAGCTTCGAAAATATAATGCCATCCTCAAATACAGCAGAGATCATGGTTTTTTGAGATCAGAACTGATTGCGACATCCTATCATTCAAAATGGAATTCAACCGACCAGATACCACAGCGGGCAGTCAGTGCAGGCTTAATAGACAGGATGGGATATATTGATGACGATCTTGGTGGTGAAACAACCCGATTGTCATTAGCGGCAAAAGTAGAAGGTGAAAAACTGAAAGCCCAACTTTATAGCCAATATTATGATTTTAACCTGTTTTCAAATTTTACTTACTTTGCCGACGATCCCTTAAATGGCGATGAATTTGAACAGGTTGATAACCGTAGCATCTGGGGCGGTGACATATCTTATCAGGATAGCCTAACACTTGCTGAGAAAGACATTGTCTGGACGATTGGCAGCACGTTTCGCTACGACCGAATATCGGAAGTGGGGCTTCACAAAACATCAGGCAGAATACGTCATCAAACGATTCGTATGGATAGCGTCAATGAATTGGCGCTGGGGACTTACGGGGATGTTAAGGTTTATTTAAGTGATGATCTTCGTCTTAATGGCGGTGTTAGGATTGATCGTTACAGTTATTCTGTTGATGCCATAAGGCCTCAAAATGATGGCTCGGGCAGTGACTCAATTATTAGTCCAAAAATTTCCGCTGCCTATAGATTGACACGAACAATGGAAGCATATGCAAACTATGGTCACGGTTTCCATTCAAATGATGTACGCGGCGCAGCAATTAAAGTCGATCCAGTGTCGGGGGATCCGGTATCATCGGTGCCACTTATAGCCAAAAGTCGCGGTGCCGAGCTGGGCTTGAGGTTTGAGCCAAACGAAGATTTAAACTTTTCACTGGCGGGTTTCTGGCTTGATCTTGATAGTGAATTGGTTTTTGTCGGCGATGCAGGCACGACAGAAGTAAACGACGGCAGCAGGCGATACGGGATTGAGTTTGCCGCCTTTTGGCAGGCAAATGAGTGGCTGGCCATTGACGCGACTGCTGCGAGTACGGACGCTAAGTTTAATCTTGATCGTGGACGATATATTCCAGGCTCCATCAGGTCCGTTTTTGGCGGCGGCGCGACGGCTGCCTTTGAAAATAGCCTAACCGCTAGCTTAAGGGTACGTCATTTTGGCAGCGCGCCGCTCATTGAAGATGGCAGTTTGCGGTCAAAAGCATCGACACTGGTCAATCTTGGCTTGGCTTATGAATTCTCGGCTTTTACAATTGATTTGGATATCTTTAATGTCTTGAATGTGAAAGATGCTGATATTACTTATTACTACGCGTCACAACTTGCCGGTGAAGCTGCGCCAGTGGGTGATATACATTATCATCCGGTTGAGCCATTCACCGTACGTCTTGGCTTAAAAATTAAATTTTAACGGTAATTATTTGCGCTTTCCAATCAGGTCAAGTGCATACATATCCCATACGCCAGTACCTTTTAGCTCATCACCCTCCAGTTTGGCGGTAATGTCGAGTGTCGATGACATACCCGCTTCGGGGACATACATTGGTCCTTTTAGCTTAAGTTCACCGCCTTTATATGTTCCTGTCAACTCGTCTGTGCCAATGGTCGCTGTGGCATTCTCTCCGTCCACGGCTACGGACATGGTAACCAGTGACGCTCCGTCGGCTGCGGTCATGGCGACGCTCCAGTCACCATCAACATCCGCTGCGAAGGCTGATGATATTATGAGGCAAGTTCCAAAGATAAGGCAAACAAATGCTGATTTCATAAAATACTCCCATATATAATTTTATTTGTTTTATAGGAGGTATGCTCTCACATCGCAGACGAATTTGCAAGCAATGCGGCCGTTGTTTCGCAGCAGGAAGGCTTAAGCGGTTTTTTTGTATGGACAGCGAAGGTAACTGAGCGGCTTGGTCGCCGTCGCTACTGGCTCATCGTGGTATCTTTTGGTGCATTCTGAAATATCTTTTTTGACCAAAGCGCGCAGCAGACCTAGATCATAGGCAAGCCATCTGTCGCGAAGGTCCTCTCGCACGCCAGCTTCAATGAGGCTTTCTTCGAGGATCTCATGACGGGTCATATAAATTTCTTCGGTGATAAACATATGGGCGTGGGCATATTTCGGCATTCTACCCTGGTAAATTACCGGACCGCCAAACAGCCGCATCATAAATTCAGTTTGCTGAATTTCAAGATGCCACTGATCGTTATTTTTGAAAAATTCCGAGAGCCAAGGATCGGCAAGAAGTTTATCATAAAAAATCTTATGCACCCGCTCTAAACAAGGGCGCCCACCCAACTCATCATATAATGTATCGCTCATAACTCAATCCAACTTACAATTCGCCCATAAATAACTAAAAAACAAGCTAATCCAGAAAGGTTAACTTTTGGTTGAAATGTATATACATTATCCACCTATTAAATCGAATATTTTATAGTGAGTATCACCCCTAGTGTGAGTAATGGCATCACGGTGTGGATTTTAAGTACTTGGTACTTGCGATTGCGCCGCTCTGGTGGTAGGTTCCCGCACACAAATCCGCTTAATTTTTATAGAAGAGCAGAACCGATATGTCAGTTGATAAAGAAACAGTTGCGAAGATCGCAAATTTGGCCCGTATTGAGGTTTCCGAGGATGAACTCGAAAGCACAGTGGGAGAGCTTAACAATATTCTTGACTGGGTGGAGCAGCTTTCTGAGGTAAACACCGATGGTGTCGAAGCGATGACCAGTGTCGTTGCCGCCGATTTGCCGCGCCGCGAAGATAAAGTCACCGATGGTGGCTACCGCGATAAGGTTCTAAAAAACGCTCCTCAGGCCGAGCATGGCTTCTTTGCTGTGCCAAAAGTGATCGAGTAGGGGATTGATAATGACTGATTTAACAAAACTTACTCTGTCCGCTGCCCGTGATGCCTTGCATAAAAAGGATATCAGTGCTGCGGAACTTACCGAAGCTCATCTGACCGCTATCGATGATGCCAGTGAGCTTAACTGCTATATTGAAGTGACCACAGACAAGGCTCGCGACATGGCTAAAGATGCGGACACCATGATCAGTGTGGGAAATGCCACGAGTATGACCGGTATTCCTATTGGTATTAAAGATTTATATTGTACCAAAGGTGTGCACAGCCAATCAGCAAGTCATATTCTTGATGGTTTCAAGCCAGAATATGAAAGTACGGTTACGTCGAACCTGTGGGCGGACGGTGCCGTGATGCTGGGTAAAACCAATCAGGATGAGTTCGCCATGGGCTCTTCCAATGAAAATAGTTACTACGGCCCGGTGAAAAATCCGTGGCGCGCACAGGGATCAGATAAAGACACTGTGCCCGGTGGCTCGTCCGGTGGCTCGGCGGCTTCTGTGGCCGCTGATATTTCCCTTGCTGCAACGGGAACAGACACAGGTGGGTCCATTCGCCAGCCAGCATCATTTGCTGGTCTTGTCGGGCTTAAGCCAACATATGGTCGTTGTTCGCGCTGGGGCATGATTGCCTTTGCGTCGTCCCTTGATCAGGCTGGACCACTGACTAAAACCGTTCGCGATGCGGCGATTATGATGGAAAGCATGGCTGGATACGATGCCAAGGACAGCACATCAATTAATACGCCTGTGCCCAATTATGAAGCGGCTCTTACCGGAGATATTCGCGGTCTTAAAGTCGGTGTTCCAAAAGAATACCGCGTTGACGGCATGCCTGAAGGCATTGAGAAGCTCTGGAGCCAAGGTATTGACTGGCTTAAGGATGCGGGAGCGGAGATCGTTGACATCAGTCTTCCACATACAAAATATGCGCTTCCCACTTATTATATCGTTGCGCCGGCCGAATGTTCATCGAACCTCGCCCGTTATGACGGTGTTAAATACGGCCTTCGCGTCAACGGTGATAGTCTAGATGATATGTATAAGAAAACCCGCGCTGCCGGATTTGGTGATGAAGTTAAGCGACGCATTCTGATCGGTACTTACGTATTGTCCGCCGGATATTACGATGCTTACTATCTTAAAGCGCAGCGGGTCCGCACTTTGATTGCCAATGATTTTAAAGCCGCATATGAAAAATGTGATGTGATCCTGACCCCAACCGCACCAAGTGCGGCATTTAATCTGGGTGAAAAAGTATCTGATCCACTTTCAATGTATTTAAATGATGTCTTTACGGTTCCGGCATCTCTCGCTGGCCTTCCGGGTATATCGGTGCCGGCTGGCCTTAATTCACAAGGACTTCCGCTTGGATTGCAACTACTTGGCCAGGCGTTCGGCGAAGAACAATTGCTTGCTGTCGCTGACGTTCTAGAAAGCGCGGCAGGCTTTAACGCCAAACCGGAAAAATGGTGGGGAGATAAATCATGAGTAAGCTTTATCCAGGTGCCACAGGTGATTGGGAAGTCGTGATCGGACTTGAAGTTCACGCTCAGGTCATATCAGAATCAAAACTCTTTTCCGGAGCTGCGACTGCATTTGGTGCTGACCCGAACACGCAAGTCAGCTTCGTTTGTTCCGCCCAACCCGGCATGCTGCCAGTGATCAATGAAGAATGTGTTCGTCAAGCGGTGCGCACAGGTCTTGCTATGGGCTGTCAGATCAATTTGCGCAGTGTCTTTGACCGCAAGAATTATTTCTACGCGGATTTGCCGCAAGGCTATCAGATTTCACAGTTTAAAGATCCGATCGTCGGCGAAGGCCATGTGACCATCGATCTTGAAGATGGTTCAACCAAGGATATCGGTGTTGAACGTCTGCATCTTGAGCAGGACGCCGGTAAATCTATGCATGACCAACATCCGACCATGACTTACGTTGATCTTAATCGTTCCGGTGTGGCACTGATGGAGATCGTATCAAAACCTGAAATGAATACCCCGGAAGAGGCGGGGGCTTATTTCAAGAAGATCCGCTCACTAGTGCGTTATGCGGGAACCTGCGATGGCAACATGGATCAGGGATCAATGCGTGCCGACGTTAATGTCTCTGTGCGCCGCCCTGGCGAAGAGTTGGGCACCCGTACGGAAACCAAAAACGTCAATTCAATCCGCTATGTGATGCAGGTTGTTGAAAGCGAAATTCGCCGCCAAATCGACATTATCGAAGATGGCGGCACCATTGCTCAGGAAACACGCCTGTTTGAAGTGGCGACCGGAACGACACGGACCATGCGTTCTAAAGAAGAAGCCCATGACTACCGTTATTTCCCGGATCCTGATTTGCTACCGCTTGAGTTTTCTCAAGCTTTCGTTGATGAACTGGCAAAAGAGATGCCGGAACTTGCCGATGCCAAGAAGGCACGGTTTATAGCAGACCTTCATATTACGCCATATAATGCAGGCGTGCTCGTGGCGGAGAAGGAAAGTGCTGATTACTTTGAAGCACTGTTGGAGGCGACGGTTGAAAAATCTGGCAAGCCGGTTTCTGAACTGGGTGCTCTTGTATCCAACTGGGTCACAGGTGATCTTTTTGGCGCCCTTAAGAAGCTTGGCGTTGGAATTACCGCTAGTCCGGTTTCAATTGAACATGCGGCAGAACTTCTCGGCCTTCAAATTGATGGTACTATTTCTGGCCGGATCGCCAAGGAAGTATTTGAGAATATGCTGGAGAGCGGAAAGTCACCTGAAGCTATTGTCGACGAAAAGGGTCTTAAACAGGTTTCAGATACCGGCGAGATCGAAGCGATGATTGATGAAATTCTTGCGGCCAATACTGACAAGGTTGAAGAGTATCGCAGCGGTAAAGATAAACTGTTCGGGTTCTTCGTTGGGCAGGTGATGAAGAAAACCCAAGGCAAAGCCAATCCGCAGGTGGTCAATCAGCTTCTCAGACCAAAGCTTGATGGTTAACTACTAATCAGATTCAGAGATTTTAAAGCCAGGGAATGATGTTCTCTGGCTTTTGCTTTGTTAAGTCAATAAAACGAACATAGCTAATTTATATGGTTTATATTTAATTACATTTCCAAGAAAAGTGATTCTAGTTTTATATAGAATCTTACGAAATATGCCTTTATTTTGCCAAAATTAACCTTTATCCCGTTTGTTAACCTTTAATGGTTAATGAAATAACAGTCATAAAAACAATAACTTAGTAATTTATTTTGACCGTTAACCAAATATTTAGGGTTATAATTCAACTTTGTTAATCATAAGACGCAAAAATAGCGTTGAACGAAAAATATAGTTAATTAAGGAGAAGTTATTATGGGAAGGCTCGATAAGAATTATCTAAACGACAGATTGGCCGCAGCAGAATGCGGTAAAGCGGAAGCTTTTTATGATCTTGGGCTACTTTATTCAATAGGCCATGGTGTGGAGCAGGACAATATCGAAGCACACAAATGGTTTAACCTAGCCGCCATGCGCGGAATGCTCAGCGCACAAATTGACCGCGCTGAAGTCGCAGATGCAATGTCAATGGGCGAAATTTCAGAAGCACAGCGCAAAGCACGCGAGTGGATGGTTACACACTAATTCCAAAAGCGTCTATAAAGATGTTTGCTGATTAGTTCAGTAATGCTATTCCCATAGCGCAGAGTATTTTTAACTTGAAAAAGGCATGGAATTTTATTCCGTGCCTTCTTTTTTTGCTCATTTCAATTTTTGCATAGAAATGCTTTGACAAGAGCCTCCAACACAACTAAAAACGGCGGCGGAGAGGTGGCTGAGTGGTCGAAAGCGCTCCCCTGCTAAGGGAGTAAGGTGGCAACGCCTTCGAGGGTTCGAATCCCTTCCTCTCCGCCATTATCTGTTGATAATAAATGTTTATTTATCAAATTTAGTATATTACCCACAAATTTACCCACAAAAAGAACAGTGATTAGAGCTTGATAATCCAATTTATTGGAAATTACACGAAACTTTTATTGTTGCGGGTTATAAAAAGAATGCTCACCACATCGGTTCCTCAAGCAAATACTTATAAAGATTGAGCTACCCCCCCCCTATATTCTGAATTGGGGATTTGAGAGAACAACACTCAACACCGGTTCTTTGACAGTAACCCATGAGAATTGAAATACCCCCCATTGTCCATTAATTGAATGTCTGCTTCCGACCCAAAGCAGACATTCGGCATACTCTAAACAATACTACCGGTAATGTGAAATATCGGTCCATCTTGATCATCACTTATATTAAAAAATCCTACATTATGTTTAACGGAAATTCTCAACGCCTCGTTGTAAGCAATCAATGCAGCGGACCACCCAAACGTTACATAAATCATATCTTTCCCAATATTATAGTCTGCGATAAATTCTTCATCCTCGTCATCCACAGCGAGAGGACCATTCATAGGGGGAAAACTTTTCCTCATTTCGTCGAACCATGATTTTAAAGATGAAGTCGTTACCGAAGGATCATTATATCCGTGAGCCTCTTCCCATTTCAAACGTGTTTCAACCCAACCATCGAAATCACTTCTATTTCTTGTAGCGCTTTTTATGTCAAACACAATCAGATCAAAACTCATTAATCTAGTTTCCTTGCGGGGGTTTTGAATTATTCACATTTACTATAGCTTTTTCTACATATTCAATAAAATCAATGGTTCTTTCGTCTAAAGAAGGTTTCTCAATCTTTTCTGGGAACTCCTGTTGTGGGCTTCCTATCACGATAGCTGAAGGAAGTTCTGGAGGATTAGCTTTTAAGTCACTTATCACTCTTTTGAGGCTGCCTTCCATATCCAAAACAAATAAAATAGCAAGCAACAGCTGTTGATGAACGGGATAACAGTATTGTTGGCTATCTGACAGAAATTCAATATTTTTCTCTTTAGTATCGTAAGCGGAATAAAAAACATCTGATATATAGTCAAAATCTTCACATACTAAGGTACATGCGCTGGGCACCTTATCTAGATCATTAAACTCATAATATCCATAAAAGCGGTCGATGCCACCTTCTTTAAACATCATTTTATCTAATGATGTTGAAATTATCACTTCATCATAACGGCAAAACTTTTCCTTTAATAAGAAAGCTGCTGCATTGCGCTTTTTTCTACTCTCTCGCACACCACTCCATTTGAATTTACCGATATCTTTATGAAAAATATATAAACCTGGTTCAAATTTATAATCGAAATGATGTCGAGATGGTTTTACGCTAACTCCTTTTCTGAAACCATCTTCAAGCTGAATTTCATATTCCCAATTTCCAACTTTCTTAAAACCGCGAGAACGAAAAAATTCCTCAAAGTAAGCGTGACTATGTTTATATACTTCAAGCATGATTTAGATTTCCCCTTGATAATAAGTATTCATTGGTGCGGTATAGTCAGAAGTTTTGTCAAAACATTTCAAGCCCCAGAGATAGTCACCTTTTTACACTCAATAATTCATATCATTTTAAAAAAGTCACGTCTATATTGTAACCAATATTAAAATATTGAATGTCTGCTTTGGGTCGAAAGCAGACTCTCAAAACTTAGTCCACATTGAGTAACTAACTAGCCCACTTTAATGTAAACAGCATTTTTTGTATTTTTTTCCTGAGCCACACGGGCAAGGATCATTTCGGCCTACAGAAGGGGTATTCTCATTAGCTGCAACATCAAAAGGCGATGAAGTCATATTTAATCGTGCTTGATGCAATGTAGCTGTCATCAGAGGAATAAATTCAGATGCCTCAGCTTCTCTTTCTTGGTCATCTTCCACTGTTTGGAAGGTTGGCTCATCTTTTACTATGTTATATAAGTGAAGAAGTGCAAAAAAAGCATTTTGGGTAACTTCATCTTTATCATCCTTATAAACTTCCCAACACTCTTTTCGTAGTTCAATAGCCCGCCAAAACCCTTCAATCCAAATTTCCCAAATCACCCCATCTATTTCATCAACATAATAATGTGGGTGGTACTTACCTCGATCCAAGGCCGTTATGATCGAATTATAATGCTCCATAATAGCATCCATAGTTTTATTAGCTTGTGTATCATTTTCAAATAAAGGTTCTAAACCGCCAAATATTTCAGAAACCCATTCACTAGGTGGAATCATCTCTGGACAAACAATAATCCCTGCTAGGAACCCTTCAAGCTCAGCAAACATCATTGTATCTTCACCAACATTATGGCCAGATAAATACTGATTTAAGAATTTAGCGTGTTTTGACATTTTGGGTTTCATAGACAATAGCTTTCACAAGGCAAAATGCACCAACTAGTAGGACGCTTAATTTTTTCATAATACCTTCCCGCCCTGTTTTTGGGGAGCTTACCTCAATTGACTTAATACGTCAAAATGCCCATCCGTGAGAGTCTGCTTTCGGCCAAAAGCGGTCACTTACCAAAAACAATCTTTAAGTCTTGTCATGGGTAAAAGCACTTTCGTCAATTTGAGGTATGTTATTTAGTATATATTCAACAAAAGATGCCGCAAACCATGATCTTCTATTTTCGAGGAAAGCAAGAACCCCGGGATTATTCATAAGTTGGATAGATTGCTGGCTATAACCCTCCCAAGCTTTTGAATGAAACGAATTAGCTTCATTTTGTAAATATACATTCTCAAACATTCTGATCATCGAAGTGATCAGTAAAACAGCATGTCTTTGTTTATCAATATCTAATGACTTGATATCTATAATAGCGCTAAAATATAATTCAGATAGTTTTTGATCTTCTGCAATGGCCATTGCGAAATTATTAAAAGTATTGGTGCTTTCCATCAAAATATTTGATTGTTGAAGTAAATTGGACTGTCGTATTTGCATCGCTAAATATATAAGTGTTGCGACGACGGCCAATGTTGAAATTAATTGCAAGATTTGTTCAAATGAAAAATCTGACATTATACTTCTCCTTTTATAACTAATAAAAAGTACCTCACGGCATTACTTAAAGCAATTTATTGTTATGGAGTGTAAGCGGCGGTGACAAACTAGTCCACTGAAGCGGCGATATTA
>TARA_R110002096_G_scaffold436100_1_pt1 | contig 121040 bp, 110 predicted proteins | sample TARA_R110002096 | Tara Oceans TARA_R110002096 (sample SAMEA4397295) | marine metagenome | biome: Polar Biome; feature: [DCM] deep chlorophyll maximum layer (ENVO:01000326); material: water (ENVO:00002006), including particulate matter (ENVO:01000060) such as... | depth 35 m
GAAACTAGAAACCAAATCCTGGGATGTTGGAATCGAACTAAATACAAGTACGACGGCAGCAGCAACCAACGTGAAGCAGAGCTCTCGGGCGGAGGGCGAGAGCTTTATTACTATGACGATGGGGGCCAGCGGTACATGGCGGTCCGATTTACAGGTGCTGGCACGCTGGACCGAGTGCGGGTTTGGAACGGCGCTGTTGAGACCTGGTACGACGCCGAAGGCAACGCGAAATCGGACTGGGCTCACGTCAGCCTGGGGGCACAGAGCATTGGTCGCATCGATGACCAGACTGACTTTGAGCTGTCATTCCACAACGGGCTCCAGCACTTCATGGGCTCGATTGACTTCGACACTGGCGACGTCGAGACCGCGTTTATCTATGGGCCCTATGGCGAGCTGATTAAGGAATCGTCGAGCGCGGATACGGCGATGCACCTTCGGCGGTTTAATGGCAAAGAAGCCGACCAGCTGTCGCGGCTTAGCTACTACGGGTATCGGTATTACGACTCGCAGAGCCTGACGTGGACGCAGGCGGATCCGCTGTTCTTGGTTGCCCCAGACCGCGCCGGAGCAGAGCCACGGCGAGCCAGCCTCTACGCCTTTAGCCTCAACAATCCGCTGAAGTACTTAGACCCAGATGGAAGGGATGTCATCATCGCGTGGGGCAACAATGTGGAGACCATTGATATTCATGGAGAGACTAGCATTAAGGGCCACTACAGAGCCCAGGTAGCATGGAGATTGAAGGCCGAACTCGTAGCACGAGGAATTCCTGAAGCCGAAATCTTCGTGGTTCCTTTCGCCCAACTTGACAAGACCAGAAGTCGGATTCACAAACTAGGCCGGGAGGTCACGACCTTGGTTGCTCTGGCGCATGGACTGTCAGGGGCAGTCAGGGTACACACGCCTGGCTACGAAGAGATCACACATCTCGACAAGCTGGCGGAAAGAGCAGGTCTTGAGGAGGGGGGAACACTTGTGTCATTTGCTTGCTCAAACTGCTTGCGCAGTGAAACTGCGGAGGCATTTGAGGCCACAGGCGTGAACCTCGGCGGTCTCGTTGACTTCCTATTTCCTCAGGAAGGCGGTCAGGTCAAACACGGAGGCTTCGATGCAGAGAAGCTCTCGAAACCTCAAAACCCGAGTGATTTGATAATGAGTGGAGGTACAAAGGGCACGAAGGGGCGAACAGTGGGCGATATCATCAAAGATTCGGAAACCCAGTCATCCTGCCAATATCATGACAAGGGATGTTAGCGTCAATACAAATAGACGCGATCGGAACGCGGTTCTTCCCATCGCAATGCAGGCGCGTCTTCGCGTGCCTCGTAAGCGTTGGTCTCCTGGGCTCATGTGGAGGCGCAGGGAAATCGCCGCCACCTACGGCGAACGCGCAGGCAAGCCGAGTCGCCGATTCTCACCAAGAGGACGACGTGAAGCCAGAGGTCGCCAAGCCTGTACAGGCAAAGAAGTATCCACCATATCTAGAGGGCGAGGCTGCTTGGCGAGCCGTCGAGCGCGCAGAGCTCTGGCTGACCGAAGGTAAGTATCTTGAGGTGCTTGATCTACTAACGCACACCGATATCGCCGAGCGTCAGCTGTATGCACGGGCGACGGTTGCAACGTTGCCTGGATGAGGGTTCCTGCTTCAATGATAGCGCCACTAGCGCCGCGCCACATTTTCCTGCACAAGCGAGTTGGATATCTTGAATTTGTAGTTAGGGACGAGCCTGATAATCCTCGTTTCGTCGCTCGTCTGGCCGAAGCGTATGCGTACTACCCAAAGCGAAAAGCCGAGGCCCGTGCCCTGCTCGAGGACCTGGCCGAGCGTGGGCTGATGCCTGATGCCTTCGCTTACGCAACACTGGCGCAAGTGCGCTACGATCTTGGCGATAGGCCCGGTGCACGGGAGGCCATCGCGAGCTGCAAGAAGTTAGATGCTCGCAAGCGGCTGTGCTCACTCACGCCTCAACACCTGATGCCGGCGCGCGCGTTGGCCGACGAGACGGCTGCGCGTTGAGGAGCCTAGGGGCACGCTCATGCGTCGCACGTGAACGCGACAATGGGCCAAGATGTGAAGCATGCTGGCGCAAATGCGACGATTGGGGCAGGTGAGCATCCAGCGAACGATCGAACTACTACCTATCTTGACGAAGACGGAATCATGTTGTGGTCGAAGGAGCCTCTTCGAGGAATACTACGGGGTGATGGCATCAAGGGCGCGGTCGATGACAGCTTCGAATTCGCTGGACGAACTGTCAGGATCGTTCGGAACCGGATATCCTTCTCCCCGACAAAGATGTTGAGAGCAGGATTGAGATCGTATCCGAGTGTCGAGTTTAGCTGTCAGAGTTTTTCTTGATTAGGCAAGCGCGCATGTTCATGCGGACCAGCCTAAGAGCCCTTCTTTTGTTTAGCTTTCTTGCGTCGTGTGCGCCGGCGCAAATTCCGGAGACGAAACACGTGGATACATCCGCGCCGATTGTGCTTGGCGAGTCGTTCCAATTTGCTTCCAAGGCAATGGAGGGAAAACGAGAGATTAATGTCTATCTTCCTGCGGGCTACGCAGACGAGAAGAACCTGCGGATGTATCCAGTCCTCTATGTGCTCGACGGCGGGCGTGACCAAGACTTCCCGCATATTGCAGGGCTCTCGCAGCTTGCGTCGATCAATGGGGTCTATGAAGAACTGATCGTGGTTGGCATTAAAACCGAGAACCGCATGATGGAACTCGCTCACGAGCCAAAGGATCCTCGTTACATTAAGACGCCAGCCGAAGCCGGTAACTCTCATGTGTTCTTACGGCACATCGCCGAAGAAGTTATCCCGATGATCGAGAAGACGTATCGGGTTAGCGAGCGACGAGCCGTTGTTGGGGAATCACTCGCGGGCCTCTTTGTTGCCGAGGTCTTTTTGAAACACCCTAAGACCTTTACGGATTACATCTGCGTGAGTCCGAGTCTTTGGTGGGACGATCAGCGCCTTGCCAAATCGGCGTCAGAGCTTCTTAAGAAGCACGGCACCCAGCGTCGCCAGCTGTATCTGACGATGGCCGACGAAGGGGGCACGATGCAAGCCGGACTGGACAAGCTCATGGAAGCAATCGCAGGCAATACGCCAACAGGGCTAACGTGGAGCTATGCCGACAAACGCAAGACCGAACGGCACGCAACCATCTATCACGGCGCGGTCTACGACGCCTTGAGAACACTTTTTGAAATTCCCCACGAGCCAAACAACGAAACGCCCTGGTACCTAATCGAGGGCGCCCAGCCGCCCTTGGAACTTACGCCAACGGACAAAGAGCAGCTAATCGAAGGCGCCCAACCGCCCTTGGAAGTTACGCCAACGGACAACGAGTAGTACCAACGTACGGGCTTTGGAGTTCGCTAAGGAGAATGTGCTCCCTAGAAGAACCCTCAGCCGGGGATGGTCTAGTCATCTCTCGTTGGTATCGGCTTAGACTAAGATTTGTTCTGATTCGCTAGGGCCAGTCGGCAATGCGAAGATTTCCGGCCGCTGCCAAGGCAACATCGCTACTGGGGAGCAATGCTCAAGAGCCGATTAATCATGCGGGTCGAGTTGGCTTCGAGAAACTCTAAGGCGTCGTTACCAGGAGTCCCCTCGAGGCGGCCAGAGAGCGCGAGCGAGGCAAGGCCGTGCAGGTAGCAGAGCAGCTCGATCGCGGTGGCTTCTGGATCTTCAATGTCGATCTGACCTATTTGCTTGGACATTCGCAACAGCGTGGTGATTCCAACCAAGCCGATTCGTGCGGTGGCTTTTTCTTCGGGCGAGGTTAAGAGCGAATCGCTTCCATACTCGGAGAACATGAAGAGGTATTGGGTTGGATGCTCGACGGCCCACTGCACAAAGCGTCGCCCGGCCATGCGGGTGGCTTCGAGCGGTCCCGAATCCAAGGGTGGCACGCAATAGCTGTTGAACTCGGAGAAGAGGCGCAGATTTAGCTGTCGCAACAATGCGGCGCGGTTTTCAAAGCACCGATATACGGCAGTGAGCGTGTAGCCAACTCGCGCCGATAGTTCGCGCAATGAGAAATGCGGGCCACCCTTTTTAACGAGTAACTCTTCGGCTGCAGCAAGCAGCAGCGTTGGCAGTTCTGGGTTGCGAGGGCGAGGCATGAAGCGAGATGCGCCGTTGGCTCTAAGCGCTAAGATACTGGCCCAGGGGCAACAGCAGGCGCTGGGCGAACAACAGTACTTACCACGATAGCAAGGGTGCACAAGGCTGCGATCGCGAGTTGGGCGATGACGCCTTGTTCGGTAGGCCAGAAGCACAACCAAGGACTTTGCGTCGAGCCAGCAGGAGATGCGTTTAACAGGCCGAGCTGTTGTGCGGCGCGAAGGGCTCCGCCTGTGGCCATAACTGCGACTGTCGTAATGCTTATGCACAAAAGGCCTGTGCGTGGCGCAATGCTCATGCGCCGCTCCAGTGCGACAAGGATACTCACCATGCCGACAATCACGATGGCAGCACCTACAAAGCCCAAGACGGCTGCCGGGCTGTAGCTTGCGATAATGGTGAGGGCGGGAATGACTTCGAGCGCATCGCGAAAGAGAATCCCTCCACTAAGAATAAATAGTAGCGCGAGCCAAGAGATTGGAGCGCGCAGCCGGTGTTGTGGTGGGCTGCGAAAGTGACGAATCGTGGTGATAAGGAGCGGTACGGATAGAACCGCAACCAGCCCCGAGAAGACCAGCGTAAGTGTGGTGCGAAGGCTGCCCGGGATAAGGTCGCTCATCGTGGCCCATGCAAGCCATGATGCAACAGTGAGCAGGAGGCCGGTGATGAGGCCAAGGCCAACGGCGCGTCTCTCTTTGCGATCCGAGCCACGCCTGGCAGCAAAGACCAATAAGAGGAAGAGGCACAGAGCGCCATCAACGGCGAAGGAGAAGACCACACTCGCTGTTTGCGCAGCTCCGATGCTCGCACTGAGTTTGCGCGAGAGCAGCGGGTCGGCCAGATCGAGACTGGCTGCCAGGGTTTGCGCACGCTCTTCGATTTCTCGAATTGGTGCGCCTTCTTGTAGCAAGATGCGCAGGTTGCGAACTTCGAGTTCGGCTGCCAGTGCGAGACCACTATCGCGCATGCGCACAATGTTTAGATGGCTTGTAAGGTGGTTGAGCTCTGCATCTTTAAGAAGCCCTTGTGCCTTGTCGTGGTCGCCTCGTCGATAGGTCTCGATGGTGTCGGAGAGGCCTTTGCGAAACATCGAGAGGGGCGCATCGCCGCCGTGGTAGGGCGCGAGCACTCGCAGGTACGCCAAGAGCGTGAGCGCGGTGGTCTCGTCGGCAACGCGTTTGTTTAGGTCTTCGAGAAGCGAGGCATTGCTAAGCGTCGCCAAAGTGCGAGCTCGAGGTTGCCCCAAGCCAAGGGCACCAAAGGTAACCTGCCCCTGCGATGCTTCTTGGCTATCGTAGCCAAGGGAAAGTACGTAGAAGGCAAGGTGCCAGCGGTCTCGATCGCTTAGTACGGTAAAGTCGCCCATCGAAGTGCGCGGCACGCCGACCGTTATCGAGGTGTAGGCACGAGAGGGCGACATCGCCGCCATCATCGATGCTTTGTGAAAATCTCTTGGCCTTGGGCCGTCGAGCTTTGGCACCTGCCAACCATCACCGTGGCCAACGTCGCCATGGCACGAAGCGCATTGCTCTGCGAAGAGCACTTTGGCTCGCACAAGGTCCGGCAAGGTGAGCGGTTGGCCCAAAAGACTCTTGGCCTCGGGGAGTTCGCTTGGCGTATCGCTGTAGCAGCCACCGAAAAAGAGCAGGGCGCAGAGCAGGCTGAGGAGTGTCGCTTTCATTGCGGCGGGTTGGCTCGATGGTATCCTTGAAAGCATGCCGCGACACGCAATCGGAGAGATTTCGTCGAATTGCCGCCCCAAGCTTGGGTTGGGACTTCTTGCCACGAGTTGTCTTTTACTTTTTGGCTGCAGTAGCGGCGAGGGTGAGCTTGTTGGATTTGGGAAATACAAACTTGGAAAGACCACTCCAGGCGATAGCTACGTGATGGGCCGGTGCGATCCAAAAGGCAGCAATACGTTTTGCTTTATGAATCGCTCACCATCGATTGCGGGGCACAAGACGCAGACCGACCTCTACTTTCGCGGTCACGGAGACGAGGCGCCGCTCATCGAGATCCAGGTTGGTGTGTGGGATTGCAAGGTTGGCCCCGTAAGCCAAGATCTGCACAAGAAGCTAGGAGAGCCAACAGAAGCCGCCGACAAGCGCGCTCTGTGGACTCTGAAGAAGATGTCCGTCGTTGCGCTTTTGCCCATGGACAGCAATCTGTGCATGGTGCACTTCTTAGAGACGAGCGACACCAAGCGCATTGACTCGCTCTTTCGCGGAACAGCTCCTGAGCTAAACGCTCCTGCGAAAAGTGCTCCGAAGAGCGCACCTGCGAAAGACCAAGCTGAGCCCGCACCCGCCAAGGACGAAGCTGCTGAGCCCGCACCCGCCAAGGACGAAGCTGCGAAGCCTGCAGCCGACGCGGCCGCTACTGCGCCGTAGCTCGGAGTTCAATCCGGCAGGTCACAACGTCTTCTACTTTGATCATGAGCACCTTGGGAGGCGTGATTCCCAGCGTGGTCATATCGATATCGAAGCTGCCCGTGGCAACCAATTCGGTCTGGCCCAACGAGCCTTCGCCCTGTGCGCGAACTTCAACGCTCTTTCCGCGCCATTGTAGCGTTCCGTGAATCGTTGCCGTCATACGCTCGCCGTCTTCGGTGATGTCGTCGACGCCGCCAAGCGTGAAGGTTGCAGCGGGATGCTTGTCAAACTGCATGTCCTTGCGCATCTTGCGGTTCTTTAGCCAATCACCTGCATCGGCGGTGGTCATGTCGACGGCAATGTCGGCCTTCATCGCCTTGGCGTCTTCGCCTGCGGTCGCCTCGACGCTCCCGCTAATGCCCTGCCACACGATCTCGGTGTTGTGAACACTCGATCGTGCGGTCACGAGCAACTTGCTGGTCTTCGAATCAATGGTGTACTTCGGCATGGGACCAGGCCTCTCGCGATTTGGGGTTGGGATTATTCTGAGCTACAGCCCAGAAGAAGCGTTGTGATGTTGTCGGTTCCGCCATTGCGATTTGCATTGTCGGTAAGTTCTGCGACAGCTCGCTCTAGCGAGTCGGCGTTCTCGACGATTTCAAGAATCTTATCGTCGGTGAGCATGCCCGAGAGCCCATCGGAACACATGACGTAGACATCGCCGTCTTCGATTTGGTGGGACTTAATGTCGACCTGAACCGTCTCACGCATGCCGAGAGCGCGGGTAATGACGTTCTTATGAGGGAAGTTGCGTTCTTCCTCTTCGGTCATATCGGGCTTGGCTTCTTTGTAGTCTTCAAGCAGCGAGTGGTCGCGGGTGAGCTGGCTAATTTTGCCGTTGCGAATGCGGTAGCTGCGCGAATCGCCAACGTGGCCGAAGTACACTTTGTCGCCGCTCACCATGGAAGCGACGATGGTGGTGCCCATGCCCTTGTAGCGAATCTCGCGGCAAGCGGTTTCGAAAATGCGGAGGTTGGCAAGACGCACACCACACACCAAACGATTCTCAAGATAGGACAGCGAGCGGTCCATCTTAAAAGGCCACGTAGCCTCTTCGTCTTTGGTGCGCTGGTAAAACTCGCTGATGGTCTCGGCGGCCATCTTCGATGCCACCTCGCCAGAAGCGTGTCCGCCCATGCCGTCGGCAACGATAAAGAGTTGCTCGTCTTCGATGAGTGAGAAGTAGTCCTCGTTATGAGTTCTCTTCATCCCTACGTCGGTCTTTGCTGCGTAACGAATCTTCAAGGTTGGTACCGTTGTTCGAGGCACGTCCAAGGCCTCGTAGTCCTTGAGTGTAGGTGAGTCTAAAAAGCGCCGTCAACGCCAAGGCGCCACAAGCCCCCGCCCGACGTCGGCAGTTCGCACGGGCGCGGTGTACGATGCCCGCCAATGAGGGCCGAGATAATCACCATTGGTGACGAGTTGTGTCGGGGTGAAATCGTCAATACCAACGCGAGTTGGTTAGCCGCAGCGCTCTGGGACCGGCAAGTGACGGTGACGCACATGCATTCCTGTCTCGATGATACCGAGGCCATGGCCGACGTCGTTCGAACTGCCGCAAAGCGAAGTGATCTGGTCCTACTTTCTGGTGGCTTGGGTCCAACATCGGATGATCTCACGGTGGATATGTTGGCCGAATTGGTCGGAGTCCAAGCGGAAGTGCACGAGCCGTCGGCTCAAAATATGCGTTCGCGCTTTGCCGCAGCCGGCATCGAGCTTGTTGCAAATTCCGAGCGGCAGGTGCGAGCTCCCAAGGGGGCGCGCGTCTATGCAAACTCAACCGGCTTGGCGCCAGGGTTTGAGGTGAGCCACAGCGGTGCCGCAGTTATCGCGTTGCCCGGTCCGCCCCGAGAACTAAAAGCCATTTTCGCCGACCATCTCTCGAAGCGAATTTCTGAACTGCGTCTCGCTCGGGGCGAAACTCTTGAACATGTCGCACGCCGAATCTTTCGCGTCTTTGGCAAAGGCGAGTCGCAGATTGCCACGGCGCTAGAAGGCCTGGCGCTAGGGCAGGGCGCAAGCTTGCACTACCAAGTAAAGTTTCCCGAGACCTTGGTAAAGATCGTAGTGCGCCGTGATTCCGAAGGCGCAGCCAATGCAGAACTCGCGAGCATTGATACCGAGATTCGCAAACGTCTTGGCTGGCTTGTCTATGGAACGGACGATGACTCGATGGCGCAGGTTTTGGTTCGAGAGCTGGAGCGCCTTGGACACACCATCGCAACGGCCGAATCTTGTACCGGCGGTATGATATCTGCTCTTCTAACCGATGTATCAGGTGTTTCTAAGAGTTTCCCTGGTGGCGCGGTTACCTATTCTAACGACGAGAAAACTCGCCAACTCGGTGTTTTGCAAGAAACGCTCGCGGCCCACGGAGCCGTGAGCGAAGAGGTTGTACTCGAGATGGCCCAAGGTGTGCGCGAGCGCATGGGCACAGATTGGGGCGTCTCCGTGAGTGGCATTGCCGGCCCCGGAGGCGGGACTGAAGAGAAACCCGTAGGCACCGTTTGGATTGCGGTCGCTGGCCCTTCGGGAATTTGCAAAACAAAGATGTACTGCTGGCCATGGACTCGCGAACGCGTTCGTGGACTTGCCGCCCACTGGGCTCTCAATCTTGTACGAGAGCAATTGGGAAAACTCTGATACGTACAAGCCGCGTAGGAGATTTACACGATGCCTGATAATGATTCGATGCGCCTTTTTATTGGCGTGCCTCTTTCGATGCGCTCTCTTAGGGCCGTTGCCAATGCTGCTTCCGACTTAAAGGAACGCAGCGCTTCTTCCAATGCCGAGTTTCGCTGGATTTCACCGGCGCGCTATCACGTGACGCTTGCCTACTTGGGCTGGGCGGCCCCGGCTGTGGTGCCTGGAATTGTGGATGCGGTGGCCAAGGCAATCGAAGGCGTTAAACCGTTTGAGATGCGCTGTGCCGATCTTGGCGGCTTCCCAAGCTTGGATGCGGCCAAGGTGCTTTGGGCTGGCGTGAACGATCGAATGGGGGAACTTGAGGCTCTTGCAAAGAAGGTGAGCGCAGCGTGTGCGGATCTTGGCTTTGCCGAGGCCGAACGAGAGTTTCACCCTCACGTCACAATCGCCCGTCTGAAGGGCTCAGCTGACCTTGTGAAGCTCGCTCAAGAGAGTCCTGCGCACGTGTTCAGTAAAAGTTCGGTCGAAAGCTTGATTCTCTATAAAACCTCAGTAGAATCGGATGCTTCGGAACACGAAAAAGTAGCCCAATGGTCCCTTAGACCCCCGCTTGAATAGGCCTCAAGCACATCTTCTCGTCACAGGGGGGGAGTAAAAAGGATTTCAACAGGGCGCAACTCTTTAGCTAAACGTCTCACGCAAACGCAGCACGCAAGCACATCGGCCCTTCAATCCTTTTACGCATTCACTTCCATAAGTTCACTTCCATAAGTAACCCACCGACGATCAAGACGGAGCAACATCATGGCAACCAAACCAATCACGAAGAAATTAGACACCACCAACGAGCGCGGCAAAGCCATCGACTTGGCACTCGGCGCCATCGAAAAGCAGTTTGGTCGTGGTTCGATCATGCGCCTCGACGACTCGACGATTCAAGAGGTCGAAGTAAGCCAAACAGGTTCGCTTGGGCTCGATATCGCTCTTGGAGTTGGAGGGCTACCCAAAGGCCGCATCGTTGAGATTTACGGGCCGGAGTCGAGCGGCAAGACAACACTTACTCTGCACGCGATTGCCGAAGTGCAAAAGAAGGGCGGCGTTGCCGCTTTCATCGATGCCGAGCACGCACTCGACATTGGCTACGCACGCAAACTCGGAGTCAAAACCGATGAGCTTCTCGTCTCGCAGCCAGACTGCGGTGAGCAGGCACTCGAGATTTGCGACATGCTCGTTCGATCCAACGCTCTCGACCTTATTGTTATCGATTCGGTCGCAGCGCTCACCCCGCGAAACGAACTCGAAGGAGACATGGGCGATCACCACGTTGGTGCTCACGCCCGCCTCATGAGCCAGGCGCTTCGCAAGCTCACTGGTGCCATCTCAAAATCCAAAACGACGGTTATCTTCATCAACCAAATTCGTATGAAGATCGGCGTCATGTTTGGCAGCCCCGAGACGACTACGGGCGGCAACGCGCTCAAGTTCTACTGCTCGGTCCGCCTCGACATTCGTCGCATCGGTGCCATCAAAAAGGCCGACGGTGTTATCGGCAACCGCACCCGCGTCAAGGTGGTTAAGAACAAGGTCGCGCCACCGTTTAGAGAAGCCGAATTCGACATTCTATACGGCGAGGGCATCTCGCGTGAGGGCGAGCTTATCGACTTTGGTGTCGATGCCGGCATCATCGATAAGAGCGGTGCATGGCTTAGCTACGGCGAAGAGCGCATCGGGCAAGGCCGCGACAACGCGCGTACCTTCCTTAAAGAGAACCCAGAAATCTACGCAGAGATCGATCGCAAGGTGCTGGCCCACTTTGGGATTGGCGAGAAGAAGATCGAAGTAGAAGACCGCGCCGGCGAAGAGGACTCTAAGAAAGATGCCAAGGCTGATAGCAAGGGCAAGAGCAAGAGCACATCTGCCAAGCCTGCCAAAGCAAGTAGCACTACTGCGCAACCTTCGTAGAGCGTAGCCCGTTGGGCTTAGCTTGCGAGCGAACAACTGCCACCAGGTGTGAAGCCTTGGTGGCAGTCTTCGTTTCGGCGCGCTCGCTGTGGTGAGCTATCGGTTTTTTAGGCAGCGTTCGACCGTCTCTAGTAGTTTACTGCGCGAGACTGGCTTCATGAGTCGAATGTCGTCCGATGACATTTCTTGGCCGGTTACGTCTGGTGAGTAGCCAGAGAGAAATATGAATGGAGTTAGTGGGCGCAGCTCTCGACATTTGTTTGCGAACTCGACGCCCTGCAAGACTCCCGGCATTACGATATCGGTGACAACGAGGTCGAAGCTTGGATCTGCTTCGAAAATTGTATAGCCAATGTCACCACTGCGAGCTGTTGTGACGTCGTAGCCAGCCGCAACGAGCGTCTTCTTAAGCACGAGCCTAACGTCGTCCTTATCTTCTGCGAGCAACACTCGAGCATGTGCACTTTGCAATTTGGCACTTGGAAGGGATGGGGCCTGAAGGGGCTGCTTGACGAGCGTGTCTTCGGGCTGAGCGGCGAAGAAGAGTTTAAAGCTTGTGCCTTCGCCGGGTTTTGAATGCACTCGAATCGCGCCGCCAGACTGCCTTACAAAGCCTTCGACCATTGAGAGCCCAAGACCTGTGCCTCGACCAACGGATTTGGTTGTAAAGAAAGGTTCGTAAATCCCCTCGAGGATCTCGGGGGCAATGCCGCAACCATTGTCCGCGACGCAGACCACAACGTAGCGCCCCTCTAATGGAGTTTCAGAAGCGAGCTTCTGCGAGCTTTTGTCAAAGAGCATATTTGCTGTTTTGATTGTTAGCGTGCCGCCAGTCTCCATCGCGTCGCGAGCATTGACGATCAGATTGACGAGTGCACTTTGCAGCGAGCTTCGATCGACTCGAATCGGCCACACATCCTCCTGCAGCTCGGTCTTTATCTCAATGTTTGACTTAATCGTCCGCCGCATCCAACGCTCGGTTTCTTGAACGGTCAGATTGATATCGAGCACCGTTGGAGCAAGTTGTGCCTTGCGCGCATACGCCAACATGCTGCTGGTTAGATCGGCACCGTGATCAACTGCCTCGATCGCCGCATCGATAAGTTCCCTGGCTTCCTCAACGTCTACTTTGGGTGTTTCGACTTGCCCTTGCAGCAGCTCAAGGTTGCCGACGATGACTGCCAATAGGTTGTTGAAGTCGTGCGCCACTCCACCGGTAAGCTGGCCGATCGCCTCCATTTTTTGCGCTTGCTGAAGCTGTTTTTGCCGTGCCCGCTCTTCTGTGATGTCTTGGATTATCGAGATTACGCCATTGCCAGTTGTGGGGATTTCGGTAGCGGTAACCATGCGACCGCAGGCCAACTCGTACTCCCATTTTTGGCTGCCAAGATGCACTAGTCGCATTCGATCCGCCACATAGTCTTCTGCATCCTCGTAGCCAAGTTGATGTGCTGTGTGCGCGGAAGAGCTTCGGAGCATCGTTTCGAAGAGAAGCCCCGGGACAAGATCGTCGTTGGGCATTGAGACCATCGAGCAGTACCGCTCGTTGTTCATCACCAACCTAAAATTCCGATCGTAATACGCCACTCCCAAAGGAAGCGCTTCGCTTCCCTCCTCGAGGATTTCCTTTAGCCTGTGCAAAACGCGTTCACTTCGCTTGCGATCCGATATGTCGATATGGCTACCGACGATCCGCACGACTTGCCCGTCACGAATCACTCGGAATGCTCGCGAGAGTATGTCGACCCAATGCCCGTCCTTGTGCTGAATGCGAAACTCCGCCTCTGGTGCATTGCCGACGCTAGGCTCGGGGTGAATGACAAGAGCCTGCACGCGACCCCGATCTTTGGGATGCACCAGTGACAAAATGGTATCTAAATTGGGTGCGATGTCATCGGTGCCATAGCCCAGCATTTCCAACCAGCGCGGAGAGAAATAGATTTCACCCGATTCTATATTGTGGTCCCAAAGGCCATCGTTTGCACCGCGCATCGCCAGGGAGAATCGCTCTTCGCTAACTCGGAGTTTTTCTGTTCTATCGGTAACCCGCTGTTCGAGAGTTGCATTTAGCTCGGAGAGCGCAAGACGCAAGCCTACTAAGTCCGAAATGTCGTCTTCACTTAGGACTACGACATCACTTCCCGTGGCCGGGTCTCGTCCTTTTGCGGCTTTGACTCGGTGCGTTCTAACGGAGCTCTTTGTTTGAACCTCAATTTCTGCGTCGTATCCACCAGAGCCTGCGACGTTCTTGAGAATGGCTCCCACCGCATTGTGATCAGCCAACCGCTTCGACAAGTGGTTGCCCTCGCCGGGGGGCGTTCCGTAACACTCGAAGGCTGCAGCATTTTGCGCGAGTAGCGATCCCGACATCGAGAACATACTAAGAATTGTTCCCGAATAGCGCACCGCCTCCTCGATACGAGCGGTATGAATGTCGCGACTAAAATCTTGCCCGCTGGTGATTTCGATCAAGAGCGCAGCTCGCTCATCCTCGATGAACACGGTTTGGACACGCAACGTAACTGCAATCGGTTTCTCGCCTGGATAGAGAGTCCACGTCTCTCGAAGTCGCCGGGAGGCCTCGGGGTCGAGCATGAGCTGTCGCAATCGCTGGCGCACTGTCTCACTGTCCGAGGAGAAGTCTCTCTTCGTTAGCTCCTCTACGCTCGTCGTATTCCAAAAGCGCTGAGCGGCAACGTTTCCCCACCAAATCGCATGCCGGTCGAGATCAAAAATCCAAACCGGCGCCGTAAACTGCTCCAACACGGCGAGGCTGGATGGATCGGGGATCCTTAGCTCTGGCATTGAAACTGTGACGCTAGGTTCATTTTAATGGCCAGGGGACTTGGCTGCCTGTCATGCCCCAGAAACGAATTTCCACAACCCGAGGATTGACGCGATTCTGAAATACCTACGCCCATGGCCTATCGCCAAGCTTACTACTTTCACAAAGCAAGGCAAACCCTGCCAAGGTTGGAGATTGTGTGTGTGTAGGGCTGAGGCAAAGCGTGTGTCGCTCTCAACCTTTGCCCAAGCTGGCCGATGTTCTCTAGAAGCGTGCGCCAAATACCTTGGCACCGGAGGATATCGATGCAGTTTTCGCTAATGGAGAGAATGTGGTTTGCGGACTTTGAGGACGAGGAGGCGGAGCAAAAGGCCGCTGAGTCACTCGCGGCAACCGTAGGACAGCTACGTGGGGTTTTGCCCGTGCCAGATGTGGCTGCAAAGCTGGTTTCGATGGTGAACGACCCTGACTACAAGACTTCTGATATCTCGGACCTCATCACGACGGATGCTGGGCTCTCATCGAGAATCCTACGGGTCATCAACTCGCCGAGCTACTCGCTCCGCAGCGAGTGCAAATCAATTTCACACGCCGTTGTTTTACTTGGCGCCAAAACCGTTCGTGAAACCGCTGTAGCGCTGTCGCTACTTGGAGTTTTTGACGACAAGACGGGCTACGGCGAACGGCTCTTGCAGCACTCATCAATGGTGGGCGGTCTGGCAAATAAGCTCGCAAGTCGAGTCTCCCAGCTGCACGACATCGATGTTTATAGCTGTGCCCTTTTGCACGACATCGGCAAGCTGCTGCAACTGCAGGCCGATGAGACGTATGTGGACATACTGAAGAGTTGCAGCGGTGCCGACGAGGTTCACGAGCTGGAACGCGAGAAGTATGGCTACGACCATGCTGTGCTTGCTGGGCACGTGCTTGCCGAATGGAACATTCCCGAGCCACTACCAACCGCCATCGCTTGGCACCACAAGCCTCAGCGTGCCATTGAGGCGAACAACCAAACGACTGCCATTGTGGCCGCCGTTCGCATTGCCGACCAACTTGCTTACGCACTTTCCTCGGGGGAAGTCTCGATGGAGGAGACCATCCGCGAGCTGGTGGCTGATCCTTGCGCTGAATACCTAGGGATTTCTCTTGCCGACTTGCAGGACCTGTGGCCAGAACTCGTTGATATTTGCCAGGGCGAGAATCTTAGCTTCGCTGCCTAGGCGCGCTGTTTGTGCGCCATTCCGCCGGTCTACGCTGCAATCCCAGACCGGCGTCGCACATCCCTGATAGGCTCGCACGATGATTCGGATTTCTGTGCGAGTTTTTGCACTTCTTGCAATGGTTGTGGCGTGCGGTGGGCAAGGGCCAAGTGCGGGCGCCCTTGGTGGCGACTGCCTGCCTGAGAACCAGTGCAACGACGGACTGAGCTGTCGCGAGGACGTCTGCGTGGACGAAGGTCTGCGCACTCAGGTATTGGGCGAGACCCTCCGCGACCTCGACGTTCTCTTTGTCATCGATAACTCCAATAGCGTGCGCGATTTGCACACAGCTTTGGTCGCCAATTTTGAGACCTTTACAAACGTCCTAAGCACACTTGAAGGTGGGCTTCCCAATCTTCACATTGGGGTTGTTTCCACAAACCTTGGCGCGGGCACGGCAATTGCGGGCTGTGAAGGCAATGGCGACAACGGGGTTTTACAGAACACTGCACGCGGCGACTGCGAACCTCCAACCGACCGTTATATTCTTGATCTTGCCGAAAGCGATGGTGGTCGAAGGACGAACTACCAGGGGGCGCTTGTCGATGCCTTTAGTTGCATCGCAGAGTTGGGGGAAGCTGGCGGTTGTGGCTTCGACCAACACCTAGAGTCCATGCGCCGCGCGCTCGATGGATCCAATTCGCAAAACCAAGGGTTCTTGCGAGAGGATGCGATGCTTGCAGTCATCTTGCTATCCGATAAGGACGATTGCTCGACGGAAGATGCCGTGATGTTTGGTACCGAGACCAGCGAGTTGGGGCCTCTATCGACGTTTCGCTGCTTTGAGTTTGGCGTAGCGTGCAACCCGGATGAACCGCGAGAGGCCGGAGTTCACGAAGACTGTGTTGTTAGGGAAAACTCTCAGTACATGTACGGCACAGAAGAGTATGCCGACTTCCTTCGAAGCCTAAAAGATCCATCGATTCCAATCTCATTCTCCGCAGTCGCCGGCGTTGGTCCGGTTGTGGTTGGAAACTCCAATGGCAAGCCGACCCTAGAAGCTAGCTGTGGTCTTGATGGAGGCCGACCAGCCGAGCCTGCAGTGCGCATCGCCGACGTAGCAGGCCGAATGGGAATGCCCGGGCCATTCTCGGTTTGCGAAGGCGTGGATCTAACGGCAGCTGCCGAGAACATTGTTTCGATGCTACGGGGCCAGTGCGTCGCAAATGCAGAGCTTGCAGCGTGCACTTTCGCCGACGTACGCAACTATGGCGCTACTGAGGAGGCGCGTGTGCAAGACCTCCCTTTATGCGATTCCGCCTCCTCTGGGCCCTGTATGCAGCTTGTACCGAACTCGAGCAATTGCCAAGACGCGCTCACCGAAGTTGTGATTGATAGGCGTGGTACGGCAGCGCCAGAGAACACCGCTGTGGTTGCTTTTTGCCCGCGCTAGCACGCTGGCCGAGCAACTATGGGTTGCTAAGAAATGCGCTCGAGATCTTGCGACTCGCCGTTCTTGCAATACGGGCAGCTGAGCGTGCGAGTGCCAGGCACGTTGCCAGTGACCGCAACGGCAATGATGGCATCGCCGTACGCCTGCTTTCGAAACGCAACTCGCTGCGACTCTAGAAGGATCTCAGCCTTACACCGAGTGCACCGCACTCGAACCATCTTGTCTGGTTTCCCGAAGGCTGCGATTTTCTCTGTTGTGATTCCCATAACTGCTTATCCTGTTGGGGCGCAACAACTTGATTCGCTGGTACGTTTCCCAAGGTGCGAGCGTCGGGGGCGTTCACACCGACAAGTCTAACAGCTCGTCGCTTTCAGGTTCGTATCGATTTTGTTAGCGGCCATGAGACGCGCTGCTGTTGCCGCCCTGTACACCAACTTGTCAACTTGTCTACGAGGTGGGCAGCGACCAGGCAAAGATCACTATATTTCAGTAGTTTGGAGTTGGCTTGGCGTTTGCTTTGTTGCGAGGCATGAATGCTCCCTACCGAAATGCGACCGAGCTGATTGCCGAAGAAGCCGAAGCGCTTCGAGAGACGCGCTGGGAAGAAGTGCGGGCTTTGCCAGCTGCGCTTCGTCAACTCTACGTGCGTCGGCAAGGGCGCATTGCCTTTGGCCTCACGGTAAGTGTTGGTGCGGTGCTGATGTTCGCTTCTCTCTTGGGGAGCGAAGGCCAAACCTACATGCTGATTTCCTCGTGGGCGTTGGGCTTGGCAGCGGCGGTGATCGCCAGGGCAAAGGCGCGCCGCACCTGGGGCAAAGCACTGGCACTGCCGGTGGCGACACACGAGCCTCACCAGGGCTTGGCAGCACTGCAGGCGTTTGAGCCGCGAGCCCGGGCACTTGCTTTGGTGCAGCCACTTGAGCACGCCAGCACGGCCTGGCCGCTCATCGCTGTGAGTTTGCTTGGGCCGCTCACGTTGCACCTCTATGTATTTCTCTTAATGTCTGGCGGAGCCATAATGACGGAGGCGTGGACAACGCTGCACAGCACGCTTATGGACTTCGATGGGTGGATCGTGCTCAGTGCAATTCTGGTTGGAATCGCGCATCTAGTCTTTGTTTGGGCGTCTTGGGACTTTCTCAAGCTGCGCCGACCTTGGCGAAGCCTAATGTGGGCGACCCTAACGTCGGCAGTGCCCGGCGCCATCTTCTTCGCAATTCCCGTCGTGCTCACGCTTGTAACCGGAGCGGTTCTTGTCGGCATCGTATTTCTGCCGCTGGGAGACACTCTCGATAAAGAGCGTCTTATCCTCGAGACAATTGCGGACGCGCCCGAGTAACGACGAGGACGAGTCGGAGTAAACTAAACTACGTGCGCGGAAGAACCCGGAAGCGAAGCATGTAGTTCTCTTTGAAGCCCGCGATTGTTGGCTCCTCAATAAGCTCAAAGCCGGCCGCTTCGATCTCTTTTTTGAAGACTGCCTGGCCGGCGCGCACATGCTCTAGAATCCAGGGTTTCGTCTTGCCTTCGATACGCTCGAAGTCGACGATCGTGAGCGTGCCGCCGGGGCGCAGAGCGCTTCGAATACTCGCCAGGGTCGATTGCGGATACTCGAAGTGATGGTAGGTGTCGCAGATGAAGACGGCATCAACCGAGTTGTCTGCGAGTTTTACCGAGCGCTCTGTACCGGTGATGATGCTGGCATTTGCAACCTTCTGCTTTGCCACGCGGGCGCGTAACTTCTCAAGAAACCGTGGCGAGATTTCTACGCCGTAGACATGGCCACTTGGGCCGACCGCTTTGGCGAACTCCAAGAGATAGAAGCCTGTGCCCGCACCAATGTCGGCGACTGATTGGCCGGGAGCAATTTGAAGCGCTGCAAGAACTTCTTTCCTAGCGGCGTACACTTCGCGGGACTCGCCCTCAAAGTTTTTCTGCCAGCGCTCGACATCGAGCTTTGGGTCAAGGAAGCGCTCATTGATTGCGGGGCGAACATCTGCGCGGGCTTCGGTCGCGGCATCTGCGGACGATTCGATTGCAGTGCCAGCATCATCACGGGCCGCCGTAGAAGCTGCCTGCGGGGAAACGACTTGCGTAGGGCTTGGCGCCGGCGGCGCATGTGAGTTTGCTGGCTGCTGGCTGCTGCAGGCAACGAGCAGGGCCAATGCAATTGCGAGGAGAGGCATGCGGCCACTCTATCGCGATGGGCAATGGCGCCGGCGAGGTTCGCCCGCACAGCCTTCCGCACAGCCCCTCAAGCTTTGGTCTCGTCGGCGATCCATTGCAGGTACGCTTCGTGGCCGTCATCGATGCCAACCGCCACAACTTCGGGGCAGTCATACGAATGCAACTCAAGGATTTTGGCTTTGAGATCGGCAAAGCGTGCGCGAGTTGTCTTTGCGATAATCATGCACTCCTCTTCGCTGCAAACCTCGCCTTTCCATCGGTAGACCGAGCGCACCGAGCCAACGATATTGACGCAAGCTGCCAGCCTGGCCGCAACAAGTGCGCGGGCAACGCTGTCAGCTTCCGAGGCGTTGGGGAACGTGCAATAAACCAATTGGGCAGGGCTCATGGGCGCAAGCCTACCTGGCGCGTCCCAGGCTGCAAATTTGGGCGATCTGCGCCTAAATCGCTACAGCTGGCGGTGGGCGCACCGCGTTAGATCGCATAAGGTAGGCCCTAGTATGAGCCAGAATCCGACGATCATTTACACCAAGACTGATGAAGCCCCGGCACTTGCCACTCACTCGCTGTTGCCGATTGTGCGCGCCTTTACGGCTGCCGCTGGCGTCAATGTCGAGACTCGTGACATCTCTTTGGCCGCTCGTATCCTGGCGAACTTTCCCGACAAACTAACCGCCGAGCAAAAGGTTGGCGACGCCTTGGCAGAGCTTGGCGAATTGGCCACAAAGCCCGAGGCCAACATCATCAAGTTGCCCAACATCTCGGCTTCGGTGCCCCAACTAAAATCTGCCATTGCAGAGCTTCAAGCCAAGGGCTACGACATCCCAAACTTTCCCGACGACCCAGAGACGGACGAAGCGCGCGCGATTGCTGCTCGCTACAACAAGGTGAAGGGCAGCGCAGTAAACCCTGTGCTTCGCGAGGGCAACTCGGATAGGCGCGCTCCAAAAGCTGTAAAGGAATACGCACGAGCAAACCCCCATTCGATGGGCGCTTGGAGCAAAGATAGCAAGACCCACGTTGCCACCATGAGCAAAGGCGATTTCTTCTCAAACGAGAAGTCGGTGACCGTTGCAGACGCAACGACAATTTCTATCGAGCACGTTGCCACCGATGGCACCAAGACCATGCTCAAAGAGGGCCTCGCACTTCTCGCTGGCGAAATCATCGACAGCACAGTGCTTAGCAAGACAGCACTCCTCGCATTCTTGGAAAGCGAAGTGAGCGATGCTCGCAAGCAAGGTGTGCTCTTCTCGCTGCACATGAAGGCAACCATGATGAAGGTCTCCGACCCAATCATCTTTGGCCATGGCGTTCGCACCTACTTTAAGGCGCTTTTCGAGAAGCACGCTGCCACCTTCGAAGAGATTGGTGTCGACGTAAACAACGGCTTTGGCGACCTTGTCTCAAAGCTTGCGAAACTCGACGATGCAAAGCGCAGCGAGATCGAAGCCGAGATCAAAGCGATCTACGCAGCGGGCCCAGGCCTTGCGATGGTCGACTCTGACAAAGGCATCACCAACCTCCATGTTCCAAGTGACGTCATCATCGATGCATCGATGCCTGCAATGATTCGCTCTTCGGGGCAGATGTGGAATGCCGAAGGCAAGCTGCAAGACACCAAGGCTGTCATTCCCGATAGCAGCTACGCCGGCGTCTACAAAGAGGTCATCGACTTTTGTAAGGAGCACGGCGCATTTGATCCAACGACCATGGGCAGTGTTCCAAACGTTGGGCTTATGGCAAAAAAGGCCGAAGAGTACGGCTCTCACGATAAGACGTTCGAGATTGCTTCTGCTGGCAAGATTACGGTTCGCAACGCTGCTGGCGACGCACTCATGGAGCACGACGTTGCTGAGGGCGACATCTTCCGCATGTGCCAAGTGAAAGACGAGCCGGTTAAGGATTGGGTCAAGCTTGCTGTGACACGCGCTCGCGCAACCGGCGTGCCGACAATCTTCTGGCTCGACAAAGCTCGTGCTCACGATGCGCAACTCATCACCAAGGTTGAAGGCTTTCTAAAAGAGCACGACACCGCAGGGCTTGAAATCAAGATCATGGCTCCAGCCGAAGCAACGCGCTTTACGCTCGTTCGCCTTAAAGAAGGCCAGGACACGGTTTCGGTCACGGGCAACGTGCTTCGCGATTACCTAACCGACCTCTTTCCGATTCTCGAAGTTGGAACCAGCGCTAAAATGCTCTCGATTGTTCCACTTATGCAAGGTGGCGGTCTCTTCGAGACAGGCGCCGGCGGTTCTGCTCCAAAGCACGTACAGCAGTTCACTCAAGAGAACCACCTGCGCTGGGACTCTCTAGGGGAATTTCTGGCGATTGCTGTTTCACTCGAGCACCTTGCCGAGCGCTACGACAACAAAAAGGCTGGCATCGTTGGTGAGGCTCTGGACAATGCAACGACCAAGGCGCTGCTCAACAAGAAGTCGCCGTCGCGCAAAGTAAAAGAGTTGGACAACCGCGGTAGCCACTTCTACTTGGCACTGTATTGGGCGCAAGAGCTTGCAAAGAGCAGCGATGCCGAGATTAGCGCGCACTTCGCTCCACTTGCCGACAAGCTTGCAGCGGCCGAGGACGCCGTCATCAAGGAGTTGGCAGATGCGCAGGGCCCGGCCGTCGAGCTCGGTGGCTACTTCATGCCAAACGATGCGCTTGCTTCGGCCGCGATGCGACCTAGCAAAACTCTTAACGCCATCATCGAGGGAGCCAGCGCGTAGCGATGCCGGATAAGCCCGAGGGGAAGAAAACCTCCAAGCGGATCAAAAAGCTCGAAGTGATGGTCGCAGAGACCATCCGCGAGACCTATGACACCACGACGTTGCTGCTGTTTTCTGGCAACGAAAGCTTGGACTACAAGCCTGGTCACTTTTGCACGATCGATCCTCATCAGTTTGATGGGCTCGAGCGTTGGGGTACGTACCTCGAGCACCAAAAGGGCAAGAAGGAAAAGCCTCGGGCCTACTCACTGGCGTCGTCACCACACGAGAAGTATCTCGCGGTGACGATTAAGGAGGAGCGCTATGTGCCTGGGCAAACCAAGTACCCACCGCTGCTCTCTCCAATTCTTGTGCGCCGCATTCCGCGGGGAACGCGCATGGAGATTACCGGCTTCACCGGGCCCTACTACTTGCCCGATGATATCGAGAGCCGCACCGACCACCTTGTGCACATTTGTGCGGGCTCGGGCTTTGTTCCCAACTGGAGCATCATCAAGTATGCGCTGCACAAGAACCTCAACGTTCGCCACACGCTGATCTACGGCAACCGCTCGTGGGAAGACGTCATCTATCGGCATGCGCTTGAGGACTTGCGGGCCCAGTATCCCGACAAGCTCAACGTGATTCACGCGCTGAGTCGCGAGCCGGACGCCGAATCGTACGGGGCGAACGTGCACGCGGGCCGTGTTGGTGAAGAACTCATCAACAAGTACGTCACCGATCCAACCGCAGTCGAGGTCTTCGCCTGCGGCCCGGCGCTAAGTAAATGGGACAAGCTCAAGGCCAAAGAGACTGGCGAAGAGCTAACGCCGCGCTTTATGGAAACGGTGGTTGCGGCGATTGAGAGTGTCGGCGTGCCCAAGAAGCGCTTGCACCTTGAGAGCTACGGCTAGGCAGCCCTTATGGCTAACTTCGCGTAATACGCGCTGGCTTTGAAAGACACAACGACGTCAAGTAAGAGAAGTTCTTGTTCGTGGTTTGGGCTGCAAAGGAGCCGATTCGTGTTCGGCTTAGAATCTCGCTTTATTGGTTTCCTATGTCATTATACCAATTGTCGTAGTGCGTTCTATGATCCTTGGATCGCTTGGTGGGCCTCCCTCCTGGTATTTATGGACTGAAAGTAAGAAATGTTCTGTTCGGCAAGAATAGGTGTGAAGGTGTGTCTGGTGTTGCTACCAAAACGACTTCCGGTTTGACTTTAGATTCCGCGTACTAGAGGATGCGATTCAATTTTTATCCCAGGGGGGACGATTCAATGTCAGTACGAAATACACTTTTGGTAGGGCTTACAATGAGCCTATTTGCCGCATGCGGCGGTGGCAGCAGCAGCAGCGATGATGACGCTGCGGTAGAGCAGAACTTCGACGCGGCCTCGGTTCCGGATGCCTCGGTTCCTGATGCGTTTGTCGCGGATGCGATGCCTGCTCCAGCCGTGGCGGCGATCGTTCCAGACAACGGTCTTGCCGAAGGTGGGGAAACCATCAGCATCCAAGGTACGGATCTAAGCTATGCCACCGCGGTGACAGTAGGCGGGGTGGAAGCAACCGACCTGACGGTCGTTAGCAACGATGAAATCACCGTTGTCACACCGGCCGGAGCGTTTGGCGCGCAAGTCGTTGAGGTTACGACCGCGTTTGGTGCACCAACGACGAGCTTTGTGTACCACGGGCTCATTATTGCGGATGGCGCGGGCGCCACGTCCGGCGACCTCTATCACATCAATCCGACGACCGGTGTATCCACGCTGATCGGGCCGGTTGGCGTTGCTCTTACCGGACTCGCGGCAACTGCTACAGGTGAGGTCTTCGGTGTGACTGCCTCGAACTTCGGGGCCAGTGATCTGGTTTCTATCGACATGCTAACAGGTGCCGCTACAGTGATTGGTCCTCTGGAGGACGCCCTTGCAGTTAGTCACGGTGCCGTGCCCGACATCTCATTTGTGGGGGACACGTTGTTTGGTTGGACCGAGTTGAATGACGATGTGGTTTCCATCGACACCCTAACCGGGATTATCACAGTGATTGAATCTCCTCAAGACAGCTTTGGCACCGGCTTTGCTGCAGATTCCGCTGGAACCCTATTCCTGGCCCCAACTGGCTCAAATGGCACGCTATTCACCGTCGACGCTGCGACAGGTGCAGTTACGGCTGGTCCTACGATGACAGGTACAAGAGGTTCCATGAAGGGAATGACCTTCTACAATGACCTGCTCTACGGAACCGATTCGGAGGGAAACGAGGTCGGCGTAGAGAACACGCTAACGTCTATCGATACAGGCTTAGGAACCCTGACCGATATTGGGATTCTTCCTACCGGTGCTATCGATGCTCTCGGCGGGTTCTCCGCTCCGATCGCGAAGTAACTCGCCTAGGCCAAGTAGCTTACTTGGCCGTTGAAGACGAGCCTGCGTTGGCTTTTGGCTTTGCAGGCTCTAGGGCTTCTTCTTTGATCGGATTGTTGTCGGCATCGGAGACGGTAGTCGTTGGCGTCGCGGGTCCAAACGCTGTGTAGGTGGTTGGCACGCGACGCTCTGGCAGGACGAGCTTGGCTGGTTGAACAACACCACCCTTTTGGGGAATCTTGTAGGTGCGACCGGCGAAGATGCGGTTGGAGCGCAGCTTGTTGGCTTTGCGAAGTGTCTTGACGTCTGTCTTAAACTTCTTGGCAATGCGATTGAGGCTATCGCCGCGCTTTACCTTGTACTTCTTAAAGTAGGTTGGAGGCTTGATCTTGTCGTGCTTAAGAAGAGCCCTGTATACCCGTCGCCCGGTCTCCTGAGCGATTGGATTGTAGTAGCGGATGTGAAGATGCGTTTGGTGGCCTTCTTCGTGGATAACGAGAGGGCGCAGATTGCTGGTAGGCCCGCCGAAAACCTCGTCGAGCCATTCTTCACTTTCACCAAGCTCTTCGGCGTAGGCGCGCAAGGTCGCTTGCACCTTGCGATCTAAGAAAATTGCTTCGACATCGGTTTCGGTAACGGTAATTTTAAGAAGCGCCCACGTTCGAGCCAAGTCGAGGTTGTTGTCATTGACCTTCGAGTACCAAGAACTTCCATCGAGGTAGTAGAAACCCAAATCCACATCGCGTCCGCACTGGTGGCTAAGGTGGGGCGCGATATGGCCACCAGATTTGCGACTGATATCGCCGATGTTGATGTCGGGCGTGTCTGGATAGGTCTCTCGAACTCGGCGAATGGTGTGCGCGAGGTAGTCAATCGTCTCTTGGGTGCCCCAGGTCTCGCGTGGGTTCACAATTTTCCAGCCCTCTTTGGACTTCATTTGAACGGCACTATAGAGCGCGCCCCGATTTGTTCTTCCAAGCGACGCAGTGCCAAGTTCGTCAGCATCGCTAAGAACCAAGGCTTCGACTTCGTCGCTGCTAAGGCCTTTAAGCGGATGCGGCTCGCGCTCGGGAGCCGCCGGAGGCAACTCACCACTCATCGCTTCGAGATTTACTTCGTCGGTATGTGTGCGAGTGCGCGCAAATTCACGCGAGCCACCTGCCGATGAGGAGTCGAGACTCTCGTCTCCCTCCTCGTATTCGTAGTCGTGCCCTTCGATGGCTGGTTCGTTTGGACCAATGACATTTCGGGCACCGCAGGCCGACAAAGAAGTGGCGAGCAGTGTTGTGGTGAGTACGGCAAGCAAGGTCGAGTAGCGCACCGCTCCACACTACAAAATCGCGTGCGCCGATGCTAGAAAATGCACTTTTCCAACATGACGTTTCCGAATTTTGCGCCCTTGCCCCTGGGCGCCATCCTGCGTAGCGTGCGGCTATGACAGCCGCGACCCAAGCCTTCACCCAGAGCCTCGGCATCGAGCTCCCGCTCATCTGCGGCGCCATGTACCCCTGTTCCAATCCCGAGTTGGTTGCCGCCGCCTCCGAAGCCGGGGGAATCGGCATCATCCAGCCCATTAGCATCACGTACGTGCACAAGTTGGGGCTTAAGGAGGGCATTCGCCGCATTCGCCAGCTCACCGATAAGCCTGTGGGATTTAACGCACTTATCGAAAAGAGCTCCAAAATCTACGAAGACCGCATGCGCAAATGGGTGGGTGTCGCGCTCGACGAGGGCATCCGCTTCTTTGTTACGGCGCTGGGCGATCCGTCCTGGGTTGTGGACATGGTTCACGCCCGCGGCGGCATTGTCTATCACGACGTCACCAACATGAAGTGGGCCGAGCGCGGCCTGCGCGGCGGTGTCGACGGCCTCATTTGTGTCAACAATCGAGCTGGTGGTCATGCCGGCGACCAGGCCCCCGAGCGGCTCTACGAAGAACTCTCAGCGCTTGGCGTGCCTTTGGTCTGCGCAGGCGGGGTCGGCGGTGCCGAGGACCTTGTTCAGCGTCTCGAAATGGGCTACTCGGCGGTGCAAATGGGAACACGCTTTATCGCGAGCCAAGAGTGCCAGGCCCACGACGATTACAAGCAGGCGATCTGCCGGGCGCAGGAGCGGGACATTGTTCTAACCGAGCGAATCTCGGGCATCCCAGTTTCTGTGATCAACACCCCGTACATCCAAGCGCTTGGGCTTCGCGCGACGGGCATCGAGAAGCGTCTGCTCCGAAATCCAAAAACGAAGCATTACATGCGCATGGCCTACCAGCTTAAGTCGGTTTGGCAGCTCAAGCGGGCGTCCTTGCGAGGCGCCAGTTATAAGGACTTCTTTCAGGCCGGCAAAAGCGTAGAGAGCGTGCACGAGATTGAGTCCGTCGATGCCATCGTGCAGCGCTTTCGCGAAGCCTTGTTGCCCATCCACAATGCGAGCTAGGATTGCGTCATGAAGTTGTACGGGCTCCGCAGTGTTTTGGCGCTACTCCTTTTTGCTGGCAGTGCGACGGCCTGCAGTGGCGGCGACTCGAATGATGCCGGCAGTAGCGATTCGGGCACTACGACGATCCGCGATGGTGGCCCCGTCGCAGATGCGGAAGACCTGCCAACCGCGGATGCCCAAGACGGCCTGCCAGCCACGTGCACCGGCGACTGCGCCACAATGAATTTGGTCGCGACCTTCGGGGCTACGACGCGAACCTTTGACCGAGCTTTCTTTGGCCTCACCTCTCCGGAAAACTCTGAGAGTGGAGACTGGGAGGTTTACATCGAGAATGGCGCTGGCGACGACGAGGAGTGCCCAAGCATGAAGTCTCCGACGCCCGACTACTTGCTGATTCTTGCCGGCATGCCATTGGCGACGGTGGATCCCGGCCCAATTACGGCCACCGCCAACCTAATCGATTTTGAGGGCGCGCTGCTCACCGAGTCATTCCGCGAAGAAGCCACGTCTAATACCGTCACATGGGCGGCCTTTGACCCTTGCATTGCCTGCGCCGAAGGCACGGAAGACGATCGCCCAAGTCGCATGGTGGCTGTCGATATTGAAGCGGCGTTTGCGGATGGCTCGATTTCCGGCCACAGCTACGCAACCCACTGCGATAGCCTCGACGATCTCTAGCGGGTAGCGGCGAGCCGACCGGCCAAAAATGCACGGCGCAGCGCTGGTCGTATATGCTGCGCCGGCATGGAATACCTCTACGATTACGGTCTCTTTCTCGCCAAATCCATCACAATTGTCATCGCTACCTTGGCGGTCGTTGGAGGAATTGTTGCGGTGATCGTGCGCCAGAGAAGGCCGGCAAAGGCCAAGCTTGAGATCGTGCATCTTAACAAGCGCTACGAAGACATGGAGAAGAGTCTTTCGTCGGCGCTTGCCACCGATGCCGACCTTCGCATGTTGGACAAGGCCGATCGCAAGAGCCACAAGCAAGAGGCAAAGGGCGCTAAGAAAAAGGCCAAGAAAGGCGAGTTGGCCCAGGCCGAGGGTGGTCGCTCTAGGGTCTTTGTTCTCGACTTTGATGGCGATGTTCGAGCCAGCGCCGTGGCCTCGCTTCGAGAGGAAATTAGCGCCGTACTTACGGTTGCTACAGCAAGCGATGAAGTGCTGGTAACTCTTGAGAGCGGTGGTGGCCTTGTGCACTCCTACGGCCTGGCCGCGTCGCAGCTGCAGCGCATCCGCAACGCCGGCGTGCCACTCACCATTGCCGTCGACAAAGTTGCAGCGAGTGGTGGTTACATGATGGCTTGTGTTGCAAACAAGCTCATCGCGGCACCCTTTGCCTACGTTGGATCCATTGGTGTTGTGATGCAGATGCCTAACGTAAGTAAAGTTCTTAAGAAGCACGACGTCGATTACGAGATGCTCTACGCTGGGCAGTACAAGCGCACGCTCACCGTCTTTGGGGAAAACACCGATGAGGGTCGCGAGAAGATGCAAGCCGACCTCGAAGATACCCACGTGCTCTTTAAAGAGTTCATCGTGAGCCTGCGGCCCGATCTCGATATTGACAAGGTTGCCACCGGTGAGACTTGGCCCGGTACGCGAGCCCTCGACCTTGGTCTGGTCGACGAGCTGAGCACTAGCGACGACTACCTCATGTCGCGCCGAAGCGATGCCGACCTGCTTAAGATTAGCTACACCGAGCGCAAGAGCGTGGTGCGCTCGCTCTCATCGCTTATGTCGATGGGCCTTGGCCAGCGCGACAAGCTCGCCCGCGACCGCAGCGCACAGCAGTTTCGCTAAGCGGGCGCTGGCTACTTGCCGTTGCCGCCAAGGCAATCGGGACTTTGCGACGCTTCGTCGTCTTTGGTCCACTCGCTTGGCGCGTAGGTGTGAAGAGCGAGCGCGTGAATCTTGTGCTTGCCCATGTCGACGATTGCGTTAACCGAGCGATGGCGCGCAATAAGAGGTTTGCCCTCAAAGGCTTCGCTAACCAAGACGACTTTAAAGTGCGACTCGGAGCCCGGAGCCACATTGTGCATGTGGCTCTCGTTTACGACTTCGATGTGCGTTGGCCCAAACTCTTGTTCCAGCGCGGTTTCGATGGTTTCTGCTAGGCTCATCGGTTCTAGGAATTAGTAGTAAGGGTTCTCGCCGGAGTCGTGGTCGGTTGCATCGACGATCGCAAGAATCTCTGGAATGACTTCTTTCACGCGAGCCTCGACACCCTCTTGGAGAGTAGCGCCGGCTTGTCCGCAGCCTTGGCAACCGCCACCCATGTGCACTTTGGCAATGCCATCGGTGTAGTTGACCAAGACAATCACGCCGCCGTGCGCTGCGATGCCCGGGTTAATTTCGTCTTCGAGGAGAGTCTGAAATCGCGCAGCAATTGGGTCGTCCCAACGCTTGTAGCGCAGGTCGTTTGGATTGATGAACTTAAAGCCTTCGCTAGCACCGCTGGCGAGGTAGTCGATGGTTGCGCCATCGATGAGCGTGACGCTATCGGGAGCAATCCAGAACCGCACTTTGCCCGCTTGCACTTCCACATCGTCTTTTCCCAAGTCCTCGGGAGAGACGATTTCTAGTTCGTAATGCAGCGAGACAGGCCCATTCTTTTGGACAGCGAGGCGAATGCCTGCATCTGCGGGCTCTTCGGCGAGCGCAGCTGAGAACTTGTCTTGAGCGATGTCGGTTACTGTGATTTCTGGCGTCATAAGAGGGCCCAAACCTAAGGTCTGAGCCTTGTGGCTACCACACTGGCGGCCTTGGGAATAGCTTTGCTTCGGGCTAGCTTGCGAGGGGCTCGGCGCGTTGTCGCCTGTCTATCCCCAACGCGCTCGCGACTGGGTTAGGGATGTTGTCGAGTTTCACACCAAAACCTGTGGCTTCGTGAGTTTCACTTGGCCCAACCCAACGCACCTCACCACCTACGTGAAGTTGAACGCCACCTGTGCGGATAAGAACGCGCACTCGCTGCCCCGGATTAAATCCATGAGAACTGCTTTGCGGTGAAACAAAAAGTCCATCTGCAGCCACATCACAGAGATCGCATGTGTGGGTTATCCCGTTTTCATCCTCGACGGATACGATCCAGCCAACCATCGATTCTCGCTTACTACGTCGTGCCATTGGCTCGTCTCCCCGACGAAGATATCGGTCACCCCGCACCGTGCTTTAGTGGCGAATGATCGCGCCGGCCACTCGAGTTGCCACCCTCGCTGCGCATTGGCATTTCTGTTGCTCTATGGAAATCCGATGGCAAACCCTTTCAACCGCGCACTCACGCTTCTTCTTCCACTTGTCCTCTGCAGTCTTGTCGCCTGCGCACCTGGCGAGATTGGCATGTATGCAGATCACGAAGAAGACGAAGACTTTGATCGAATCACCGCCACCGTGGCTGGCATTCCCAATAGCTTCACGCGCAACAACGTTGTCGATGACGAGATATTTACCAACACCGATCTAACCGGTGATGTGGTGCAGGGCTTTCTAGAGAATGCGCCGTACTCAGGCGGAATTCGCAGCTGGCTTGCGGATGTCGAGGTCAACGGGCAGCGCGCCTCGGACGCTTTGGTCGCAGCAGCCAAGGCCAATGGCATTAATCCGCTCATGCTCCTTGCTCGTTTGCAGGTGGAGCAGGGCGCCGTGAGCCGAACAACGCGTCCAAGCCAGCGCCGTGTCGACTACACAATGGGTTGCGGGTGCCCCGACGGGCAGTCATGCAACACCGCCTTCAAAGGCTTTGATAAGCAGATGGAGTGCGCGGCAAACGTACTTCGCGAGCACTACGAAGGTTCGATTGCGGCAACTGGGCAGTGGCGAAAAGGGCGCAGCCGCAGCACCTTAGACCCGCTGAGCGTTACGCCCGCAAACCACGCGACCGCCTCGCTCTACGCCTACACGCCGTGGGTCTTGCAAGGTTCTGGCGGCAACTGGCTGGTTTGGAACGTGACAAAGAAGTACGCGACGACCTTGGCGAGCACCACTCCTGTCCCACAGCCGGATCCGGGGCCAACTCCAGATCCTGGCACCGACCCTGATCCAACCTCGGACGCTTGGGTTGGCACAACTTGCGAGCAGGACAGTACCTGCGATCTAAGCCAGGGCGGCGTGTCCGACGGCGAATGTCTTGGCTGGTTTGATCAAGACCAGGGCGAGCTCTTTGGATTTTGCTCAAACTCCTGCGCTGGATACTGCGGTGATCTTACCGGCCACGCACCAACGTTCTGCGCTGAGATCGAAGGGCAGGGCCAGTGTGTTGCCGTGCCCGACGCCCGCAACTCGTTTTGCTCCGGCATTCCGGGTACCGAGCGCGTCTCTAAGCCGCGATTTGTGGGCAACAGCGGCGCTTCGGTGGTTTGGAAAGATGTCTGTGCTCCAAAGCATGAGGCGGTTAGCTGCACGTCCAACGGCAGTGCTGGCGTCTGTGTCAATACATCGACCAATAGCTGCTCGGGAACGACGGTGGGCGGCGCCTGCCCAGGGCCCAGCGCCATTCGCTGCTGCCTTCCATAAGTGATGCAGCGAGTTTGCAGTCGGGGGAGGGGCCCCCGGCCAATTCCGAGGCAAGACATCTTCTTAGATGGCTAGTGCTGTAGCCACCTGCGCTGTGCAACCTTCGTTTAGGGCTCAAGGCTTCGTAGAGTAAGGGGGAATGGGCGAAATTGGGAGCGCTCAAACGCTATGACTAGTGGGGCTTAAACACCATTCAAGGCTGCCGCTCAAAGACCAAAGAGACGGCGTACTGCATCCTCAGCAAAGGACTGCTCGCGTTTCACATGTTGCGTGTGGTTCAGCTTGGTTTGCAAGGCTCGCAGATCCACGTGTCGCCCTCGTTCCAGGTTGTAGTCCACCAATGTACTCAAGGTTGCTCGCGAGTTGAGTCAGCGAGCCCATCGTGCTGCGGTCGTTGTTTTTGGCGATGACCTAGAGGCCCATCTCGTCGCGGATCTTCTGATAGTCGCCGCTAATCTGGCCTTGGGCGTCGCGGACGGGCAGGGTTGCCCGGTGCACAGACAGTGCGGGTTCTCGGTAAAACTCGTAGACGCTTAGAAAGGGCTGGTCGCGATCCGTGCGCATCAGGAAATCGGCTTGGCCTGTACGATGGAGATTTACGGCAGCTGCCGACGCTAAGACGCGCTCGGTCCAGACGGTTTGAAAGACCAGATAGAAGCGCCCTTGTGCAGAGAGTGCTCGCTCGGCGGTTTCTAGATAGCCTTCGACGCCGCCGCGCGCTTCAAAGCGGCAGGCGCGTCGCTGTGAATCGTCGGGCAAGACGCCGGTTCCAATTGGGAAGTAGGGTGGCGATCCGGTAATGAGGTCAAAGCGCTTGCTCGCAAAGTCGACGCTTCGAAAGTCGGAATTGTGTAGGGAAAACTCGCAGTCGTTCTCTGGGAGCTCGGCTACCGTTCGAGTGGCCATTGCAAACGATTGCGGCTGGGCTTCCACCCCCCAAATCCTTGGCGGGCGCAACTTGTGGCTAACCATCAGCATTACCGAGCCAATGCCGCAGCCTAGGTCTAAGTAGTTTTCTGGTGTGCCATCTGTGCGATGACAGGCATACCAGGCTGTTATTAGATCGTCGGTGCTGGTTCGATGCCCGCCTTTGCGCTGATAGAGGTACCAGTCGCCAATAAGCCGGTCACGAGAACTATCGTCGGGAAAGCCCTCGGGCTCGGGCCACTCCACCAAGTCGGTTACTGCTCGCTTGTCCATCTATGCATCCGCGGCAGCGCGTGCACGCTCGTAGGCGTCGACGAACGCTGGGTCTTGCTCGCGCAACAAATCCATATCAACGCGACCACTTCGCGTCATGCAATCGTAGGCAAAGAGATGTGGGTCGGGGCCAAACTTCTCGCCCATATTCTCAAACCAGGCTTGGCTGGTCACGGCGGCGCGCTGAATCTTCTCAACAGCTGGGCGTCGCTCGGTTTCGAAATTCGCCAAGGTCTCGGAAACGCTTTTCCCATCGGCCAAAAGCCTCGCGAGTACGATCGAATCTTCCATCGCAAGTTTGGTTCCCGAGCCAATGGAGAAATGCGCTGTGTGCAGAGCATCGCCCAAGAGGACGACGTTCTCGTGGTGCCACTTCGCATTTGTGACGTGGCGAAAATTGATCCAAGACGAGCGATTGGACATGAGTGACTCGCCACCGAGTTCGCGTGCAAAGACCGATTCCAAAATGGCCAGCGACTCTTCCTCTGTGGCGGTGTCGAGACCGGCATTCTTCCAAGTTTCCTCGGTGCACTCTGCAATGAAGGTGCTGGTATCGTCGTTAAAGCGATAGGCGTGGCATGCAAAGGGGCCAAACTCCGACTCGGTAAAGCCCATGGTGAGCCCAGAGAAAAGATGGTGGGTGCCAAGCCAAATAAACTTGTTTTTGCCGATGCCAATCTCGGGTTGAAAGTGCTCTTTGTAAGCCTCTCGAACATTGCTATTGATTCCGTCGGCACCAACCACGAGATCACAATCGCGAAGGCTCTCGACATCGTCGACCTGATGTTCAAAATGCATATGAACGCCGAGCTCGCTGCAGCGAACTTGTAGCGTCTTTAGAATCTCGAGACGCGCGATGGCGGAGAAGGGGTTGCCGCATACGCGCACTTCTTTACCCTGGTACGGCAGCACAACATCGGTCCACTTGTTGAGTTGGCTCTGAAGTCGCTCGTGCACGACGGCGTCGCTGCTGCTTAGGTAGTCGAGCGTTTTGCTAGAGAAGACAACGCCCCAACCCCAAGTTACGTCTGCTGCGTTCTTCTCGTAGCAGTGGATCTCGTGGCTGGCATCTTTGGCCTTCATCAGAATGGCAAGGTAGAGCCCGGCTGGGCCCGCTCCGATGATGTTGACCTTCATAGGGCACCTTCGTAGCTAAAGCGAAGGTGCTTGGAGATTTCGTCGGGAAGCGTTGGCAGCGCCGAGCGTTTGATGAGAAAGGTTGGCAAGTCGAAGAGGTCGGTGAAGACGCGGTGCTTCTGAGCTGCGGAGCGCAAGTAGCGATGCCCCGCAGAGCCTCCGGTGCCAATCTTGCTGCCAATCATTCGATGCACCATGATGACGTGGCGCTGGCGCCAAGCGGTGAAAAGCTCATCAACGTCGACCAGAAGGCGAAGCAATTTGTGTGGAAGCTGCAGTGCAGGAAAGTCGCGGTAGAGTTCGATGAAGAGCGCCGCACTTGTTGCCCGGTGCGAGAGTCTTCGCTCGCCCTCTTCGCGCAGGCGATTGTGCTCGTCGCGATCGATCAGCGCCTGAAACCCCTTTTGCGTATCGGCGAGTTGACCCAGTTGGTCGGTCTTCTCGGCCTCGCTCAGCATCTCGTTGTTGCGAATGATGTCGGCGTCGTTTGCAAGCATCTTGGCGACAGCGCCCTGATAGTCGGTCCAAAAATCGTAACCATCGACGTCGAGAAATGGGATGCGCTCAAGCCACTCCTCTACGAGTTCTACCAAGCTTGGCTGCGCTTCCACCGCTTCGAGTTTCGCGCGCTCGGCATCGTTAAGCCGGGTGCGGTAGGCGTCTGCACTTAGCGGGGTGCGGTCGCGTTGGCGCAGGCCAAGACTGATTTCGATTAGGCGAAACTGAACGCTCTGAAACCCTGAGGCCGGAACCAAGTAGTCTCGAAAGTCCAAGAAGTCGAGCGGGGTCATGGTTTCGAGAATGGTGAGCTGGTCGACGAGGATTCGCTGAATCTCGACAACGCGCTCGAGGCGAGCGACGATAAAGCCCATGCGCGCTTCGTCGAGAGTTGCTTCCTTAAAGAGTGGAAGCACCGAGCCAATCTCGTGAAGAATTTGCTTAAACCACAGCTCGTACGCCTGGTGAATAATGATGAAGAGCATCTCATCGTGAGCAGCTTCGCCATCGGCACCACTTAGCGGATGCTGGGAATCGAGTAGCTTGCCCAACTGTAAGTAGTCGCTGTAGTGCGTTCCGGTTGGGCCTGTTTTACTCATACCTCAAGACTCGACCGGCCAGGCGGCCTGCGTCAAGCCGGTGGGGTTCCGAATCAAGCCGGGCGCCAGTGTCTTCGCAATGCCCTAGCGCGGGCGCAAGAATTGCCCGCTTACGTGCCGCGGAGCCGCGATATCGTCTTGGCTCACATCGAGTCGCACGGTGGTCTCTTTGCCGCCCACAGGGCTGTAGATAAAGACCGGGACTCGCATGCCTTGACCGCCTTTTAGGGTCGGATTTGGAATTGCGATGACGTATTCGAGGCCATCGTCGCGGCTTGGCGTGATTTCGTAGGTGTGGGGCTTATCCCGTTTGTTCACCACGTGAATCTCAAAGAGATTTTGTACGCGCCCATCGTCTTCGACGATATAGGGGGTGCTGCCAAGACGAAGTAGATTTGCCTCAAATGGCTTGTGCGATTGGATGCCAAACACGAACGCAACCGCTAGCCCTGCCGTCGCAAGAGCCGCGTAAAGAGCAAGGCGCGGGCGCCAGAACGTTTTGCGCTCGCCGCGCAGACCGTGTTGGGAGTCGTAGCGGATTAAGCCCTTCTCGCGGCCAAGCTTGCCCATCACTTCATCGCACGCATCAATGCATGCCGAACAACCGATGCAATCGAGCTGCAGGCCGTTGCGAATATCAATGCCCGTTGGGCAGACAACCGTGCAGCGATCGCAATCGACGCAATCCCCAGCCGTTGGATCGTTCTTCTTACCGCGGGGCTCTCCACGCTTTTCGTCGTAGCCAATAACGATGGTATCGAGGTCGGTCATTACCGACTGAAGCCGGCCATAGGGGCAGATGATCAAGCACATCTGCTCGCGAAACCACGCGAAGTTAAAGTACATAATTCCGGTTAAGATAAATACCCAGAGAAATGCGGAGATATTGTTGAGAGGGCTCTCGTGCATCATGCCCCACAGCTTTGGCAGCGAGACAAAATAACTGATGAAGATGTGCGCCACAGCGGCGGACATGAAGAAGAATAGAATGTGCTTAAGAGTTTTTCTCCAGAATTTGTCGAGACTCATGGGAGCGGCGTTGCGTCGGATTCTCTGGACGCGAGGCCCTTCGATCCAGCGCTCGATACGGCGAAAAACCCCCTCGAGGAATACCGTCTGAGGGCAGGCATATCCACACCAAACCCGCCCGAAGACAGCGGTTGCTACAAAGAGGGCAAAGCCCATTCCCGACAACAAAAAGAACAGCAGAAAGGTATCTTGCGCGTTAAACGTCGCACCAAAGAGGTAGAAACGCCGTGCCGCAATGTCCAAGAAGACAGCAGGGTGCCCACCGATGTGCACCCATGGCAGCAAAATGTAGATGGCGATCAAGAGCGCGAACATCCCATTGCGCGACCTGGCAAAGCGCCCCTTCACATCGGCCGGGTGAACAAAGTTGCGCCGGCCGTCGGAGTGAAGGGAGCTGGCCACCTTCAGGAATTTTGCTTTCTTCGTCATGTCGATTCTCTACATCGCGTGTGCGTTTTCGCTGACTAAGGACGCTGCTATGGAGCTACCCACTTCTCGCCCTGCGCCGCCTTGCCTGCAACATTGGTATTTCGCAGAGTCAATACGTAGGCGGTCACTTGCTTTGTTGCGCCTTTGCCCATCTTTGGGCCCCAGTTCGGCATGCCCTTTGGTGTTCCATCGGCGATGGTCGTAAAGATCTGCGAAGGAGCGCCGCCGTAAAGCCAAAACTCGTCTGTGAGGTTTGGCCCTTCCTTGCCCTCGGCTTTGTTGCCGTGGCACTTGATGCACTCGCGCATGAAGATTGCTTTGCCGGCGGCAACCATGGGCATGTCTTCGACAAGAGCAATCAAGTCTTCGTCCGTTACCGGGCCACCCTTTTCCATCGCCGCTAAACGAGCCTTGGTGTACTCCTCGTGTGGATAGTCTGCGACTGGAAAGGACTCGTAGAACATCCAGTAGAAGACCGAGAAGAGGATGGCTCCAAAGAAAGTCGCGAGCCACCACCTGGGAAGGTCATTGTCGGCCTCTTCGATTCCATCGTAGACATGGACGATCTGTCCCTGAATTTCATCTTTGCGTAGTGGTTCGCTACTCATGGCCTTGGGCTTTCTCGTGGTTCGCGATTGTGGAGTCATCGCACAGTGGAAGACCTGCCATTCGCTGAATCGAATTTCTGCTGCTGCGAAGAGTTCTTACGGTGATAAAGGTAAATGTCACTAGAAATATCACCATGGCAAGTACTGGGAAGAAGATGAGCGGGCTGTCTAGGTAGAAGCCCTTTGCAATGACGCTCAACATTATTTGATCTCCTTAGCTGCAGGTTCTTCGTTTGTCGCCTCTGCCTCGTTCGCCGCAACTTCGGTGATTGGTGGATTGCCAAGTCGCTTGAGGTACGCAATGAGCGCAACGAGTTTCGTATTTGGAGCGATGTCGACGTTGGCGGTTTCTTTTAGTTCTTGCACGATGCTTGCAGCCTGCTCATTGGCACTCACTTCGGCCGCGTGCACTTGCAGTGGCGTGTACGGCACACCGACAAAGCGCATGGCCCGCATCTTTCTCTCGGTATTGCCAAAGTCGATTGTATTGACCGCTAAGTGCGGATACGGAGGCATATTCGACCCCTTTGATGACTGGCGAGGGTCGAGCATGTGCTCGTAGTGCCACGCTGCCGACTTGAGAGGGCCTTCGCGAGCAAGGTCTGGGCCGGTGCGTTTTGAGCCCCATTGGAATGGGTGATCAAAGACCGACTCCTCGGCGGTGGAAGGAGCACCGTACCTCGCGACTTCCCAAGTGAAGGGGCGAATCATTTGCGAGTGACAGTTGTAGCAACCCTCTTCGATGTAAACGTCCCGACCTTCGAGTTCGAGTGCGGTGTACGGCACGTTGGTGGTTGAACTCATCGCGGAAGGCCCAGCGATTATGGAAGGCACAATCTCTGCGACACCGCCGATGAGTGCCGCAACAATGACAAGTGCGGTGAAGAAGCCTGCGCGGCCCTCGATGATCGAGTGCCAACTTGGCCCTTGGCGTCCTGCTTTAAGAGATTGAAAGACGACGATCATGATGGCTACCACAACAAAGGTCACAAGCATCGCGCTACTGGCGAGCGAGGTGGTGAAACCCGCTGCAGCCGCAATTAGAAGAGCAAGCGCGCACACCTGCATCGGCTGCGCAACGATGAGTTGCTTCCAGCTTTTGCGGTCCTTCTCTGGAGGTAGACCGATGGTTGCCACTTGGACAGTACCGTTGACAGCTTTGCCACTCTTGGCGGTCATGACGAGGTTCCAAGCCATGACGATGAAGCCACTTAGGTAGAGCAGGCCGCCAACTAGACGCATCCAGTACATGAGGCGAAGCTCGATGAGAGTTTCGAGAAAGTTCGGGTACTGAAGGCCGCCTTCGGGAAGCTCTGCGCGCCACATAAGGCCTTGGGTAATGCCAGCGACCCACATGGAAACCACGTAGAGAAGAATTCCGAATGTGCCGATGTAGAAGTGCAGGTTTGCCGCTTCTCGGTTGTAAAGCTTGGTGCCGTAGAGGCGGGGGATTAACCAGTAGAACATGCCAGCCGCCATGAAGCCGTTCCAGCCAAGGGCGCCGGCGTGAACGTGGCCGACAATCCAATCGGTGTAGTGAGCGAGGCTTGAGACGGCTTTAATCGAGAGCAGCGGGCCTTCAAAGGTTGCCATGCCGTAGAACGTCACGCCCGCGGCAAAGAATTTGAGTACCGGATCGCGTCGCATCTGGTCCCAAGCGCCGCGCAGAGTGAGGAGGCCATTGAGCATTCCGCCCCAACTTGGTGCCCACAGCATCACACTGAAAATCATGCCAAGGGTTTGCGCCCAATCGGGCAGAGCGGTGTTGAGAAGGTGATGGGGGCCGGCCCAAATGTAGAGGAAGACCAGTGCCCAGAAGTGAATGATCGAGAGCCGGTACGAGAACACCGGGCGATTCGCAGCCTTGGGAATGAAGTAGTACATGATTCCCAAAACCGGCGTGGTTAGGAAGAATGCAACGGCATTGTGCCCATACCACCACTGGACGAGCGCATCTTGCACACCTCCAAATACAGAATAACTCTTAAATATGCCAACTGGGATGACCATGCTGTTCACAACGTGAAGCACGGTGACAGTGACGATGGATGCGATGTAGAACCAGAGCGCAACATAGAGTTGCTTCTCGTTTCTTCGCTTTAGCATCCAGAAGAAGTTGTAGGCAAAGACTAGCCAGATGCCGGCGATGGCAATGTCGATGGGCCATTCAAGTTCTGCGTACTCTTTGCCCTGGGTCATGCCCAGAGGCAGAGTAATGACAGCCGAGACGATGATGAGCTGCCAACCCCAAAAGTGGATCGCACCCAAGAGGTCACTGGGAAGGCGCACCTTTAAAAGTCGCTGGCTCGAGTAGTAGATACCCGCGAAAATCATATTGCCAACAAAGGCGAAGATGACCGCATTGGTGTGCAGCGGCCGAATACGTCCAAAGGAGAAGTACTCCGTTACGTTGGCCGGCCAGAAGGCCAATTGCAGCGCCGCCCAGGCGCCAATGAGCATGCCTACAATACCGAAGGCTACCGAGGCGGCGATGAACTGCCGGGTAATTTTGTCGTTGTAGACAATGGTTGTTGTCTGGGATTCACTCATGGGTTCGTTCCGCTTTCATCGTCATCAAGGTCTAGTGGGAGAAGGGCCAATCGGTCGCCGTGTTCATGGCTCTTTTGTCGAAGGTTCCAAGCAAAAAATGCAACCCCGGTTCCGGCGAGAACCAGGCTTACGAAGATCAGAAGAATTAGGACTTCCATGGCGCACTCCGTGACCAAAGGGACCTAGAAGAGAGGGATACTGTTGTTGCAAGTACGATGAGAATCGAACTAGAAGGCATGAGAATTGCTGCCAGCCAAGGGCGCATTAGACCTGCCCACGCAAGGGAAATCGCGACCGCGTTATAGGCCAAGGCGAAGGCAAGATTTCTGCGGATCACCGAAGTCAATCCGCTGGCGGCATGGAGGGCGTCGCGAATTGGTGCCAGCTGGTTTGTGCCAAGGTAAAAGTCGCAATTGGCTGCCATGAACGGCCGGTCAAGAGCCGGCGTTCCAGAACAACTCGCAGCACCAGCGGCAAGACTATCGTTGATGCCATCTCCGAGAAAGAGCATGTCACCTCGGTCGTTGGCTGCCAGCCAACGCTGTTTGTCGGTAGGGCTTTGCGCGGCCAATGCGTGAGAACGCGGGATTCCCAGATCGTCGGCCATACGCATGACACGTCCATCAGTATCACCGCTTAGTAAGAATATTTCGTACCCTTCGTCTGCCATAGCGGCAAGCTCTTGGTGTGCGTCGCTTCGGGTGTCCTCGTGGGGTTCAATTTGCGCAGCGCAATTGCCGTCGATGCTAAAGACAGTGCCTTCGCCAGACTCGGTGGCCCAGTTCGCTTTGCCCAGGCGATAGAGCTTGCCGTCCTTGCGACATTCCATGCCTTTGCCAGGCACTTCGGTAACCACGAGAGATGCGATGAGTGTCGGCGACGCAGGAGCTAGGGCTCGCTGAATTGCCGAACTCACGGGGTGGCTACTATGCGTTGCGAGGGTGAAGAGTAGGTTGGTGTCTCGCTTGGAGAGGTTTGCCATCTCGGGAGACATCGCCACCGTGAGTTGCCCGCTTGTGAGTGTGCCGGTCTTGTCAAAGACGATGCGGCGAACGTTGGAGAGCTTGTGGAAGAAGTCGCCACTGCGAACGTAGAGGCCCTTGGCTCGCAACCGCGATTGCACCAGTTCGTAGGCCAATGGGGTGGCAATGCCAAAAGCACATGGACAGCTAACAACCAAGACTGCGGTCGCAACTTCAAGCGCAGGCACGACGTTTCCTGTCACTGCGAACCAAGCGAGAAAGCCGCCAGCTGCTGCTAGCAGTACGCCAGCAACGTAGTAGCTTGAGATAACGCGCACCAATCCGGTCTCGTGCGCAGCGATCTCGACAGATCCGCTTGGTCGCAACAGGGCCTGAAGTGGAGAACTCTCAAAGTCGGCAGTGGCGCGCACCTCGAAGGATTGATCGCCCGCATTAAACGAGCCCGCCTTGAGGCTTGCGCCCTCTTCAAGATGCGCAGCGCGGCTCTCTCCTGTGATCCAATCGGTGGAAACCAGTGCCCGGTTGGAACGAAGCGTTGCGGCCACCGGAACGAGGTCGCCCGGGGCGATGAGAAGGATGTCGCCTAAGAGAATCTCTTGGCTTTTGATCGTCTCCACCTGGCCTGCGTCAAGCCGCTTGGAGCGCAGTCCCTCGGTTCCCTCGCTCGCCAAAAGCCTGTTGCGGTTGGCGCTTAGGACCCGTTCTTGGAGATAGCGCCCAAGCAGCATTAGGGCGATAAAGACACTTACGCTATCGAGGTAGAGTGCATTGTCGCGGCCGGTCCAAAAGGCCCAACTCGAGCCGGCGAATGCCAATGTGATGCCTGCACTGATTGGAACATCGAGGTGCAATACCCGATTGCGTAGCCCGGCGTAGGCGGATCGGAAAAATACCGGGGCACCAATCACGACGGAGAGGGATGCCAATGCATAGCTCAGGGCGCGGAAGGCTTTATACAAGGGGCCGGAGTCGAGCCCTACGTAGAGAGCTGCCGAGAGCACCATGACGTTTAGTGCCAGGGCAATGCTCACGCCAACCCGAAGTAGAAGTGTGTCGATCTTAGAATCGCTTGTCTTTAGTGAAGGGCCAAAGCGGTAGCCAAAGCCCTCGACCGAGTGCAGCCATTCTTGTAGGGAAAATTCTGGTGTTATCCACAGCTCAACTTTGCCAAGCGCTGGGTTGGTAATGAGTTTGAGTGCACCTGCGTGTCGCTTGAAGGTCTTCTCAAGAACCCATACGCATCCGCTGCAGTGGATACCTTGGATGTCGAGGCGCAAATGCTTTTGGATGTCGGTGCAGTCGTCTTGATAGGCCTCGCTAAGCCAGCTGAGATCGCGGCCCGCATCAGGCCTATCCGAGATTGGCGTTCCCGGCCCATTGCGCAAGCTGTAGTAGCGCTCGAGTTCGCCATCGTGAAGCAGCGAATACACCGCTTCACAGCCGTGGCAGCAAAACGCGCCCGGCATGTCGGCCGGCATCAGCAACGAGCAGTGCAAGCAAACTCTCGGAACATGCGCTTGTACGGCGGTGGCGCCACGTGCTGCGGGGTTCATTGCACAGCTCCCGCGTTTGCCTCGGCCTCGGCGGCCCCAGAGTGCAAGGGGCAGGATTGTGCTGCAGAGCCATCGGCCGCAGAGCCTGGCTTAAGATCGCGAAAGGCATCTTGCATCGCCAGCGGTCGCCAAACCAAGACAATGGCGCCGAGAGCGAGAACGAGCGCCACGGCTTTTTGCCGAAGGGGTCGGCGTGCAGAGGTTCCAGCCGCTTTCGCGACCAAGCGAGTGCTCGCCCACACGCCCAAGCCGGAGGTTAGCGAGAAGGCCACCATGAGCACCGCGCCGGAGGTGGGAGAGCCGCTGGCAACTGCGAGAGCAACGCCGCTCCACAGGGCTCCGCAGGGAAGTAGCGCACTGCATGCGCCCACAAGTTCGGGGCTCTTTGGCAGCTTGCTTAAGACGCGACGAAAGAGCGATTTGCGTGGCTTAAGTGCCACCAAGCCCTCGGGGCGAGCGACCTTGTGCACTCGCGCAGCCTTTGGCCAGATTCGAATCGCAGCAAGCAGCATCACCAGCGCCAGGGCGATGGAAAGCGTGAGTGCCGCCTGCGATGACCACAGGGCGGAAATAAGCGGTTCGCCCAGAAGGCCTGCACCAACACCCAGCGCGGCATAGCTAAGCGAGCGTGCGACTTGGTAGCGGGCGAGGCCTGCCGAGCCGCATCGCGAGGCATGAACACCAAGCGGCCCACACATAAGCGCGCAGTGCGGAGCGCTGATGAGCCCGGCAATCGCGCCCGCTGTCACTATTTCAAGCATGTCCGTTGTTTCGCGAGGCCAGTGCATAGGCCGATCCGAAACCAAGTGCTTGAAATTACAGGGGTGCGATGAAGGAGCCCGCAAAACTTGCGTCAGCGCGAGAAGCTCGCGCAAAGCCTGCAAGCTTGCATGAGCGAGCGCTGTTCAGCAATCTCACGATCACCGCAGGATTTAGAACAACTCTTACGCTCGGGTATGCGTTGGAGTTAGCCAACTCCAGTTAGCCAACTCCAGGTAGCCAACTCCAGAGAGAGTAGCGAGCGAACAGCGCGCTAGCTCTCGAATAGCGTCGTGCCCAAAATCTTGGTGGGCGTTAGCTGATCGACAGCATTGCGCACGTCTCTGGCAGTCACGTGCTTGGTTCGCGCCGCTAGTAGCACGCCATCGGTGGCATCCTGAATAAGATTTACGTCGGCGTTGCCGAGCACCGATGGGCAATCGATAACGATGTGCTCGTAGGGGCCAAGGCGCAGACGCTCGAGCGCAATCGCAAATGCCGGCGCATCCAATCGCGCGCGGTTCTCGCCGCGGGGATCGATGGCTGCGACATGCAACCCTGCTTGAGCAATCTCGACAAAGCTCCAAGGCGCAAAGGGCTCGTCTCGGTGTTTTTCTAACTGCGATGCAAAGCACCAGGGCGGGACAAATCGCATGCTGCTGGCAATCTTTGGATTGCGAAGATTGGCATCGATTAGCAGCACTTGCGCTCGGCCACATTCGGCAAGCGCCATAGCCAAGTTAATCGCTGTCGTGGTTTTGCCGCAGCCGTCGTGAGGCCCAGAGACCGCGATGACCTGAGGATGGCCCGCACCGAGCACATGGTGCCTAAGGATGCGAAAGGCCGCCGCCTGCTCCGAATCTGGGTCGGCCAGCAGAACGAGCCGAGAATCGTACGGAGTGTCCCGAGGCACCTCGTGTTGCACGAGTTCAATCTCGGGTGGTTGCAGGTTTTGTGAGCTCGGATGAGATTCTTGTACGACCGATTCCTCGGCGATTTTCTGCAGCCCAGCTTGGATCGCTGCAGCACCAGATTGTGCGCTCATGACGACCGTGTGTTGTTCTTGGCCGGTGGGCAAGCCGTACTTCTTGCGAGGTTTTGCGATGGCCTTCGCAGCGGTCGCGCCGGCGAGTTGGCCGGGCTTCATAATAAGTGTACTGCGCGGATTGGCCTCGGATGGAGGTGTCGCCGCAGACTCGGGAGCTTGGGTTGGGGGACGCGTACCGCCCGATGCCCGGATTTGCGTGCCAACGTCGGCTGCAAACCGCTGCTGGGTCACGCGCCGCGCCGGAATTGATCCACCGTCCTCTGAGTTGGTGTTTGTCTTAGCGCCCTTGTCTTGAGGAGCCGATGAGAATTCTTTGGTTCTACCCACGTCGGAGCCTCTTCTTCTTTTTGCTTTTCTTACTCTTGGGAATCACAACGAGTACCGGAGCGATTCCTAGATCGTCGATGTCTGCACGTCGATACACTCGATCGTCGAGAAGTGCGAGGCCAAGAGCGAGACCGCACCCGAGGCATATGAACACGACTGTCCCCGCCATTGCGAGCATCTTGCGCCCTTTGCCGGCAGGTCTTGCCGGCAGATACGCTTCATCAATGACCACCAGTTTGGCGGCTTCGGCAAACTCAGAACTCGCCGTGATCTCTGCGGTAAACACCCGGCTCTCTAGGCTTGAGAGCCGTTGGCTCGAGACATCCACTTGGCGCTGAAGTCGGGCGTACTTTGTTTCAAGGCCGACAAGCTCATTTGCCATCGAATTTGGATCGGGCTTGTCGCTCTCACTTGACTCACTTAGCCGACTAATCTCCGACTCAATACGCGAGAGTTCTTTCTTAAGGTCGGCAACGCTTGTGGTTGGCGTAATGGTTGGCGCTGTCGACGCTGGACGCGAACTCTTCTCGGCGGCCTCCAATCGTTTGAGACGCCGGGTAACTTCGGCAACATTGTTTTTTGCTGCGATAACGTCCGGGTGCTTTGGAGTGAAGCGAGCGCTCTTGTCGGCAAAGCTTCGCTTGGCAGAATCAAGTTCGCCTCGTGCTTGTTGCAGGGCAGGGGACTCGACCCGATTGGTCCTGGCTGATGTCGCGACAACGGGGGCATCGGGGTTGGCAATCCGGTCGCGCAGGCGCCGAGCAGCTCGTCGCAGCGTATCTGCCTTGGACGAGCCCTGTGCCTTAGAGGATTTCTCGGCCGCCGCTCGAATTGAAGCACCCGCACCAGAGGCACCGCCCGTTGCACTCTCTACGACAAATTCTGGGTGCTCTGAAGTAAAGACAGCAAACGCCGACTCGGCTTCGAAAAGCGTATTCTCTGCAGCGACCTTCTCGTTCTCAAGGAACGTCTTGGTTTGCTCGGCCTGCTCTTTGCGAACTGCCTCGTCTTTATCTTGTAAGAGCGATGCCAAACGGGCGGTCACTCGCTGTGCTTGCTCGGGGGTATCTCCAAGAAAGGCAATGCGAAAGGTTCCGGCGCCGCGGTCGCGAAACTCAACAAGGAGGCGGAGTTTTTCGGCGGCAGCAACCGTTCCCTGAGATTCCACAACATCGGGATACAGGTTGAACTCTTCGACAACCGCCGAGAGCGTGGTGCGCGATAGCAGCATCTCCTTAAAGCGCGCGCTTTGCGTTCGGCTTCCCGATGCAACGTCGCGTCCCTGCAACACGCTTTGCGAGATTTTCTCTTGGTAGAGAAGCACAGCCTCACTTGAGTAGGTTGGCTTCTGACGCAGCGCAAGCATGACGGAGAGGCCAGCTCCCACAATGGTGATGAGCGCTACGAGCCACGCATGGCGCATCGTCCTCTTTAGTAAGTCGACCAGCAGAGTAAGTTGGTCGCGAGTGGTCTTGGGGCCTTGGGGCATGGAACTCCGATTATGACGTATGTTTGGCTCTGCGACTACGTTCGCGCAAAGTGCCTACTTGTGAGCCTGGGAAGCCAGGCACGTGTCCTACGACGGGCATGCCCAATCGCATGACGTCTTCGATGTGATGTAGTTTGGTGTCCATTGCGGCGAGCCCAATGGCACATAGCGGGAGAAGGCAGATAAAGATAAAGAGGCCCACAATGCCGTAGACCACCTTAGAGGTTGGCGGAATGATGAGTGGCCGCCGCACATCGACAATCTCAAACTGCAGCGCTTGATTTGCACCCTCTGCTGCTTGAGCAAGATCGGTATAGCTTTGGTCCGCGCTCACGGCCTCCAAGACAAGCGTGGTTTGCTTGATGTCCTCAAGGAGGCGCTTCTTTTTGATCCGAGCCTCGGCGACGGCGAGGGCGGCCTTGGGATCGCCGTTCCCAGAATCAATGGTCAAGTCGGCTTGGGCCAGTTGATCGGTTTGCTTGAGGAGGCGCTCCTGCACATAGCCAACCGTGCTTTTGGCGATCGCACTCAGCTTCTTGGCGTGGTTCTTTCGCCGCTCCACTTCTGCGGCCATCAAGACCTTGCCAAGGTCCTGAGCGACGTTGAACGCCAGGTTTGGATCAAAGTCTGTGAAGTGCACGGTGATGCCCACCGATCTCTGTGGATCACCCTCGTCGCGTTCGCCGGCAAAGAAGTTCGAGCCAATTTCGATGTCGAGAAAATTTCGTAGCTCATCGATGGCGAATAGGTTGCCAAAGGTCTCTCTGGCTGGATAGAGATTGTGCTTCTCGATTAGCGGCATCAGGCGCTCTTTGCTAAGCGCGACGCTGTAGAGGTAATTGGCGAGCCCTTGTGTTGCAATCGGCGACTCCTCGTCCACCAAGACGCCTTCGGTCGCGCGCATGACAACGCTTGCGGTGTACATCGGCACGCGCTTTGAGAGTTTGTGAACAACCGCTGCTGCGCCGAGGAACGCGAGAAATACCACCAGGAGCTTGCGCTCCTTGGCCCGGCGCTTGAGCCTCTTAAGCTCGGTCCGCAGGGTTCCCTGGTTGGCTTCGGCTTCAAGCCAGTCGGTCTCTTCCGGCGTCTCCGGTGCAACTCCCAAACTGCTCACTGGTGTCTAGGATTGTAGCACCGAGGCAAGCACAGCTTCTAAATCGGCCGCGCTCTTCTGCCAATCGCCACGGGCTCCAGCTTTGGCCACAGCCTCCGGAGAGTAGTTGATGGCGTACTCTCGTTTCAGTGCTTCGGCCAATGCCACGGGCTCCTTCGCCGGCACCATCGCGCCGAGAGCGTCATTGACGAGGAGGTCTGGAACGCCCCCGACGCGGCTCGCCAACACGCGCCGTCCACAGGACAGTGCTTCGAGAACCACATTCGGGGTTCCCTCGTTCCAGCTTGGCAGCACCAGCAAGTCGCATGCGGCCATCCAAAGCGGAATGCTCTCAAAGGGCTGGCTGCCAGCAAGCGTCATTTGCGGAGGCATATCGGTTTCAAGCGCTGCCCGAGCATTGCCCTCACCAACAAATACCAGGTGCAAATCCGGCGCGGACTCGGCAATGCTGGCAAAGGCATCGCGCAAATCCAGCACCCCTTTGGTCTCGATGAGGTTGCCAACGCAGAGTGCGAGTTTGCCGTCTTCGGGAAGGCCGAGTTTGCGCCTCGCCTCGCGTCGGTCTTGGGCACGAAAGAGCGATGCATCCACACCGTTCATGACCAGGTGGATTCGCTCGGGGGCAACGCCCAAGGTCACCACGCGCCGTGAAAGCTCACTACTCACGGAGACAATCGCATCGGCCTTTGGAAGCATGGCTTTCATCACCCGCCGTGGTCCGGGAAGGTGCATGCCGGTATTGATGTCGGTGCCGTGAAGTTTGACGACCGATGGCACCCGCAGAAGCTTGGCGAGGGCGATCGCGGCACAGCCATCCGGGTGCGCCCACGACCCCAAGACCACATCAATTTTTGAGCGGTAGCGCTGGACCACGGGCAGGAGCGAGGCCGCAAAGAGCGGAGCTGCGATGGGCTTGCCAAACTTTGGAATGTGAAGCGTGCGCGGGTGGTGAACTCGCAGGCCATCAATCCACTCTTCCGCCGGCAACGACGCTGCGACTTTATGCGTCGCAAATCTGCCGAGAAGGCTTTGGGCCGGATACCACGGTTGGGTTGCCAGCACTTCGACATCGCAGCTCTTGCCGAGAGCGGCAAACTGCTGTCGGTTAAAACTCGCCGCCCGCGGATCTACCGCATTGGGAAAGAGATTCGTAATAATAAGAACGCGCACCGTACTGGCCCTTGCGGGTTAGGCCATGTTGAAGACCTTGTCCATGCGCAACAGCTTGAAGATCGCCAGTGGTTGGTCCCTGGCTCCGACAACTTTGAGCTTGGAACCAACGGCGCGACTGCGCTTGTACAAGGCGACGATCGCAGCAACACCCGAGCTATCGATAAGCTCAAGATCGGATAGCTCAACGACGATCATCTTTCGCTTCTCGGCGATAATTTTATCAATCGTCGGCAGCAACTCGGAGGCACTAAGAGCGTCTAGCTGCCCTCCAAGCTTGAGCACAAGCTCGTTTGCGTCATCGTCGATTGTAGAGAATGTTAGAGCCAAGGTCTTATTCTTCCCCTTCTTTGCGAAGGTATTTCGTGAGGCGCCAGCGGTTTGGGGGGCCGGGCTTGTAATCCAATTCGTCGAGGCAGGCACGGGCGATGTGAATTCCCATGCCGCCTTCCGGTAGCGATTCGAGTTCGGGAGCAGGCACGCTGCTCAGATCGAAGGGCTTTCCGTTATCGCTAATTTCTAGAACGAGATGATCAGCGTAGGGCGTGAGTTCGAGCTTCACACCACCTTCCCCGGTTCGCTCGTATGCGTGGATTGCAATGTTGTTGAAAATCTCTGAGAAGGCCGAGATGAAGGCGGCATCAAAGGTACGCTGAAGCTCCAACCGGGAAGCGTCGCGATTGGCGACGTCGTCAGCGCTTTGCCCAATTAGATGGCACGCGGACGTCACACAGCGGACGGCGAGATCTCGATACTGCAACGAGGCAGGCATACTGAGAACGATCGTGGGTTGGTCTGCCACGCCGTCATAGTACCAGAGCGAATTGGCCCTGTGGTAGAGTGGCGGTCATGCACTGGGGGGTGAGACTCACCAAACGAAGCATCGATCTGCTCGGTGGATCCATTGGTTTGGCGTTGACGGTTCCGATGATGCCCATCATCGCTGCGATCGTTTATATAGACTCGCCGGGCCCCGTGTTCTTCTCACAGAAGCGCGCTGGGCGACTGCTGGAAACCACCATGAAAGACGGTGTGCGCGAGTTCCATTTCGAAGAGTTCTACATCCACAAATTTCGCACGATGAAGGTGGATGCCGAAAAACACACAGGGGCTGTGTTTGCCGAAAAGGACGATCCCCGCATCACAAAGGTCGGTGCTTTTCTTAGAAAGTCCCGCATCGATGAGTTGCCGCAATTGTGGGATGTTGTGCGCGGCGCGATGAGCCTTGTTGGACCGCGTCCCGAGCGTCCAGAACTGCTCTCAAATCTGGCCCACGCAATTCCCCTTTTCGAAGAGCGGATGCGTGACGTTAAGCCCGGAGTCACCGGTTTGGCGCAAATCTCTCTGCGCTACACCGGGGCACTTAAAGAGGACAGTGAGATCGCCCAGCTTGCGGCGACCCTGCAAAATCCTTTCGAGTTGGACGAGGCCGACGGCGCCGTCGCAGACGATATGCGCCTGAAGATGCTTTACGACCTTGCGTACCTTGCCTCACTGGAGACCTTCTGGAGTTTCCTGAGCATGGAACTTAAGATTATCTTCAAGACCCCCATCGTGATGCTGCGCCGGCAAGGCCAGTAGCGTCGCCATGATATAGTCTTCCCGATGGGCAAGGTGCTCATCAACTGGGATGGGATGGCGATTCTGTGCTGCGCGTCGCGCACAGCTGGGGTCGCCAGTGGGGCTTTGACCTGCGATCGGGGACAAGCAGGCCCGGTTTAGAGATGCCCCCGATCTGGGGGATCAACTCCCAGATCCAATGTAAGTAATGGGCTAGCTGGGGACACTGGGTACCATCTATCCACAACACCCCGTAATACTTTGATGCACATACTGCGACGATCAACGCCTCGCACGTTGTGCGAATCTGGCAAGGCAACTGCATTAGCCACTAACCAGGATGGGAATCTCGATGTCACGAATTGCACTCAGCACACTACTCGCCGTTTCATTCGGCTCCCTTGCCTGCGTAGGTACGGCACCTACATTTAAAGGCGAGCCTACCCCTGACGCCGGCGGAGACCTTACTCCAGAAGAAGAAGTACAACTCCAGTTTGAGACCGATGTTGCTCCGCTGCTCACAAGCTACTGCAGCGCTTGTCACGGCAGCAACACAGCAGTCCCATTCATGGAGGATGGCAGTGCCATGTACCGCTCGGTCATGGAATGGCCCAACCTAATCAGCCTTCAAGTCCCAAGCGCCTCAAGCTTGCTAGCCAAGGGCGCTCACCAAGGCCCAGCTTGGCAGCCTGATCAATCGACCATCATCCGCGCTTGGATCGATGCCGAGGCAACTCTCAACCCTGTTGAGGAAACCACTCTCGAGACAACTCCATTCGTCCCGGTCGCTGGCGACAATGTTATCGACCTCGGCCCTATTGGGCTCACAGGTGCAAACATCAGCTTCAAAATGGAGCCGCTCGATACGAGCATGTACATCACGCGCCTCTCGCTCAATACAACGACTGAGGGCGTTCACATTGTGCACCCAATCTTCATTCCATGGGAAGGCGACTCACCTCGTCCCGACCCAGTCGACCGCTTCTCTAATGTCGACATGTACGCAGGCATTGGCGAGTCGGCAACGGTTGGTGGTGGCACACTCATTCTTGTCAACGTCCCGCCATCATCACCAATCAGCATTCGCTTCGCGGTCGCAGAGTTCTCCGACGGAGGAGATACGGTTCTTGAAGGCTGCAACGCAGTTGCCGAATTTACTGCCAACGCACAAGCGCCTCTCAGCCAAGCCTGTGTCTCTTGCCACGGCGGCAACAATGGCGGCGCAACCGCAGCAACCGACATGACTCTTATTAATGACCTCACACCCGAGTCTCAGCTCGCCGCCTGCGGACAAATTCTTAGCCGAGTCAATCTTCAGGACCCGAACAACAGCAGCATCTTCTTGGCTGCCGAGCCCGGAAGTGCTCTTGGGCACCCATTCAAGTTCAACAACAACGTCGCAAACTTTGAAGCGTACCGAGCTGCACTTACCGTGTGGATCAACGCTGAAATCGCCGCCGCACCTCAACCGTAAGTAAACCTAGGAACAACATGAACAAAGCGAAAACATGGTCCGCAGCATTCGCACTGCTACTTGGCCTCAGTGCCTGTAGCGGCGATACTCAAACGCAAGGCAACGGTGGCGGGGGCAACAACGGAGGCGTTGATGCGGGTCCCACCGAGGATGCCGCTCCAGAGCTAACTCCATTTGAGGAGGCTCTCGAAGAGCGCGAGGTTGATTACTCTGCTGCACTTCGAATCGCGGCTCTGCGACTCACCGGCGATCTTCCGACACTTACGGAGCTTCAGAGCGTTGCTACAGCAGGCGATCAGAAGAGTGCATACGAGGCTCTCGTCGCTGCGTACATCGCCGACCCACGCTTCACTGACACCCAGGTTGAGTTCTGGAAGAACACCTTCAAAATGGGTGGATCTGTCGAGCTCGACTCGGCTGGTGTTTTGGCAGCACAACTCGTCGTCGAAGGCCGACCACTTACCGAACTTCTCACGGCGGCCACAGGCACCTGTCCTACCTACGATGCCAATACACAAGTTTTCACTCCGACGGATTGTGACAATGGTGTACCGGTTCACGCAGGTCTGCTTACGCACCCTGGCATGAATGCTCACTTCACCTCGAACATGGCATTCCGCCGAGTTCGTTGGGTTCAAGAGACGTTCGCTTGTACAGCATTCCCTGCAGAAGTTGCTGCCGAGCCCGAAGCGCTTAGCGACACTGCTCTCTACACAGCTCCTTGGGAGTTCACCAGCATCTCTGGCACAGCAAATGGCGGCGATATCGACTTCCTCGATTACCAAAGTGTTGTGTGCGCAAACTGTCACGCCACCATGAACCACATGGCGCCGCTCTTTGGTTACTTCGATGACCTTGGGCTGCAAACCGATGACATCTCTGTTCCAAAACCTGTCGATGGAAATCCTCCAACGGCACTTATCGATTGGTTGCCCGACGGCGAAACAACCGGTTGGCGCGTCGATGCTCCTGCCGCTGATTTGCCTGCCTTGGGTGCAGTGATGGCCGCGGATCCTCGAGTTGCTGAATGTTCAGTTGCACGAGCTTGGAACTGGGCGATGGGCAAGGGCGACATTGTCGATACTCTTGCAGCGGTTCCCCCAGCGGTCTTCCAAACCCAGTTCGATGATTTCGTAGCCAACGGTTACGACTACAAAGAACTCCTCTATCAAGTATTCACCAGTGACGACTTCGTCCAATTCTAGGAGGCTAGCCATGAAACCAACCAAATACATCCTCCTAGCGTTTGCTCTTGCTTCATTCGGTGCTTGCACTGAGGGCGATACCCTCGGTGGCAACGACATCGATGATACGCCGGGCAACAATGACGACATCACCGAACCAGAAGACACTTCGGGTGGTGAAGACAATACCTTCGAGCATCCGGGTGGACCCGACATTTGGGACTACCTTGAGCGACTTGCAGAAGAAGGACCTCCAGAGTTCTCTTCCCGCATGCACTCATGCCCAAAGATGACCTACGCGCGCATTGGAAACATTCTCGCATCTCGCGGCGTTGACCTCGATGGTCAAAGCGCCCTCAGCGCTGGCTTTTTGTGGCGCAACGGTGCTCCAGCACTTGGTGCTCCGAACCTCTCGGTTCGCTCTAGGGAAAACACCGAGATTACGACGGCATCTGCAGCAAAGCTCTTTGATATCTTTGCCCAGGCTGCTCCCGAAATCATTACAGCAATGCCGACCCTCGCAGCTTGTACCGTTGGCGGTGTAGGCACTGAGATGTTCACCGCAGAGGGAACATGCACCATCGATGGCATTGCCTGCCTCACGGGTGTTCCAGCAACTGTAGCCCACCTAGAACTATGTAACGAGATGGTCAACCGCGCTTCGACCACCACAAAAGGCCAGGAAATTGCCGTTGCCGCACTCGCTGCCGCTGCACACACCTGTGAGTAAGGATCAGAATATGTCTAAGAGCAGCGATAAAAAAGAATACGCACGCATGGTCTCCAGGCGCAGTCTGGTCAAGTGGAGCGTTGCAGCCGGCGCCGCAATGGGTCTTAAGCCCTGGCAAGTTTTCGAGGCCCTTGAGGGCTCGGGAGCAGGTGGCGTTGCAATGGCAGCTGGTGCCGCGTGTCACTCAACCAACCGCTCGGTCCACATCATCGGTGGTACTGGTGGCTTTGCGTGGTTCCAACTACTCTGGCCACACAATGATATTGCCGCCGCGGGCAATGCGAACTTCGCATTCCACGCTCCAGGCGAGCAGACCATTGCAGAAAACACCGACAAGCTTCTTACCTTGGGACCTGAAGCTCCCTGGAAGAACCTAAACGGAAGCCGTCAAGTGACAGCCCTTATGGCTGGTCGCAACGAGACGCACACCAACTCGCCATCAACAAGCTCTACAATCAATGGTGGAATCTCGCTCTTTGCTGCCTGTGCAGCGATGCAAGCAACCAATCCAACCTTGGTACCTGTGATTGCTGTTGATGATGTTGGTGTCGGTAACGCACCGGGCGCACCAAACGTTGCTCGCGTGAACAACGGTGATGCGATTGTTGGCTTGTTCAACAGTGCGGCTTCTCGCGCAGGTAGTGTTCTTGAGAACGCCGCTGATGCAGAGATTTACGATGCGCACTACAAGGCGCTTCTCTCGCTCAATCGCATGTCGGGACGACCAACGTCGAAACGCTCTTTGGCCACTGGCCGAGAGGCTTCTGCGCTTCTTGGAAAGAACCTGGCAGACGCCTTGGCTCCAACCAATGCCGACCTCAATCGCTACGGAATCAACGGAGCGACGCCAACCAAGCTCGTGAACTTGGCCCGAACGCTTATTGTCACCGCTCGCGCATTTGCTCTTGGCCTCACAAGCTCGGTTGTCTTGCCAGCCATGAAGGACGATCCACATGGAGCGTTCACCAACATGACAAACCTTCGAAACACCGTGGTTTCGCTTGGTGGAATCCTCGACGCATTCATGGGTGACCTGCAAATGATGGATGACCCTGCATGTAGCGCCAAGCTCTCTGAAGGAACTGTCATCACCATTCACGGTGATACTCCAAAGAACCCACTAAACCGCTCTGGTTGGCCCGATGGCACACCAGGAAACAGCAACTGGGTATACGCCCTTGGTGCTGGCCACCTTAAGACGGGTTGGCATGGCGGAATCGATCGCAACGGAACGGTTACGAGCTTTGACCCTGCGACTGGCGAAGCTGCAAACGTTAGCAGCGACTCAACTCGCGAAGCTGCAAGCGCTGCGATTGCCTACGCGGTTGCAAAAGGCGATATGCGACGGGTACAGGACTTTTACGATGGTGGCGACATCAGCGGAATCGTCACACCTATAACGCTCTAGCTCACGCTAGAACTAAGAATCGTACTTAAGTGAATATAAGCCGGGTCCGAAAGGGCTCGGCTTCTTTCGTTTCGGCTTCTTTCGTTTCGGCTTTGCAAGCGGAGAAGGATTGTGAGGAACGCGAGGTAGCGCATGTGGCCATTCTACGCAAAGTTGGGACCATCGCAGACATGCCCGCGCTACGGAATATGCAGCGAGTCGCCGGCAAGCATCACGATATTCATCTCGGGATGACTGCCATCCTCGATGAAATCGAATGCGATGGGGATGCGGCGAATCGTGCCATCGGCATCGCGCCGGCTCAGCGTGATCTTGTTGCGCTCGGCGAAGCGAGTGAAGCCGCCAGCCTGCGCGATTGCATCGGCAACCGTGAGGTATTGACGAGATTGCACCATGCCCGCGCGAACCACTTCGCCACTAACGGTGAAGCGATAGCTATTGACCTGGGTTACCGCGACGGTGATCTCGGAAGCTCCAAGCTTTACGTACTCGGCCAGACGCTTTGCGATCTCTTTGCGAAGCTGGCTTGGTGTTTTGCCGCGAGCCACCAAATCACCAACCAGAGGCATCGTGATGGTGCCATCGGGCCGAACTACGACCGATGTCGAGAGCTGCTCGTTCTTCCAAATATTGATATTGAGGCCATCATCAACGCCAACCACGTACTCCGAGACCCGAGGATCGACCTCTTTGCTGTAGTCATAGTTCGGCATCTTTGGCCCACAGGCCACAATCAGACCAAAAGCCAGGACGGCCACGAGCTTTCCCACGTAAGCTTGCACCTGCCTACTATAGGCACTTCCCCCGATGTTCGCTATTCCCGGAATCCTCGGCATTCTATTATTTATCTACCTGCGTCCGCAGGAAGCCTTTGCACCGTTGCAAGGGGTGCCGTTTCTCTACCTTTTCTTCGCACTGATTCTCTTTGGTGCGGCGGTCGATTTGCGCCTCCGCGTGACGAAGGCCATTCCGATTCCTGCACTGCCCTGGGCGGCTGCATTCTTGGTTTGGTGCCTGATCAGCGTCGCCATTAATAAGCCGGATCAGCTCATGCCGAGCGCCATCCAACTCTTCATCACCATCGCGATCTTCGTCTTGGTGGCGCAGAGTATTCAGAGCTTTCAGATCTTTGAGAAAGTTGCGGCCATGCTCATTGCGCTTGGCATGGTGCTAACGCTAATTGCCATTCACCAAAGCCGAGCGCCGCTTACGTGCGTGATTGCGCCTGCAGGCGAAGGAAATCACAACGAGACTGGAACCCCAACCGGCATTCCCTGCGTGAAGGCGCGGAGCTGCTACACCGACGCCAAAGATCCAAGCGTTGACTATTACTGTGAGCGAGTCGGCGTGCTTGGCACCCACTCTATTGGCAAGCGGGTTCGCTACCGCGGCGTCTTGCAGGACCCAAACGAGTTGGCGATAGCGCTCACATCCGGCTTGGCGCTGCTGATTGCTTTATGGATTCGAACGCGCAAACGCCGGTGGAAGTGGGCGGCCCTAATCGGGGTCGTCTTGGTGGCCTGGGCCGTAAAAGAGACAGGTTCGCGCTCGGGGCAACTCGGGTTTCTCGCCACCTTGGGTGCGTTCTTATTTTGGAAGTATCGGTGGAAGCTGGCGATTGTGGCTGGGCCGATGATGGTGCCGCTATTGCTGCTTGTCGCAAAGGGCGGCAGCGACCGATCCGATGCGGCGTCGTCCAGTACTGAGCGCTACGAGGCCTGGCTCGCCGGGCTTGAGATGTTTCGGCAATCGCCGATTTGGGGCATTGGCTTTGGGCAGTTTAACGACCATCACTTTTTAACGGCGCACAACACGCTGATCTTGGTCTTTGCCGAGCTTGGCATCGTTGGCACCTTTCTCTTTTCCATGCTCATTTGGATCATGATCAAGACTCCGCTTTTGATCCTGAAACGCTACTCCGGGCACGAAGAAGCTCGGGTATCGGTGATCTGGTCGGTGGCGCTCTTGGCTTCGATTGGCGCAATCCTCGCGGGCAGCATGTTCCTCTCCTTTGCCTATCACTACATTTTGTGGATCTTCATGGGGCTTGCAGGCGGGCTCTTTATTGCGGTTCGCAGACACGATCCAGAGTTCGACGTTCGCATCAGTTTCATCGATGCTGCGGTGGTTCTGATCTTCAATGTCACCATGTTCTTCGTGCTGACCGTCTTCCTTCGATTGAAGGGGATCTCGTGAAATGGATGTTGTAGAGTCCGCCGCATGAGCCGCTCTTCCCACACCAAGGCCAGCACCCAAGGCCGCAGTGCCAAAGCCAGCGTCGCCAAAGCCAGCGTCGCGCTTCTCGCCCTGGCTCTTGTGCTCCCCGCTTGTCGCAAGTCGCCAACGGCGAAGCAGATCAAAGGCTTCGCCGACAAGGTCTGCGCTTGCAAAGATGCTGCGTGCGCAGAGTCGGTGCAGACGGAGTATCTCGACTGGTGGAAGGGCAATATGCGAGCTCGAGGCTCGGAAGGGGATCGCAAGGGAGTTGAGAAGGCGATGGAGCGCTATGCCGAATGTCACCTGGCTCTCGTTGGCCCCGAAGCTGCCGACGCTCCGGTGACAACTCCTGTGCCCAAGGTGAACTTACAGGCGCCAATTGCGCCGGCTCCTGAGGCCAAATCGCCAACAGTTGAGGGCGACGGCGAGACTCCAGCGGTGGCTCCAAAGGTGGCGCCTGCGCCAAGTCCGGAGTCTGCGGCCGTCCAGACCAAAACGGACAGTCCTTAATCGGGCTCAGACGCCGCATATTCCCTCGTTTTGGGAAAGAATGTGCAGAGGTTAAGATTCCCAAAATAAACGCCCGAGGCGACGATGGTCCCTTGACCAGGGCAACGTCTGTCGGCAGGATGGGCGTCCTATGAAACGTACTGGTCTCTTCCTATTGTCCGCAGTAGCCGTATTCGGCTGCCAACGGGACGATGCTCCGCTGAGGAAAGAGGTTGCAGAACTTAAGGCTGGCCAAGACAAGATCTTGGACGCTATTAAGAGCATGCCTAAATCAGGCCCTGCTGCTGCACGAGCTCCTCAGCGACCTCAGCGTCCACGTCCCGATGCCAATTCCGTCTACTCCGTAAACATCAACGGAGCCCCATTTAAGGGAGCGAAAGACGCCAAAGTTACAGTTGTCGAGGCGTTTGAATTCGCCTGACCTTTTTGCGAGAAGGTCGGTCCGACCATCGAACAACTCTTAAAAGATTACGAAGGCGACATCAAAATCTCCTTCAAGCACTTTGTGGTTCACCCACAGAGCGCAACAGAGCCGGCTCTAGCCGCTTGCGCAGCAGGACTGCAAGGCAAGTTTGCTGAAATGGAGAAGGCGATCTGGGAGAAGGCGTATCCAAAGCGCGATTTCAAACCAGAATCCCTCGAAGCCATTGCTAAAGGTGTCGGCGTCGACATCGCTAAGTACCAGGCTGACAAAGACGGTGCTTGTAAGAAGCAAATTGCTCAAGATCAAAACGATCTTCGCAACGTTGGAACTTCGGGAACCCCCGCGTTCTACATCAACGGTCGCTTCCTATCGGGCGCACGCCCAGTAGACCAGTTCAAAACGCTTGTCGACGAGGAGCTTAAGAAAGCCAACGACCGCATCGCCAAAGGCGAAGCGAGCGTCGCTAACTACTACGATACTTTCGTAATGAAAAAGGGCCTTAAGAAGCTCGCTCCTGCCAAGTAGGCATTCGCCCACTTGCTAACGACGCCGGTATCATCGCGATGCCGGCGTTTTTTTATGGTAGCAACCTCCTGTGCCGATCTACGAGGACATTACTGCAACCGTAGGGAACACTCCGCTGGTTGATCTGAGCCGCTTCGTTGCCAAGGAGAAGCTTTCTGTACGCCTCCTTGGAAAGCTTGAAGCTCGCAATCCGTCTGGGTCTGTCAAAGATCGCATTGCCGTGGCGATGATTCGCGATGCGCAGGAGAATGGCACGTTGCAAGACGGTGCCATGATTGTCTCGGCTTCGTCTGGCAATACCGGAATCGCTTTGGCATCTGCTGCGGCCGCTTTTGGCTACAGCATTACGATCGTGATGCCGGCAAGCATGAGCCGCGAGCGCATCGCTCTCTTGCAGATGCTCGGTGCAAAGGTTGTGTTGGCGCCGGGGACTCTTATGGGCGCCGCCGTCGAGAAGGCCGACGAGATAATTAAGAAAAACCCCAAGGCGGTTCGGCTTCGGCAATTCGAGAATCCTGCCAACCCTCGTGCGCATCAAGAGACAACGGCGCAAGAAATTTGGCATGACACCGAAGGCAACATCGATGCCTTTGTCGCTGGTGTAGGAACTGGAGGCACTCTCACTGGTGTTGGACGTTTTCTCAAAGCGAAGCGCTCATCCATTGTGGTTGCCGCCGTCGAACCCGAGAACTGCGCGGTGATATCAGGACAAAAGCCTGGACCGCACTACATCCAAGGGATTGGCGCAGGGTTTGTACCCGAGAACTTCGATCGAACGGTCGTCGACGAGACAATTCTTATCAGTGACCAATTGGCGACCAAGACTGCACTGGCGGTAACCCGCTCAGAGGGCATCTTGGTTGGCATTTCTTCTGGGGCGAATGTTGCGGCAGCAGTGAAGCTTGCAAGCCGCGCCGATATGGCCGGCAAAACGATCGTGACGATTCTTTGCGATAGCGGCGAGAGGTATCTGTCGACGCCGCTCGCTGATGAAGCCTTGCTCTAGCAATGACAAGATCCATAAGCGAGACCACGCCGCGGACCGAACGCATTACGTTTGGCCTTGGTTGATTTTGGGGACCAGACTCCCGGTTCGGAAGTCTAAACGGTGTGAGTCGCACGGAAGTGGGCTACGCGGGCGGCGCTATGGTGGGGCCCACGTATCATGATCTCGGCGAGCACGCCGAGGTACTGCAAGTTGAGTTCGACCCGACACAACTCTCCTTTGAAGCCCTGCTAACCATGTTTTGGGCGAGTCATAACCCGGCTCGCGATGGCCGGCGCTCGCAATATCGCTCGATCCTTATCTGCGAAGACGAACGACAGTTTGCGCTTGCAGACGAGAGTCGGTCTACGGTTGAGCGCACCCTTGGCCGCAAAGTGCTAACGGAAGTGGTCGCCGGCAAAGTGTTCTATCCCGCCGAGGGCTACCACCAGAAGTGGAAGCTTAGGAGACGCGCTGCTCTCTACGAAGAACTCGCAAGGAGCTTTGATTCGGAAGAGTCACTCGTGCGATCGTTTGCTGCGACAAAACTCAATGCGATCGCCGGTGGCCACGTAAGCCAGCCGGCGATCAAGTCGTTCGCGCATCGCCTTTCTCTAAGCGAAGACGGTCTCACCTTGCTTGAGGGAATCGTTAAGAACATCCCAAAAGCGTGAGACCTTGCTTGTTCTCATGCCATCGCGAGCGGACCGTTGACTACATCTGGCGGCGGACTCACTTCAAAGGGATCTGCGAAAATATCTGAGATCGCAGCACCGGCGAGAAATCCTCGCTTCTTTGTCGACCGAACCATTGCCGGGTGACCACAGAGGAAGATTCGCCAACCTTTTAGGCTGCTGTGCTTCTCTAGTGCGATGTCGGCGGCGCGTCCAAGCGTGAGGCCAAGGTCATTCAGAACGTTTGGTGGTGCTTCATCTACACAGGGGGTGTAGTGGAGGTTGCTATGTTGGCTGGCAAGCTCTCGAAGTTCATCGACTAGGTAGAGCCCTGTGGCGCTAACACTGCCGTGGAAGAGATGCATTGGGCCACTATGGCCTTCGGCAATCGCCGACCGAACAATCCCTAAGAGGGGGGCGAGGCCAGTTCCGGTGCCAACTAAGAGTAGCGGCTGTTCCGGACGCCCAGCTACATAGAAGCAGCCTCCGCTTGGGCCGCGGCAATCGATTGTATCGCCAATAGCGAGCTCATCGAGTAGATAGGCACTCATTGCGCCGTTTTGCACTCGTCCAACGTGCAGTTCGAGCCGCGTTGCCCCAGGGCCGCTCGCGACCGAGTAGCTTCGAACAAGACCATCGCTGCGACGAAGGTGAACGAACTGTCCCGGCTCGATGCTCATTGAGGATTCGAGCGCGAACTCTAGGCGCACAACGTCAGCCGATACAAAGTCCTTTGCTGCCAGCGTTGCAGCAACGAAGAGCGCATCGTTGTCATCCAGGGAAACTCGTATCTCGGCATCGTCAACTTCGGAGAGTTTGCATTGGCATGCGAGAAAGTAGCCTTGTGCGGCAAGCGTTTCCTTTAAGCCGGTTTGCGCTTGGCTTGGAGGCAGCTTGCCATCGCTACGCACAATGCAGCTTTGGCAAACACCCGTCTTGCAGCTATGGGGAACATCGACTCCGTGTCTGAGCAGCGCCGCCAGCACGGTGTCATCGCTGGCGAGCTGGACGTTGTTTTCTTGGTAGATAAGTTTTGCCACGATGGCTATTTCCCAAGCACATCAGAGCGTGTTGATTCGGCAATGGCGGCGACCTCGGCAATGAGTGCATCGTCAACTCCGAGTTCCTTCAAAGAACCACCGAGGTGCTCCATCACAGCGTCAAAATGTTGGGTGGATAACCCCTTCTCCACTAGGGGAGCGTGTGCGGCGCGCATCGCTTTGCCCGAGTAATCGGCCGGGCCGCCGCAAACAAAGGTCAAGAATGACTTTTGCTTGGCGTGTTGCGCGTCCATGTCTGTCGTTTCGAAGTAGTCTGAGATTCTCTCGTCGGTAAGAACCTTGCGGTAGAAGACGTCAACAGCTGCGGAAATGGCCGCTTCGCCGCCAATTCGTTCGTAGAGTGATTGGGTCATAAAGTGTCCTATTTGGGGGCAGGGGGCCAAACAGCATGAATTCTTGCTTGGCCATTTAATACGCATGTTAAATACCAGTTAAGGGAAAGGATTATTAGGTTTCTTGTCTGCAAAGTTTGCGCAAAGTTCTAAGGCCCCATGCAGCTCACGCGATACACCGACTACTCCTTGCGAGTCCTTGTCTTCCTTTGTTCGAGACAAGATGACTCCGCAACCGCGGGAGAAATCGCCGACTTCTACGACATCTCGCGAAATCACATCGCCAAGTGCGTAAGCATGTTGGCGGAGGCGGAAATTATTACAACGGCTCGTGGGCGAGGTGGCGGCTTGCGACTCGCAGTTGCACCAGAGGACATCTGCATTGGCGACCTGGTGCGGGCAACCGAGAACCTAACTCTCGTCGAGTGCTTCGATCCCGAGAACAATACCTGTCCCCTTGCGAGTGATTGTTCGCTCGAAGTTTTATTTCACCGAGCCACAAGTGCGTTTCTAGCCGTGTTGGACGAGACAACGCTTGCCCAACTTCTACCGGCGTCTTCGGCTTTGGTGCCGATCAGAAAAACTCCGTAGCGCCCGAATTGCGCTTCTATCGTCGGGCAACGGAAGGTCGGGCAACGGAGGTTTGGGCAACAGAAGAGAGCCGCTCGAACGAGTCGGCAATCGGAGCATCCAAGTGAAGGTCGAGTTGAGGGAAGGCGATGACAATCTCGTGTTTCTGAAATGCCTCCCAGATGTGCTCCATGAGATCGGACGTGGCCATACGAAACTCCCACGGATCGTTCACCCAGACGCCGACGTCCCAATTCACCGAGTTGTCGCCAAAGCCTGTCATGACGACGTTGGGCTTGTTTCCTGGGACACCCCAGCGCGAACTCACGTCGGCCGCAACTTCTTCAAGAACACGACGCACAAGTTGCATGTCGGAGCTATAGGAAACCCCAACAGGGCCGCGTACCCGAAAGTTTGAGTCTCGAAGTGTGTAGTTCTTGACCGAGTTCTGAGCGAGAATGGAGTTTGGAATAATGATGTCTTCTCCGTCGCGCGACTGGACCAAACTCGCCCGAATACCCATTTCAGCTACTCTAACCACCATACCCTCGACTTCGAGAACATCGCCGGGCTTGATGGAGCGCTCCGTGAGAAGGATGATTCCCGAGACAAAGTTTTGAACGATGCTTTGCATCGCAAAGCCGATGCCGACCGCGAAAATTGCGCCGGCGGCGAAGAGCCCTGTGAGATTGATGCCTGCGGTGCTTAGCGCAGTGGAAAAGCCGATGATTAGAACCGCGTAGTGGATGAGGGCACCTAAGGTGCTAGCGGCCGCTGGGTGTCGCTTCGACAGAAGTGCGAGCGTCATTCTCCTGAGCAGGCTGGAAATCCAATAGGTGACCAGGACAATAAGGATCAGCGTGATGATCGTCGATACGGTGACATCGGTTTCGCCGATGCGAACAATGTTGATGTTTAGCCAGCTGCGGGCCTCGCTAAGAAATTCATTCATATCAGACTCTCCCTCCAGAGAGGCATAGTCTCACGATTTGCGCAGCCGAGTGGCGCTAGGCGTGCGTCTTGATTCTGAAGACGTTTGGCGATTCCTCTGTGACGTAGAGGACGTTCTTGGACGTGTCGGGCCGAAGTGCATAGTCAACGTCGACGAGCAAGCCATCCTCATCGACGAGCCTTTGCACGATAAGCGGCGCATTTCGACAATCGCTTGCCATCTCGGAGAGGTTGAGAGGAACACCCTCGAGAAGCGCTTTGATGGCCAACGCACATTGGTCATCTTCTTGGCAGCGCGAATCATCTTTCACGCGGCCCGCGGGCACGACGAGAACGCGGCTTGGCTCGGCTTGGCGAATGGCCTCTGCAACTGCTGATACGTTTAGGAAGCTCGCGAGAATAACTGTCGTACCGTGTTGGTGGGCGATGCTCGTGGCAATTGTCCCGTTGGTTGTAACCAACACTGGCGTTCTCCCACTGAGGTCCAGCACCTCGGCGCGACTTGGAGAGTTGTCGACTCGCTCGAAGCCCTCGCTCGTAAGCTCACTAAACACCAGATAGTCATTTGGGCCGCCTGGCAGCGCTGGAAGCATTTCTGGACGTGGAACCAGCAAGATACCATCAGAGGTGCGCTCGCTTAAGACGACAGCTGTTGATGTTGCGCGCAGGACATCGATGACTACGACAATATCGGGCCTTGGCTCTGCGTTTTGCGCGACCTGCCCTGGAGTAACAATCTCTACCAGCATGGGGGAATACCTTGTTGCGATATTACTGGTTGAGTCGAGCCCAGCTATGGCGAAGTGTGTGCTCTTTTAGGCCGCGTCGAAACGACTCAAGCGTCAAGACATCCTGGGTTCGAATGTTTGCCAAGTTGACGTTCGGACCCAACTTCTTGATGAAGAATAGCTGCTGCTTTCTCTCGAGCGACTCGAATACGAGTTTTTCTGATCCGCCGGCAGCATCGACGAGTTCGTCCACGACGTCTTCGCGAATCTCGTCGCCAACTGGGCCGATCTCGCGCCCTTCAACTACGAGCTTCTGGGCGCCCGCTGCAAACTCTTGGGCTACGATCGATCTCCAGTCGCGATTGTGCGGACTAATCTTTCCACCAATCTCGGAGTAGACAGCAGTGTGGGCTGAGAATCGCTCGATCCACTTGAGCTTATCGGCCAGTGGAATCTCAAGCGTTCCGTCGGAAATTTCGATGTGGATTTTGGTGTCTTTTACAAACGCCAAGAACTCCTCAACTTTGCCGTGAAGATACGCGTACTCGAAGAGTGTGCCACCGAACATTGGCTCAAGTCCGCCGGCTCGGTAGACCTCGACCTTCTTATCCAGCGAGCCCGTGATCATCGAGCTTCCCCAGGCGATCTTTACGAAGTCGACATAGTCGCCTGCGACGGCACACAAGTCCTGCGCCCCGAGAGGGCCAAGGCCTACGTCGAGGGCAATCGTTAGACCGTGCTCTCGAGGTTTGGACGTTCGTCCAACGTCGACACATAAATCCCGAATTTTCTCTAATGAGCTACTCACGATATTCCCCCAAAGTTTGTTGCCCCGAAGGCTAGAAGCGACCATCAAGACTGGCTTGAAAGTGCTTCTTATCGATCGAGTAACGAATCGCCGCACCAATTCCGAGTCGTGGAAACATTGTCACTGGCATTCCTCGAGCTTCGAGCGCACGCGCCATATCCCAGCCAACAGAATCTTCGAGCTGAATCTCAGGCGGTAGATTCTGGTGATGTACGCGCCCCATTTGCATGGCTTCTTTTAGGCTCTTTCCCGAGACGAGCATGTTGACCAAGACTTGCGCTACAAGCGTGGGAATGCGCGGTCCGCCGGATGCACCAATGGCAATTTCGCAACGGCCCTCTTTGTCGAGCACAAGCGTTGGCGACATGCTGCCAATAGGGCGGGCGCCCGGGGAGAGCAGATTGTTCTCTCCTTCAAAAAGCGAGTACCAGTTTGGAACACCTGGAGCGACTCCAAAGTCATCGATGGTGTTGTTCATCAGGATACCGGTGCCTTCGCAGACAAACTTCGAGCCAAAGAGGGTGTTGAGGCTGTAGGTGTTTGAAACCGCCATGCCATCGGTGTCAATCGCGCAAAAGTGCGTGGTGTTGCGAGGAGGCATTTCACCAACGACCGGAGCTTGTGGTTCGAGAAACCCACCCTCGATTTCAAACTCTCTTAGCGAGTCCTTAGAATATTTCTGAACAGAGAGTCTCTCGACCTTTTCAAGTTCTTGTTGGCTAAGTCGGCTTGGATCTCCGGCATAGGTACTACGTCCTTTAAATGCCACCCGGAAAACTCGTGCCAGCAGCTCGTAGCGTTCGACACTTCCAATTTCTGTGTGCTCGATGCCGCTGGCCTCTAGCAGCCCTAGCGACTTGAGAAGGACCATGCCACCACCCGATGGAAGCCCGGTAGAGATAACGCGCTTTCCAAAGAAGTCACGCTCGAATGGGCGCCGCCAAACGGGCTTGTAAGAAGCGAGGTCTTCCTCGTCGAGGACTCCGCCAAACTTGCCGAGCTCGGCGGCCATTCGTTTGCCGATGGCACCGGTGTAGAACTCATCGGGGCCGTTGTCGGCGAGCGCGCGCAGCGTCTTGGCTAGATCTGGTTGCCTAAACAGATCGCCGGGCCTTAGTTCGTTGAGATGAAAGAAGGCCTTGGCGGTCGATTCAAATTGGCGAAGCTGTGAACGGTAGACAGAGAGGTATCGGGCTTGGCGATTTGTGATCCAAATGCCCTGCTCGGCGAGTTCCAAAACCGATGAGACAATTCGATCCCATGACTTGTTGCCGTACTTCTCAAGTGCAGCAGCGAGACCTGCGACGGTTCCAGGTACTGCCACGGAAAGTGGTCCTGTGACAGTAGCCTCGCTGGTTTGTCCCTCTTTGGTTAGGAACATCGAAGGCTCAACCTTCATGGGCGCCGACTCGCGGTAGTCGAGAAACTCAGCGTCTTTGCCCGGCGCCTTGACGATCATGAAACCACCACCGCCGAGATTGCCTGCTTGCGGGTAGGTAATTGCGAGGGCAAGGCCCGTGGCTACAGCAGCGTCAACCGCGTTGCCGCCGTCTTGAAGTACACGAGTACCGACAGCGGAAGCGACAGGGCAATACGAGCACACGCAGCCAACGGCGGCGGGAATCATAGCCTTGAATGCGTTGCCTTTCTTAAGTCCTTGGGTAGGCATTACGACACGACCCTACCTAGCAGCAAGAGCAGGCAACAGGGCTCCCTGCTGAGTAATGCTTACTTTTGCGTTAGAGCTGCAGCGAGAGGTGCCACCAGCAAAGCGTCCTCCAAAAATCCAAGGTGTCCAATTGATGTAGTACGGCGTCATGACATTTGAATTCGTTGGATCGGGAAGCTGGTATTGGGGAATCTTGATGCTCTCTTGAGCAATCCAGTGTCCCTGCTTGGTCGCTGAAACCGCGTGAAGCCACTCGTCTCGTTCGACTTCGCAACCGAGTACGACTGCGTGACCTCCATGGCCAAAAACGGGTTTTAGAACCCATTTGCGCCAATCACTCGTTTCGAGTTCGGTTCGCACGGATTCGTTCACGGCGAGGGAGCGCGGTAGCAACATGCTTGCGAGCTCCATCTCTTTTGCATCGAGACCACCGCTCGAATCGCGCAGCAGCGCGAGAATTCCTTTGCTGCCGACAAGGTAAGAGCTGAGCGGATTTACTAACGTCACGGTGCCTTCGCGATAGGCGCTTAGCAGGGCTGTGAGTTCGTCGTAGCGCCCGACAAATTCGGGAAAGAGGACTCGCCGTTGGACGATGTCGATTTCTTGCCCTTTGCCAACAAGTCGACCGTCGCGGTAGCTGAGTTCACCGGGGTCGCAGATGATCGTTGGGTACCCAGCCTGGGTGAACACCTGGCTTGTGTGAATGAGTTCGTCGCAGGTCTTTTGTCCTGCCCAGTCCACGATTGCGATGGTTGGATCTTCTTTTTGTCCCCCGCGTTCTCGGTAGGCGTCGACGGTGCATTCGAGAAGATTTAACGTGCGATTTGGGTACTCGAGTTTGAACTCATCGCTCATTTCGCACAGTGGGAAAAGCGAACTCTGCAGTTCTTGCACGCGATCTGTGTACGTCATCATCGCGGGGCTGTCGGAATTGTATTCGACGAACTTTAGAACACTGCCATCCCACAAACCGTCTGGACGTCCATTGAAGGTTGCGCGGCTCAGTCCAGAATCAATTGAAAAGAGCTCGAGCGCCCTTGGGCCAAAGCCAAGGCGTTTAAGGAGGTGTGGGTTCTTGGAAAGGTTCTTGGCAACTTTTTCAAGCAGTGCGCTAAATGTCTCGGTGCGCTCGACCCAATCTTGGTGCACGTCGGCTGGTATGAAATGGGGCTTTAGGCTCGTGGGAAGCGGCGTACCACCGAAGAGCATTTTTCTGTCGCGAAGTTGAGCTGCCATGGCATCCCACGACTCGGCGAGGCGATTGGGAAAACGCTTAGCAAGATCGTTAAAGCGCGACTCGGCCTCGGTGCTCACCGAAGGTTCTTCGGTTGCATCGATGACGTTTCCCCCCCAGGCTTGTTCTGTGCTTTCTGGCTTCAACGAAATCTAACTCTAGTGACCTTGGACTCCATGTCCGCTCACTTTGAATCGCATGTTTCCGCTTGCCCCTACAAGCGATCACCTCGTCATTCTACAGCATTCTATCGTAAAATACGGAGTCACATGTACGTGATTCAGAGAAATTAATCAGTTAGCAGTAATTGGCAGTGAGGCGAGATTCTGCTGGAGTGAGCGAAGGTTGTATTAGGGCTCATTTCCCTCGTTGGTACTGATCCAAAATATTGCAGTGCGAGCCAAATGTGCGACCTCAGCAGCGGTTTCGCAGCGCTCGAAAGAGCACCACGATGCAAACTAGAGTTCCCAGCGCGGCGCAGGCTATCACCAGTGCGCCAAGAATAAAGGGCAGGAAAATGGCCGTAGGACCAGGCAGGGGAAACCCTAGGGTGATGCCGTAAATGAGTGGATGAGCGAGCGATACGACGGCGAGCACGAGCAATTGCGTGTACTGGTCGAGTAGCAATTTTCTTAGATCTCGCCAGATGACGAGGTGGATGAGAATCGCTGCGAAGCCCATCGAGATGGCTGCGCCGAGCGACGAATTGAGAAACTCTTCTCGCTTGTTGATCGAGGTGAAGTCAAAGCTGCCACGGAGCCATGTGTAGAGCAAACACGAGAGAGTAGCGCCTATCGCAACCCACAGGAGCGTGGCGAGAAACTCGGTGAACGACTGCTTGCGGATGCGGCTTAAAACGAAAAGTAGGATTGCGAGCGCAAGCGAGACTCCAAGCCAAGAGAGCGTGTGTCGCCTCTTGCCCTGCGCGTAGACCGCAGACCAGCTGCTGGTCTCTTGTCCCAGAATCGTTCCAGCGGCCACGGCGTTTGCAGCGCGAAACTCTTCGATTGTTGCCGTGCGTTCTGCAACGTAGGTTGTTCCCAATTGCTCTTCGTCAGCGATCGACCAAATTTGCCCCAGATTGTCGTCGCCGGCTCTCATGTGCTTTGGAAAGGGTAGGCCGAGTAGAACCGAGATTGTGGGAGCAATGATGCGCGAGTCGGTCGGGACATTGCTTGTACTCGGGAGAATTCCGATGCCCGCAAAGCAGGTAAGTACGTTGGCAATTTCGTCGGCGGGGCCACCGTGTCCGCCAGCGTTTGAATGCCCGTGGTCGGCCGTCACAATCACGATGTCTTGTTTGAGATCGATGGCATCGAGGAAGGTTTCGAGTTCGGAGTCGACGATGGCGACAGCGTCTCGATATTCGCTGGAGGCAGCACCAAAGCTATGGCCCGCTGTGTCGACCCGCAGCGGGTGAATTAGGGAAAGTTCGGAGAGGTGCTCGATTGCGAAGAAGTCTCGACGTTCATCCAAATCGAAGTCGTAGGTGTTAAACGCACCGGGGAATAGCTCTTGCCACCACTCCAGGTTGCTGGCGGCATGCACTTTGATCCCGGCCTCGTGCGCGACATCCCAGATTGACTGGACCGCGATGGGGCTGGTGTCGTCATTGTTTCGCGAGCCCGTTCTGTCTTGTTCGAGGCCGGTTGAAATGACTGCGTAAACCGGTCGGGAAATTGTGATGGGACCGGTGTGTGTTGGGCGGCACTGCCCTGCGGCCTGCAGACGCGCAACCGACCGCATTTGGCGTGCGCTATCTTGCCTGAGGCCATCCACGACCACGAGAACAAGCCTTCGAGGCTTGGTTTGCGGGGATATGACGACCTGGTTTTGAACCGCGACGAGATGAAAGCCGCGATGGTCTGGAAGCCTATCGATGTAGCTGTCTGCAAGCTTGTATGCGCCGATCAGCGCAAGACAAGAGAGCAGCAGCAACGCTGCGCAACCAACGATGGTCTGTCGCGAACCAGCCGTCACGGCGAGTGTGACGAGCTGGCCATGATGGTGACGCCGCACAGCATCGCGATGCTAGGACTCATCGATTGGAGCGATGGCATCGCCGTCCAGAGTCGCTTCTTCTTGCGGAGGCAAGACCGAAATCTTTGGACGCCTGCGACGTTGTTCCCGAGCCGGTAGCAAATCGCGCATATCATCGAGTTTGCCAAAGCACAGCAAGCGATCATCGGGCTGCAGAACGCGACTCTGTTTGGGATTGGGAATCACATTACCATTGCGGTTGAGACTCAAGACATTTAGGTCTTTGGATAAGAGACCAGAGTCCCCGAGAGATTCTCCAACATGGTGCGAGCCCTCAGGAATGTGTAGCTCGGTAACTCCATAGCCGCGATTCATCGTGAGACGCTGGCGAAGATCGATTTCTGGAAAGTCTACTTCGGCTGCCATGTAGTCGACGATCGAACCAGCGATGTCGAGGTCTGTGCAGGTCTCGATGCCTTCGAGACCTGGAGAGGAATTCACCTCCATGATTTGTGGACCATCTTTGCCTTCCAGCATGTCCACGCCTGCGATGCGCAGCCCCATGATTTGCGCGGCGCGAACGGCGGTCTCGCGGTACGCGTCGTCAAGCTCCACAACCTCGGTCTTGCCCCCTCGGTGCACGTTGCTTCGAAACTCCTGCCCTTGTGCGACTCGCCGCATTGCCGCAACGACCCTGTCGCCAACTACGAAGGCTCGAATGTCTTTGCCCTTGCTCTCCTTGACAAACTTTTGCAGGAGCACGTTCTGCTTTGCACTTTGCAGCGTCTCTACAATTGCCTCCGCAACTTTCTCGGTATCGGCAAGGATAACTCCGACTCCTTGGGTGCCTTCGAGGAGTTTAATGATGACGGGGGCTCCGCCGATTCGTGCGATCGCAGGAAGGACGTCGTCTTTGTCGCGAACAAATGTAGTTTCGGGAATGCCAATCTCATGCCGACTAAGAATCTGCATGCTTCGCAATTTATCGCGAGAGTTTGCAATGCCCGTCGAGGAGTTGGCGCAGAAGACGTCCATTTGTTCGAACTGCCGAATCACCGCTGTGCCGTAGTAGGTGATGGAGGCGCCAATTCTGGGGAGCACAGCGTCGTATTCGCTGAGTCGCTTGGACTTGTAGTAGAGGTCCGGCGAGCCCTGCATGAGATCGATCGAAAAGTTTAGGGTGTTGAGCACCTTAACTTTGTGATTGCGATGAAGGGCGGCTTCACGAAGCCTACGAGTGCTGTAACAATTGGGGCTGCGTGAGAGGATGGCTAATTTCACAAAGGACTCCTTAAAATTGTGCGGGTTGAAGGCTCGCGGAACCTAGCACGGGATGATCGCTCCAAAGGTTGGCCACCCGAATACCTTGGGTTTCACCCCCCTCCTGCATTAAATCAGCCGTCACAATCACGATTTTGACCGTTTGTGGGAAGCCCGCGCTGCGGGGCTCCGAACAATTCGCATCGCTCATCGGAGATGCTGTTGCCAGGCTCAAAGCAATTTGATAGCTGAATCTTGGGAAGCGTGGAAACAAAGAACAACATGCCAGCGCCGTGGTGGGGGCCGACGACGGTTCCAGTCGGCACCTCCGTCTATTGGCAGATTGGGCCGATGTCTCTTTGGGTCCAACGGCTTCCTGCCGAATGGCGGATCGCTCGCGAGACGATTGACGAAGTGCCCGAACCGACCGTTGTGCAACGGCGATCGAGTGACTGTGAAGACCTCCTGGGACATGCATCGCTTAGCCGCTTTGGTGTTGGAGGAATCGATGAGCATCTGATTGTGCAACCGGCTCTTGCCGACCGGCCCGTCGTATCGACGCCTCAGCGACCGTTCATCATTCCGGCCGGCGAGGAAGTAACACTCTACATCGGTTCGCCTTTGTGGTTGCAGCTTTTGGTAGGCCCTAAACGCGCGTTGCTAGAGGATGTGCCGGTGCTGCAACCCCCAGATACCTGGTTTGGTCCAAACACCCAGGTCGGGGAAATTTGCTACGCGAGCCGATCGTTCTGTCGACTGCAGCCCGAAGGCTTAAACCCGCAACCGCACCGCGTCATCACCTCGGTCTTGGTGCAAAACCATGCGAGTTCAGCACTCTACCTGGATCGCATTCAGTTGCCAGTTCCGTACCTCTCGCTCTTTATGGATCCCGCGACGCTCGATCTTTGGACGAACGACGTGATTCTTGAGCGAGTGGAAGGAGAGGGCTTGGATCCTCTTCGCATTACCAGCGGACCTCCGGCGGCAGTTCCCAGTGCCACGGCAGTTGCACCCCCGCGAAAGCACACAAGTGGCAACATCATGGTGCGTGCTTTCGCGACGCTCTTCTCGGAAAAGCAGGCAGCCCGTGAGTAATTTCTTGGAGCAAGCCGGGGCCGTGATCGAGAACGAAGCCGTTCAATCGCTGGGCAAGGCTCTGCTAGTTGTTCTGATCGGAATTCTGGTGGCGAAGCTCATTAATCGCCGCCTGCGAAGAGGGGGAATGCAAAGTCAGTCCCATTTGCTGATTCGGCGATTTCTCACCGGTTTCATTGTCGTTGTAACTGCCGCTTGGGCCTTGTCGCTCGCCGGCGTAGATGTGAGCGTGCTTCTTGGTACGGCGGGCTTTCTCACAATCGCCGTTGGATTTGCCGCCCAAACGTCGGTCTCAAACCTTATTAGCGGCGCATTTCTAATGGCCGAGAAGCCTTTCAAAATTGGTGATGTGATCGAGGTGGGCGGGATGCGAGGCGAAGTCATCGTTATCGATCTAATGAGTGTGAAACTCCGTACCTTCGACAATCTCTTGGTGCGCATCCCCAATGAGACGATGCTTAAAGCAAACGTCACCAATTCTTCGCACTTTGCCATTCGCAGATACGACTTGCTGGTTGGGGTGGCTTACAAAGAGGACCTGGAGAACGTGCGCGCGGTTCTGATGGCCGTTGCTGATAGCAATCTCTTGTGCCTGCGCGAGCCAAAGCCGCAGATCATCTTTATGGGCTTTGGTGACTCCTCGGTGAATTTGCAGTTTAGCGTTTGGGCAAAACGCGAGAGTTTTTTGGATTTGCGAAATTCCATTGCCGAAGAAGTGAAACGAGCCTTTGACACGGTTGGAATCGAGATTCCATTTCCCCACAGAACGCTGTATGCGGGCAGTGCAACGGCGCCTTTGCCAGTGCGTCTCGATTCCAGCGAATCGGATACGAGCGCACAGGCCTAGGCGCCGGCGCTTTTGCAACTCGCCAATTGTCCCGGATTCGGGTGTGAAGTGTACTGAGAGGTCCTGCCGGCGTACTCTCTAGCCGACATGCACATGGATCCCATCATGCCCTACCTCGTTGGTAGTGTTGCCGGCATTTTGCTCCTTGGCTTGTTGCTGCGAGCGCTCAAGCAGCCGCACGTCGTTGCGTACCTGATTGCAGGCGTCGTACTTGGTCCCGATGGGTTTGCCCTGATGACCGACCAAGTCACCATCTCCCGCCTCGGAGAGGTGGGCGTGATCCTTCTCCTCTTCTTTGTGGGAATGGAAATCTCGCTACCTGATTTGCTCGCACGGTGGAAGGTTCCGGTGATTGGAACCATATTGCAGATCGGTGTAAGCGTTGGCTGCGTTGCTCTGCTTGGAGCCTCTCAGGATTGGCCATGGGAGCGCATCATCTTAATTGGCTTCGTTATCAGCCTTAGCAGCACCGCAGTTGTGATTAAGATTTTGCAAGCGCGCGGTGATCTTGAGCGTCCGGTTGGGCGCGATGTTATCGGAATTTTACTGATGCAGGATCTGGCGATCGTGCCCATGCTCATCGTCATTGGATTGATGGGTGGCGCCTCCCCTGGAGGCGGCGCTTTGGTTTTGCAAATTGCCGGAGGTATTGGTGTCCTTGGTGTCTTGGCCTATCTAGTGCGACGCTCGGAAGTAAATTTACCGCTTAGTAAATGGCTGGATGGCGACATGGAGTTGCAGGTCTTTGCTGGCGGCTTTGTGTGCTTTGGGCTGGCGCTGGTTACCGGATTGGTTGGGTTGTCAGCCGCACTTGGAGCATTTGTCGGTGGCATCATTGTTGGAGCGGCGAAAGAGAATACGTGGGTTCACGAGTCGCTCTTTCCGTTTCACGTTCTCTTGCTCGCCCTGTTCTTTGTATCGGTCGGCATGCTCATCCGATTGGAATTTCTCTGGGAGCACGGAGGAATGATTTTGATTTTGGTCGCGGCCGCCGTGTTGACGAATACGGCGGTCAACATGCTGATCCTCAGAGTGCTTGGGAGAACCTGGCGCAATAGCTTTTACGGCGGTGCAATCCTCTCTCAGATCGGCGAGTTTAGCTTTGTCCTGGCCGCGGTCGGCGAGCAGGCAGGTCTTATCGGGGATTTCGGCTATCAAGTCACCATTGCCGTCATCGCGTTGACCATGCTCTTTTCACCAGCGTGGATTGCCATTGCTGGGCGCTTTCGACACGTGCCGGTCAAAGCACAGACACAGCCGTCTTAAGACTCTGTGCTACTCGCGGCGGGCTTTGGAACTTCTAAGTGGTAGCGCTCGAGCTTGCGGTATAGCGTCTTGCGATCAAATCCCAGGATGCGCGCCGCTTCGCGTTTGTTGCCCCCAACCGCCTGCATAACTCGAAAGATGTAGCGACTTTCCACTTCGTTCATGGAAACCAGCTCTGTTGGATGATCGCCAACGACCAAAATATGCGAGCGCTTGTGAGCGCGGATTTTCTCCGGCAAATCTTGGACCTGGATTTGATTCTCTCGAGTGAGCGCGACTGCTCGTTCTATGCAGTTCTGCAGTTCGCGAACGTTGCCAGGCCAAGGGTACGCAAGAAGCCTGTCTGCGCACGCTGTAGAGAGGCTTTCTACGGGTTTTTCTAAGTGAATCGCGTAGTGCTCGAGGTAGTGCTGCGCAATGAGCAAGACGTCGCTTGCTCGGTCTCGGAGCGGCGGCACGTGGAGGTGGATGACGTTTAGGCGATAGAAGAGGTCTTCTCGAAATCGCTTCTCGGCCGCAGCCAACTCAAGGTTCTCGTTGGTTGCCGAGATGACGCGGGCATCGAAGGGAACTTCTTGATTGCCGCCAACAGGGCGCACACATCGCTCTTGCAAGGCGCGCAAGAGTTTTGGCTGAACGGCTAGTGGCAAATCACCAATCTCATCGAGGAAGATGGTGCCCCCATTGGCTTCTACAAAGAGCCCAACGCGAGCCACCTTGGCGTCGGTGTAGGCACCTTTGGCGTGACCGAAGAGTTCGCTCTCCACGAGGCTCTCGGGAATCGCCGAGCAGTTGAGTGCGACAAACGGCCCAGCGGCTCGCTTGCTTCGGTGGTGAAGGGCTCGGGCGATAAGCTCTTTTCCGGTTCCGCTCTCTCCGGTAATAACCACCGAGGAAGTGCCGGATGCGGCTCTGGCGAGGAGGTCGTAGAGCTTGTGCATCGGCTGGCTAACGCCAATGAGTTCTTCGAACCCCGCGCCTTCGGCAAGCGCCGTTCGCATGCGAGTCACTTCTTCGCGAAGTTCCAGCTGTCGCAGCGCTTTGTGCAAAGCCAGTTCCATCGCATCGACATCGACAGGCTTGGAAAAGTAGTCAAAGGCTCCAGAGCGAAGAGCACCTAAGAGTTGTTCGCTTGACTCTTCGTCGCTGATAAGAATCACCCGAACACTGGGCCCCGATTCGACAACGCTCGCACAGATATCGGCTGCCTTGCCTCCGTTCCAGCCGGCATCGGCCACGACGACGTCAGCGTCGCCACCTTCGACGAGGGCGAGTGCCTTGTCTAGGCTCGCTGTCCAGAGGCTGAGGAATCCGCGATCTTCAAAGGAGGATGGGAGACCGTCAAAGTCCTCGACGGAGTCTGAAATGAATAGGATTTTGCCCCGCATGCGGCGTCCCTGGATCGTACCAGCCGGGACGGTGAAGCATGTAGGGAACCGCATTCGTTCCGCACGGTATGTATTTCTTCGTGCGGAAAGAGGGGAAAGCTCATGGGGAGCTGAGCCGTTGCCCAACTCCCCGGGTGTTTATGAGACCTTTACTGGTTGATTCCACCTGATCCGAGGTCACCGATGTACTCAGCCCAGAGGTACTGATTCTGCTCGATTTCCTCTTCGTCGATTTCATCATTTTCGGGAGTTTGTGTGCGAGCCCAGAAACGAAGGCGGTCGCTTCCACCTTCGATGAACTCCTTCCGAGAACGACCATGAGACTGCTTCGACATGATGTGTACCTCCTCAGCTTGGTTAGATAGCTTGGTGTGAAACTTCGCGATGCGAATTGCGGGCCATGCTTTTCGTGCCATGGCCTCGCGGGAGAGTGGAGTTAGTTAATGTCGAGTGGATGCGCTTCTTCGTCATCGGCGTACCAATCCACGTAGTCATCGACGTCATCGGCAGACTCGTCGGTCCAATCGTCATCACCGATTTGCGGATCGATCCAAGCCAGACCAGCTCCAACTCCAAAGGGTTTGTCGCGTAGAAGCTCTTTGAGTTTTCTGCTTGCCCGACGAGTGTCTTCTTTTCTTTTCTTACTCATGATGTTGGCCCTCCAAGGCGATGCTATGCGGGTTTCGGACCAGTCTTTCGTGCTGGGTAAACCCTGGTCTCTCAGCGTTGCGTCTGAGCGTTTGTGAAGTGGTGGCGTTGTGCCCGCAGCGCAAATCCCCATGTGGCAAAAAGGGGCCAGCGCCGCGTTGTCTTAGGCCTGCAGTGGGACCAGGTGACTGCCGCGTTTTTGTCGATACATGGCGACATCGGCGGCTTGCCAGAGTTCGACTACAGACCCGGATACTGTGCGTGCGTCCACAGAACCGATTGAAGTCGACATCACAAAGGTGTGCTTGGCGATGGTGAACGGACGGCCGATGGCCACGTGAATTCGCCGCTCAACTTCGATGAGCCGATTCGCACCAAGTGGGCCTGTGATGAGGACACCAAATTCGTCACCGCCCAATCTGCCGACAAGGTCGTTTTGCCGCACACATTGGCGCAGTCGCTCCCCAACTTGACGAAGAAGCTCATCGCCCGCTAGGTGCCCCAACGCATCGTTGATGGGCTTAAAGCCGTTTAGGTCGAGGAACAACATGCCAAAGTCGCGTGTGTGCTTTGCGCGCATACCCAGGCGTCGTTCAAATTCTTTGCGATTGCAAAGGTCGGTCATGCCATCGCGCTGTGCCTCGCGAGCGGAGCGCAGCTGTCGCCGCTTGACGCGATCGATATCCACCACGACGCCAACAATCATTTGATTGGGCTGCTTGTGGCCACGAATTTCAACCCAGCGATATCGGCCAAAATGGGCTCGCCAGCGCACCTCAACGAGCAGGCGCTTGAGCTGACCGTTGGCGAAGCGAAGGAAGCGTCGGCCAACCAGAGCACGGTCTTTTGGGTGAATGTTTGCGGCCCAACTTGTCAGTGTTCCAGACCAAAGGCAGTTGTTGCTCTCGATGGGCGGGCATAGTTCAAATCGATCGTCATGAGAGCTCCAGCGAAATCCGAGCAGGCCCAAGGTGGTCGCCAACGGCATCGTTTTTTCAGCGGCAGGCTCAGCCGTGATTGCGTTTGCTGCCGAGCGTTTCGCAAGAGCCTGTGCCGACTCGTGGAGCACGGCATCGGTGCACCCTTCGGGCAGCGCAATGGTCCAGTCGTCGCCAACCCTAGCTCTGCCACCGATAAGCACGATCGGCGTAGTCCAGCCCAGGTCGCGAACTCCATCGACGATGGTTCGGCCCAAAACACCGGGGAGTACGTCGTCGACAATGAGGAGCATCGGAGTGGCATCGACGTAGACCTCGCCCAACAGGGCATCCATGAGTTCGTCGAGAACTTGCAAGCCGTTTGCTGCCGCCAAAACGCTGTAGTCCTTAGAGCGCCAGTATTGGGCGACTCGCTCGCGCTTTTCTGTGTTGGCAATCGCAACGATAATGGAGCGCATCGCGAGCCCCATTGGTGGGATGTCTGGGTTGGGCTGTGGGGCCGCCGAGGTGGGAGCGTTTGCAGCTTTGGACTCGGCTGGTGACCCAACGGACGAGGCTTGGGGTACTGAGTCATTGCGAGGGACGATTGCGATTGTGTTTTCCATGACCAGGGCTCCATTGATGTACGGTTTGATGTGCGGTTGCTCCAATTGCGAAAGCACACGGTATGCCAAGGAGACACAGCGCAAAGGGTTGCCTGGGAGGGCGGTAAGCGCGCTGAATGTGGACAAAAAGGACTGTGGGGCAAATGGGCTACACCCGGTTGTCAGCGACGTTTCTGGCTGCGCGATCTTGCATCGCCGAGCATTCCTACGGACTATCGATTTGGCCACCAACACGTCGTTTCACTCGTGGCACACAGAGAAGGTATTTATATGAATCCATGGACTCAGAAACTCGTTCTGACAGTCGCTGGCTGCGTACTACTCGCACAGCCCGTTTCTGCTCAGAAGCCTCAAGAGCGAGACCACCGCAAGCCGGTGCTCAAAGCTCCTGCTCCAGCAACCATCAAGGGCCGCGACCACCGCGATGCCAAAAAAGTTGAAAACGTTGATGAGCGCGACCATCGCAATAAGAAGAAGGTTGATGAGCGCGACCACCGCAATGACAAGAAGGTTGATGAGCGCGACCATCGCAATGACAAGCCCGCGCCTGCGGATCCGCCACAAGTACCTGAGGTTCGCGATCACCGCGGCGCCGAGGGAACCACGCCTCTTCCAACTCTTCGCGATCATCGCGACGTGCCCGCGCCCAAAGTTGTTCCTCCAGGTGCGCCCGTCGTTCGCGATCAGCGAAGCGCTGTACCTGTGCATGGTGAGCGCCGCAATGAGGTTGTGCCAAGCGTTCGCGGCACATCCCACAAGCGCTGGTCGTCGTACCAAATTCCGGTTGTAAAGCGATACTGGCCCAACAAAGGTGCAGTCGGAACAACCGTGACTGTCAACGGTGCGAACTTCGTTCCTGGCCTCGCTCTCTATCTTGGAAATACGGCGATCTCAAATGCCAGGATTACTCCAACAACAATTACGTTTGCGATTCCCGCAGGTGCCACCAACGGCGTAATTACCGCTCGTGGCCAGAGCAAGCGTCCTCTTGCAATCGGTTCTTTCGAGGTTGCTGCGGCCTACGATGCCAAGGCCGAGCAGAAGAAGCGTGATGACGAGCGCCGCGCTCTTGCCGAGAGCAATTGGAAGGCACGCAAAGCCAACCTCGCCAACGATCGCGCAGCACGTCTGGTTGCTCTTCAGGAGCGCGAAGCAGCACTGCAAGCATCTCAGGACCAGCGTCGTACAGATCGCCGTGCAGCCATTCGCGGCAACTTCGAGGCTGAGTTCCTCGCCGATGAGGCCACGTTGGCCGAGCTTGCCCTTCACGCCGAGCGAACCGCTCGTCTTCAGCGCATGCTGCGTCTCGCAGAAGCAAACGCTAGCGAAAAACTCATCATTCGCATCGACGTTGCTCTATCAGCAGAAGACGATCGACACACCGGGCGCCTCGCGACCCTCAAAGCCGCCTTTCAGGTGAATTAGGAAGTTTTCGTATGACCATCAAGTATGTACTCCCCGTTCTGTTTCTCTCGGTCTCTGTTCTTGGATGTAGCAAGAAAGAAGAGAAGGAAACACCTACCGATCCAGCGCCGATCGCTGAAACCACTCCGAAAGTTGTGGGAGAGCCTGCGGTTCCTTCTGAGCCCGAGCCTGTGAAAGAGGCGGAAGTTGCACTTCCAACTGCCGTCGACTTTGAAGGCGAAGCGATTGAGAAAATTACCGATGAGACGCTTGAGAAAGACCTCAAGGCCATCGAAGAAGAGCTTGGCAACTAGCTAAGGTCTGCTACCTACCTAACGACGACCGAGGGCGCTGTGCAATTGCCAGCGCCTTCGATCGTTTAAAGCGCTTCGTTATGATGCTGCTTCGCCAGAGCGCTGCTTCAGGAGGCCCTCGAGACCTCCGATAAGCAGGGTGACAACAACAGAGATGCTCTTGGCCATGGGTTCTTTGCGATCTCCCTCTGCCCAACGCGATGCAAAGCCGAGGGTAACGCCTTGAATGTAGATCTCGACCAAGTCGGTCGGAAGGTCGGCAAACTCGGACCCTTGTAGGTTTTTATCGAGCCAATTGGTCATTTGCTGCCGCAGCGAGAGTGCCTCGGTCGTGTGGCGATCACGATCGCGCACGTCGACCGGGCCCGCTTCTCCGCGCGCGCTCAGCGTTAAGAAGAAGGCAAACGTATCACTCTGTTCATCGATAACTTTAAACTGGCGCAGAAGCAGTAGTTCGAGCCGCTGCGCAAAGCTCATGCCCGGTGGCTCATGCTCTTGGTAGACGTTTGATATTGAGGAAACGACAAGGTCGACCAACTCGAAGTAGATGTCGGCCTTGGCCTTGAAATAGGTGTAGAGCGTTGGAGCGGTGTAGCCAGCTTCCTTGGCGATGGCTGCCATGCTCGAAGCTTGGAAACCTTTCTCGGCGAAGATCCGCGCTGCGGATTCCAGAATCAGGGTTCGACTCTGTTCGATCTCGGCTTCTTGTCGTTTACGTCTTGCCACGGGTACAACATACCAAAGGCGATCTCTGATTAACAAGATAGAATCAGCTGATTTAATCAATCTTACTACTGACTGTTATTAACTGTAGAGGGGCTCGCGCAGACAGGCGTTTTGCTAGTCCGTCTGCGACTTCGCTCGAAAGAGTAGGGAGTAGAGCACCGGCACAAATACCAGGGTAATTAGCGTACCGAAGAGCAGTCCTATCATGATCGAAACCGCCATCGGTTCCCACATGGCTCCGCCTCCGAGATAGAGCGGCACCAAGCCAAGTGCTGTGGTTAACGTCGTTAGCAAAATGGGGCGCATGCGGTGATGACAAGCTGCCTCAATGGCTTTGGCACGTGGCAGTCCATTGTCGACGCGCTCAATTCGAATTCGATCGAGGAGCACGATGGCATTGTTAATGATGATGCCCGCCAGTGAAATCATGCCGAGGAATCCAAAGAACCCAAAGTACGATTGAAAGGTGTGCAAACCGAGCATGACGCCGATAAGCCCAAGTGGAACGGTTGCCAAGACGATAAAGGTCTTGCGAACGGAATTGAACTGAATGATCAGGAGGAACAGAATAATTCCGAAGGAGAGTGGCAACTTGTTGGTTACCGATGCCATGCCATCGGCAGACTGTTCGGCTTCTCCACCAAGTTCGTAGGCGGCACCTTTGGGCCACTGCATCTCGTTTTCAAGGAATTTTTTGAGCGGGTCCGTCACATTGGTTGCGGTGTACCCGACCTGGAGATAGGCAGTAACGGACATCGTACGCTTCATGTTGCGCCTTCGCACTCGGGGGTACTGCCAGTCCAATTCGATGTTTGCCAACGACGAGAGCGGCACACCTTGGCCACCGCGACTCGGCTGCACAATGAGATTGCGCACGTCGTCAATGTCGAAGCTCGTTGCATCATCGGCGCGCATAATGATTGGCACCGATTGATCCGCTTCGCGAAACTCGCCGGTGTGGTAGCCGGTAAGAACTGTTGTTAGCGACTGGGCGACGTCCGAGTTGCTCAAGTTTGTTCGCGCCAGCGCATTCTGGTCGATTCGAATGACAAACTTCTTTAGTCGCGGACCCCAGTTGTCGCCAACATTTCGAGTGCCAGGGATAGCAACCAATTTTCGTTTGAGTTGACCCGAGAGGGCGTAGAGATCGGCTGGCGATTCTGCGCTGATGCGAATCTCGATTGGGACTCCACCACCGCCACCTGCCAATCGCCTCGCCTTAACCTGCGCTTCTGGAAGTTCGGTACGTCCAAATTCGTTGAGCGCATCGATGACAACCGCTGCTGCAGGACCCGAGGTTACGTTGACGAGGAGGTGGGCATATCCCGAGTCGGCCTCGCCTGGTTGATAGCCAAGATCGTAACTGGCCGGGCCCTCACCAATAAAGGCGGAAACGTCCACGACCTCGTCCGCGAGCTCCATGTTGACAAATCGCTCGAGCTTAACAACTGCGTCCGTCGTGCTCTCGATGCGAGTTCCAAGCGGAAAGCTAACGTCCACTTGCACCAAGGCTCGATCGCTATCGGGGAAGAAGACGAAGGGCAGGTATTGGCAACTGTAGATGCTGCCACAGAAGAGCACGACAGTGACAACAACAACGGGTGCCCGGAAGCGCAGACAGAACTTTAGCGCCGGTGCATAGACCGAGCGAACTGCTGCCATGACAAGGCTTTCTTTGTCGCTCTTTGATGGGCGCACGAAGGCAACCACAAGTAGAGGAATCATTGTCATCGACAGCACCCAGGATGAAAGCAGTGCAATGGTAATGACGACAAAGAGCGGCCCGACAATCTCACCCATAATTGAGTCGGCTAAGAAGAATGCTAGGAATGCCGCAGAGGTTGTTAACGATGAGATAAAGAGTGGGACCGCGAGTTCGCTGGACGCGCGGGCTGCTGCATCCCGAGGTTTCTCACCTCGCTCCATTTCGACAAGGATGGCCTCACTGATTACGATGGCGTTGTCGACAAGCATGCCAAGCGCCATAATGAGCCCGGCCAACGTGACTTGATTAAGCCCATAGCCGGTCCACTTCATCACCAAAAGTGTGAGCAGCATGGTCATTGGGATGAGTGACGCAACGACCAGACCTGTGCGGAATCCAAGCATCAACAGCATCACAAAGAAGACAACCGCGACACTCTGCAAGAGGTTGCCGATGAAGTTTGTTACCGAGGTATCGACGACGCGGTCTTGGTCTGCAACTCGTACAAGCTCAAGGCCAAGAGGAAGCTTTTGCTGCTCGACAGCTAAGAGTGCGTCGACTTGCTCGCCAAGGCGAATGAGGTTGGCGTCGGCGCGCACGGCAATTGATAGGGTAACGCCCGCCTTTCCATTAATGCGAACCAGCGATTGTGTTGGCGTTGCTACCCCACGTGTAATCTCGGCAATGTCTCGCAGTGCCACCGTGCCGCCACTTGGGATGGCGATAAGCATCGCGCGCACTCCATCGAGAGTTGTGAAGTTGCCGGTGGGTTCTAAGATGACGCGTTCGTCACCGAGCACCACAGAACCACCCGAGCTAAGAATGTTGGTGGCCGCAATCGTGCTTTGCACACTTGCGGCGGTGAGGCCAAGCTCGGCAAGGTGCTCTGGGTGATAGTCAACATAGATGCGTGGCTCAAGAAGCCCGCCGATGACAACCGCCGAGGCGTCTTTGAGAGTGAGCAACTTGTCGCGCAGATCTTCTGCGTAGTGACGGGTCTCCTCGTTGTCGAAGCCGTCGACTACGATGCCGAAGACGATTCCGTACACCACGCCGAGATTGTCGTCCTTAAGCGTTGGCCCGCCGATGCCCTGTGGGAGGCCTGGCTTGGCAACTTCGATCTTTCTGCGAAGACGGTCCCAAACCGCCTGTAAGTCCTTCTTTGCTACATCTTCTCGGAGTTCTACTGAGACGACGGATAGCCCGGTTCGCGACTCGCTTGAAATGCTCTTAACTTCGGGAACCTCTTGGGCGATTTTTTCGATTGGATCGGTAACAAGTGACTCTACACGTTCGGGGCCGGCACCTGGAAAGGTGGTGACGATAGCGGCGAAGCGGATGGTGTAAGGGGGCATGTCGTTTCGCGACATGTCTGCGTAGGCAAGCAACCCCATCGCGACCATGCCCATAAGGACAAGACCAACGACGCGGGTGCGATTGAGTGCAAAGGTTGTGAGCTTCATGGGGTTGGTTGGTCCTCAGTAGCAGGGCTAACAATCTTGGCTTCGGGAGCGACAATAGGCGTGGTGCCGAGTGAACTTGGGGCGTCCAGCAATTCGACGGCCATGCCGTCAACCAGCAACGAGACGCCTGCGGTAGCGACTTTCTCGCCCGCTTCCAGCCCCGACTCGATGGCGAAACTCTGGTCGAAAAGCTCTCCGACTTGGATTTCACGCTTCTTTGCGACGAAGCCATCACCTTTGGCCTGCACCACAAAGACAAAGGTCCCTTTCTCTTCGTTGCCAACACTTGTGGAGGGAACGACGAGGGACTCGGCCTCTTGCCCGAAGTCAAAGCGCGCGGTGGCAGCCATGCCTGGGCGCAAGCCCTCTGGGGTTTCTTCTAACTTAAGAATGACTGGGTAGGTGGCGTTCTCTGCAGCAAAACTCACCTCTGTGACGGTTGCTGTCAACGTGGCGGCGTCGGCGGTTGAGACACTTACGATCGATTTTGCTCCAACCTTGATCTTGCCAATGACGCCTTCTGGCACGAGTACTCGAACTTCAAGTTCGACGCCGCGGCTTAGCACTGCAACGACATCGCCAACGCGAACCGACTCGCCTTTCTCGACAGAGACCGAGTTGATGACGCCGCTAAAGGGCGCTTTCATGATGGCGTAGGTGAGTTGGTTGGCGGCCTGCTTTACCTGCTGAGACGCGGCCTGTGCCTGCGAACCTGCCGATTGCAGTTGTCCCTTTGCTGCATCGTAGTCGGCTCGTGTGGCGCTTCCGGCGACGTAGAGTTTCTCGATGCGTTCGAAGGCAGACTTTGCGACGTTACGTTGGTTGTTTGCACCCGACCAATTGGCTTTTGCCTGTGCAACAGCGACTTTGAGATCGCTTGTATCAAGGCTGGCCAGGCGCTGCCCTTGGGCGACCGAATCACCCGTTTTGATCTTGAGTTCGGTGAGAGGCCCACCAACTCGAAAGGAGAGCTGCGTTGCATCTTCCGATTGCAAAACTGCCGTGAACTCGCGCGCGAGGTCTGCACTGGCTGGTGCGACAATTGCGTAGCGAACGGGGCGCGTTGTTGCTTCTGTGGGTTTGGCGTCTTTGCTGCCGCAGGCTGCAGCAAGCAAGATGGCGGCGAGAGCGAATTTATTGTGGATCATAGGTTTTTAGCCGTTTCTGCGCGGTCTGCGCGGAATTTTAAGAAGCGGTTGAACGTCGCATCGCGATCGGCTTGCGTAGCGAGAAAGTGAAATCGACCGGTGGTTCGCTCGAGATCTAAGAACGAGAGAACAAACTGATAAACGGTGTTGGCTGCAAGAACCTCGGCCTGCAACGTTGCGCGTTGGGCATCGAGGACCGTTGTGATGTTGACGGCACCTTGGCTGTACGACTGCTGCAATAGAGTAAGAGATTCTCTGGCGCTGGTTGCTGCAATTTCACCCAAACCAATCTTGCCAAACTTTGCACTCGCGTCGGCTAGTGCACTTTGCGCCTGAAGCTCGAGCCCTTGAAGAGCGACAGCGCGGTCAGCGCGCAGACGATTGACGGTAAGCGCGGCCTTTTGCACTTCGGCTTTTTGCGAGAAGATTGCAAAGACGGGAATCGACATGGCGACGCCGACGGTCCAGGCTGGGCCGGCATCCGGCTCGAAGGCGGCCATTGTGGCATCGCCATAGCGACCAAAAGTGTAGTCGAGATTGCCAAAGGCTGCGACTTGCGGCAGCCACGGCACGCGCTTCTTAGAACTTAGAAGGCGTTCTTGCGCCTCGATGCTGAGATCGACTTGTGCGAGCAGAGGAGCACCTCGATTGATTTCACTGGCCATAAAGTCGGCGAATTGCTGTGCGTCGCCAGCGTTCTCTAAAAGAGAACCAATGCGGGGTTCGAGCATTGTTGTAAGTACCTCTTCAAACGACATTGGCGCGACCGCGATCGGAGAACTGATAGGACGTCCAAGCACACGATTGAGCGCCTGTCGGGAGGCTCGTAGTGAGGCCTCGGCGTCAAGCAAGTCCATCTTTCCCAAGGCAAGTTCACTCTGCCAGCGATTGGTATCAGCGGCGCTTGCTTGGCCCGCTTCGCGTCTTACTGAGGCAAGATCGAGATTCTGCTTTGAGACCGCGACGGTTTCGTTCTGGAGAGTGACTAGGTTGGTGCTTAGAAGCACGTTGATATACGCGCGAGCAGCATCGCGAATTACGATGAGTTCGGCATCCCCAATCTCTTGGTCTTTGGCCTTCGCCAAAAGCTTCTGAATCGTGAGGTTTGCCCATGCAGGTTCGGAGTAGATGACCTGGCTTAGCTCTGCAGAGCCTGTCCACGTGACTCGTGATTGCGCGCCTGCGGCGGCATCGGTTCTAGTCTTGTCAATCGCAACGATGTTGGAAGAACCGCCGAGATTGGGCATAAGAACTCCTCTGGCGATTTTAATGTCTTTGTTGGCGATAAGAGCTCCAATACGAATTCCTCCGAGCTCGATGTTGTTTGATAGCGCTTCTGCGATTGCGCGTTGCAGTGTAAAGGTTTCGGCACCGGGCAGACTTGCCACCTCGACAAGGGTGGCGTGTGCCAGAAGTGCGTAGCTGGGATAGAGGCCAGTGCGTCGAATCGTATCCATGTTGAAGACGACGTCGGCACGGTAGGATGCCACGGTGACCGGGATGGATGCGGCAGGCTTTCCTTCGGTAATCTGCGCAGTATTCACAGCCGTTCTGCGAATCAGTTTTTCAAAGTTTGTGGCAGGGCTTGTGGTGGCATAGGCACCAAGTTCAACATCGTCGCGACCGGCGAGTGCCACCGCAGGAAGGCCGCGTGCGGCGATGGCTGTGAAGATTCCGCGACGTAGTTCTCGGTCGCGAATCTCAAAAATTGGCAATACATAGACTGCATCTGCATCGTTTGGAATCTGGTCGACGCCGTTGCCCGAGGCATCGATGTCCACAAAGGTTAGCTTTGCGGTACTGCTTCCCATGCGCTCGCGGAGAAATGCCTCTAGAAAGGGTAACGACTCGCTGGTGCGTTTAGAGCCGAGAATCGCCAGGTGCTTGTATGGGCGAATTTTTCTTAGCAACTCGAAGTCTCTTGCCATATTGGTTGGCGGGACCACGTAGGTGAGATTCAGAGTTCCACTGGTTCCTTCACTTGTAAGCGGCGCTTTTTGCAGTTTCGGGTCGACAATGCCGACGACGATTGTTGGTTTCGGATAGCTCGGACGACGCATCACAATGGAGGCGCTGAGCATGCCGAACACAAGCACACTGCGAACTGTCCTATCAGAATAGGCGGCATCGATTAGGGTTGCCGCTCGAGCTGGATCATCGTGGCTTGATTGCACTGTGAGGCTAAACTTGCTTCCCAAAAGGCCACCAAGCTCTTCGACGACTTGGCTTAGAAGCGGACCGCCGTCCTCGGCGGGGGCGTCGTAGATGACAGTCACAGTTTGCGCAGAGGCTGTGCGGCCGGAAATCGCTATCAATGCTGCGATTGAGATTGCGATGAAAAGACGATAGTTGACGTTCATAAGGCTCCTGAGTGAAGGCGCGTCCCAATGCAGGAGCGGCCTTAGCAAGGCGAAGATGCGACTAGGGGTAGTAATAGAATCGTCTAGTGCGGTGATTCGTGAAGACACAGCAGGAGCGTTGCTTCCGGTAGCCGTTGGAAGAGACATCACAGCAGCGGCGAAAGTGCCGAGGCAGCCAACTTCGAGAGCACGATTCTTATTGGCTTTACTCAATGATAAAGTTTATAAAACATCTGCTCCAACAATGAAAATGAATTTTCACGTTTAATTAAGTTAATTTAATTTGGGGACTTGCTCACGGAAGGGTGGCTTTGCACAGAGGTGCGATAAACGCCGGAAATAAAAAAGCTTTCTCCCAACGGAAGAAAGCTGTCCGGGCAGATACGAGGCCCTCGACTATCGGATGTAGGTTTGCTAGCGCTGCCTCAGCGTTCCCTCATGGCGCTCGAACGCGTCCAGGCTTGTTGCGAGCAAGGCGTCGATCTCAGCTTGGTGGGAGGAGACAGGCCAGGACTGTTCGGCGACGATTTCTGCACATCGCAACTGAAACCTCTTGCTCTCTTCTTCGCAAACCATCGCCCGACACAGCGTCTCGGCGGCGACGACATCGGGTTGGCGCGAAATGGTCTCCAGGGTCTTCATGCGAACGTTTTCATCAAAGTCTTCGACGTAGGGCAGAATGCGAACGACGATGTCTCGTGGCGCTGCGCTCCATTCACCAAGCCACTCGATGATGTCAATGCGCCGCTTTGGATCTCGAACGTAGCCAGGCTCTTCAATGACTAAGAGTTCATCAATGACCTTGAGCGTCGCCTGTTCGGAAGTGATTTGGCCGAGGATTTTTAGCGGATAGCCAAGGTTGCTAGCGCCAGCCATGTAACGGCGCAGAGGAGCGAGAGTGCGCTGGCCAAGAGACGCGAGCTTAGAGACGGTCCAGTCTTTCTCCTGTTGATCTTCGATTGTCTTATCGGAGGTAAAGGAGAAGCGTTTGCACAGCGCGAAAATTGCTTCGTCACTGCCGTTCTCTAAGAGTTTCTCCATGGCACCCCACCGATCAGACGATTGGGCAAGCGCATTGCTCGCGCGCTCCATCGTTTTGGTAAGTGACTTCTCCTTGCTGAACAGTCCGAATAACACGGCAAAGCCAACAGCAGAATGCATGCCACCTTTCACCGGGACATCCGTGGCATGGCATTTGGAAGTACACGCCACGCGACGACATTTACGTGGATGTTGCTGGCTATGTCGATTGCGCTAAGTGGCGTTATGCCCCATGGGGAACTGCACCCCTGTTTTCTTGCGCGCATTGTCGAATCTACTGGCACATGAGCTTGGCTCAGCCCGTGTCCACGCAAGGCGCCTCTTTGAGTGGGCTAGGTGACGCCGTATTGTTTGAGCTTTCTCCACAGAGTTTTTCTGTCGAGACCAAGCGTGATGGCGGCTTGGCGCTTGTTTCCGCCATAGGCGTTAAGAACCTGCAAAATGTACCGTCGTTCGATTTCGTGCATCGGTACAAAATCTGCTGGGTCGTCGGTCGCAACAGAGATGCGCGACGCGTGATGTTTGCGGATGCGCTCGGGCAAATCTTCGAGAACAACTTTGTCATGCTCGGCGAGCGCTACAGCGCGCTCCATGCAGTTTTGTAGTTCTCGCACGTTTCCCGGCCAGTCGTAGCCAAGCAGTCTCTTGGCTGCCGGAGATGCCAGGCCTTCTACTGCTCGATGGGTGCGTTCGGCAAACGATTGAATAAAGCGCTGTGCGAGCAAGAGAATGTCGTTTCCGCGAACACGTAGCGGAGGAGCGTCCACCTGAATCACGTTGATTCGGTACAAGAGGTCTTCGCGAAATCGCCCCTCTTCGACCTCGGCCTCAAGATCGCGATTTGTGGCACAGATGACGCGCACGTCAAAGGGGATTTCCGACGTGCCTCCAAGAGGGCGTACGGTTCTCTCTTGAAGCGAGCGCAGCAGCTTGGGTTGCAGCTCCAATGGCAACTCGCCAATCTCATCGAGGAAAACGGTTCCACCATTTGCCTGTTCAAAGATGCCCGAATGAGAAGTACGAGCGTCGGTAAAAGCACCGCGCACGTGGCCAAAGAACTCGCTTTCTAGAAGCTGTGCTGGCATTGCCGCGCAATTTACGGCAACAAGTTTTGCGTTGGCGAATCGACTGCGCTTGTGCACCGCTCGTGCGATCAGCTCTTTGCCGGTTCCTGTTTCACCGCAGATAAGTAGGCTGGCATCGCTATCGGCGACCCGCGCAAGAAGCTCGTACATGCGATTCATCGCCGGGCTTGTGCCCACAAGTTCGCCAAAGTTTGTTGTTAAGTCGACAGCCTTCCGCAGCCGAGCGACTTCCTTTTGTAACTCCCACGCTCGAACTGCGCGGTCGACAACAAGGCTAAGCGCGTCGATGTCGACAGGCTTGTTGATGAAGTCGTAGGCACCGGCTCGGATCGCAGACACTGCGGCATCCATCGAGCCGAAGGCGGTTATCACAATGACAGGCAACCCAGGACGCATCTCTAAGGCTTGCTTGCAGAACTCGAGACCACCCATTTGGGCCATATTTAGATCGGTGACGACGGCTTCAAAACTGCCGTTGCAAAGCTCTTGAAGTGCTGCGATGGCAGATGTCTTCCACACTGACTCAAAGCCCTGGCGTGCGAGTCCAGAAGCGATGAGCTCGCACATACTTTGCTCGTCATCAACGATTAGGATCGTGGCTGTCATGCATCCTTCCTGCGGGTATAAACATGGAGAAGGTTGTTCCTTTGCCAAGCTCACTGGCAACCTCAAACCAGCCGTCGTGATCTCGCACGATGCCATAGGCGATCGAAAGCCCAAGCCCTGTTCCTTCGCCAACATCCTTGGTGGTGAAGAACGGCTCAAAAATATGCTTTTGTTCTTCGCTCGAGATGCCGTGGCCGGTGTCGGTAACTTGCAAGCGAAGGTAGCGGCCCGCTTCAAGCTCAGACCCGGCAGGAGGAGATGCATCCACCCTCTGCAAGGCAATCGTTAAGATGCCGCCGGTTTTCATGGCCTGGACACCGTTCATGACCAGGTTGCTAACCACTTGTTGCATTTGTGTTGCGTCGACGAAGGCCATCGAAGGTTTGTCGAGGCCATCGGTATCGAGCGTTACTCCTCGTTTATGTGCGTATGCCCGCAGCATCGACTCGGCTGCCTGTTTGCTTAGGCCTGCGAGGTCGACGTCGGCTCGCTCGGGCCCATGTCTGCGCGAAAAGCCCAAAAGTTCTTTGATGATGCTGGTGATTCTGCCGGCGTGAGCGCCGATAACCTCCGCACTCTTGACTGCACCCTCGGTATCCACCTGGCCACGGCGAATCATGTCCGCATGCCCGGTGATGACATTGAGAGGAGTCCCGATTTCGTGCGCCACACCGGAGGCAAGTTTCCCTACGGTGATGAGCCGCTCTGCATGTTGAAGTTGCGCTTCCGAGGCCATACGGCGCTGATACTCCTGTTCCCGTGCCGCGTGAAACTCTTGCAGATGGCTCGCCATTGTATTGAGTGCGCTGCCGAGCTCTGCAAACTCGCTCCCCGATTTTTTCGTAAGGTTCGAACGCGCTCCGAACTCGCCGTTGCCAACCTTCTCAGCCATCGCACGCAAGGCGGCAACTGGGCGCTGCACCCACTGCTTGCTAAGCACCATTGCTAAGATTGCATTGAAAATGAGAATAAGTAGTACTGCCAGGCCAAGCTGGCCGAGGGAGTCGCGAATGCGTGCTCGCTCGTCGGAAAGAACCTGGGATATCTGAACCGTGCCGCGTGATGCATCGCGTACGCCTCGGTTGGATCGAACGGGCGCGTAGCTGTGCAAGACATCGCTTGAGATCTGGCTCGTTCCGACCATGTCGACGGCGGCGGAGCGAATGCGTTCATGCTCCGAAGGGTTTCGCTCATGCGAAGCATTGAGCCATGAAATCTTGATGTCGGTGTCCTTGCTATCCAACTCTCGAAGTAGCTCCATGGCGGGCGCTTGTCCCGACTGGTCCCATTCCAATCCAACCGCAAGCGCGATGGCGTTGGCGAGCCTCTCTCCCTCTTGGCGTTGATCGGTTTCGATAATCGCCATCTCACGTTGAAACGTAAGCACCCCGTGCACGGCTAAAATCACCAGCATCCCCAGCGTGGAGCCAAGGACAAGCTTTGTTGCGATGCGCATAGACGATTGAGAAGCGAGCTACCGAAGAATGTCGGTCGCGCTAGTGTATCCCGACGGTGTCAACAACCGCGCCTACCAGCTTCTCAATATCCAGCGGCTTGTCAAAACTGCTAACAATTCCCAATTGTGCCGCCCGACGATGCAGGGTTGGGCTGCCGAATGCCGTAATCATAAACGTCGGGATTTTGACGCCAAGTTGGTGAAGGCCTTCAAGGATCGAGATTCCAGTAACGCCCGGCATTCGCACATCGGTTACGACCGCTAGAATGTCTGTCTCGATCGCGCCGTCGATGGCTGGTTGCAGATGCTCAACTAACTCAGCACCATTGGCGCATTCCACAACGGTGTAGCCAACTCTCTCGAAGGCGCCCGCCAAAAGTGAACGGAGGTCGGCATCATCTTCGGCGACCAAGAGATACGGACGGCGCAGTGGTTCAGCGTGGCTCATGTTCTGCGGGAAAAGCACAACTCGTGCCATCCACTTGCGCCACGCTCCATGTTCGCTGACCCTACAAATATGCAAGCGAAAGGGGCAGATCGCCCCATGGGGAATACTGCTATAGCGAACCTCTTTGCAAATCCATGAGGATTTTTGACCGTCAAAGTGTTCACAGATCGCGAGAAAGCACGCGATTATCAATGTACATGCGACAACTCAAACAGCTATTTGACAATAACGAGCGTTGGGCCAGCGAAATGCGCGCGCAAGACCCTCACTTCTTTGAAAAATTGGCGAAGCAACAGGCGCCTCCGTACCTTTGGATTGGGTGCGCGGATAGTCGAGTTCCTGCGAACCAGATTGTCGGGCTCGCCCCCGGCGAAGTCTTTGTTCACAGGAACGTTGCAAACGTTGTGTCTCACACCGACTTCAATTGCCTATCGGTCGTTCAGTATGCCGTCGAGGTTCTTAAGGTCAAACACATCATCGTCTGTGGCCACTATGGCTGCGGTGGCGTTGCCGGTGCACTCAGCGACGCGCCCTTGGGATTGATTGACAACTGGCTTCGGCAGATCAAAGACGTCTACGAAGTGAGTAACAGCGGCGATACAAAACCCGACGTCAACACACTTTGTGAACTTAATGTTGCCGCACAAGTTCGCAATGTTTGCCACACAACGATCGTGCAAGATGCTTGGCGTCGCGGCCAAGAGCTAACCGTTCACGGTTGGATCTACGCACTCTCTGATGGAATCCTAAAAGACCTGGATCTCTGCATCTCGAACCCAGACCAACTGGCCGAGATTTACCGAATGCGCGGCGCCGAGTCGTAGCGCTTCACCAATGCCTCGCCGGAGCCCTTTGTTTGGGAGTGGCACCGAGCGAGGCGTTCTAGTCTCCGAGATTTACTTAGTCTCCGGGATTTACTAAGCCAATGTTTACGAGGCCATCTTCGTTGTGAGCCGAGTAGATGAGGAGCTTGCCGCGGTAGGCAAAGGCTCTCATGTGCTTGGCGGGAAACGGCAACTCAACACGTAGCGTGCGCCAGCTGTTGGTTTTGGGGTTGTACACTTCGATGCTTGGATCTTCCGCCAGCTTCTCTCCGACGTTTGCCGAGCCGCCCACGAGAACGAGTTGCTCTCCGACCGGGACAAACTGCGGGTTCAGACGAACGCTTTGCGGCTCAGCTCCCAGTGTTCGAGCCTCGCGGATGTTCACGTAGGAAAACATCTGAGTCCCGCCTTCGACAGTAATGAGATTGGTGGTGATGAGATTTTCGATCTCGTTGTGAAACCCTGCGAGGGTGATACCCACGCTCTTGATGGGCGTGAACTGCATACTCATATTGAGACCCGTCGACGTTTCGGGGCGAGAGATCTGGATTGCCATCAACCCGATAGCCACCCCCCGGGTTCTCAAAGTTGAGAAGCAGCTCGCGGAAGCCTGGGGCCCGAAATCCCATGCCGTAGCTCGCTCGCAGTGCAACGTCTTCTCGAGGGTTCCAGCGAGTTGCAAGCTTTGGCGAGACGTTCGACCCAAACTGTGAATCGTAGGTAACTCGGACACCTGGTGAGGCGACTGCATCAGCCAGGCCCGGAATGATTACATTGTCTTGCAGAAAGAGTGCGACCTGGCCCCGCTCACCGTCTTCCGAAAGGCGATCGGCACTAAGAACTTGTCCTAAAACATCGATTCCGGCAACGACATGCTGAGAGCTTCCTAGCGGATGATCAAACTGCAGCTTTCCCTCAACGAGCCTCTCTCGGTGGAAACCCTGTCTTTACCCTTGTGGGTGATGATGTTGATAACGCCTGCAAGGGCATCTGAGCCGTAGAGCGATGAGCTTGGCCCTTTGACGATTTCTATGCGTTCGATATCGCCTGTAGCCATTCGGCTTAGGTTGATTGCGCCATCGACGCGCCCGAGAGTGCGCTGGCCATCGATGAGGATGAGAACGTAGTCGGGGGATAGCCCTTGCATGCGAACTTCTTGGCCGCGCAGTCCCTGCACAACTTCGAGACCTGGTTGCGAGCCGAGCAGCTGTCCAAGGTTCTGCGCGCCCGAGTCTTCGATCTCACGCCTTGTGACGACTTCGGTAGCAACCACGCTGTCGCCCAACGTCTGCTCTCGTCGAGAGCCGGTTACGACGATGGTCTCGTTTTCGGCGAGAAGTATAAGAACTTCTTCGTCGCTAAGCTCCGATGGGGGTTCAGAGATATTCTTAGATATCTTATCGTCTGCAGGCCCATTCGATTGCGCGAATGAAGGCGAACACCAGATGAGCAAGGCCAATGTGCTGAGGAACAAACGCATGAATGCGAACGAAGAAAGCGGGGGCTCGGGATGCGAATCACTTGGCCCTCAGGCGGTAGAGGCATATCTTCTATAATTGAAAATGATTTTCAATTTCAATAATATTCGACCATCAAATTGCGAGATGAACTCTCACCGTCTTCGAAGGTGAACCGTAAGATATTGAAATTAAATATATATTCGCTGTTCGATGGCCAGAGACCATTGTGCAAATAGTTCGCATTCGCAGTTTCTGGATTGCGCATTGATGCCTCCGGTTTTCGGAGGGCGCTAATCTGGGAGTGTCCGAAACTGGGAGAGTTGGGATTCATGGCTGCAGATGCTTTGTGAGCGGATTGATTGCATCGGCTCGCTAGGGCGACTTGCTGCGCGAAAGCGGGGATTGGGCTCGGTGGCCCGGCTGTTGCACTGGTAGTTCACACTCGCGTGCAAATCACTTTGCTACAACACCATGCATTACAAATCTAAATCTCTCTTTGGACTCTGTGCACTCGCATTCCTCTTCGCGATTCCTTCGGCTCACGCCAAAGGAAAAAAGGTCGGGCATAAGTACATTGGCGTACATCCGATATCGATGAGTGCTGATGATGGTTACTGCGCGATCGAGTTTCCCCACGTGCACAGGAGCGCACCTCCTGCAAAGCACAAAGCGCTATATCGAGATCACCGAGGGCAAAGTCAGTTTATCGCTGACCCAACGCCCTACGGCTACGAGGGCGATACGCACTCGTACTACGGGCATCATCCGGTTGCAGTAGAAGTTATCGTCGGCGATGTCGCGCAATATGAATCGGGACAGCAACTTGAGTTTTGCTACCTCGATGGCCCGCACTACCACGGCTTCGCACCTCAGCCAGGGCTAACCTTTGAAGTTAAAGGCGGAGTGAGTTGGTATGTGGGCGAACTTCCGGGAGCCTACGTGCAGGGCAAGGCAAAGTACCGACGTGGCAACCGAGTCTACACAACCGTTAACGTCGAGCGTCCTACCGTCGATATTGAGACTCGCCCGGTTGGCTACATAGGGCCGATCTTCGACGTTAGTGTGTACGACAAGGGATATCGAAACCGACGAGATGGAAACGCAAATGTCGATGTTGATGTTCATGTCGCCACGCCATCTATCGAAATTGGATTTGACCTCCCCCTGTTGCGAGTTGAAAGCCACGATCATGGCCTCTACAAGCACACGAAACACAAACACAAGAAACACAAGAAATATAAAAAACACAAGCGGTCAAAATCTCGCGGCAAGCACTGGGGGCGCCGCTAGTGTCTAAACAACCGAAACACGGGTATTGCGCGGCAATCGTACTTTGTCTTAGTCTTGCCCACGTTCTAGGCTGCTCAGGAGCTTCTGCAAGCCCACACGAGGATATCGAGCGACTTTGGGGGCTGCAGGTGGGTGACGTGGAACTTGCCGAGAGCGGCGATAAAGCGATTGGAGACGGCGATTGCAAAACCGGAATGGTCGCCGGGCTTCACGTTGATCTCTGTGTCTTTAAAGACGCCTTAAGTGCAGACGGAGCACGGGTTCTAGGCCTTGAGCGTATTGGACCAATAACCGGAGCATCCCTTGTTCGCGAGCAGATTCTCTTGGTTATCGCCGATCGTGACAATGTTGATCCGCACGGCAAGAAACTAAACCACGTTGCCAAGCTCTTCATGCAACCGAGTGAAGCTCCATAGATCTGCCCGGTTTTAGAACTCGAAATTACTTGCCACCTTTTTGCAGGCGTTGAGCACTAAGAGTTGTTGGGAATCTATGTGAGTTTGAAAGGCGCCGTGACAACACAAAAAACAATCCTACTAGTCGATGATGATGCACTTGTTCGTCGGGTGGTTCGCCGTCAGCTTGAACTGATCCAATTTGATGTCGTGGAGGCCTCAAATGGCGCAGCCGCAGTCGCAATCCTTCGCGACCGTGAGGACATCCTGGCACTTGTCTCGGATGTTGATATGCCAATCATGAACGGGCTCGAACTGGCACAGACCGTCGCACTACAGTGGCCAGCGCTTCCGGTCGTCCTTGTTTCTGGACGGCGCATTGAGGTTGAGGATCGAAGCAGCTTGCCCACGAATCTTATGATGCTCGCCAAACCTCTTTCGGCCGACATCATCTCGCAAGTCTTGGTTGCCCTAGCCCCAGATCCTGCTGCGGCGTAGGCAACAGTGGGCATCTACCGCACCTGACGAGCGCTGGTGAGGGCTATGCAATTTCGCTGGCCCGGTCATTTCTTCGAGACCTTTAGCAGTAAAATTCTCAGATCGAACGGGGTGCAAGACGTGACAAGGTGCATGGCCAAGGGCACAAGAATGATATTCTGATGGCAGTGCCCGGTTCCTCTTCATCAGCGTTCTTTGGACGCTTCATCCCAGAGGAGATAGGCACGCGTGACGAGGTTCGTGCCTGGAGACACATCATCTCGGTATGCGTCGTGGCGTCGCCAACCTACTTCGTCTTCGCAGTGGTTTACTCGGTGCTGGGGGCGATCCTCGGAGCGATTTTTCTCTTCACTGGAGCTGCGGTTTTTGCCGCATTGCCGTGGGTCTTAAAGACAACTCAGCGCAGCCTCCCGATCATCATGGTTGTGTTGCTAGGCTTTATGCTGACACTCGCCATGCTAGCGCTTTCCAAACCGAATTTTACCTTATCCACAGTTATGTGGCTTGCACTCATGCCATTGGTTGCACTATTTGCGCACGGCGTGAAGGCGATGCGATTTGTTCTTATTCTCTCACTCGCGATAGGAACCGCGTGCTTTGTTCTGTTGCAGAACGATTTGAGCATAGGAGGGTTTCCAGGCAATCCTGAGATTCAAAACTATGTCGACTTCATTGTCTGGTTGGTCTTTATGCTTGTGGCCACTGCCATCGGGCATGAGTTCAATGCAAACCAGAAAGCCGAGGAGTCGCGACGAGTAGAGGTCGAGGTGATTCTAGAGCGAACAAAACGTATGCGGGCTATCGGTGAACTTGCCGGCGGTGTCGCCCATGAGTTTAACAATCTCTTGGCTGTCATCGGCGGCACAGCTCGCGTACTTCATGAAGACCTCGTAGGCAACCTCGATGCAGAACAGGGGTTGTCGGATATTGAACGCGCGGTTACTCGCGGTACCGAGATATCGGGTGAACTCTTGGCGTTTGCCCGCGGGCAAGAAGATTCGGGTATGCAGCGCGCAGATGTCGCCGATTCGGTATGGGCCTGCGTTCGACTCATTCTGCCAGTGGTGGGCCGTGATATCGAGGTAAGAACAAATATTAGTTCGGAGCTGCCAACCGCTGCCGTAACCCCACGAACGATTGAACAGGCTGTTGTGAACATCGCGCTCAATTCGAAGGCGGCGATGCCCATGGGTGGCGTTCTAACAATCTGTGCTGAGCGAATTGAGCTTGCAGCGGCAGAGGCGACGCTGTTGGCGATACGCCCCGGAAGTTGGGTGCGCGTTCGTATCTCGGACAACGGATCGGGGATGGACAAGGAAACACTGGCGCGGATCTACGAGCCATTCTTCACAACAAAGGACGAGGGGACAGGGCTAGGGCTTGCTGTTGTCTTTGGCCTTCTTGAGAGAGCAGGTGGCTGCGTGAGTATGGAAAGCAAAATTGGGGAGGGAACTGAGACCTCGCTCTACCTTCCGTTGGCGGAGAGTGATTCAGAAACCGAAGTTGAGACAGCGACACAGACCCTGAACGGTGACGTTTCCGCGGTGTCGGCGACCGTTTTGCTCGTTGAAGATCAAGATGCCGTTCGCAAAATGGTGCGTCGAATTCTAACCCGCGCTGGGCACACAGTGCACGAAGCCACAAACGGCGTCGATGCACTCGAGTGTATCAAGCAATTTCAATTCGACCTTGTGGTCTCGGATGTGTGCATGCCCCGAATGGGCGGCGCCAAACTCGCTGAGACAATTCGCAAACAGGGTGATGATATGCCCATTATTTTTATGACTGGCTTTGCTGGCAACGAAGAGAAAGGCTTGGCGCTTGGCACCGCGGTGCTACAAAAGCCCTTCGCCCCAGATACACTCGTCGCTGCAATCGCCGACGCGTTGGCAGCGCGGTCGCGCAAGAGGCAATCCCGCCGCGCTGGTTAGTATTCGCAGAAGCACTCTCCGGCCGTTAGAAGTGACTGACGACAATCGACTGATAATGAGTCAGACTCTCCGATTATCGGTCGAACACTAAACGACGCTTAGGCGATTTCGCCTATGTGGGGCTGGCCCACGCCTTGCTGATCCATAGCGAACTATGTCTTCCAAGATTGACTCGACTCCTCGTGCCACCCGCTTGGCTCAAACCATTGCCTCGGACATTGCGGCGTACGCGCAAGCCGATACGTCATTGAGCTCGGAGGCACAGCGCGAGCAAATCAAACAGCAAATACAAGAAGGACGAGAGTTCTTTCGCAGTCGTGTCACGCCTGAAGTTCTAAGTCATGGCATCTACGAAGAAGTCGTACGTTCAAAATTTGCAACTTCCAGTGCGGCGCCTCAACCCGACTGAGGCGATGGACTCGCGATTCGCTGAGGACTCGCGATCAGCTGAGGACCCGCCATCAGCTGAGGACTCTCGAGAAAGAGGCAGGTCAATTTACGTGTGCTCCCTTTTTAGCAATTTGATGTCGGCGGTGAGTTGTCGGATGTCGGTCTTGTTAAGGCCGTTGTAGATCCCTCGAATGTGTCGGTTACGGTCTATAAGTAGGAAATTCTCTGTGTGCAGAAAGTCCTCCTCAGACTTTTCCTGGCCAAGGTCTTCTTCTGCAAAGTACTGCTGTCGCCCCAACCCGTAAATGGTGCTGCGCTCACCTGTCACCATATGCCACTTGCCACTAATGGCACCGTGAGCGTCTGCGTAGCTCTTTAGTACAGCAGGTGTATCCTTCGTTGGAGTGACCGAGTGCGATAAGAAGAGCACCTCATCGTCGGCTTTGAAGTTGTCCTGCAGCTGGCTCATCGATTGAGTCATCGTCAGGCAAATGCCGGGGCATGTTGTGAAGAAAAAATCAGCTACGTAGATTTTGTCTTTAAACGTTGCCTCGGTCACGTCTTCGCCATTCTGATTGGTCAACGTGAAGGCCGGGATTGTGTGAAACGCAGCCAATTCGCTGGGATTGTTGCCAAGCCACTTTGGAGTGAAACTGGCATCGTCATAGAAGGGCAAGGTGTCCAATTGCGGACGTGCCCGACTCGGTGCCTCCTCCACTGGTGGCTTGTGACGCAGCCTAGTCTCCTCACGCTGCTCACTCACGTCTTTGCAATGGACAGACGTAAGAAAAAGTAGGGTAACGATGGTGCTAGTACTGGGCATTTTCATTTTCAAGCTCGTAGCAGAGAGTTGAGCGTCTCATTCCGAAGCGCCTGCCAAATTTTGCTTCATAGTTCACGTACAACGAGCCATTTTCCAGCCAAGCTCGTTGCAATCCTTCTTCTTGGCCTGCAACCAAGTGACGCTCCATCGCAAGTTTTCCATTGTTGTGCCATTTGCGTTGTACACCCTCTAACGCGCCATCTAGGTAGGTAGCCTCGGATGCCAACGTGCCATCCATAAGCCAGGTTCGCACGGTGCCAACAAGATAGTTTTGTTCGAAGAACGCCTCTTTCTTAAGTGAACCCGTCAGATGGAAGTACGTCGCCTTGCCATCCTTCTTTCCGTCTAGGTAGTGGATACTCTCGAGACGATGCCCTTTTGCATCGCTGCGTTCTGCGGTGCCTGTAAAGGGACGGTCTTCGAAGTACCACTTGCCTTCCATCGGCCGCAGCTCGAGGTCGGCTTTGGTGACCATTTTCTCACGGTTGGAGCTGGATGCACTCGTGCACCCAGCAAGCGCTCCAGTAAGAACTACGAGCAGTGTTGCCACCCGCAGTTCTAGTCGCTGTCGCGACGCGATACACCCGGTTCGCACCTAGTTAACGGTTCCTGGTGTTCCCTGATACTGACCTGCGAAGATCAGATAAAGTCCTACGTCGGCAAGCACGGAATCGACGTGATAGTGATACTCCGGAGCTGTTGTATGTTGCGTGATGGATGTGTGTCCCATCGAGGCATCAAGGTCGGTGGGGTAGGTGCCTGTCGAATTGCACTTTCTTCCGTAGACAAAGAAACCGTCTCGGAGCACACCGACGAGCGCATCGTCATCATCGGAGAACGCCACGGGCTCGGTGTGATAGTGGTAGTCGCTTGGGCCAATATGAGCACCTGTGTAGTCGAGTGAGGCGGCAGCCTCATCCAGTGCCCCATTGCCCTCTTGGTCGTTGTAGAGTGCTGCACCACTTACGGCGATGCCAATGGTGCCGAGCGAGGTATCCGTTGGAGTTGTCACCACGGGCGCCGCAGGGATTCGCATCGTTGCATCTTGGTCCCGATCGGTGATGAGGCTTGGAGTTGGCGCAAAGCCATCCTGCGGGGCTACATACAGTTCGTGGCCTTCTCCCCAATACGGAGACGTGTGATTGGGCAAGCCGTTCGTTTCGATGACGATTGTTGTGCCGTCCAAGTAGATGTCTGTGTTGGTCGTATCGAATTCGGCGAACGCTGCGTGCAGTTCGTCGAGGCTAGCGTCTCCACTTGCTGGATCGTCGCTATCGTCAGATGAGCTGCAACTGCAAAGTAGTGGAAGCGCGGCGAAAAGTAGTTGATGTAATTTCATTGAGATTTCTGTCCTATCAGTGAAGGCGCAATGTCCTTATGCGGCATTTGTGCCATCGGCCAAGTTGACGAAAGAGTGGGGATTCAAGAGTTATCGGCCGAGACTCGGCCCGGTGACTTTGCGGAATCCGCACTCGTCCGATGCGGATTCCGCACGGCTGTTTATTGAGGGCCTAGCGAACCACTGGATCTACGGTGAATTTGAGCGGACATCCGTTGCAATACCAATTTCGGCGAACCACAAATCGCTGAAAGACCAACGGCTGAAAGACCAACGGTTGAAAAACCAACGGCTGAAAGACCAACGTACGAAGATGTATATCGTCCAGTGCCTGAGGCGGGGTTTCAGATCTTGTGTTTACGCAGGATGCATCTGGCCAGCGTCGCATGGAGTACAACTACGAGGGCGCGGCGTATTACATCCGCTACAAGCCGGCGAAGACTGCAGATTGCTATGCGTTCGAGACACGCACCGTCACCAATGACGGCGAGGGAATTTCTGGGGAGTATTGTCGATGATGCGAGAGAGCGAGGGACATCAGATGTGGGTGCGAAAAATTCTTATGGCTACACTTCTTGTAAGTGCAGGGTGTGCGGCGAAGAAGGAGCAAAGTTCGTCTGTGACAAGCGAGGTGAGAGCCGAGGGGAAAAGCGCAGGTGTAACCGCAGAGATCTGGGTCGACAATTGGTCTGCGTTGTACGTGAATGGCGAGAAAGTATTGGAAGACAGTGTGGCGATTACCACCGAACGTTCTTTTAATGCCGAGACCTTTACGATCACCGCACCCTGCCAATGACGGTCGCATTTGTGGCAAAGGACTTTAAAGAGAATGATTCGGGGCTTGAGTACATCGGCTCAAACCGGCAGCAAATGGGCGACGGCGGAATGATTGCGCAGTTTTGCGATGCAGGAACCGGCACACTACTCGCCGCAACCGATAGCGGCATGCGGTGCATGGTTGTTCACCGAGCCCCCATCGACAGGGCATGCGCGAAAGAGCAAGTCCCCATTGCTGGCGAGGGCCCGTGCGCCTTTGTCGAGAGTGAAGTCCCTGCAAACTGGAAATTAGGCTGCTCGAGCGTGCAGGAGAGAGTCACGCGATCGTCACGACGCAATGATTGAGGTTGGGTCGGAGCTGGGGGATACTCCTGCTTATGCATTTGCGCGCCCTTTGCACTCCTGGCCTTGGCTTTCTCCTTCTCCTCCTCTCGCTATCCGCTTGTGGTGCCAAAGCTGGCGAAGGAATTGATGCGGGCGGCGGTGAGGTGCAAAGCCTTCAGATTACGCCGGAGGACGTGGAGTTAACCGTTGTCAACGGTGCATTGGTGCAGCAGGCCTATACCGTAATGGCGACATATGCAGACGGCGAGACCATCGACGTCACCGATAGCATTAGCCTCTCTGTGGACAATGCTCAGGTCGGAAGTTTTCTTAGTGATGTCTTTCAGACCAGCGGCTTTGCTGGCGGCGAGTCTATCGTTCGAGCGAACTTAGGGGAGCAAAGTGCCGAAACTGGAATCGTCGTCGTTCTTAAGACGGAACGAGTTGAGGATGGTTCGCCGCTTAATGCCGCAGACATCTTTGACGCCGCTACAGAAGACCCACTGCTTGCTCCATCACTGGTGTACCCTGACGACCAAACCTATTTGCCACCAAACCTCGGCGACTTTGAGGTTCATTGGACGAGTGGTGCCCAGACCGATCTCTACGAAATTTCCCTAACTAGCGCCTATAGCTCGCTGCGTCTCTTTACGACCCAGAATGCCGCATCCGGAGCGTTCGCCAAATTCACGCCGGCAGAGTGGAGCACGGTGGGCGAGTCTGCTCGAGGCCAGGATGTACAGTTTCAGGTGCGGGCTCTCAACACTGCAGCGCCAGAAACCGTTGGTGCAAGCGACGCGCGAACCGCCAAGCTCACCGACACCAATGTAGAGGGCGGAATCTACTACTGGGCCTCTTCTGGGGCCCTTCCTGGCGGAGTCTATCGTCACGATATGGGGCGCCCCGGCCAGTCGGCGGAAGCATTTTATACGACGGCCGAGACCCCAAACTCTCGCTGCGTTGCATGTCATGTGCTCTCGCGCGACGGTGAGAAAATGGCTGTGACCTACGATGGTGGCAACGGAGCCGCGTCGATTGTTGATGTGGCGAGCAAGACTCCTCTGCTTGCAACAGACCGCACGTTCGAGTGGAACTTTGCGGCCTTTGAGCCGAGCGGTGATCGCATTGTTACTGTGCGACAAGGAGTTCTTACACTTCGGGACGTCACCACGGGCGACGTTATCAATACGGTGCCTACCCAGGGCGCTGTGAGCCACGTGGACTTCTCGGCCACCGGTGACAAAATTGCCTATGCAGCAGTCGCAACGCCAGCCTCCGATTGGAGTTTTTCTGGTGGCAGTATCGTCGTTCAGACGTTTGAGCCAGGCTCTGCCATGTGGGGAACTCCTGTGACGCTCTATCAGCCGCCAGCTGGCACCAATGCCTACTACCCAAGTTTCTCGCCAGATGGTGAGTGGGTGCTCTTCAACCAGAGTGCAACCTCGTCGTACGATGCTGCAACTGCAGAACTTTTCGTAATGCGTGCCGATGGCAGCACCGAGCCTCTTCGCCTCGATAGCCCAAACGTCACTTCGGGTCTCACAAACTCGTGGGCGCGCTGGGCTCCCTTCGTCCAAGAATTACGCCCCACCGGCGAAACGCCAGAGCAATTCTTTTGGCTCACGTTCTCGTCCAAGCGAGCGTTTGGCGTTCGGCTGGGACAGGGCACCCCACAGTTATGGATGACGCCCTTCTTTCCCAGTCGCGCTGCGGCCGAAACCGACCCCTCAGGCCCGGCGTTTCGACTGCCCTTCCAAGAACTCAATACCAACAACCACATCGCCCAGTGGACCACTCGCATCGTGCCAATCGACTAGCTGCGCAGGGACGGTGGACGCTCAGGACGGATGTGAGACCTGAAACCAGACCGATGTGAGACCCGACCGAGAAACGTTCCTCGGTCGGGCGAGGAGCCTCGGCGAGCCTTCTGCGCACTCTTCCAAACAGCAACGTGCCCTTTCACACGCTTTCTCTTCGCCGAGCACTGGCGACAAACTGAGGCCGCACAGCCGAGCAGCTGGCTGCGCAAAGAAACGGGATTTATTGCGCAAGGAAATCGCGGGAGGTGGGCGCCAAGAGGATACAACTGAGTCCACGAATGTTTGCGACCCCGTGCGAGAACATGTGCTGCTTTATGAGTACATGGCTACGTAGGCTGATACTGGCTGCAGGGATTGTTGCGGGGGCAGCTTCCAATGGTGTTGCGGAGCCGCTCGATTCTGTTGGCACCTATGAACGCGATGCCGTCATCAGCGTACTTGAGGCCGACGGTTTGAGCCTAGAGCTCACGCCAGAGGGCAAACGCATTCGGAAAATCCACGTCGTTAATCTCGATGTCTTTGGGCCAAAGACTGGATGGTTTCGCAGCCTCAATCGATTGCATGAAACGTCTCATGACTCGGCCATTCGCATGCAGTTGCTTGTAAAGCCGGGCGAGGTTTGGAGTGACGCAAGGGCTCGCGAGACCGAGCGAATCATTCGCGATCCATCACTGTCGAGCTTCGTGGTCGTGGTGCCAATCCAAGTCGAGGGGGAGGGCGAAGTTGATCTCCTGGTGGTAACTCGCGATGTTTGGAGCCTACGGACAAATTCTGAATTTGTTCACCAGGATGGTATTCTAAGCTTCCTAAAGATAGCTGCGGCCGAAAACAATCTCTTTGGAAGGCGAAAGCACCTCTCGCTAATTCTCGAGATGGACCAAGGCGAATACTCTCTTTCGACTCGGTGGCGAGACCTAAATGTTTTGGGCACGAGGTGGCAATTGGTGGCAAGACCTCGAATCTTGTTTGGGCGGGAGAGCGACGCGGTCGAAGGCAGCCAAAGCTTGGTGCGCGTCACATATCCGCTGTGGTCGCTGGCATCCAAATGGGGCTGGAACCTCGAAGCCACACACAAGAATTCGGTTATCCGAAATTTCGAGGGACCGCGGCTTGCGACCTATGACGCTCCTGAAACCGATGAGATTGAAACCCTTCCGCAGAAGTATAAGCTTCGTCAGCAAGCGATTCGCACGCAAGTAAGTCGTTCATTTGGTCTCCGTAACAAATCCATTATCTCCTTTGGCCACGAATGGCTCTCCGCTCGGCCCAAGTTGTTGGAGCTTGACGGGCTCGAAGGGGTGGTGGAAGAGAGCTTTCGCCGAGCGCTTTTGCCTCGGAGCGAACGGAGCTCTGCCATCACCGCCGCTATCGATTTCTTTCGAGCGGATTTTGTCACCTATCGAAACATCAATGGCTACGACCTTCCCGAGGTGAAGAATGTGGGGCCAAAACTGCACTTCGATATGGCCCTTGCACTAACCCAATTGGGCAGTGAGCGCGGATTTGCGCGCAGTGAGAGCAGGGCCTCGTACCTCTTCGATCTCGACGCGGACGGCTTGGTAGAAATTGGCGCGACCATAAAGAGGCGATTTGAGGAGGGTGCTGACGGAAAACTAGACTCAGTCGATACGACGTATGGCGCCGATTGGTTCTTGGCCAGCCCCGTTGTTCGGTCTATGCGATTGGTGGCATTTGGGGTGGCTTCGTTGCGCAACGACGTTAAGGACAACGAAATCGTTCAGATCGGTGGCCAAGAGGATCTGCGCGGGTATCCAGTAGGAGCCTTTCGCGGGACTTCATTTTACAAGGCAACAGTGGAGCTCCGCTCGCTGCCCCAGAAACTCTCATTTATGCGAGTGGGATACGTCGCATTCTGGGACGTCGGTGATGCCGCTGCGAGTCCGAATGAACTCACAGCCCACCAAGATATTGGCGTCGGATTAAAGGCGCTCATCCCACAAACAGGTGAATCGCTCTTGTCCATATACTGGGCTGTTCCTATGGACCGAGGTGCTCGGAGCTTTCCTGGACGCATCTCGATTGGCCTTGGCAAAGAACTCTAGACTCCTTCGCAACGGAAAATCTCTTAAAAGAACATTCCCGGCTCCTCGCCGCTTCGCTACGGGGTTGTCGGCGCCGTAAGACAAACACCGGAGTCGGAGGCCCGCACGTCAACCAGCGTTCCTCGTACCGAACCAAGACGCGTCTCCACATCGAAGCGGAGTGGCACGAACCTGCCATCATCAGAGCGCCACAGGGTAAAGGCCAGTACGTCACTGTCTGTCGACTTCTTGCCGTCCATGTAGAGCCGCTTTGCTTGCCCGTGAATCGCAATGGCAGGGACTTTTCCCAAGATCGTCGAAATGGGTTTTGCGATGCCCTTCACTAGGGAAACTTCGTAGTGGCTTCGGCCGTTCTGAACGAAGGTCTGAACGCCGGATGCAGGGCTACCGTCCCACATTCGCAGGCGAGCGAAGAACGTGTGGAAGTCGGACGATTTGCCGTTCGTCGTCCATGAGTGCTGCTTCACGTTTCCGCTGAGCTTCGAGGTATATCCTTGCTCTGGGCCAAAGGTGACGACCACGTGCTCGCGCTCGCCCTCCTCAACCGCAAGGGACTCGTTGCTCAAAGGACGCCCGGTCTCCAGCGACACCTGAGATGTCATCTCCTCAGAGACCTCTCGAAACACCGAGGCCAGTTCGCTGCTCTGCGTACGGCTAAAGACTACGATCGCATCTTGGCCAGCAATTACCCCTGGAGCACCCGTTACCAATTCGGTTGTGGCGGCCTCGAGCCCCTTCCAACGCAGGGACCATTTTAGGTACTCGTCGGGGCAGTAAATCCCCTCCTTGGGCAAGCTTGCCTCGGGAGAGATTGTGCTTGGAGCCTGCGCGACTTGAGAGGCGCCGCAGCCAGCGAGTCCCAGGAAACACAGCGCCAGAACACCGACCAGCGTGTGCTCACCCTGCCGAAGTGTGCGGAGAATCTCCAAACCGGTAGAACAGCAAGGATTTCGCTCTTTGCGCAACAAAATTTACCGAATTCGTAGCGAATTGAATCGATGAAGAGGATTTCTCAGCGGGCAAAGTACCGTTGGGCACAGACGGATTTCGAGTGAAGTATGGTGTGCCACGAGTTGCCATAACAAACCGCACTCACAGCGGCTCAAGCACTTGTAATAGGCGGTTATCAGTGCGAACTAGAGGGCTGAGTTGATAGATTTCTCACTCTGCATTCAGACATGACAAGCAAGAACAAGACATCAGTCGCACCTGCCGAAGGCAAACTCGGAATCCTCCTTCCCGGAATGGGAGCCGTCGCCACCACGTTCATCGCAGGCGTCCACGCTGTGCGCAAAGGCATTTCGCAGCCCATCGGATCGCTTTGCGAAATGGGAACCATTCGGCTCGGCAAACGTACCGATGACAACGTTCCAAAGATCCGCGACTACGTACCACTGGCAAAACTCGACGAGCTTGTCTTTGGAGGTTGGGACCTCTTTGAGGAGAATTGCTACGAAGCTGCGATCGAGGCAGGCGTGCTTGAGAAGGAGCTGCTCAACAGCCTCAAGGAAGAGCTCTCCGCAATTCGACCTATGAAAGCCGTCTTCGATCGCTCGTATGTCAAACGACTCAGCGGTGATCACGTCAAGACCGGCACGTCAAAGATGCATCTTGCCGAGCAGCTCATGGAAGACATCGAGCGCTTCAAGTCTGAGAACGGATGTGATCGACTGGTCGCCGTTTGGTGTGGCTCGACAGAAGTGTATCGCGAGCCAACTGCTGTTCATGCGACCGTCGCTTCGTTTGAAGCGGGTTTGCGCGCGAGCGACCCCGAGATTGCGCCATCGCAAATCTATGCATACGCATGCGTAAAACTCGGAGTTCCCTACTGCAACGGTGCTCCAAACATGAGCGTCGACATCGGCGCCATTCAAGAACTCGCTCGCGAAACCCGCACTCCGATTGCAGGCAAAGACTTTAAGACCGGGCAAACCTTGATGAAGACCATTTTGGCGCCGGGCTTCAAAGCGCGACTTCTGGGCATCAAGGGGTGGTTTAGCACCAACATTCTCGGCAACCGCGATGGCGAGGTGCTTGACGATCCGGGCTCATTCAAGTCGAAAGAGATTTCGAAGCTCAGTGTCCTCGATACGATCCTCCAGCCTGAGAAGTATCCCGAGCTTTACAAAGACCTCTATCACAAGGTTCGCATCAACTACTACCCACCACACGGTGACAACAAAGAGGGCTGGGACAACATCGACATCTTTGGTTGGCTCGGCTACCCGATGCAAATCAAGATCGACTTTCTGTGTCGCGATTCGATTCTTGCGGCCCCTTTGGTCTTGGACCTCGCGCTGTTTAGCGACTACGCCAAGCGAGCAAATATGCGCGGAACCCAAGAGTGGCTATCGTTCTACTTCAAGAGTCCAATGACTGCAGACGGTCTGTACGCCGAGCACGATCTCTTCATTCAATTGATGAAACTCAAGAACACCTTGCGCCACACGCAGGGTGATGAACTCATCACACACCTTGGCAACGAGTACTACGACTAGACTGCGATGGGCTCGCCCAATCAGATTGCGGTTGTTGTTTGCCCCGAGGGAGCAGATCCGGAACAGAGAATTCTGGGTCTCAGCGTGGGTGAGCGCCTTCTCCTATCGCTGTCGTATAGCGGCGTGCACAAGGTGTGCTTTGTGGGGGATGGGGCAAGGCCAAGCAGTGGGCGCGCGGAGGTTGCGGAGGTCGAAGCTGCGGCGTTAAACGGCGACCAGACGTACATTGTGATGGCGTCGGATACGGTCTTTGATCGCTCTCTGCTAAGTGCAACGGCGCTTCCGGCGCGCATCGCCATGAAGGCTATGCCCGGCGATACGATTCTCTCGCAACTCGACAATCCCGAAGCAATCACCGATGCGCTTGGCGCGGGCGAGGCGCCCAGTGGCCAAGGCTTTGCGATTCGCATTGATTCCAGAAAATCGGCCAAGGCGGCGGCGCGGTCACTACTCCTATCGCTGCGCAAGCCCATCGATGGCTTCATCTCGACCCATCTCAATCGCTACGTATCGCTGTTCTGCACGCGATTCCTGGTTAAGACAGGCCTGCCTCCAAACTTCTTTACTGTCATCTTCTTGGCCATTGGCCTCGCGGGGGCAGTCTTTGCAACTCAGGCTCAGCATTGGTGGGCACTTGTCCTGGCAGGGCTTCTTTTCCAAACCCAGTCGATTCTCGATGGCTGCGACGGCGAGATGGCGCGGCTTACGTATCAATTCTCGCGACGCGGTCAGTGGCTAGACTCGATTGGCGACGACATTACGAACTATTCTGTTTGCTTTGGCCTCGCGCTCGGCCAAGCTTGGGTCCGAGATGAGCCAGTATGGATATGGCTTGGCGGGGCTGTGCTGGCGCTGCAAATGCTCACGAGCGGTGTGCTCTATCGGCGCATGCTCATCATGGGAACTGGCGATTTGCTGGCCATTCCCGACCTTGTGCGCAAGCCGACCGATGGTCAATCTAGTGCGATTAGCGATGCGCTCACTCTTGCCTTTAAGCGCGACTCATTCATCTTCATTCTCTCGCTGATCGTTGTGTTTCAACTCCCTCTATTTGCCTTCGTTCTCTACGGGCTGGGAACGGTCCCAATGGCAATCGGAGTTATTCTTAACGACTACCGCATCGCCCGCGAAGACCGAGCGGGCGAGCAAACGATCACGACCTAGCGATCTGCGGTCTAAAGCCGAACGCCAGCGATCGCCGGAGTTGGCTTTGCTTGTTGCTGCTAAAAACTCGCTAGCAGCACTCACTAGCGAGCGGAGCAATCGGTCTAGAACTGTACGCCGATCTCAAGATTAGCGCGTGTCATGTCGGCCTTCGCCTCGAACTCTGCCAACGTGCTCTTTCGGTAGTAGCGGCCAAAGCGTAGCTGCGCGTAGCTGTTCTTGTAGATGTTCGCGCGAAGCCACACGTCAAGATCGATGAGCGAGTCCTGGCCTTTGGCTTCTGCGCTGCTAGGAACTGCGACCTTGTCGCGCTCGAGGCCTTCGATGGAATCGTATGAGCCCAAGAAGACTTTGCCGCCAAGGGTAAACCTATCAAGTTGGAACTCGGCCTTGGCACGAGTGGAAAGCCCAAGAGCGTAGTAGTAACCGGCCTGCCGCAGAACAGTCTTTCCAAGAGTAGGGCCTGCTCCGTCTTCAGGGTTGTCGTAAACTTGGATGAATTGTTGCCACGCCATCGAGTTCACACCAGCGAAGTCTACGTTGCCGTAAAGCTGCCCTTTGAATGACCAATTGTCGCCATACACCTCGGCGTCTACACCTGGCCCTGGAAGGTGCATACCACCAAAGCGATCCTGCCAGAGGCCAACCTGCTCGCGGTGGTAGAAGTAACCGATGTCTGCGCCGAGGTTCAGCGCGAGTCCGGTGCCGCTCTCTCCCTCTTCAGGAGCATTTTGATACGTCCAACCTAGGAGGAGGGCATCACTTTCAGATCGAGTTCCGGTGCCTTGCCCTTGCGTGAACTGCAGAGAAAACTCGCTTACGTTTGCCTGCCCGAAGAAGCCTTGGCGATGGCCAGGTTGCTTGTAGTCGTCGAGAGCAACGATGCGACCTGCAAAGCCGAGGCTGTGGAGAGTTTTATCGGCGGTGTTGCTTGCGGTGCCAGGACCTCCGTCGGTACGAGAAATACTGAGTCGGTCAAGTGCGTAGTGCCAACGGAAGTCGGCGGTTAGTTTTTCTTTTTGCATCACCGACTGCTGGTCGATGGTCGAGTGCAAGGTGTGGCCAAAGCCGGCAGTCCAGCGAGCTACATCCCATCCAAAGCCTTGCTGCCCCTGGTTTACGTATTGACCAACGCGGTGAAAAAATTCGCCGACAGGAATGCCCACTGTGCTGGTGAAAACCAGATCGTTAACACTAACTCTCTCACGAGATTCGATGACGTATTCCCAGATTACCGAGGCCGCAAATCCCATGCCTACAGACTGGTAAAGTCCCAAGCCGTTCGAACGGCCTAAGACGTGCGAAGCTGCGCCTGCATAGGTGTGCCATGCGAAGTTTACTTGAAATGGGTTGGTGTCAAAAATTAGGGTTTCTTTCCTGAAGAGAAGCTTGTCTTCCCACTTGGGAAAGTCCCAGTCTCCAACTTGACGCTCGCGGTCCAGCCAGTACCACGTTGTGCCACCACCAATAACAGTTGCAAGCTCCAGAGCGTTTCGCAGATAGTGCGCCCTGGGTGCATCGCGCGTTAGCGTTGGCGAGACTTGCAATTCGAGTTTGGAGTCGTCCGACTCTGCTTCGGTTTCCAAGGTCGTCGGAGCAATGCTTGGTGGTTCTGCTGCATCCTCGGTGCTCGCTGCATCCTCAGTGCCCGCTGCATCCTCGGTGCCCGCTGCATCCTCGGTGCTCGCTGCATCCTCGGTGCTCGCTGCATCCTCGGTGCTCGCTGCATCCTCTGGTTGAGCGATGCCTTCACTCGGGAACGAGCCGAGGAGAACCAGCAAAACAGAAATTCCCAATTGTTTGCTTATGCGCAACATAATGATTCCCCCTGGTACCCCCTCACGGGATGAAACGCAATTTCAGGGTAGAGCCAAATAAGGCATGAAAGGGCAGCTTTTAACGTACATCACAGGAATTGAGATATCGCGCCGATTGTAACAGCGAAGCAGTTACAATCATGGCGCCGGGCGCATTTTGTAACGTCATGTAACGCGGCTGCTTTGCTTTCAGTGATGAGTGTTCAAGGTGTACCACCACGCATTCTTCGGTTAGCATCCGCCGCATGAAGATCGCGGTGATTGGAACCGGTTACGTCGGTTTAGTCGCGGGAGCAGGATTTGCTGACTGTGGCAACGACGTTGTGTGCGTTGACCTGAGCGAAGAGCGAATCGCCGGCTTGCAAGTCGGCAAGGTGCCGTTTTTTGAGCCAGGGCTCTCGGAGTTGGTAGTTCGGAATGTCTCCCACGAACGTTTGACCTTTACGGTCAACATCGAAGAGGCAGTGGCTGGAGCAGATGCGATCTTTATCGCCGTCGGAACTCCGAGCACTGGCCAAGGCGCAGACTTATCGCAAGTTGACGCTGCTGCTCGCTCCATTGGGCGAAGCCTGACGGGCTGGGCGGTGATCGTAAACAAAAGCACGGTTCCGGTGGGAACGGCGGCGCGTGTACGAGACATCATCGCCAGCGAGACCAAACACAAATTCTCAGTCGCATCAAATCCCGAGTTCCTTAAAGAGGGCAGTGCGGTTAACGACTTTCTAAAGCCAGACCGAGTGATCGTTGGTTGCGACGACGACCAAGCGGAAGCCGTGCTTCGCAAGATCTACGCGCCGCTTTTGCGCATTTCAGATCGCTTCAGCCGTATGGACATCGCATCTGCTGAGCTCACGAAGTATGCCGCCAACGCAATGCTGGCAACCCGCATTTCCTTTATGAACGAGCTAGCCTTACTCGCAGAGAAAGTCGGCGCCGATATCGACTTGGTGAGACGCGGCATTGGCTCCGATAAGCGAATTGGTCCGAGCTTTCTCTTTGCCGGGGCGGGCTTCGGTGGAAGCTGCTTTCCGAAGGACTTGGAAGCGCTCGCCATCATTGGCAAGGAACACGACGTTGCGCTTTCCGTTGTCAACGCTACGAATACTGCCAATCAAAGGCAAAAGCTTGTGCTTGGCGAACGACTTTTGGGGCACTTTGGAGACGACCTCAAAGGGTTGCGAATCGCGTTTTGGGGCTTGGCCTTTAAACCTGGAACTGATGACATCCGCGAGTCGCCTGCGTTTTACACGATTCGCGCTGCACTTGAGGCTGGCGCCGAAGTTGTTGCCTACGACCCCGCTGCGATGGAAAACGCCCATGCAGCTCTTGGCGATTCTGTAACGATGTCTAGCGACATGTACAAAGCCGTAGAAGGCGCTGACGCACTTGTTATGGCCACTGAGTGGCACGAGTTTCGCCGACCGAGTTTTGAAAAACTCAAGCGACTGATGCGCACACCGGTTGTCTTTGATGGTCGCAACCTATGGGACCCAGACGAAGTCGTTGGTCTCGGGTTCGATTATTATGGCATCGGGCGCCGTGGTAAATCGGTAGCGCCTACGAAGGATTCCTAGTGCGTATCGTCTACGGCTACGACGCCGTCTTGCCCACAAAAGGGGCCGACTCCGAGCAAGTGATGAATACTGTCGCATCGGCGTCGCGCGCGGGTGCAGACATCGACCTGCTGACCGTTCGCCCCAGACAAGGGGCCATGAGCGAAGAAGAGCTAAAAGAGCACTATGGTGTTCACGGCCCATTCCGCATCGAGCAGATGGGGCGCGCTTGGCCGCTAAACCGCACGGCGGAGAAGCTTGCACACGCATGGCGTGTCACGCGCGATCCACGAACGGGCGGCGATACGATTTTGCACACTCGCCATCTCTCGATGGCGAGAGCTGCACTCGCGCGAGGAAGAAGAGTCTTGTACGAGACCTACCGCCCTTGGCCCGAGCAGCATCCTTCGATGCGTGCCTGGTGCGTGCGGCTTCTCTCCAATCCAAAGGTGGTTGGTGCGATCATGCACTCGCAATACGCAGCCGACGCTTTCATCGCAGCGGGTGTTCCTTCTGAGAAAATTTCTGTGATCCACAACGGATGGGATCCGCAGCGCTTCGAGCCACGGATGTCACGCGAAGAGGCGCGGAAACTCTTAGATCTGCCTCTGGATGGTGGTGTCGTGACCTATACTGGCAATGTCAGTCCAAATAAAGGGCTCGATGTTCTGCTCGACATGGCCAAGCTCTGTCCTGATGTGACCTTCTTCATCGTGGGCTCGCAAGGCAAAGGGCCACTTGAGACGCGAGGCGAATCAATTCCAAACGTGCGCTTTGTGCCGTGGCAGCCGTACACGATGACGACACGCTACCTCTACGCTTCCGACATCCTGGCGATTCCCCCCAGCTTGCGCGCACTCGAGCAGGCGGGAAACACCGTCTTGCCAATGAAGACGTTCCAGTACCTGGCTGCGGGCCGCGTGATTCTCTCTGGCGAGACGCCCGACGTCACCGAGCTATTGCGAAACGATCACAACGCAGTTCTCGTGCCTCCTGGTGATGTCCAGACTGCCGCCAACGCCGTGAAGCGAATCCTTAGTGACACCGAGATGGCCAACCGGGTCTCCGCAAATGCTCTTGCCGATGCGCAGCGATTAACTTGGGACGCACGAGGCGAGCGCATCTTAGAGTTCATTCGCGAACGTACTGAACAGACGGTTTAATCGGTGCAGGAATCGCCTCTCACCACTAAGAAAATCTCTGTTGGCGCGCTACGCCACTATTTTCTGCCGCCTTCGGAAACTTTTATCTACAACAGCATTCGCTCTCTCACTCGATATGAGACCAAGGTCTTTGCGATCGCGAGGCGCTCCGAAGATAAGTTTCCGCTGCCGGGGGTAACTGCCTTGCGCTCGTTGCCCTTTGGCTCCCTTGAAGCGCTGCTGTACCGAGCTACGATGTACTCCCCGCGATTCATCAAGTGGGCCAAGACTGTGAGCATCCTGCACGCACACATGGGCTACACCGGTGTTCACGGCCTGGTTGCCGCCAAGCGTCTAGGGATTCCTCTGGTGACAAGCTTCTACGGCAAGGACGTCACCATTCTAAAAACGCGCGAGAAATACAAAGCCTCGTATTGGCATTTTTGGGCGTTCGCTAAAAAGCTATTTGCTCAAGGCGACCGCTTCCTAGTGTTGTCGGGCGACATGAAGGAGAAGCTTGCAGATTGTGGTTGTCCGGAAGACAAGATCGTCATCAATCCACTTGGCATTGATCTAAGCCGCTTCTCTTCCGAGCGCACGGCGCGAGCGCCAGGGGCACCAACCGAGCTGCTCATGGTCGGGCGAGAAGTGCAGAAGAAGGGCTTTGACGATGGCCTTCGTGCCTGCGCTCAGGCGATTGCACAAGGAGCAGACCTCAAGGTCACGATGCTTGGAACCAATGGCCCGATGCGAAACGAGCTAAAGCAGTTGGCCGAATCTCTCTCGTTAGACGTGAGCTGGCCCGAGCCCTCAACCTCGGTACCCACCGCGATGGCTGCTGCCGATGTTTTGCTCGTTCCAAGCCGAACTGCAGACGATGGCGATCGAGAAGGAACACCAACCGTGATCTGCGAAGGTTCGAGTGCCGCCCTGCCAATCGTCGCCACTCGGCACGCCGGCATTCCCGAGCAAGTGGACGACGGAACGACGGGCCTTTTAAGCGCCGAGCGCGACGTCAAAGGCCTGGCCGCAAGTCTTCTCGAGCTCAGCCAGAATCCTGCAAAACGCCTAGAAATGGGCTTTGCGGCCCGAAAGAAGGCGGAGAGTGACTTTAGCATTTCGAGCCATCGGGATAGGCTGCAAGACATCTACGATAGCCTGCTCTAGTGTTTGATTCATTGACATTGATACGCTCTTGCCTGTGCTCGAGCTTCCTGGACACTTCGTTCCTTGTTCCGCTTTGGTGGGAAGAAAGTACGTCTGAGCACTGAGCAAGCCAAGCGAGTCCTGGTCGTCGGTGGTTCCGGTTTCTTGGGGTTCCATATCTCCGAAGCGCTGCGCAATAGTGGTGCTCAGGTCAGCATTGCTGGGCGCGATACGTTGGCAAAAGCCCTGCAGTCTGACTACGAGAGTATCGTTTGGGCAGCGGGCGGACGCGTCAGTTCACAGACGGCATTGCAAGAGCAGCACGTCGCTGGGCCTCTTCGCGCTCTTGCATCGCTAATGCCCAATGGTCGCTTTGTCTTCCTAAGTTCGGGAGAGGTTTACGGCCCGAGCAAGGTTCCTTTTGCAGAGTTCACTCGTCCTGAGAGCACCACAGAATACGGCCTTGCCAAGCTTAAAGGGGAAGCTCGGCTGGGCGCGGCCGCCGAGCTTCAAGGGGCACGGCTAACCTGCCTTCGAATTGCCTTGGCCTATGGGCCTCGTCAGCAAGGCTCGATGTTCGTGCCGTCCTTGGTGCGTCATCTCTTGGATCGCACGCCATTTGCCACCTCACCGGGCGGCCAGACTCGCGACTATATCTATTGCACCGATGTCGCGAACGCGACGGTGCTCGCTCTTGCCGAGGGGGCGCCCAGTGGCATCTTTAACGTTGGCAGCGGCATCGAAATATCGCTCAAGGACATCGCTCTCAGCGTTCAACGCGAATTCGATGCGCAGACCGGGCTCGAAAGCTTGGAGTTGATTCGCTTTGGGGAATTGCCGTATCGAGCCAACGAGCAAATGCGCTACGTCTTGAGTACGGCCAGGAGCAAGTCTGAGTTGGGCATCGAGCCGAAGGTCGCACTTGCTGATGGCCTTGCTCGCCTGATCAAAGCCGCACGACAATGAGCGACGACAAGGAGATTCGGCAGGGAATCCTTGTCAACGTGCTTGGCATGCTTGGGCAACTCTGTGGCCCAGCCTCTCTGCTGGTTGCCGCTCGGCTGTATGGCGCCGATCGACTCGGAGTCTTCCTTGCCGCCTTGGCTCTCCTCGACATCGCGATTTCGTTTTTAACCTCGGGCTTCCGTGATGCGGCACTCATGTTCGTTGCGCGTCATGCGGGCGACGGCGATGACGATGGCGATCGCGATGGGGCGAACGAAGATGCCCAGCTCTATCAGTCGCTTTCAAACGCGATTGTCTGGAGCTTTGGCTGTTCCATTCTCGTCATTCTCGCCGCCTTCTTTCTTCTGCCTTTAGCACCCGCGCGCTTCGATGCATTTTCCCCTGAGCTGATTCCCATGTTGCAGCTCATGGTCTTGGGAGTCCCACTCTTTTCGTTTGGGCGAATTGTCTTTGCTGCCACCCAAGGGCTCAAGATCATGAAGTACGAGGCCATGGACGCGGCTGGGCGCTCGCTCTTGCTCTTTGTCTTAGCGCTCGCCATGTGGCCGCTTACCCACTCTGGGATTGGGCTTGCGATTGCGTATCTCGCTTCGCAGCTGATGAGTTTCGGTTTCTCCGTCTACGTGTTTCGCAAGCACTTCTCCCCAACAAAACTCGCTCAATCGCTGCGTTCCTTTCGCCTGCACCGAACACTTCTTAAGTACGCCATTCCCCAAAACCTCAACATGGCGCTCAACCACTTCATTACCCAAGTGGACGTCTTGATGCTCGCCTACCTTGGCGCAAGCGCCTTTCAAGTTGGGTTCTACGGTGCTGCAGCCAGGATTGTTCGCGAACTGCGCCGCATTCGCACTGTCTTCTCCGGAGCGCTTAGCCCTCACTTCGTCGTGCTTTTTAAGCGGTCGAAGTTGCAAGAACTCTCGCTGCTGTACTCTAAGAACTGTTCTCTAATTGCTTTCTACGCGATCTTGGCAATTTTATTGCTCGCCGCCGTGCACCCACAACTGCTCCAGCTCATCGATCCTACGTTCATAGGCGATACGCGCTTTGTCTTCGTGCTCTTGCTCTTGCCCTACCTCGATTGCAGCTTTGGCTTGGCGGGCAACCTCATTGCCATGACGGGCCATTCCCGCATAAACCTTTTCAACAGCACGGTCATCGGCCTAAGCAATGTTGTTCTCAATGCCTTCTTAATTCCCGAGCACGGCTTGCTGGGTGCCGCCGCGGCCTCTGCAGTGGCCTCCATCGTCATGGCCTTTCTACAGATTTTCGAAGCGGGCAAACTCTTGCGAGTGCCGCTCCGCATCTCCCAGCTCTATCGGCCACATCTTGCTGGAGCTATCGCCATAGCGGCAGGATGGTGCGCCAATCGTTGGCTTCTATCCCAGCAAGGCGCGCCTCTAATGCTTGCCGGAATCATGCTTCTCACCTTCGCTTTGACCTTCGTACTCGTCGGTGGGCGACTTCGCCAGCCGCCGCCGCCAGTACTGTCGTAGCGAGTTTCCGACCGAGTTTCCGACCGAGTTTCCGACCGAGTTTCCGACGAGCTCGACGAGAACTCGTGTCGCTACTTGGCGAGTGTCATGCCTTGCGCATAAAGCGCTCGATCTGATCGATAACGAGCTCTCTGGCCGCTGTTCCCTGAGAGAATCCCCCATACCAACTCGCGGTCCACTCGACGGCTTCCTGAGTTGAGAAGAGGTCGCGCCATCCTAAAGAACTTTGAGCGAGGGCAGGGTTGATGGCGAGAAGCATCTTCTCTGGCGGCTGCTCTTCGGTCTCATACTCAATGTTTGGCTCAGCGTCGATTGCCTGAAAGAACGTTTCGGTCAGCGCTTTGACGGAGACTGGATCTTGGGCACTTGGACCGATGTTGAGTGCAGTGGGAATTGCCTCTTTGGTCTCGATTGCTTGCACGTATGCAAGATAGCCATGCAGACAATCCAAAACGTGTTGCCAAGGGCGAACGGACCCCGGATTTCGAAGAGCAACAGGCTCGCCCTTAGCGATTGCGCGCCAAATGTCTGGCACGATTCGGTCCTCAGAAAAATCCCCACCGCCGATGACGTTGCCACCGCGCACTGTGACGAGATTCTTATTTAGATCGCGAAAGAACGACTCTCGATACGACTTGGCAACGATTTCGGCAGCGGCCTTGGACGCAGAATAAGGATCGTGCCCACCGAGCTTATCGTCTTCGGTGAATGCGCGCCCCTCTTCGTTGTTCTCGTAAACCTTGTCGGACGTGACAATAAGAGTTGTTCTAGTTGCAGGACATGCTCGAATCGCGTCGAGAAGGTTTGCTGTGCCCTGCACATTTGTGGCGAATGTACCGGCAGGATCTCGGTAGGAGCGGCGAACTAGAGCCTGCGCCGCCATATGAATGACAACTTCGGGCTCGGCCTTGGAAACGACATCGTGCACAGCCTTGGCATCGCGGATGTCAACCACGTGGTGTTCTACGTCGGTCTCGACGCCGGCCGCTGAGAACAAGTTTGTCTCGCCTTCGGGCTCGAGAGCCAGCCCAACAACAGAGGCACCAAGTTGGTTTAGTAAGACCGAGGCCCAACTTCCTTTAAAACCCGTATGGCCTGTGAGGAGTACTCGTCGTCCTCGCCAAAAATTGGAGTTCAGCAACATCGTTTTGTTCAAGATCAATCGTTCCGAAGGAGCGCCGCCAACGCATGGTCGGTGAGCGCTTCGTTTAGGTCTAGGGCGCCCGAGGACCCTACCGCATCACGAAGCCTTCGGGAATTGCCATCGAGAAACAGTGACGGCTTTCCAACGCGAAAATCGCCGGATTTTACCGCCTCATCAGAGCGTCAATGGCCTCCACGGCGAATCGCTTGCGTGCGCGAGGAATCTTGCCTTAGGCTGCGGCCCGGCGGCGCCGGTACGACAAGAGTAGTCCTGGCACTAGCAGCAGGGCCGAGGCCAAGCACGCGAGCTCACCCAACATGGCGGCGAGGCCAAAGGAGCGAATGCCGGCGTTTTCGGAGAGCAGCAGAGAGCCGTAGCCAATAATCGTTGTAAGCGAGCACAAGACGACTGCTCCACCAGTGGTCCCAAGTAGGTTGCTCTCCTTGCCATCCGTGTTTTGCCTGTCGCGAACAGCGAGATTCACCGAGTAGTCAATGCCGATACCAATGGTGATTGGAAGCGCAACGAGATCTAAGAAATTTACCTTTAAGCCAAAGAGGTAACAGAGGGCGATCATGCCAAAGATGCCTCCGAACCCGGCAAGAAGGGTGACAAGGGCGTGGCGACCAATTCCCAGCAGCAAGAGAATTGTCACGATCGAGCCAAAGATTGCGACTGCAGAGGCCTTGGGCCCGTCACTTAGCATCGAGGCCACGATGTCCGCGATTACGAAACTCTGCCCGCCGACGAGCGCGTGCCCCGGAAGATCAAGCTCTCGGACGCCATTTGCCAGAGCAAGCCGATCGTCCACGCTCCACGACTTAAAGTGCGCAGCTCCCGACACCAAGATAACTTTGCCGATGCTGCCGTCTCTTTCGACAAAGGGCCACGAGAGCTCGTTTGGAATGTCTTCAAATTGAATCTTGCTAAGCGACTCGGGTGGGCGAATGCGTTTTGCTGTTCGCTTGTCTTCGTCGTCAAGCCCAGAATCTAGCGCTTCATCCACCAAGAGACGGAGTTTGGCCAAGACGACGAGCTTCTCGTCTTGCTGCACCGGTTTTAGATCGTCGAGATTGGCCACCGAATCGATTAGCGAAGGAGGCGCCGCTTTCAAGACAGCAGTCACACCTTCCACCTCATCGCGATCGTCAACAGCGACCACGAACCTGGAGGTTAGCCCGATGCCAAATTTTCCGCCCACCGACTCGCGCATTCGCATGTCGAGCTTTTGCGCCCCTGCGATTTCAGAACTTTCCGAACGCAGGTTTCTCCAGTCGGTCTCGAATGGCTCATCAAAGATAAAGACAATGGTTAGCGCCACTGAGACCAAGACCATACACAAGCCGATCGCCACCGAAACCCGAGGGCGCTTTGGTGAGAGCTTTGCCATTAGGCGATCGAGGAAAGGCGCGGGAGAGGGCTTGATACGACCCCACGAGTTCAGCACACAGAGGCCAGCGGGCAAGATCGAGAAGGCCGAGAGCCAGCTGATAAGCATGCCAATCGAGCCAATGATGCCAAAGTGACGGAAGCCCCGAAACTCGGTAACGGCGAGCGCTCCGTAGGCCACACCTGCAGAGAGCGCAGCAACGAACGTTCCGCGGGCCGCACCGCGCACGGCGACTCCGAGCGCTACAAGAGCATCATCCTCGCTTCGGAGTTCTTCGTAGTACCGAGACAAGAGTATGAGGCCAGAGTTGATTCCATTGCCCGCCACGATCGCGACTAAGAATGATGACATCACATTGAGATGCCCAATCAACAGATAGGTGAGTGCAAAGGTAATGGTGACCGCGACAAGTAGCGACCAGAGCGACGCAGCAACGGGGAGTGGCGCGCGGAAATAGGCGAGCAGTAAGAGGGCAATGAGCGAGGCCGTAATGACCGATGCGACCAGAATGCCGCGCATGATGGAACGGTTCTCGTAGTAGGCGCTCACAACATTGCCGGTGAGACCGATTTTTACGCCGGGAAACGCCGTTTCGCCTTCTCGGGATAATTCTGAGAGGCGTTCTAGAAGCTTTGTGCTGCGCGCAAAGTCGGTACTCGGTGTCGTCGTCCGCAAGACAAAGAGGTGCACGAGCCCATCAGGCGATACGTACGCGCCATCTCCGGTAAACTCGGCTTCTGCTTTGTCGAGCCGGGCGATGAGCTCATCGCCCTTGGATGCTTGTGTGCCATTGGGCACAGCGTCTTCCTCATCATCGAGATCGATAAAGAGTGGATTGGCATCGAGTTTGGCGTCCTGCAGCTTGGCCGAGAGTGTGTCGACCGCTTCATTTAGGTCGGCCAGCGAGGCAAAGAGAAAGCGATTGTTCCAAAAGTACGCGCGGGAATCGGCATCGTCGTCGAGGACTCGACTAACGAGATCTTGATCGAGCGCGTGCAGCTGGGGTTTGATGAGCTTTGCTGCCGCGGCAGAGGACTCTGGAGTCTTGCCATCGACGACAACAAAGATCGTCCCGAAGGTTCGGATTCGCTTCTTGAGTTGATTTAGGTCACGAACCGACGCTCGATCGGGAGGCAGTAGGTTCGAGAACTCCGATCGCAGCGGTAGCGCCGAAGCAACGTAGGCTGAGAGCCCGGCGACGACGAATGACAACGCGATGACCGCGTATTTATAGCGATCAATCCACCTTATGTAACGGCTGCCTCGGAGTGGAACACCAGAGGCTTTTTCTTTTTGCGACACGGTCTTGGGATTCGTCAAGTCACGCGAGAATAAGATTTACTCTGAGGATTCGTCATTGTAGGGTCGCGGCGCTGTCTCGGCAGACTCCCACCCGTGGGAGATTTCGCCGGAAACTAGCGTTAGCACTATGATTCGTCAAGCATTGATACTCGCCGCTGGAATGGGAACTCGCATCCGTGAAGGCGGAAGTGACATTCCAAAGCCTCTTCACACGGTGCTGGGAGTTCCACTTCTAAAGCGCACGATCTGGAGCCTGGCAAATGCTGGCATCACGCGCTTTGGCGTGGTGGTTGGCTACCGAGCCGAGTTGATTCGCACGGCGATCGAAAACGATCCAGACTACAAAGCCCGCGGCCTGCAAATTGACGTCATTGAGAACCTGGACTACCAGAAATCAAATGGCGTTTCTGTACTCGCTGCCAGCGGCCACTTTGACGGGCCCTTTGTGCTCACCATGGCCGATCACGTCTTCGACGATGGCGTTGCTGAATGCGCCGCTCAGGCCGATATGACGGTCGCCGACTTGCACCTCTGTGTTGACTATCGAATTGACGATATCTACGACATGGACGATGCCACCAAGGTTTTGACGGTGAACGGCCCGCACATCGATACGATTAGCAAACAGCTTGAGAAGTTTGATTGCGTAGATTGTGGCGTTTTTGCAGTCTCACAGGCTCTCCTCGACGAGCTGCAAGTTGTTCTCGATGCAACCGGCGATTGCTCCCTCTCTGAAGGCGTCGCAGGGCTTGCGCAGAAGCAGCGGGCACGAGTTGTCGATATCGGCGCGAGCTTTTGGCAAGACGTGGACACCCAGCCAGCGCGATTGCGGGCCGAGCGAATCCTCACTGCTGCAAGCGCCTTGACGGGTGCGATGCCGATGGCCTCTGAATCCCTAAGCCACGACACCCAGCAGAAGCCATCCTAAGATCCCTTGTCTCATCGTTGTGCAGCAATTGCTCGCATGACGCATTCGTACTATGAACGGGCTCATGCCGAGTTGCCTTATGCTGCGCTACTGCCTCGCCATTGTCGTGGTGCTGGGCTTTGTTCGAGACGCTCGCGCAGAGCAATCAGAAACTGAGGCGGAGCTAAGTAGCCTCATTCGGCGCGCGCAGGACAACCCCTTGGCGACTGCCGCTCAGGCCCGCACCGAGGCTGCGGCCGCACAGGAACGAGAGATTGCGGGCAAGCGCTGGGCCTCACTCGACGCCACAGCATTTGTTGCTCCGAGCCCTCGCATTCGCTGTGACAACATCGATTGCACCCAAACTTCGCCCAGGGACGTGACGATTAACGTGGCAGGGCTGGCGGCTGGCATCAATCTCAACCTGAGCCAGCCG
>TARA_R110002096_G_scaffold132768_3_pt1 | contig 120523 bp, 91 predicted proteins | sample TARA_R110002096 | Tara Oceans TARA_R110002096 (sample SAMEA4397295) | marine metagenome | biome: Polar Biome; feature: [DCM] deep chlorophyll maximum layer (ENVO:01000326); material: water (ENVO:00002006), including particulate matter (ENVO:01000060) such as... | depth 35 m
AACCAAAAAAACTTGAACAGCCTTTCTGAAATTTATGTATTAATGAATATCTCGATTAATATGGCTTGGTTTTGTTAAACGCAAATTTATTTGGTTAAAGGACTGAGTATCAAGTCTAAAATTCTGTGACTAAAATTATTTAGGAAGGATGTTAGTGAAAAGCTATAATGACCTTAGTTGGCTGATCTTACATTAAGACCTAATAATTATAAGGAATAAGGTTTGGGCAGAATTTGTATGGTGATGAATCTAGGAGCCATTTTTATACTAATTTCGCCCAAGATTTTGGCATATGAAAAAAGACATAAATTTCCCAGAAGTAAGGGATGTAAAAATTGCTATTGCAAAAAGTTCGGATGAAAAGGGGGAAAGCGATTACTATGTATACGTGATAAATAATAAAGACACTGATTTAAGTAAGTTGATGATTGTCTCCAATGCCAATGAAAAGGAGGATGGAACTGGTAGAAAAACTTCAACATTAAGACATTTTATGGAGGGTTTGAATGCCGGGTGTTTTGCCAAGGTGGAAAGAATAGACCCTGCCGTATTCTCTTTTCATAATGAATTTTGGTTGAGCTTCTTTATTGGCAACGAACTTTATGATCATAAATTTAAAATTTCTCCTTTTTCAGAATGGGAATTGGAGGACATCCAAGAACTAGAGTTGAAAGGTAAATTAGCCATTTAAAAAATTTAAAATGAAATTTAAAACTCTATTTTTTGGCCTCTTTTTTTTATCAATTTTTTCCTTACAAGCTCAAAATGAGAAATTTGTAAAAAAGGCTCCTAGTTGGGTAGTTGAAAAATCCCACATTAAACCTAAAAATCAAGAAGGAAGTAAATCCAATGGGGATGAATATCCTTTATTATATGACCGACAGCTGAATTTAGATAAAAAAGAATTTTATTTTCACTGGACTAGCCTCCTTAAAAATTCTGAATCTGTTTCCCTCTATAATACATTAGAGTTTTCATTTGACCCGACTTATCAAAAATTGGAGATCCATTTTATCAATATCATAAGAAATGGAAAGGTCATCAATAAAATGTCGCCTTCAGAATTTAAAATTATCACTAAGGAGGAGAATGCTGATCGAAAATTATATGATAATAACAAAACACTAATCAGCCACCTACAGGATATACGCCAAGGTGATATTTTGGACTATGCCTATACCATTAAGGGTCAAAATCCCGCTTATGGAAGTCATCAGTATGCTAGCCAGGAGTTTGAATTTAGCTATCCTCTGGAATTATTCTATTTTTCGGTTCTATCTTCTTCATCTAAATTGAAATACAAACTTTTAAAAGATGCTAAATATCCCACTATACTGAACAATAATGGGTTAAAACGCTATTATTGGGAAGAGGAAAATTTACCGGCTTATTATTTTGAAGAAAATACTCCTTCATGGTTTCAAAATAGCCCCATGGTTTGTTTTTCAGATATTGAAAAATGGGAGGATGTAGCCGAATTGTCCAGGGATTTTTATAAAGTTAGCGAAGAGGAATTGGCCTATTTTAAAAAACAAGCCATGGACATTTGCAAATCCAAGGATAGTATGGAAATGATTCTTGATATAATCCGCTTTGTTCAAGATGATATCCGTTATCTTGGTTTTGAGGATGGCTTAAATGCTTTTATTCCCCATAGACCAAAAGCTGTATTTGATCAAAGGTTTGGAGATTGCAAGGATAAAAGCCTATTGTTGTCAACCCTCTTGAAATCCATAGGGATTAAGTCGAGCCCAGTTTTGGTAAACAGCTATTTACGAGAAAATTTAATAGATCGATTAGCATCTCCATTTGTTTTTAATCATTGTGTAAGCTCCTTTTTTGTTTATGATCAAACCTATTATATAGACCCAACCATGTCAAATCAAGGGGGAAGTGCTTTTGATATTTATTTTCCAAACTATGGATATGTTTTGGATATTGAGTCCAAAAAACTAATTCTTCCCAAAAAGAGTGAGGGTGGAAAAGTTGATATTGATGAAATGATAGTGCTTGGGAAGGAGTATGAGGATCCTGCTGAATATGAGGTTAAAACCACCTACACAGGAGTAGAGGCCGATAATATTCGTTCTTATTTTGCTTCCAATCAATTAGACTATATCTCTAAGGAATACATGCAATACTATTCTAATATGTATCCTTTTATTGGTATAAGGGAAGAGCTGACGATTGAGGATAATCGATTAGAAAATGAATTAGTTACTACTGAGAAATATGTGGTTGATAGCATTTGGGAAGATGATCCCAATACAAAGGGGAATAAAATAGTTTATGTTGCCCCACTAATGATGCAGGGTTTTTTCAATCATCAAAGCCCGGCAAACCGTAAAAGTGATTACTTTCTAAACCACCCTAGCCATATTGTTTATGATGTCAAAATTCGGACTCCAATACCCTGGGATCTTAATCCAGCAGTAAATGAAATTTCGAATGATGAATACACCTACCGCAGTATGATTTCCAATGATAGGTTAAATAAGGAAATTCACATTCAAGATATGTATTGGACCAAAAGTGATCATATTAAGGCTAAGAATTTTCCTCGATTCCAAGCTGATCATTCTAAAATGTATAACGATTCTTCTTTTGGTATTTTATCTGGTACTAAAGAACTAAAAGGAAAAAGCAATAATCTCAAAGCTATAATAGAAGCTCTCATTCCAATTTTTATTGTAATTGTATTAATCGTGGCATTAATAATTTTTAATGAAAAGAGGAAGGAGAAGAAAGAATTAGCAAGGAGGAATAAGAGTCGAATGTAAATTGGATAGCCAAAGGATAGGAAATTTAAAAATTCCACTACTTTGATTATCAGAAAATAGATTTCAAACTCTACCTTTGCCAACCTAAATTTTGGGAGATCAAATTTGGTTTCTCTATGTAGAATCGTTCATCAATTAAATTGAGATAAAATGAAAATTACAGTAGTAGGCGCCGGAAATGTAGGTGCTACCTGCGCAGATGCATGCGCCCGTAAGGAATTGGCCAATGAAGTGGTTTTAGTAGATATCAAAGAAGGACTAGCCGAAGGTAAAGCTTTGGATATGTGGGAAACTTCCCCTATTGACCTTTATGATAGCCGCATAATTGGCTCTACTAACGACTACAGTAAAACTGCAAACTCCGATGTTGTTGTAATCACTTCTGGACTACCTCGTAAACCAGGTATGAGTCGTGATGACTTAATAAACACCAATGCTAAAATCGTAAAGTCTGTTACTGAAAATGTTATTGTTCACTCACCAGAGGCGATTATAATTGTAGTGTCCAATCCTTTAGATGTAATGTGTTATACAGCATTCCTAAGTTCTGGAAAGAAAAATAAAAATAAAGTTATGGGAATGGCCGGTATTTTAGATACTGCTCGCTACCGTTCCTTTTTGGCTTTGGAATTGAATTGCTCTCCCAAAGATATCCAGGCTGTATTAATGGGCGGACATGGAGATACTATGGTTCCTTTACCAAGATATACAACTGTTAGTGGAATCCCAGTAACCGAATTAGTAGCCAAAGATAGATTGGATGCAATTATAGAAAGAACTAAAAAAGGTGGTGGCGAATTAGTAAATCTAATGGGAACCTCCGCTTGGTACGCTCCAGGTACTGCTGCCGCTCAAATGGTGGAAGCTATTGTTCGCGATCAAAAGAGAATTTTCCCTGTTTGCTCTTGGTTAGAAGGGGAATATGGATTAAATGATATCTATCTTGGGGTACCCGTGAAATTAGGTAAGGATGGTATCGAAGAAATTATTGAGTTAGATCTTAATGATGATGAAAAAGCACTATTAAATGACTCTGCCGCTGCGGTAAGAGATGTAATGGGTGTATTGGATGGAATGGATATGTTCTAGTCCTTGATTCAAAATTTTTAAAAGCCTCATCTTTAATCGGATGAGGTTTTTTTTTGTCTTTTTCAAAACAGGTTTTTTGGTCAAATAAAATTTTGGCACCCTCATTGTAATAGGATAAGGGAATCAAAAAAACAGTGCATTATGAAAAATTCAATTATCGCCACTTTAGTCATCGTTCTGATGATGAGTACGGCAGCCTTCGGACAAAGAGAAGTGAGAAAAGTAAAATCGAGAGACTCCAAAACGAGCAAAGTCCAAACCAGAAAAAGTAATGCAAAAGTTGTTCGCACAAACAATAGAACCTACAAATCCAACAATGGATATTATAAAAGGTCAAGATCTGTAAAAAGGCCAAAGCAAATTAAGGTAAATAGAAGACTAAAAAAATTAGCCAGATATAATAAGGTAAGACATAGAGGAGTATCCTATTACTATAATTCCAACCGCTTTTACCAGCAAAGAAATGGGTACTACCACCTTGTTGCTGCACCTTTTGGATTCAGAGTAAATAGCATTCAGGCAGGCTGTTATTCTTTCCGCAGAGGAAATGTAGCCTACTATTACTCCGGAGGTTCATTTTACAATTTTAATAATGGATATTATACAGTTGTAGCACCTCCTCAAGGAGCCATGGTTTACCAACTTCCATTTGCCACCCAAACCCTTACAATAAATGGAAAAGTATATTACGAATATGCTGGAATTTTATACCAAAAAGTAGAAACCACAAGCGGCGATGCCTACGAAGTTACAGGATCTTATAATGGATAAGAGCTACTTCAATCAAAACAAAAACCCACCATATTGGTGGGTTTTTTTATGCTTTCAATGATTTGGAAATTATTGCAACTCATGGCATTTACCAAATATTGTTTTTAAATTTTGGCCTTCCAAAGAATTTCATAAACTGGGTACTCCTCTTCTTTTTTAGACAATTGAACCATGGCATCCACAAAGCCCTTGGAAAATGCATCTGCTTTTATCATTTGATAAATAATATCTGAGCTGTTCCCGGCTAAATTTTTGCCCTCGGATAGTGATTTGGAATTAGTGGTGGCTGTCATAGAAAAGTATTTTGCTCCAGTTTTATAACTCACCATGGGTGCATAGGCAACAATAGTAATGTTAGGATCCAAACCTTCAGTTTCAAAATTAAAATTTAAATCTACTGTAACAGCGATAACAGCATCAACATCTAATTCTTGTATCAGTCGTTCGCTAATAAAGTCACTACCAAAGCTGATTCCCATGTCTTTTATTACATCTTCATATCTGGTTGTTAAAATTCTCTCACTTCCTCCCGCTCCAAACTCTACAAAGCTTTGTCTTGCGCTGTCCGTTATGGGTTTTATGTGCTGATAAGCTTCCGATTGCACCACTTGGCTCATTGCTAATACATTAAGTTCAAATTCTTCTTCTAAGGATTTAACAAACTCTGAATACATTCTTTCGGTTAGCTTTTCCCAGGTGGCATCTTCATATTCTGGAAACCATTTTTTGGTTTTGGTTATCCAGTTTTTGGATGTTGTGGTTTTGGTGTCCACCATATTGCCGGAAACAAGAAAGGATCCAATGGCAACATTCTTCATAAGTTTTAAAGGCGGAGAGGTATATGGACCATCCTTTGAAGCAATAAATGAATATTCACCCTGAGTTTTTAAGTCAATTTTAATATTGGTGTTTTTTGTAGAATCCATCCCCATGGTTAGAAAGTTTCCTTTGGCCAAGTCACCCTTCATTTCCACTGCTGTCCAATCCATATATGCACTAATTGTTCTAAGAGCTCCAGCGGCAGTATTGTTTATTATCTTTTCTTTAAGCCTATTGATGATTAGTGTATTGGATTTTGAAAATGGAGAAGGGCTACCCTCAAAATTCTTAAATGCTTCCTTTGGTATTATGATTTTATTTGACGCTTTGGCTACAAATAGGTCATAAATAATAGGGGTGCCCACAAGTTTGCAAACTAATTGAAAATGAATTTTGGAATTTGGATCTGCATCGCCATTTTCTAGTAAGACTATTATATCCTTAGTACCATCCAATTCAATCTTTTCACCCTTGGCTTTGCCATCAATGCTAATAATAGAAAGTGCTTCTGCCGGCCCTATGCTTACTTTTACCACATCACCATCGCTGCTGTTGATCAACACTTCTTTTATACCCCTTTGTTCAGGACTAAAACCTTGAAAATAGGTTCCGATTCCGGCCTTACTTAATGCGGAATCACTAAGTATAAATTCTCCATCTGTACCACTCAGTCCCATTCCATTTTTATTGGTAAAAGAGGCATAAACAGCATCCCCACAAGTCTCCCAACCTGGCGTTTTAGTGGGATATCGCATAATATTTTGAGGATGAAGATGGGCTTGGTAGAAAATTGAAATTGCGGCAGTTCCAAGATCAGGATTATTTGGAGCCGTAAAGGCTTTACCCATTCCCTTTTGAAGGGCTGCCATTGGGTTTAGCTTTTCTTTTAAACTAGGCTTGTGAACATATCCACATTCATAGCTTGCAGAATTGTCCTTTTTAGGAATTTTAAGTTTGTCCTTCCATGATTGTCCATTTACAGCAAATGAAAAAAGAGAAATGGAAAATAAAAGGATGAGGCATTTATTGTTGCTAAGCATAGTATATTGATTTGAGAAATAATTTCTTCAAATATGCTTCCAGCTAATTTTTACAGCAATAGAGTGATCACCGTATAATTTAGAATCAATTCCAAATAAAAAAATAAAGGGCCAATTTCTCAGCCCTTTGAATCAAAAATTAATCTGTGAACTCCTCACAACAAAAGGTGAAATCAATTTTAAGACCTTCATCAAGCTCATCCTTTGGATCATTATCTGGGAAATTTGCAAATCTTACATCATAACAGCCATAGTTCATCATAATTCCCAAATCAAAGAGAACAGGATTACTACCATTGCTTGCTTGTCCCACTAGGCTATATGGTTGGTTAGTACCATGCGGCCTTACATACATATAGTAGTTGGCTAGGTTCAAATGACTTGAAACAAAACTGTTAAAATATACACTAAAAGACCATCCAAGACTACCGTTAAACTCATCTCCCAAACAATAAGGAGGATTGCAACACATATCCCAGTTAATTACTTGAGGGTCATCAGGACCGCTTTTGAGCTCCAGTTCCTCTGCATTATTTGTTTGAATTTCTTTTTCACAAGAGATGAAACCCAAGGCTAAAACCATAAGACTTAAGGCAAATAAATTTTTCATTTTTTAAATTTTCAGGGTTAATTAGATGAAACTCTTTCATCATTCAATGATTAACACATTTTGAATTTTAGCATTAATGCCGGCCTTATGCAAAATTTCAATTTGCTTCCTTCAAATGTAGATTAGGATTGAGATGTGAAAAAGTCCAAATTCTTGATTTACTTTCCTCGATATATGAAATAGTCATTTTAATTGATGTTCTAGAATCAATGTCTAATAGGTGCCTAGTTATAATTATCTGAAAGCCAAATAATTGGAAATTTTACTTTTTTGACTTGAAAATTAAACTAGCATTTTTTCATTAATTTCCCCTATTAACAGTCTAGAGCCGAGAAGCTTGCTTACAGAGAAAAAGTATTTTTTTTTACTTATCCTTTTTATTCCACTTTGGCTAGGTGCTCAAAGTGGCTTGCCCTACCAACAGTATACTGTAGAAGATGGACTTCCTAGCAATGAAATTTACTGGACAATGCAAGATGATAAGGGAGACCTTTGGATTTGCAGCGACCATGGAATAATCGCCTTTGACGGCATCAGCATGAGAAGTTTTACCACTGAAAACGGATTACCAGGTAATACTGTATTCAAATGTTTTCCAGACCCTAAGGGTAGATTGTGGTTCACAACCAGATCCAATGGTGTTTTTTGGATTCGAAATGATACGGTTCATATTCCAGACTTTAATGATGACCTAATCCAAACCTTAAAAAAACGATGGATAGATAAGTTATATGTTGATGAGCTAGACGGTATTTGGATGAGCACTTTTAGTGCTGATAGTGTTTTTTATAAATCCAAGGTAGGATCCAAAACTATCCAAGCTGTGGCCATTCCAGCTGGAAAAATCTGTAAAGACTTCGCTTATTTTTTAAAGAAAGATGGTAAATGTGTTTTTTCTGGAAGGAGTGATGCCTTTTTATTTTTTAGTCAAAACAACTGTTTGGATGATACCCTTCTCATAAAAAATTACGGCAATCATCAATTTCTGTATAAAAGCACAGAAAATAAAAGCGGATTCTCCTATAATAATGGCAAGTCAAAATTCAGCCTTTCTCATTCTAGAATTTATTTCTCCAATGGTAGGGAGGGATTCGAATGGTTTTCTATTCGCAACCATTTGTATCATTTAGATTCTTTAGGTAGAGTAGATAGGGAGTATCAATATTCTGATCAAATCTTAGATATTTTCCAGAAGGATGAGCAGCTCATAATTTCTGTTGGCAATTCCGGCATTTATGTTTATGAGAACCTACAAGGAGAACTTCTTAAAGAGACAAATCATTTCAATGGATTAATAGTGTCCCATATTTACAAAGATAGGAGTGCTAATTATTGGATTTCAATTGTAAACCACGGCCTTTTTAAAGTGAATAGTTTTGATGTTTCAGAATTATATCTTGATTCAAAATACACTCAACTCAAGAATATTTCCAAACCCTGGTATTTTAAGAACGACAGCTTGTTATTTCTGGTCCAGGACAGCCTTTTTATATTTAAAAAACAGGATGATAAATTTAAACTCCTTAACATTCAGAATATAAGAAAGGGATTGGACATCCCTATTCCGTCGAGGGTAGTTTGGGATAAACATTCCTCAGTTTATGGGGAGGGTTGGAATTGGGACTATAAAGAGAAGAAGTTTAGACAATATTTTAAAAATTTAGGAGCAAGTGCGAAATGGATTTTTAAAGGTGATAAGGATTTAGTGGTTTTTGATTTTAATGATGGATATATTATTAGTGAGGAAGGGCAAACAAAATTCGATTCTAGAAAAAACAATTTTAACGAAAGAATACGCTCCATTTTAATTATTGACTCCAGCCATCATTATGTAGGAAGTCTTTCGAGTTTTCATGAATTTAAAAATGGTGGATATACAGATCTTGGGGAATCAGACAAAAGGTTAAAGCTTCGTGTTGAGGATATTAAAATGGATGATGATGGAAAAATTTGGTTGGCAACCAGAGGCTCAGGTCTGGCAATATTATTCGAAGATAGCCTGCGGTTTATAGGCAAAATGCAAGGTCTTAGTAGCAATTTGGTAAACAAAATATTTATGCTTGAAAACCAAATTTTTGTAGCTACCAATAGAGGTTTGGATAGACTAATTGAGCAAGCAAATGGCGATTTTATGGTCAACTCAATTTATAATAGGAGCAAGGGTAGCTTCGCCCTAATTGAAAATATTTTTGAAACCAAGAATGGAGTTATTGTTCAGAATGGAAATGAAATGACCTTTTTAGGAAGTGACTTTTTGGGCTATGAGAATTTTTCTCCTTCTGTAATCATAAAAGAGTTTTCTATTGCAGGAAGGCTTCAAAATATTGATACTAGTAGAAGCTATAGCTTAAAATCACAAGAAAATTCTTTGGGCTTCAAATTTAGAATTAATGCTTTACAGAATGAAAATCAACCCGTACTTTTTGAGTATAGATTAGTAGGTCTAAATTCCATTTGGCAATCAACCTTTGGTCAGGAAATTAATTTTAGGGATTTAAAACCTGGAAAATATGAAATACAAATACGAGCTAAGGAATCAAATTCCAAGTGGTCTAAAACTTCTAGCCTCTCTTTTGAAATTGAGAATCCCTTTTATTTGCAGCTTTGGTTTATCGCATTAATGCTCCTTATAATTTCTGGAATTCCCTTCTACTATATACGGTTTAGAGCCCTTCAAAATGCTCGTTCCAAAGAATTGATCAGCTCAAATATTAGGGCCTTAAAAAACCAAATGAACCCTCATTTTATTTTTAATTCCCTTAACTCTATCCAATATTTTATTGTTACCAACCAAAAAAGAGAAGCAAATATATTTCTAGCTAAACTTTCTGATTTAGTTCGTAATGTTTTAAATACCACAAATGAATCTAGTATTGAACTGATAGAAGAACTTAATAGAATTGAAGATTATGTTCAGCTAGAACAAATGAGACTTTCCAATTCATTTGAATTCCACATTGCTAATCCTAAAAATCTCGATCTTAAAGTATTCAATATTCCTCCCATGCTGATTCAACCCCTAATCGAAAATGCTATTTGGCATGGATTGGCGAATTTGGATAAAGGTGGATTAATTTCCCTAGAGATCGAATGTATTAATACAGAATTAATATTGACCATTATTGACAATGGAGAAGGAATGGATATAAAGGCCTGGGAAGGTGACCCTACCAATTCTGGAAAAGGCAATTCCATCGGATTGTTTAATGTTAAACAAAGGTTGCATTTGCTGTCCAAAATAAAAAACAAGGAATTTTCTATTCGTTTTGAGAATATTCAAGAACAATCACCAAAAGGAACTAAAGTAATTTTGAAAATCCCACAATGAAAACTCTAAAGAAACTAAGATCGCTAATTATTGATGATGAACTACATGCTCGTGTATTACTACAAACTCTAATTGAAGAAAATTGCCCTCAGGTAGATGTAATAGGCGAAGCAGATACGGTAGATTCTGCCATTGAAAAAATTGAACTTCTCGATCCGGATCTGATTTTTCTGGATATTAAAATAAAAAACAAAACTGGATTTGAAATTTTAGAAAACCTCAAAAATTTAAAATCTCAGGTGATTTTCACTACCGCTTATAGCGAATTTGCTATCAAAGCTTTTGAATATTCGGCCTTACATTATTTGTTAAAACCAATAAATGTTGAACAGCTAGAAAAGGCAGTAGAAAAGGCTTTGGCAAAGAGAGTTGGTTTTGAAACTAAGGAATTTTTGAACCTGATGAATAAATTCAAAGAAATTCATGAAGAACGAATTTCACTGCCGAACAGGTCTGGAGAAGAATATGTGTTGATAAAGGATATTGTATGCTGTATGGCTTCGGGCTCCTATACCGAAATCTATTTTCTTGATGGAAAGCAAAAATTAATTTCTAAACCCTTGGGATATTTAGAAAAAAAGCTAAACCCAAAGCTATTCCTTAGAACTCATAAAAAATATCTGGTGAACCTACAATCTGTAATAGGACTCGAAAAGGGCAGAACGGCGATTTTAAGTTTAAAAGGAGGTTTAAAAATTGACGTTTCGATAACCTATAGAGAGCAATTAATGGATAGATTAAAGGAACACATCACCTTTTGATAAAACAAATGCCTCATTTCATATATCCAAACTACCATTTCATAAATTACTAGCAGTAGGAACCAGATTACTAGGGTATTTTAGTGATGTGTAAAAGTATAATAACCAATGACGCCACTTCCCTACAACAGGAGTAAGTGAAAAAGATGACCCTTAGGTCATCTTTTTTTTTAAGAAACCACAAAGAATTTTTTAGCCCAAACATCTACTGTAGAATTGGAGTTTGGAAGTTTTGCTTCTACATCGCTAAACTCAAAATAGTCGCCCTCCTTTAGACTTTTTAAAAGTTTATAGGCTTCGTCGGTTATTCGGTTATTATCCCCTTTGAATCTGGTTTTTTTCGAATCCTTCACCACCAGTAGTTTATACCTAGTTATTTTGGATCCCTTAGCACAACCCTCTACCTCAATAATATTGGTTGAAGCTAAATCTTCTGGACTTAAATTACCTCCGAACTTATCTGCAAAAACCAAATATGCTCCTCCATTGGAATAGTCCATTCCAATATTGGCATTTGGGCTAAACAATTGGCTAATCAGTAATGAGCTGATAAAAATTAAACTTTTCATAGAATTATTTTTTTGATTACCTGAACAATATCAGTTGAATTTAGAGGGAATTAAATCTTTGTAGAGGAGCTTAGCCAAATTGCAGACATAACTTGAAAAGCAAATGGGAACATAGACATTTATTAAACCAATATTGCTTGTATCGATTTTATAAGACCTTCAACTTTATTCAAATGTATATTTGTAATAAGCCTTAATAGACTTTTTCATGAAAAATATAATTTTCCTACTTTTTATTTCTGTGTTTTCCATAAATACATCCTTGGCCCAAAACAAGGTGGAAAATCCTAAGTATGAAAAAAAATTAAAGCGGCTATTAGACCATGATGTAAATGAGCTAAGTGTAAAAGAAGTCTTGCAACTGGATTCTCTGCAAGATATTATTTACTTAGATGCTAGGGAAAGGAACGAATATGAAGTGAGTCATATAGATAGTGCCATATGGGTCGGCTATGATACATTTGATGTGGACAGTTTAAAAGATCTTCCCAAGGATAAAAAGATTGTTGTTTACTGTTCAGTAGGATATCGAAGTGAAAAGGTTAGCGAAAAGATGCTTAAGGCAGGATTTAAAGATGTTTCCAATTTATATGGAGGGATTTTCGAATGGGTAAACATGGACCAACCTGTTTATAATCAAAATGGGGAAACCCCAAAAGTGCATGCTTATGATGAGAATTGGGGGCAGTGGGTTCAAAAAGGTGATAAGGTTTACAATGAAAAATAGGCTGGATGTTGGATAAATATTTAAATATTTTTAGCGATTCCTTTATAGGATATTTTAACTACTTGGTAAAGGAAATTAGCAATCCCTCCTGGACCAATTATTTCTATCTGTTGATTGGAGCCTCTCTTTTGGTTTGGGCTTTGGAAATATTAAATCCTTGGCGAAAAGGACAATCTAAAATTCGAAAGGATTTTTGGATGGATGGATTTTATATGTTCTTCAATTTTTTCCTTTTTTCCCTTGTTGGGTATAATGCTATTGCCAATATAGGTGTAGAACTTTTCAATGATTTCCTAGCCAAATTTAGTATTGAAAATTTGGTCGCTATAAAGGTGAATAGCTTTCCAGTTTGGGTGCAGCTACTAATAATGTTTGTTGTTGCAGACTTTATTCAATGGAATATTCATAGATTATTGCATAGAGTTCCTTGGTTATGGGAATTTCACAAGGTGCATCACAGTGTAAAAGAAATGGGATTTGCCGCTCATTTAAGGTTTCATTGGATGGAAACCATAGTATATAAAACCCTCCAATATATTCCCTTGGCCATGATAGGTTTTGGAATAGACCAGTTCTTTATTATTCATGCGATAGCCATATTTATTGGTCACTTAAACCATGCTAATACCAATATTGATTATGGCCCATTAAAATTCATTTTTAATAATCCACGAATGCATATTTGGCATCATGCTAAAGAATTACCTAGGGATAGAAAATATGGGGTGAATTTCGGATTATCCCTGAGTATTTGGGATTATATTTTTGGAACTGCATATATTCCAAATAATGGTCGGGATATAGAATTGGGATTTGATCAGGATGAGAAGTTTCCTAAAGATTTTACTCAGCAAATTATCTATCCGCTAAACAAAAAGGAAGGCTAAAAAAAAGGCCAAATCATTTTCAGATGATTTGGCCTTAATATTTTAAGATCAAGGATTATTATCCATTCATAGAAACTAAAAACTCGGCATTATCTTGAGTTCTTGTCATTCTATCTCTTAAGAACTCCATAGCTTCTACAGGATTCATATCTGCTAAATGACGTCTTAAAATCCACATGCGCTGCAGGGTTTCTTTATCTAATAATAGATCTTCTTTACGTGTACTAGATGATACAAGATCAATAGCAGGGAAAATTCTGCGATTTGCAATTTTTCTATCCAATTGCATTTCCATATTACCTGTACCTTTAAATTCTTCAAAAATCACCTCGTCCATCTTAGAGCCAGTGTCTATCAGTGCAGTAGCTAATATGGTTAAGGATCCACCGTTTTCAATTTTACGGGCAGCACCAAAGAAACGCTTAGGCTTGTGAAGTGCATTAGCATCCACACCTCCGGATAATACCTTTCCAGAAGCTGGGGAAACGGTGTTATAGGCTCTAGCCAACCTGGTGATACTATCCAGTAGAATAATAACATCATGACCACATTCTGTCATCCTTTTTGCCTTTTCCAAAACAATATTGGCAACCCTTACATGGCGATCTGCTGGCTCATCAAAAGTAGAAGCAACAACTTCTGCATTTACACTCCTTTGCATGTCTGTAACTTCTTCCGGACGTTCATCCACAAGCAGAATTATCATATAAGCTTCTGGATGATTGGCTGCAATAGCATTTGCTATTTCTTTTAAAAGGATGGTTTTACCAGTTTTTGGTTGTGCAACAATAAGCCCTCTTTGTCCTTTCCCAATTGGTGTAAAAAGGTCAATTATTCTAGTGCTAATAGTTCCACGTCTTTGAGTAAGGTTAAACTTTTCTTGCGGAAATAGTGGAGTTAAATGTTCAAAAGCTACACGGTCTCTAATCCAATCTGGAGCGCGGCCATTAATGCTTTCTACTTTTACAAGCGGAAAATATTTTTCACCCTCTTTTGGTGGCCTAATCTGTCCTCTAACGGTATCTCCAGTTTTAAGGCCGAATAATTTTATCTGGCTTAAGGAAAGGTAAATATCATCAGGGGAATTCAAATAATTATAATCACTGGATCTTAAAAATCCATAGCCATCGGGCATTATTTCTAAAACACCTTCGCTAATAATAATGCCATCAAATTCATATTCTTTGGCTCTATTGTGGTGTTTGTGCCTATTATCGTTTGGATTGCGATTGTCATTCTGATTTCGATTATCGTTTTGATTTCGATTATCATTTTGGTTACGATTATCGTTTTGATTTCGAGAATCGTTGTCATTTCCTCTTGCAGGCTTGTTTTGGTTTGAGGAATCTTGAGCTTTTTTAGGATTGGGAGGAAGGTTTTTTCTTCTCTCATTATTATCCCTATTCGAATTTCTTGAATCAGGTCTGTTGCTGGTCTTATTTTCGGTAGGCTTTTCCTGACCTTTATTCTCTTCAGCTTTCTTATCTGTAGCTGCCGGTTTTGGAGCTAAAGTATTCTCCCTTTTAGGATTTTCGTCCTTTTCTTTAGTAAACCTTGGTTTTGGTTTGGGTTTAGGAAGAGGTTTTCTTGCTTCAGGTTTATTTTCTGCTGCAGGCTTTTGTTCCTCAGAAATTACATCTACTATAGATTCTGGGTTCGAAGCTTGATGGTCTAATATTTTATAAACTAGTTCCTGTTTGTTTAAGGATTTAAATTTTGGAACCTTAGATTTTTCGGCAATTTCCTTTAATTCAGGAAGTTTCATTGCCTTTAATTGATTGATGTCGTACATCTAGGTAAAAATGAATTTTTAAAAAAATGGATTTTACTATAAATTGGATATTACAATAAAATGTGATGCTTGTTTGTTTTGGAAATCCATGATTTGGAATCCGATTATTTGCAGATGTTGCATGGCAATAATACAAATAAATCCAAAACATAAAGCCTAGCATTTAGTTTTTTTCCATTTTTTAAAGGAAATTTGCAAAATGATACAACGTATACAAAGCATCTATTTATTTCTAGCAGCAGCATGTTCTGGTTTGCTAATTTTAGTGTTTCCAACTTTTACAAAAGGTGAAAAACTTATTATGGCAAGCAGCGACCTTGTTTTTTTAAGCTTATTCCTAATCTCTTCAGCTATTTCTATATTCTCTTTACTGAAGTTTAAGAATAGAAAACTTCAAATTGCCATGGGTAGGTTGAATATTATTGTAAACTTTATTCTTTTTGCAGCCCTATTATATACCTATTTCGCAGCCTATAAAGATGAGGGAGGTTCTGTTGGCCTAGCTTTATTTATTCCAATTGTGGTGGTTAGTTTGGTATCCGTGGCCAATAGAAGAATAATGGCTGATGAGCAATTGGTTAGAGCGGCGGATAGACTGCGATAATTATCGTTTTATTTCTACCACTTCAAGATCGGAAATTATCTTCCCGCTAACTTTAAACCTAAGCATGGTCCTCACCTGATGGAAACCATGCTTTCCTATAGCACCAGGGTTCATATGCATAAGGTCTAATTTACTATCCCTATTTACTTTTAAAATATGGCTATGTCCACAAATAAATAACTTGGGTGGATTTTGATAAATTTCAGGTTTTACAGAACTCGAATACCTTCCCGGATAACCACCAATATGAGTTATCCATACATCAAGGTCTTCAATTGTAAATCTTTGATTTAAAGGCCATTCGGAGCGAATGTTTGAAGCGTCTATATTTCCATAAACGGCTCTTAACTTGGCTATTTTTGAAAGAGCATCCGTAACTTTTAAATCACCAATATCGCCAGCATGCCATATCTCATCACTCCCCTTACAGAGATTAAGAATCTGTTCGTCAATAAAGGAATGGGTATCACTTAATAGGGAAATCTGAACCAATGCTTTGCTCTTAAAGTTTACTTTTGTGCAAGTTTAAAAATTATCTAGTCCATTGCGGTATTTTATACAACTTTCCTATTTCGGCAAACCCTTTCATGGATGGCAAATCCAACCGAATGCCCTGAGCGTTCAGGAAAGATTGAATCATGTATTTTCTACACTTCTCAGTGAAAATATAAACATTGTAGGTGCTGGAAGGACTGATGCAGGGGTGCATGCCAAGGAAATGTGGGCTCATTTTGAAACCGAAAAGCAGCTTCCAGAAAACCTAATGGCAAGGGCCAATAGTTTTTTGCAAGAGCCTATTGCCATTTATAGAATATTCAAAGTTGAAGATCATCATCATACACGATTTGATGCTTTGAGTAGAGAATATGAATATCATATTAGCCTTAAAAAAGATCCTTTCCTTACAGATTTTGCATGGCATATTCGTAAAAAACCTGATCTAAGAAAAATGCAGGAAGCCGCAGATATGCTTTTTGAATTTATTGATTTCACTTCTTTTTCGAGAAGCAAAACTCAAACAAAAACCAATAATTGTAAAATTCTATTGGCAAAGTGGCAAGAAAAGGGTGATAAACTTATTTTTACCATTAAAGCAGATCGCTTTTTAAGAAATATGGTAAGGGCAATTGTTGGAACCTTAATTGAAATTGGTCATGGAAAAAAGGAAGCTATCGATTTTAGAAGAATAATTGCGGCAAAGGATAGGAGTGAAGCTGGAGAATCTGCTCCAGCACATGGTTTATATTTAACAAAAGTGGAATACCCACAAAATATTATTAATGGCAAATAATTTAAGCGGAAATGCTTTCGATTTAAAGCAGCTTGGAAAAATCCTCAGGTTTATAAAACCTTATAGACTAATTTTTTATACAGCTCTTTTTCTTACCGTTGTTTTATCAGCTTTAGGAACCGCCAGACCTTTGCTGATCCGATATGTGATAGACAATTTTGTATTGCAACCCGATGGTCAGCAATTGCTGAATTTCACCATTATTCTATGTGTACTGTTATTAATTGAGTCTATAGTTCAGTTTTTATTTATTTATGGCGCTAATTATCTAGGCCAAAATATTATCCGGGATTTGAGGGTGAGGTTGTACAAACATATTTTATCCTTTAAACTCAAATATTTTGATCAAACCCCTATTGGAACATTGGTTACCAGGGCAGTATCCGATATTGAAACTATAGCCGATATTTTTGCGCAAGGAATTTTAACCATTATTGGAGACTTGCTAAAAATAGTGGTGATAGTAGGCGCCATGTTTTACTTTTTCGATTTTCGATTGGTCTTGGTATCTCTTGCTGTAGTTCCTGTTTTATTTTATGCTACCCGGCTTTTTCAAATAAAAATTAAGGGTTCTTTTCAGGATGTGAGAACCCAAGTTTCAGCTCTAAATGCCTTTGTTCAAGAGCATTTAACAGGTATGAATATTGTCCAAATTTTTAATCGGGAAGAAGAAGAACTGAGAAAGTTTACCGAAATAAACGAAAAGCATAAAAAAGCCAATATTCGTTCGATATGGTACTTTTCTATTTTTCTTCCTGTAATTGAAATAATGAGTGCGATAAGCATTGGATTGGCCGTTTGGTATGGTGGACTGAAAGCAGCAACAGGATCCGTTAAAATTTCTTTGGAAACCATCATCTACAATTGGCAGGGCTGGGATATGGATCCTGAAATGACCATGATTAGCCTTGGTGAAATTACTGCGATAATTATTTTCATCAATATGCTCTTTAGGCCTTTAAGGCAGTTAGCGGATAGGTTTAATACTCTTCAAATGGGAATGGTAGCTAGTGAAAGGGTATTCAAAATTTTGGAAACCCAGGACCATATAGCAAATGATGGTAAATTAGAATTGGATAATGTTAGAGGAGAAATTGAATTTAAGAATGTAAAGTTTGGATATAATGAAGATGAAATCATTTTAAAAGGCCTTTCATTTAAAGTGGAGCCCGGTAAAACCCTCGCCATAGTTGGCGCTACTGGTGCTGGAAAATCTACAGTAATAAATTTGTTGAGTCGTTTTTATGAAATTTGGGAAGGAGAAATTCTGGTAGATGGAAAAGATTTAAGGGATATTAGTTTGGAATCTTTGAGGAAAAATCTGGCAGTAGTTTTACAAGACGTTTTTTTATTTTCAGATTCTATTTATAATAATATTACCCTGCAAAAGGATATCCCATTAGAAACGGTAAAAGAGGCTGCTAATTTTATAGGTATTCACGATTTTATAGAAAGTCTGGGCATGAATTCTACAGATTCTCCCTCACCTTCAGTAGAAGGACAGGCTCTAGGATATATGTATAATGTGGGTGAAAGAGGTAATTCTATTTCTGTTGGTCAAAGACAGCTTTTAGCCTTTCTAAGGGCTTATGTTTCCAAGCCATCTGTGCTAATTTTGGATGAAGCAACAAGCTCTATAGATACTCAAAGTGAGTTGTTAATTCAAAGCGCCATTGAGAAAATCACCAAAAACCGAACATCTATTGTTATTGCCCATAGATTGGCAACCATAAAAAGTGCGGATAAAATATTGGTTATGGATAAAGGTAGAGTAGTGGAAAGTGGATCCCACCTTGAATTATTAGCCATGAACGGATATTATACAAGACTTTACGAAATGCAGTTTAAAGGTGAGGAGGAAGAGCTTTAATAAACTTCATTTCCAATAAATACGGAATCGCTGAGACTATTTAGAAATTTCAACAGCGCTTGCCTGTCTGAAATAGAGAGCTTAAATCCTTGAATTTTATCACTTTGGTTAGGATGTTTCTTTCCACCTTTTGAATAGTGATCTATAATTTCCTCGAGATTGCTAAAACTTCCATCGTGCATATAAGGGCCTGTTAGTGCGATATTCCTTAAACTTGGAACCTTAAATTTCCCTCTATCTTTATCATCCATGCTTATTCGCATTCTGCCTGGATCCTCATAAACTTCATAAATACCATTATTTTGAAAGCTGAAATTGCTAAACATAAATCCAGAATGGCAACTATTGCATTTTAGGCTATCACTGGTAAAAAGCTGATAACCTCTAATTTCTTCAGGACTCAAAGCATCCTTATCTCCTTGATAGGCAAATTTGTCGAAGCGAGAATTGGAGCTTATCAAACTTCTTTCAAATGCTGCAATAGCACGAGTAGTGGTATAAACACTAGGACTGTCCTTAAATACCTCCTTAAATAAATTAATATACTCTGGATTCTTTTTTAAACGGTCCACCGCTTTTACAATGGAAAAAGCCATTTCATCAGGATCCTCAATAGGTCCCAACATTTGCGATTCGAGATTTGGGCTTCCTCCTTCGGCAAAAAAATAAGGGTGCCAAGCAAGATTGCTTAAAGAAGGAGCATTCCTTTTCGCCAACTTTCCATCTACACCAGGACTAATCGGGTTTGGATCTGAATAGGCGAATTGGGGTCTATGGCAATTGCCGCAAGAAATGCTAGAGTCTAAACTTAAAACGGGGTCGAAAAAAAGCTTTTTACCTAAATCTATTTTCGATTGGCTCATAGGATTGTCTTCCCTCAAATATGGTTTTGAAAAGCCTGGGGGAATCTCAAAAACATATTCACTTTTTTGTGCTTTCTCAATTTTTTCATTTACACATGAGAAAACCAAGAATAATCCACATACAAGTAAAAGAGGGGATTTATAAGACATAAGCTCAAAATTAGTATTTACAAAATATTAAGGCACCCAGTATATTTGGCTAGGTGCCTCTATTTTAATACTAATTAATTTAGGCTAAAGGCTAAAGCCGCATTGGTCTTTAGCTTGCTCACCACTCCAATTGGTCCCATATGGCCTTGAAGCTCTAGGTTAAGATCAATTCCGTTAAAAAACTGAGCATAGTCAACCTCCAAATTAATATCTAACTTCTCTCCAGCGGCAACATCACTATGAACCATTTTTTGAAGATTTAGGATATTTTGGTTGGTACCAATATGATACTCAAAAACATCGTCATAGGTTCCATCGGCATCTCTATCAATTTGCCCTTCAAGTTTAAAGAAAATATAACCTGCATTCCAGCTCCACCACATATTGTTTAATTGAGCGGAAAGTGGGTGACCATCAGCAAAATCAATGGGTTGGAATCCAACATTGGTAGCTGAATCTACGCCAATATTGGTCATAACCATATGGTAATGCTTGGCCTCCATTTCGCCGATTTCCATATCCTTAATTGATGGAGTTGCTAAAATGTAAGAATCAGAAAAGGCTGTAACATTTTGCTCATCATCCATTAGCCTAAAATTTCCAATATAAAATTGAGCAGTAGAAAATTTTACAACTTCGCCTCCAGAGAGACTGAAATCTTGGTCTAGGCTAAAAGCATCCGTGTTAAATTTATGATTTATGTTTAAGTGCAGGCTGGCTTTTTCTTCTGTAACTGGGTTTAGCACTGGGTCTGGATCATCCTCACATGCCATTGCACTTGTAATGATTAGGGCTCCTAAAAAGCCAAATTTTAATAGTTTCATTTTTATTGATTTAAGCTTTACTAATTGTTTGATATTCTTGTTCGATTTTGGGAGATCATACAAGTAAATCAGGTGGATCAAGGGTAGATCCAGCTAAAATCAATTTATAGAAATTGTAAATTTTTGAAAAACTAGACTTTTTTGTTGGAGTTTCAGCCTCACCTAAATAGGATCTATGATCATTAAAACCTATTAGTAATGGTATCTCTTGGTTTTGTAGCAGGGATTTTTCCTTTTCATGACTTTGCGTTTCTTCTATCATTTTGGCCAAAACACAAGTTCCTGCGCATTTTAATTCTGGCTTTTCCCGATTTTCACAAAGTTCATTTTGAATATAATCCAAATTTGAAAAATACCGGCTAAGATTGCCCATGGAGAGCAAAATTGGACTCAGGTATAAGGCCAGAACCACTAGGGGCGGTATTTTAACAAGATTCTTCATAGGATGATAGTAGAGCAAAAATAAACTTGAATAAATTAAGTTTTGTTATCTAGGTTACATAATTGCCAGTCAATTAGTTTTCGATCATGCAAAAAAAAAGGATACTCATGAGCATCCTTTTTTATGATTAAAAAATATTTCTAATCCACATTATTCTCCTCATCGGTTTCTTTTTCCATTTCACCAATTTTATTGGCGGCAATAAAGGAAGTTGTCATTTGTGTAAGCATATCACTGGCCGCGGAGGGGTTGTTCGGTAATAAAATTAAATTACTCTTGGTATTTTCACTAATGGCCTGAAGAGTATCATAATGCTGGGTAATAACGATTAAGGCGGAGGCTTCTTGAGAGTTTATTCCAACAGCATTTAAAACTTCTACAGATTCTTCTAAACCTTTGGCGATTTCTCTTCTTTGATCGGCAATTCCTCGTCCTTGTAGTCTTTTACTTTCCGCTTCAGCAGTAGCTTTGGCAACAATTCTAATTCTTTCGGCCTCCCCGTCGTATTCTGCAGCGGTTTTTTCTCTTTCTGCAGCATTGATTCTATTCATGGCTTCTTTAACCTGCTGTGCTGGGTCAATATCCGTAACCAATGCTTTTATAATGTCATAACCATAAGTATTCATGGCATCTTGTAATTCCCGTTTTATAGCTATAGCGATATCATCCTTTTTCTCAAAAACGTAGTCCAATTTTAATTTTGGAACTTCGGCTCTTACCACATCAAAAACATAGGAGGTGATCTGGTCGTGGGGATTTTCCAATTTGTAGAAGGCCTCATAAATTTTATCCATTAAAATTACAAATTGCACAGACACCTTAATTTTTACGAATACATCATCTTTGGTTTTGGTTTCTACTAATACATCTAGCTGCTGGATTCTTAGGTTTACCCTTCCAGAAATTCTATCTACAATAGGAATCAAAAATTGAAATCCAGATTGCCTTACTGCTTTAAATTTACCCAATCGTTCCACAATCGCGGCGGTTTGTTGTTTTACAATAAAAACCCCAAAAATTATTAGGAAAAGTAGAACTCCAACTATTACATATCCATATACAGGTATCATTCTTTATCTGATTTTAGTTTAAGAGCAAAAGATATAACAGAATTCTATAGGAAGACCAAAAAATACTTTAAAATTTAGAATTGATTTTCAGTCCTTTTCACGGCCTTGTAAAATCTCATTTACCCTTGATGGAGGCATATAAATCTTTTTTATTTTATCCAGATAGGCCTTAGGTAATAGGGTTTGATTTAATACAAATTCTTTCCATGCCATATTTTCTTTGCCTAAACCATGGCCAATGGCAATAAGATCTACTCTTTCCTCTGTATTAATAACATATTTTTCAGAAAACACATAACACAATCCAAGCAGCATTATTTCAATATTATCCATGGCTTCATAGTCTACAATATGGGCTATTTCATGTCCAAACCAGCCCATCAATGCGTCATTAGGTAAAAGATGTGTAGGAATAATAGAATCTCCAATCATCAAAGAACTCATTAATTGAATTTTGTAGGTCCTATATTTTCGCTTCTTAAGCATGGAAAATGTATGTGGCTTTGCCTGCATGAATGAATTGTGAATATTATTATCAATTACAAAATCAATTGGCACTGTGTCTAGTTCAGGATAGTGTTTTAGAGTATTGAGCACTACAGGAAGCAATTCGGTAGGAATGCGTTTCTGAAGGGTATCAGTATATATTTGAAAATATTTATTGGCATCTTGTCCCTTTGCCAGGGAAATGGATAATAAAAGAAAACATAAAGACCATTTTAAGGCTTTTAGAGTTTTGCCAGGATATATATGGCCGAAAAATGAAAAGCCATTAGAAGTGTACATTGCCTATTTGATTTCCTTATTCATAACAAAAGTAACTTTATCAAAACCCTGCTGTGTCCAAAATTGTATTCCACTTTGATTTTTAACAGAAACTTGCAGTTGAATATGATCGACCTTTTTTTCAAGTAACCAGTTTTCAGCTTTTCTGTATAATTCCCTGCCTATTCCTTGTCCTCTAAATGGCTTTGAAATTACCGTTTCTGCAATATATCCTTTTTTATAGAGCTTAAAAATTTCGGAGCCAATTTGGTAAAAGCAGACTATAAAACCCAAAATCCCTATTTTATTTTCAGCTAAGAAAATCTGGGTATTCTCATTCTCCAATTTTTTTAGAAGTATTTCCTTAATACCCGATGGTTCTTGATGGTTTACCTGAAATAGTGTTGAATCATTTTCATGATGCACCATAAGCTCCAGCCAAAGTTTAGCTAAAAAATCAAGATCTTGTTCCCTGGCCTCTCTGAGAATTAATTCTTTATTCATTAAGTATTTGTTTACATCTTTTTTTTAAATAATCTAGTACATCCTCCTCAAACCACGGATTTTTTTGCAACCAAAATCGGTTTCTAGGTGATGGATGTGGCAATGGTAAATATTTTGGGAGATAGGAGTGGAAATTTCTTACCGTCTCCGTAAGGTTGGATTTATACTCTGAGCCCAAATAGTACTTTTGCGCATATTGACCGATGAGCAATGTTAGTTCTACTTCGGAGCAAACATCCCATATTTTTTGATGCCAAAGTTCTGCACAGTCCTTTCTTGGTGGAAGGTCTCCAGATTTCCCCTTGCCCGGATAACAAAATCCCATAGGCATTATCCCAAAATTATCCTGGTTATAAAAGCTGCTTTCATCAAGCCCTAACCATTTTCGCAATTGTTTCCCACTAGCATCGTCCCAAGGGATTCCAGACTTGTGAACTTTTGTTCCCGGTGCCTGACCGATAATCATAATCTTTGAATGTTTGGAAAAGCTGACCACCGGTCTTGGTCCTAATTCCAAGTGGGGAACACAAAAAGTACAGGCCTCAATTTGATGAATAAGATTTACCATCCAAATATTAATTTGCTGGAAGGAATATAGATAATCGAAGGGATTTATTTAATATCCTTCTTTATTTCTTCTGTGATTTCATAAACGGCAGGACAAACCTCCACATTTTTACGAGTAAGTTCTAGGATTTGGTGCATTTTGAACCTATCAGTATGAGGGTATTCCCGGCAAGCTTTAGGTCTTATATCATAAATGCTGCAAAAATTTCCTTCTTCTAGAAAGTGACAAGGGGTTTTTTGTAATACTAGATCATCATCTTCATCTTCTCTGAGATACTTTTCTATAAATTCACTAGACTTTAGACCTAGGTATTTAGAGATTCTGGAAATATCGGAGTGGGTAAATAAGGGACCTGTGGTTTTACAACAATTAGCACAGCTAAGGCAATCTATTTTGGAGAAAGTTTTGTCGTGAAGGTGATGAAACTTTTCATCTAAAACTTTAGGTTTTAGGCCTTTTAATCGATGGTAGAAGCGTTTGTTTTCCTTTCTTTTGGCTTTGGAAAGCTCTCGGTATTTCTCAAGATCAATTTTGATCATTTTCCTCTTCCCTGTAGAACTATTAGAACTGTATAGATTAATATTTTAAGGTCATTAAAGAGATTCATATTTTCAATATAAATAATATCATACTTTAACCTTTGAATCATTTCATCCACATTTTCAGCATAGCCAAATTTCACCATTCCCCAGCTGGTAATACCCGGTTTAACTTTTAGAACATATTTATAATGTGGGGCCTTTTCGCTTATTAGGTCAATATAATGTTTTCGTTCGGGCCTTGGGCCTACAATAGACATTTGTCCAAAAAGTACATTTATGAATTGTGGTAGTTCGTCTAATCTATACTTACGCATAAAACTTCCCCATCGTGTAATTCTTGGGTCGTTTTGGCTACTCAATTGGGGGCCATCTTTTTCAGCATCCTGATACATTGAGCGAAATTTTATCATATCAAAATATTTCCCCTTGTTTCCCATTCTTCGTTGTCTAAAGAATATTGGACCAGGACTTCCAATTTTTACCATGGCAGCTGTAAAAATGAAAACAGGTGATAAAAGAGCTAAAACAGTAAGGGAAACTACGATGTCGAAAATTCTCTTTACTACTCTTTGCCAAAGAGGCATTAATTCGTGGCGAATTTCAATTAATGGAGCGCCTAAAGAACCAAGTCTAACTTTCCCAGAAATGATATCATAAGTATCTGGAATCATTTTAACCGTCACATTCGATCCTTCCAAATTATTAATAATCTCCTCTAATTTTCCATGTTCCGAAGATTCACTAGCGATGATGACCTCCTCAACTTCAAATTCCTTAATAATACTATCTAATTCGTTATGCGGACCTAAATGCTGAAGGTTCTTTTCCACTAAAAAGCGAATATTATTATGAACGCTTACAAATCCTACAAATTTATTTCCATAGCCTTTGGAGTTTGCCATTTCGGTATATAAGTCTACTGCATTTTCATTGCTTCCAATCAAAATAGTATTGAACCAAATTTTACCTTTTTTAATTCTGATAGCTGTACGAGTGCTGATTAAAAACCTTAGGAAGGCTGTGGTGAAAAATTGAAATCCGAAATAGGTTAAGAAGCTTTTATAGTAATCGGTAAAATTATTTACCCAATCATTGAGCATTAAAGCGAAGAAAATAAATATGCAGCCTAGGAGGGTAGAATTGAAGGTGTAAATGAGTTCTTTAAGTCTAGACCTTCTATAAATATCTTTATAAAAGCCAGTGATCCAATAGGTGGTAACCCAAAACCCAGCGATTAAAACTAAAGCGATAAAATAGGTTTGGCCAAAACTTGGTGCTGCATCTGCAAACCTTTGTTTTTCGATTACCGTTTGTCTAAAATAATATAGGGCAGTATAGCTAAATATAGCCGCAACAATATCCCAGAATATATATTTTAATCGTTGTAAATAATCGTTCTTCATAGACCTTTCTTCACTCTCAATAGGCTATCTTAATATTATCCAAATAAACTTTGGCACTATCCATAGAATCTGGTTTGATGGCCCCAACAAAGATTTTAAATCCATTAGCAGAGGGGTAACTGCTTATTTCTGTTACTAAATTGATATAAATTTTATTCCATTCTTCAGACTCATACAGATAAATCGTTTGCGCTTGTTCGCTTCCTCCAGGTATTTGGGCAACAACGCCAAGGGTAATGGGAATTTCATTTTTATAGGTCATTTCAAGAAAGACACTTTGGCTTCCTTTTGGCAAATCATAAATCTCGGAGGTAAAGGCCTCAAAAAATGTTTTTTCACCATCCAAGGTAAAAACGCCAACCTTTCCATTGTCCTCCACTTCATCAGGATTAATAAACACTTCTGAAGCTTTTTTAGACCTTATAAAATTGGTATCACTTCTCGCTGTTTTCGATAAATTTTGCCCGGTTTGATCAAAATCTTCAACTATTAATACGGTGGCAATATCGCTGTAGGTAATTTCAGGAACCTTTGCAGCTAATAGATAGTTGGTATCTAATACACTGAGATTTACAGTTCCTTCGAATTTTTTATAGGGGGAATATAAAACCCTTGTGGCATCTATACCATTCATATTTACCCCTGCATAAACTTCAATTTTGGTATTTCCTTCTTCAAGAATAGGAATGATGCAAGGCAGGTTAAAAACACCGATAGATTTATCATTGGCAAAAACCCAAACAGTAGTAATTTTACTGTGTGCACTTCCTTCCGCAACATAGTCCGTTTTAAGGTCTAAATCGGGAATAGATAGGTAGGCGGGCTTAATAGCTTTTAGGTCTTCCTTTGAACAGGAAATAAAAAATGCCGCAACCACCAAGATTGCTAGGAATAGTTTTTTGGCCATATTTCAGGCGATGACGTTGAGGTTCAGGTTAATACTTTCTAGGATTTGACAAGCTACGTGCAATGCCTTATATCCATCACGTAGAGTAACGTTGGGTTGCACCTTTTTATTGATTGATTCTCCAAAATTTCTTAACTCTTCTTGTATAGCATTGGTAATCAATGATTCAGGTTTTTCAAAATAAATTTGTTTTTTCTTACCATTGCCAAGATCCATGATCATTGCATATGGATTGTCCTGATCAATTTCATTTTGCATCCTTACTATCTCACTTTCCTTTTCTAAAAAGTCAATGGTTATATAGGCGTCTTTTTGAAATAAACGCGTTTTGCGCATGTTTTTTAATGAAATCCTACTGGCGGTTAGATTAGCTACACAACCATTTTCAAATTCAATTCTTGCATTGGCAATATCAGGGCTATCACTTACTACAGCTACTCCACTGGCGCTAATGCTTTTTACCTCAGAAGGTACCGAGTGTAAAACAATATCAATATCATGAATCATTAAATCCAAAACCACAGGAACATCTGTCCCCCTAGGATTAAATTCCGCCAGACGATGTGTTTCGATAAACATTGGCTTTTGGATATAGTCCTGGGCCGCAATAAATGCTGGATTAAATCTTTCCACATGACCTACCTGAGCAGTAAGCTGAGCCTTTTCACAAAGCTTCATTAATTCCAAAGCTTGTTCTGGACTTTCCGTAATGGGTTTTTCTACAAAAATATGCTTGGAAGCATTAATAGCTTGTAAAGCACAATCGTAGTGGTTTAAGGTTGGAGTAACTATATCAATGGCATCCACCTCCTTAAGCAAATCATCTATGGAGGAAAAGTATTTAAATCCAAATTCTGCATTTACCTGTTTTCCTACATCCTCATTGGGATCGTAAAAACCTACAATGTTAAAAAGCTCTGGCAGACCATTTAAACACTTTAGGTGAATTTTCCCTAAATGTCCAGCACCTAAAACACCGATATTTATCATTGAAAAATCATTTTGCGCAAAGATAATTTTTTTGTCCAGCCAGTAAAGGATTCTAGAAGTTTTGATGCTTAAATCCCATCTTTAACAGTCATTTAGAATGAAAAAAAATAATCTCGCGATGTTCACATATTGCTGTTGATTTTATTTTGAAATATAGGGTGGCCGGAATTATTCCTTATCGCACCTTTACCTTATGGCAATAGAAGATCTTCCACGTCACAAGGGGCAAAGAAACAAGCTGATTAAAATATTAATCTCCAAAGGAATAAGGGATCAGAATGTATTGAAGGCGATTAATAAAATTCCAAGGCATGCCTTTGTGGATTCGTCCTTTGAAGAATTTGCCTATCAAGACAAGGCATTTCCTATTGCTGCAGATCAAACCATTTCTCAACCCTTCACGGTAGCATTTCAAAGTATGCTTCTACAGATTGAGAAAGGGGATATGGTATTGGAGATTGGTACAGGAAGTGGATATCAATCCGCAGTTTTATGTGAGTTGGAAGCCAAGGTTTTTAGTATTGAAAGACAAAAAGAACTTTTCGACCAAACCAGTAGGCTGATGAGAAGCTTAGGCTATAATTTAAATATGAAGTTTGGCGATGGCTTTGCTGGTTTACCCTCATTTGCCCCCTTTGATAAGATTATTGTTACCTGTGGTGCTCCAAGAATTCCTGAAAAATTATTGCAACAATTAAAAGTTGGAGGAAGAATGGTGATTCCCGTAGGGGAGGGTCAACAAAGAATGAAATTGCTAATTAGAAATTCTAAAACTGATTTTGAGGTAAAGGACTATGGAGATTTTCGATTCGTACCTATGCTCAGCAATAAGAATGTTAGTTCTTAGGTTTTTAGAAGTCTTCGGAAATTGCTCCAAGCAGAACTATACTATGTAAATACCAAGCAAAATCAAAAGTCAGGCTAACCTCATTTTGTACATCACCCTGAATATACAAATAGATTAATTCTGCATGATAGGTATCTTTAAGCTCCGGAATTTCTTCTACATAAATTTCACTAAAGCTAAAGCTTGCTCCGTTTTTGCTGGCTTTTTCAAAACCATCGATAAGAGTGAACATATTTTCTTGGTACTTCCTATATCTATCCAAATATCCAGCATCTGCCTTATAGGTTTCTGCTTGTAATTTTCTTTCATTGCTAATTCTTTCCTTTAAAAAATCTCGCAACTCCCGAATACGAATAATTGGAAGAGAATCAAATCTTGAATTTTTTAATTGCCTAATCATTAACTGCCCATACTCATCATAAATATCTTGATTTTGACTTTTTAGAGGGAGGAAGCAAACAAGAAAAAAGAATACAAATAAATTTTTCATCTAAAGTTTTTGAAAGAGGAGGCAAATTAACCAATTAAGAATAAAAAAAGCCGCTTACTTTTTTATAGTAAACGGCTTTTTACCTGGTTTTGGTTGATCCAATTCTAATTAAAAATTAGGTTTATGGAATAAGTATGGTTAATATTTCCACTATCCGTATTAAGCACTAAATCTTTTAATTGTTGCTCAACATATTCCTTTAATTGCTCATTGTCAGCATCAATTTCCTTGATTTTCAATTCAAAATTTTCAGAAATGTAAAATTTTAAAGAAATCTTTTCATAGCTCAAGGGAAGTTTAGAAAAGGATGGATAATCTATGTTTTGACTTATTTGTTCGCTTAGACTGAGTGCCGAAATAGGGCTTGATTTTTTTCCTTCAGGAATTCCAGCTTTACTTGTAAAACTTAAAAAGAAAAGAGCGATTAGCGTGGCAATTAATTTAGTTTTCATAATAATTTATTTAAAGGTTTGATTTGTTTTGTGTTCTGCTTTAATGACACTAGAATTCGTTTTTAAAGTTGCCTGGAGTTTTGTTGATTCTGGAAATTAAATTTTTTTTAAAGATTTACTTTAAGGTGTAAGTGATTGTTTTTGAGTTGTTTAATTTGAATACAAGTTGCTGTTCCGTTTTTTTACTTTAACATATTTTTAAGAGATTGTAAAAGGAGAGAATAGGCCTGAACACTAATTTTTATTAGGAATAAAATTTAGTGCTACAAATTTGATTTCCATTCCAGACAGATACCTTAAATTCGCACTACAATCAGGAAATAGTAAAAAGTATTATATGGATTTTGATGTAATTGTACTTGGTAGTGGCCCTGGAGGTTATGTAGCTGCGATTAGAGCGGCTCAACTTGGCCAAAAAACAGCAATAGTAGAACGCGAAAGCCTTGGAGGTATTTGTCTTAATTGGGGTTGTATTCCAACAAAAGCCCTATTAAAAAGTGCAAGCGTATTTGAATATATGAACCACGCTGCAGACTATGGTTTAGTTGCAGAAGGTGTAGATAAGGATTTTGGAGCCATTATCGGAAGAAGCAGAAATGTTGCCGATGGAATGAGCAAGGGTATCCAGTTTCTTATGAAAAAAAATAAGATTGAGGTGATAATGGGTGAGGGAAGCCTTAAACCAGGTCGTAAACTAGATGTTAAATCTGCGGACGGAAAAGTAAAAGAGTATTCAGCTAGTAATATTATAATTGCTACTGGTGCAAGAAGCAGAGAATTGCCAAACCTAAAACAGGATGGCAAGAAAATTATTGGTTACCGCGAAGCAATGAATTTACCCGAACAACCAAAGAGCATGGTTGTGGTAGGATCCGGAGCAATTGGTGTTGAGTTCGCCTATTTTTATAATAGTATCGGAACTAAGGTTACAATAGTTGAATATCTACCTGGAATAGTACCCGTAGAGGATGAAGAAGTTTCCAAACAATTAGAAAGAAGCTTTAAGAAACAAGGAATGACTATTAAAACTTCAAGCGAAGTTACAAATGTAGATAGCTCAGGAGATGCTTGCAAAGTGACTATTAAAACCAAAAAAGGAGAAGAAGTAATAGAATGTGATGTAGTTCTTTCCGCCGTAGGGGTTCAAGCAAATATTGAAAATATTGGTCTTGAAGCAGTAGGTATCAAAACTGAAAAGGGAAAAATAAACACAGATGAATATTACAAAACTAATATAGATGGATATTATGCCATCGGTGATTGTGTTGCAGGACAAGCCTTGGCCCATGTTGCATCTGCCGAAGGTATTATTTGTGTGGAGCAAATTGCTGGGCACCATCCAGAACCTTTAGATTATGGAAATATTCCAGGTTGTACTTATTGTTCTCCGGAAATTTCTTCTGTTGGTTTAACAGAAAAACAAGCTAAGGAAGCAGGCTACGATGTAAAAATTGGTAAGTTTCCATTTTCAGCCTCTGGAAAGGCAAAAGCTTCTGGACATAGTGATGGATTTGTAAAAGTGATTTACGATGCTAAATATGGGGAGTTTTTAGGCTGCCATATGATCGGTGCCAATGTTACTGAAATGATAGCTGAAATTGTTGTGGCTAGAAAATTAGAGACCACAGGAACTGAAATATTAAAGGCCGTTCATCCACATCCAACGATGAGTGAAGCAATTATGGAAGCTACAGCAGCAGCCTACGATGAGGTAATACACCTCTAAAATATATTGATGAATTTTTTAAAGTCCCGCCCTATGACGGGACTTTTTTTTTAAAATACAATTACCATTTTTTTGACGTTTATTTGAAGTATTCAAGACATTGATGAAAAGAATTTTTAGCATATTAGTTTTTATCTCTTCCCTACCTCTATTTGCTCAAATAGAGGGCCAAGACAGCTTACTCATTTTTGAAATAAATTTTGATTTGGATTCCAGAAGATTGTCAAAAATTGAGAAATCTAGAATTGATAGTTTAATTGAATTTATGCCAATAGACCTTCTCAAACATGTGGAAATTTATGGGCATACAGACAGCCTTGCGGGTTTTGAATACAATAGGGAATTGTCTAAGGCTAGGGTTATTAGTGCACTTCGTTATTTGGAAATTAAAGGATTGGATCCCCTTGATGTAAAAACAGATTATTATGGTGAGGAAAGGCCCAAATACAATAATGATCCTGAAACACGATATAAGAATAGAAGGGTGGAAATTCATTTTTATATTTCTAAAGCTTTAATACCAGAACCAGATGAAAAGATTAGTGAGCTGGATTTACGAAAGGGAGATAAAATAAAAATTCCCAATCTGAACTTTGTAGGCAATCAGCCAGTTCCTGTATGGCAGAGTTTTGAGGCATTACAAGAAATTCTCCTATTAGCAAAAAGGAATCCTGATATGAAAATGGAAATTCAAGGGCATGTTTGCTGTAGTAATAATAAAGAACTTTCCATCCAAAGAGCTCAAATGGTGAACGACTTTTTACAGAGTAATGGTATTGCTAAAGAACGATTAAAATATCAGGGTTTTTCCAATACTAGACCGCTCAACAAGGAAAGAAATGAAAAGGAGAGGGCCTTAAACAGAAGGGTAGAAATATTAATTTTAGAAAATACAGATAGGAGAAAAAAGCTGGATGCTGAGGAAAGTTTAAGTATAGATTTAAGAACCAGAGTTTTAAATATTCAATTTTTCCCAAATTCTGGGAGAATGCTTCCTTCTGGGGATTTTATGTTGAATTTGGTACTAGAGATGATCCAAGATTCCAAGGGTTTGAAATATGAGTTTGTGGTGTATGACAATATTGAAGATGAAAAAACTACCAAGAGCAGAGCAAATCTTTTGAAACGAAGGGTTAGCAAAGCTAGAATTAAAAGCTCAACTTGCATTGTGAGTACAGAAAAACGTCCAAACCGTATGCCCATTGAGGAGAACGAAAATTTTATAATTCTTAAAATCACCAAATAAGATGAACTTCGAATTGTTCTTTATGCAGGATGTACCATCCATGCTGAAAAATTTAAAAGCAGATAGTAAAGCCCAATGGGGTAGCCTTAGCGCTCCGGAAATGTTGGACCACCTTAGAAGAGGTATAGAACTATCCTTAAAAGAAAATTTGGAAGTTGAAATAATTACTCCAAGCGAGCAAATTCCAGCTTTTCAAGAGTTTTTAAAGGGTGCTAGACTATTTAAAAAAGGATCGGATATTCCTAAAGAATATAGTCTTATTCCAAAATTTGAAGGAGATTTTGAGGCTCGAAAAATAAACTTACTTAAGGCATTGGTAAAAATGCAGGTTCATTTTGAAAAACATCCTGACCATATGGCCACTCATCCTAATTTTGGACACTTAAACGTAGAACTTTGGAAATACCTTCATAAAAAACATATTCTACATCATTTCACACAGTTTGCAATAGCACCAGAAAAAACAGAAAGTTGATTGAGAAATTAATTAGTTTTTTAATTTTCCTACGGAACTTTTTTCCGGTGAAACTTCTTCTATTACATCTAAGAAGAAGTCATATTCTCTTGTTTTTCTGGACCATACTATTTCTCTTTACCAATAAATTATTGGGAGTTTCCTATGGCTTCCCCTATCTTTTTTTAACGCCCGAATATTTGGGGTCTGTAGGATTTTGGAGCTTCACCATTGTAGGGGTAACATCGGGATTATTTGTTATGGCTTATCATATTAGTAGCTATATTTATTACAGTTATAGATTTCCCTTTTTAGCCACTCTAAGCAGACCACTTTATAAATTTTGCCTTAATAATTCCATTTTACCTCTTGTGTTTTATGGCTTTTATATTTTTCAAATCACTCAAACACTGGAAGCTGAAGGTTATGGCATTTTGCAAATACTTATCAATTTATCCGGACTAATAATCGGGTCTGTATTAACCATAAGCTTTTCTTTTACCTATTTTTTCGGCACTATAAAGGGCCTGGAGACTCCTGATAAGGATGGTAAGGAAAGGAATCCATTAAAACCTTTAAAGGTTCTTATTAAAAAGGATAAGGAGCTAAGCGAAAGTGGAAATAAGCACGGTAAAAATAAAGTTAGTCATTATCTAAAATCTCCCATTTCCATAAAGCTTACTAGAGATAGTTCTCACTATGGAAAGCAAAAGCTAAAGGAAGCTATTCAAGAACATCATTTTTCCGCTTCTATTTACTTTGTTATCTTAATTTTATTGGTCGTTGCCTTAAATTTTAAATCATTCAGCATTCCTGCTGGGGCTAGTGTTTTTATTATTTTCTCCTTGTATTTAATGGTTACTGGGGCAATTTATACTCGGCTTAAAACCTGGACGCTAACCGTAGGTATCGCAGTTATACTAATCCTAAACCACTTTTCTGGTTTCGACAAGTTTAAGCATAGCAATTATGCCTTTGGAATGGATTATCAAGCTGAGAAAGCAGAATATTCCTACGAAAACCTCATTGCACTAAGCGCAGATTCAATATTATCCCTTGATCGTAGATTGGCACTTCAATCTTTGGAAAATTGGCGGGCGAAGTTCCCTGTGGATAGCCCTCCTCATTTAATAATATTAAATGTGAGTGGCGGTGGATTGAGAAGTTCATTTTGGACTGTGAAAGTTTTGCAAGAATTAGATAAGAGTGTTTTTGGAGGTAATCTTTTAAACAATACCCATATCATAACAGGATCTTCCGGAGGGATGCTCGGCGCAGCCTATTATAGGGAGTTGGACTATTTGGAGAGAATAGGGCGATTGAAAATTGAAAAGGAAAATTCAAAATATCTTTCCAATATTGGTCAGGATGCCTTAAACCCTGTCGCCTTCACCCTGGCTGTACACGATCTATTCTTAGCCTTGGGAACTATAGAGTATAAAGGCAAAGAATATGGAAAAGACAGGGGTTATTCTTTTGATCAAAAGTTTAATGAGAATACTGAGGGAATTTTAGATCATTCTTTTGCTGATTATAGGAATTTAGAATTTCAATCTAAAATGCCGACTTTACTTTTAGCACCTACAATAATTGGAGATGGAAGGCGATTGATCATGTCTACACAAGGAATGTCGTTTTTAGGTGTACACCCCTCATATTTGAGTTTTGAAAATGATAAGAATTTTGATGCAGTGGAATATTCAAGATTGTTTAAAAATCAAAATGCGGATAGTTTGAGTTTTTTAACGGCCCTTCGATTGAGCGCCTCCTTTCCTTACATTACTCCTTTAGTAAATTTACCTTCAGAACCAGAAATAGAATTAATCGACGCTGGAGTTAGAGATAATGAAGGCTTAGAATTGTCTTTGAGGTATTTACATCAATTTAAATCATGGATAAGGGATAATACTAAAGGCGTTATTGTCCTTCAAATTAAGGCCAATAGACCAGATGAATTGGCGATCGTAGGGGATAGTCAAACTAGGCTAGACCAGATTTCACAGCCTATAAAGGGCGTTTTTCAAAGTTTTAATAATCTTCAGATCTATAATAAGGCCTTGCTTTCGGAGTGGAGCAATGAAATTTTAGACTTTCCTGTTGAAGTGCTTCGGTTTTCCTTAGCTGTAAAAAAGGATAATGTGTCTTTAAGCTGGCATTTAACTGAGAATGAAAAACGAAATATCAATTTTGCATTTGATCATTTAAATAATCAAACAGAATTGGAAAAACTAGAGTACCTGCTTAGTTTACCCTAATTTGGCAAAAGCACATTGCTGATTATGTGAATACTTCCATTTAGTGCGCTAATATCTTTAAAAAGGAAAAATGCTTGTCTGGCTTGCCCATCGGTGATGCTCAAATTTCCTCCACTATTAATAATATTCACTTTCTTTCCAGTTAATCGGGTAGAATAGGCTTGAGTGCTAAACTGAACCGACCTTTGGTTACCTAATAGAATATGATATTTTAATATATTTCCTAGGCTGTCAGTACCAAGTTCGTTCATCATCTCACTGATATTATTAATATTGGATTGCGAAGCATAGTATTGATTAAATGCACCATTATTTGGTAATAAAAGGCTAAACATACTGGTCTCTTGGTGTAGGGTGCCAAAAAAATCACCACTGCTAAAGTTTCCAGCTGCGATTAGATCTGAAAAGTCTGGATTTGCCTGAATTAAATCGCTAATGGTTGGAGCTTGTAGTACTCCATCAATAATGTGGATAGTACCATTTGAAGCTTCAATATCGGCTTCTAAAACTCCTATGGTTTGACCATTGATGTTTACACCTGAACCACTATTAATAAATAGATCAATGTTTTTATTGTCGCTATTTGTGGCCAGGGTTTTTAAATAACCAGTCACCAAATCATCCGATTGAAATTCTTCTCCCAATACATGATAAAGAATCATTTTTTTCACCTCATTATTATCCACAACGGTTAGCCAATCATCGATATCAGAATATCCAAGATCTGCGAGGTAGGCGGAAAAAACGGCATTTGATGGTGTAAAGACGGTAAGGTTACTTAAATCACTAAAGGTAGATTCCAATCCAACTTTGTCAATTGCCTCGATAAACATGGTTAATTGGCTGTTATTGCTGGCCAAATTATAAATATTGCTAGGGTCATTGTTTCCGGTAGCTATTGGTTTTTCATCTTCTCCACATGAGTTTAAAAAAAGGAGGGAAACAAGACTGATAAGGGATAGGTATTTTGAGAGATTGGTATTCATCACAATGCTTTTATATTTTGCAAATTAGCTTTTATTGATTCCGTAGATTTACCCTTCTAATATAAACGAACAACACTTTAGATTTATTAGCGCCCTACTATTTTGTCAACAGATGAACTTGGAAAAAGAAAAACCACAAATACTACTCGAAGCCAAAAAAATAAGCTTTTCCTATGGAGAGAAAATGGTTTTAAAGAATGTCAGTTTTCGCTTAAAAGCGAATGAAATTATTGGAATAGTAGGGGAGAGCGGCTCAGGGAAGACCAGTTTATTAAAAATTTTGGGTGGCTTTTTGAGTCCAGACAAGGGTGTAGTTTTTTTAGATGGAAATTCTCTTAAAAATTCTAATGAAAAACTAATACTGGGAGAGGAGAAAATAAAGTTGGTAAACCAAGATTTTGATTTAATGCCCTTTATTTCAGTTGATGAAAACATAGCTAGTGAAAATCTTTCTCAAAGTGAAAGTGCTAGAAAAAAAATGCTGGGTGAGTATCATAGAAAACTTCAAATTGGAAATATTAAAAACCAAAAGGCAGAAAGGACTTCTGGAGGTCAACAGCAAAGAGTGGCAATGGCAAAAGCTTTATCTGTAAAGCCTGAGGTATTATTATTAGATGAGCCATTTTCTAATTTAGATTTTAGCCTAAAGAATAGGATCATAGATTTACTGCAAACACGATGGAAGGCTAAAGGAATAATTGTAGTAGCTCACGAACCAACGGACATTCTAAAAATGGCTGATAGAATCTTGGTTATGGATAAGGGAAGAATTATTCAGGAAGGCAGCAGCCAGGAATTGTATCACAAGCCGAAGAATCAATATGTTGCCGAACTGTTAGGTCCTGTAAATGTGTTGGAATCAATAGAAGCTCAAGATTTAGGAATAAATAATGAGGGGGATAAAAAGGTTTATTTGAGACCCAATAAATTAAAAATCGTCCATAAAAATGGACTCAAGGCCGAGGTTTTAAAATCACATTATTATGGAGCCTATTATATTCTGGAATGCTATGTGAAGAAATGGGATAAGATTTTAAAGGTACAAGCGGCTGCAAATAAAAGTGGGAAAGTAAGTTTAGGTTTGAAACATGAAATTTAATAGTTGAGAAAAGGGATCTAGAGATGGGATTTATAAAATAATAAGGGAATTTAGGTAAGGGGTAAAAAAAATGCCTCGACAATATCGAGGCATTTTATAAATAAGAACTCCAGTTAATTTATTTTACTTTATTCACAACGGCTTTAAAAGCTTCCGGATGGTTCATTGCCAAATCGGCAAGTACCTTACGGTTTAGCTCTATTCCACTGGATTTAACTTTTCCCATAAAAGCAGAGTAAGACATTCCTTCCTGACGAGTTCCGGCGTTTATACGCTGGATCCATAAGGCACGGAAATTTCTCTTTTTGGTTTTACGGTCTCTATAGCTATAAGACAGCCCTTTTTCAACGGCATTCTTTGCTACGGTCCATACGTTTTTTCTACGGCCAAAATATCCTTTGGCCATTTTCATAACTTTTTTTCTACGAGCCCTACTGGCTACTGAGTTTACTGATCTAGGCATTTCATTTTAATTTTTTGTGTGAGGCGATCACGAAACTAAATCGGTTCTTAGCTGCACACACACAGGGTTTATTAATAACTCTTAAAGACAAAGTTGGTTTTTAATGTTTGCTTCATCCGCTTTGTCTACTAATCCGGAATGAGTCAAATTACGCTTTTGTTTAGTCGTCTTCTTAGTAAGAATGTGACTTTTAAAAGCGTGCTTTCTTTTAATTTTACCAGTACCTGTAAGCTTAAATCGCTTTTTAGCACTGGATTTTGTTTTCATCTTAGGCATCTTCTTTCGCTTTTACTCGGGGTTCTTATTTAGTTTTTTTTGGAGCCATCATCATTATCATACGCTTTCCTTCTAATTTTGGTAAGCTTTCCACTTTTGCAAGATCTTCTAAATCTTGTGCCAGCCTTAATAATAATATCTCTCCTTTATCTTTAAACACAATAGACCTTCCTTTAAAGAAAACATAGGCCTTAATTTTGGCACCGTCTTCCAGAAATTTCATTGCATTTCTTTTCTTAAACTCATAGTCATGGTCGTCTGTATTCGGACCAAAACGTATTTCCTTTACAACTGTTTTTTGCGCTTTTTGCGCTATTTCCTTTTGTTTCTTCTTTTGATCATAAAGGAATTTTTTATAATCAATAATTTTTACAACTGGCGGATCTGCCTTATCAGCAATCAAAACAAGATCTAAGCCCTGTTCTTTGGCGAGCTCTAATGCTTGTCTGGTTTCATAAATACCTTGAAGGTCAGGATCTTCTCCAACTACCCTTACTTTGGGAAATTTGATCCTTTCATTGATAACATGAGCATCTTGCTGCTCTCTTCTCGGCTGAGGTCTGCGGTAGAATTTTTTTGCCAGTGTGTATTAAATTAAATTAAACTTCAAAAACATTTATTTTATCAGAAACCTCTTTATTCACCATTTCAGCGAATTTTTCTATTTCCATAGAACCAAGATCTCCTTCACCATGTCGACGAACTGAAACGGTTCCTGATTCCTCTTCCTTCTCACCTACAATAAGCATATAAGGGATTTTTGAGATCTCAGCATCACGGATTTTCCTTCCGGTTTTCTCGCTCCTTTCGTCAATTAGCGTGCGAAGGTCGTAATTTTTAAGTAAATACGAAACTTTGTCGGCATAGCTTTGGTATTTTTCACTAATAGGAAGAATGATAACCTGATCAGGTGTTAGCCAAATTGGAAAATCTCCACCACAATGCTCCAATAAAACCGCAATAAATCTTTCCATACTACCAAATGGTGCACGATGTATCATTACTGGTCTATGCATCTCATTATCAGAACCCTTATATTCCAGTTCAAACCTTTCAGGTAATGTATAATCCACCTGAATAGTCCCAAGCTGCCATTGTCTCCCTAACGCATCTTTGATCATAAAATCTAATTTAGGACCATAAAAGGCTGCTTCACCATATTCAACCACAGTTTTCAATCCTTTTTCGTCTGCTGCCTCAATAATCGATCTCTCTGCAATCTCCCAATTTTCTTCTGTTCCAATATACTTGCTGCGATCTTCTTTATCCCTCAAGGATACCTGAGCCGTAAAATCATGAAAATCTAGGGTCTTGAAAATGTATAATACAAGATCAATAACTTTTTTAAATTCATCCTTAACTTGGCTAGGCATACAGAAAAGGTGAGCATCATCTTGTGTAAATCCTCTTACCCTAGTTAAACCATGTAGTTCACCGCTTTGCTCATATCTATATACAGTACCAAATTCTGCAAATCGGATAGGAAGATCTTTGTAAGATCTCGGTTGACTTTTATAAATTTCACAATGGTGAGGGCAATTCATTGGTTTTAACAAATATTCCTCTCCATCCTGAGGTGTATTGATGGGTTGAAAAGAGTCTTTACCATATTTAGCATAATGTCCACTTGTAACATACAATTCTTTGTGTCCAATATGTGGGGTGATAACCTGCTCATAACCCGCTTTTTTCTGTGCGATTTTAAGGAAGTTTTCTAGTCTTTCCCTCAATGCTGCTCCTTTTGGTAGCCATAGCGGTAGACCTTGTCCAACTTTTTGAGAAAAGGTAAATAATCCTAATTCCTTTCCTAATTTCCTATGATCCCTTTTTTTGGCCTCTTCAAGCATCTCAAGGTATTCGGTAAGCATTGAGGCTTTTGGGAATGAAATTCCATAAACACGAGTAAGTTGTGGGTTATTTTCATTTCCCCTCCAATAGGCTCCTGCTACACTCATCACTTTTACGGCTTTTATCAGCCCTGTGTTTGGCAAATGACCACCTCGGCATAAATCTGTAAAATCGGAATGATCACAAAAGGTAATTTCTCCATCTTCAAGATTTTCAATCAATTCTGTTTTGAATTCATTGCCTTCATATTCCTTCAAAGCATCAGCTTTGCTAACAGAACGCATTTTGAAATCTGCTTTTTGACGAGCATTTTCGAGCATCCCTTTTTCAATTTTAGCGAAGTCTGCATCACCAAGGCTATCTTCCCCAAAATCTACATCATAATAAAAACCATTCTCAATTGCAGGCCCAATAGTAAGCTTACTATTAGGATACATCTGCTGAATGGTTTGCGCTAAAACGTGGGCAGAAGAATGCCAAAATGCCGTTTTTCCTTCTGGATTTTCCCAGGTGTATAAGATCAAACTACCATCTTCCGTTAATGGCGTGCTTGCCTCAACGGTTTTCCCATTAAAACTTGCTGAAAGAACATTTCTTGCCAGACCATGGCTAATGCTCTTAGCTATTTCCATAGCTGAAGTACCCTGAGGAACTTCTTTTACGCTACCATCAGGTAAAGTAATTTTGATCATAATAAAATTTCTAAAATTATTCCTTAGAAAAGGGCTGCGAAGATAATAAATCCATTAGCTAATACTAGGAAATCAATCTTTCAATTTATGTGGTTAATTTGGAAAAATCCACCGTTAATCGGGAATTATTGTGCTTTCCTATTAGTTCAGCAGCTTAGCAGGTAAAATTGTCCGATATTGCAAGGTATTAGGCGCGTCAGCGCTTCTACTAGATTATGAATTACTAATGGATCAAAGACAACAAGCAGCAAGGGTTTTTTTCCTTATTGTGCTTAAGGTTATTATTCTGAGCCTTATCTGGTATTTAGCCAGCGATATGTTTGTGTTCTTTATTTAAATCCAATCTTTGATAATAATCCATTTTGCTCAATATCTTTGGGCCATGGAAAAAAGTGAATTACTACAAAAATTTAATGATGTATGTCCAAATACCCTAATGGAAACTTTAGGTATTAAGTATATTGATGTAGACCCTATAAATGGTATGCTAAAGGCATCCATGCCTGTAAACCCAACTGTTCATCAACCTATGGGGCTACTTCATGGTGGAGCAAGCGTGGCTTTAGCCGAAAGCGTAGGAAGCGCTGCCAGTAGTCTATTTTCAAATCCAAAAGAATTTGCCATTCTTGGACTGGAAATTAGCTGCAACCATATTAAAAGTGTTAAAGAAGGGATGGTTTATGCTCAAGCTGATATTATTCATAAAGGTAGAAGCACCCATATTTGGGAAATAAAGATTGTAGATGAAAACTCAAACCTAATTTCTCATTGTAAACTCACCAATATTATTAAGCCTTTAAAATAATTGATTGAAAAGTTTCCTTTACATAAGCCTGCCCGGTCAAAATGGTTTTAATTCTTATTTGGAAAATCCTATTGATGGTAATTTTGAATTTAAATTCTCTCCCTTTGATTCAAATTTTGAGGAGCTAAATCTTAAAATGGAGCTAGCGGATTTTCCAGAGTTTTCTTTTCAAGGATTAAAATCGCTTTCCTCATCCCATTATCAACAGGAGGAATACCTCCAAGTCATTGAAAAAACTAAGGAAAAAATCAGGAATAAGAATTTGGGTAAGGTGGTGATTTCTAGAAGCAAGGAGTTTCCAGCCTTGAACTTTAATGCCCTAAATACTTTTAAATTATTGGTAGAAAAGTATCCCAATGCCTGTGTTTATCTCTTCGGGAATGAAAAGGCTGGATTGTGGATGGGGGCGAGTCCTGAAACACTTCTGAAATCCGAAGCAGAGATCCTTACTACTATAAGCTTGGCTGGTACTCGGAAAATTGGTGAAGAATCTGATTTTGGACCCAAAGAATTTGAAGAACAACAATTGGTAACGGACTATATAAGAGAGGTTTTTGAAGCTGATTCAGGAATTGATGAACTTGAAATTGCTAAAAGGACTATTAAAAAAGCAGGAAATCTTATTCACCTTGCTTCAAATATTAGAGCCAAGAAAAATGATAATTTTCAATTAAATGAATTCCTAAAAGGCTTTCACCCCACACCCGCTGTAGGTGGTTTTCCAAAACCTGGGGCACTAAAAATAATTTCAGAACTGGAAAAACATTCACGATCCTATTATTCAGGTTATTTCGGCTTAAAGAAAAAAGACAGTTTTCATTATTTTGTAAACCTTAGATGTATGCAATTGTTTAATAATTCTGTAGTCTTGTATGCTGGAGGAGGAATAACAAAAGATAGCATAGCTTTGGACGAGTGGTTGGAAACCGAATCAAAAATGAAAACACTTTTAAATGTTTTGCAAGATCAACTATAAATGAGCAAAACTTCAGCAAAGGCAAATGCCAGATATTTAGGGAAATTATTGAAGCAACATCATTGCCATCAAATTGTGATTTCACCAGGTAGCAGAAATGCACCTATTATTACAGCCCTAGCAAATGATCCAGATTATAATTGCATTTCTGTACCTGATGAAAGGACAGCAGGATTCACCGCTTTAGGAAAATGCATGGCCAGTAAAAAGCCAGTTGCCGTAGTTTGTAGCTCAGGATCCGCATTAGCAAATTATTACCCAGCAGTAACCGAGGCCTATTATCAAAAATTACCCTTGGTTATTCTATCGGCAGACCGACCACTGGAATGGATAGATCAAGGTATTGGTCAGACTATTCGTCAGGATAATATTTTTGAAAATCATATTCAATATTCCGCGAATCTCCTTGGTGAGCCTAAGGATGAATTGACTAAAAACTATAATCAAAGGCAAATTAACCAGGCTCTTTTGGCAACAAAGGATGGACCTGTTCATATAAACATCCCCTTTTCGGAACCCTTGTATGAAAGTGTATCCAATCCAGAAGAAAGGATTCGTTTTATTGAAAAAGTAGATGTAAAAAGACAACTAGATGCTAAAAATTGGGCTCCACTTTATAATAAGTGGAATAAGTCTCCCAAAATTCTTGTATTAGCCGGACAATTAGATTTCAAGCCTGAGCTAATAAAAAGTATTGAGTCCTTACACAACAAAAGTCCTTTTTTAATTTTCAGCGAAACTTTAAGCAATTTACATTGCACTAATTCCATTTCTTCCATAGATCGATTGATAAATACTATTTCAGAAGATCAAAAGAAATTATTAAAACCAGATATCCTAATAACCATTGGTGGGGAAATAGTAAGTAAGATGGTTAAAAAGTTACTGCGAAATCCTGAAATTGAACATTGGCTTGTTTCTGAAAGCCCAGAAATTAAGGATAGCTTTCTAAATCTTAATAAATTAATACCCCTATCACCACAAGAATTTTTTGAAGGGATGCTATTGGGGCTAAGCGAAAAGAAGGCGGAATACCCCAAAACTTGGTTGAATTTGGATAAAATAAAATCCAGGAAACATCAAGAATTTATGGCCCAAAGTTCTTATTCTGATTTGCAGGTTGTTGGGGAATTGCTTCACCATTTACCAAAAAATTCTGTTCTCCATACTGCCAATAGCGCCTCTGTAAGATATACCCAATTATTTGATCAGGATCCAAGCATAGAGCATTTCGCAAACAGAGGCACTAGTGGTATTGATGGTTGTAGCTCCACCAGCCTTGGATTTGCAAGCATGACCGATAAAATAGTAACTCTTTTAAGTGGTGATATTGCCTTTATGTATGATTCAAATGCCTTTTGGAATAATGAGTTGAAAGGCAATTTAAGACTGCTCGTCATCAATAATAATGGCGGGAATATTTTTAGAATAATTAAAGGTCCTAAGAAGGATGGAAATTTTGAAAAATTCCAGGAAACAAATCATCTTCAATCTGCAGAAAGTATTGCTTTGCGCTATTCCCTTTCCTATCAAAAGGCTCATGATTTAATTGAATTGAAAAAGGAGCTAAAAACATTCTATGAACCATCAGAAAGACCAAAGGTCTTGGAAGTTTTTACACCGAGAATTGAAAGTCCAGAAATCCTACAAGACTACTTTAGATTTTTATCTTTAGACAATGAGTGAAGAATTGAATTTGGAGCCTTCGGGCATTGGCCAAAAAAGGCTTTTCGAAAATTTGGAAATTGATAAAAACCAGATTCCCACTATGGATGAGGTGAACTTCACCAATTTGGAGAAGGATTTTTTATGGATGAGAATCACAAGCTGGAGCATTTTTCTTTTTATCCTTTTGGGTTTTTTAATCATTATTGGATTTAAAACAGACACGGCAATTTGGAAAATTAGCGCCCCATGGTTGGCCTTTTTAATTCTAATAGTTTTTATTGAATTAAAAGGTTTTAAAATAAAGGGCTATGCCATTCGGCAAAAGGATATTTCCTATAAATCTGGTCTAATATTTTTCAGCATGACCAGCGTTCCATTCAATAGAATTCAACATGTAGAAGTTAGCCAAGGCCCTATAGCAAGGCTTTTTGATTTGGCAAGTGTAAAAGTTTATACCGCCGGAGGTTCTACAAGCGACCTTAGGATTGGTGGCTTGAAAAAGGAAGAAGCACATAGATTGAGGGATCATATAAGTCATTTGAGCAGCCAACATGCCTAAACTGGATTTAAGTAAGCCACAAAGACAATCACCAATCGGGGTTGGAGTTTTGTTTTTTAAGAAACTAAGAGTGGCCATAAATATTTTTATTTCCATAATAGTGGTTCAGTTTGGATTTCAGTCAAACTTATCATCACTGAGCTTTATGATTATTGTGGCTATAGTTTTGCTGATCGTTTTCCTTATCGCTTTTTTACATTTTCGAAAATTCACTTTTTATGTTGAGGAAGATTCTTTCATTATCGAAAAAGGATTGGTTCGTCGTGATAAAGTAGCAGTTCCGTTTGATCGAATTCAATCTGTACATATCAACCAAAATTTGATTCAGCGGATTTTAGGTGTGGTTGGTTTAAAGGTAGATACAGCGGGTTCGGCTATAAAAGAATTAGAAATATCAGCCTTGCCAAAATCTTATGCTAGATCTTTGCAAGAATACCTAACCGAACAAAGGGATGCAGTATTAAAAGAAGATTTAGATTCAGAACCAGTAGAGGTAAATATTCCCATTTCTGGTGATTTGAAAGCAAAAAAGTCTCCTTTAATTAAATTAGATATCAAGGATATTCTGAGAATTGGAATAACCGAAAACCACTTAAAAAGGGGTTTGATATTATTTGCCATTATTAACGGATATATCTGGCAATATGAAGAGTTTTTACTAGCTCCATTTGAAGAGTTAGTAACTGAATATGAAGACTATGTGATGGGGGAGTGGTTGTTTTTACTGCCTATAGCTCTTGCTGCCTTTTTAGTAGTAGCCGTGCTTTTGTCCTTAATACAAGCTATACTTCGATATTTTGATTTGCGCTTTTTTGTGGATGAAAAAGGTGTTCAATTGCTAGCGGGATTAGTGAAAAAGGCAGAATACCAAATACCAGTAAATAAGATCCAATTTATCAAGTGGAGCAGCAACCCACTGCGGAAAATATTTGGTTTAAAGACCATTTCTGTAAAGCAGGCCGGTAGTAATCAAGCTAATGACAAACAATCGATGGTGGTGCCGGGGAGCAGCCAAGAACAATTGGATGTAGTTTTGGATGAGTTTTATCCGGAAAGGCATGATTCAACATTTGTAAGTTTTCAATCCCATCATTTTTTTAAAATCCAGTTGCTCATATTGTTTGGCATCCTCCCTGCCTTATTATTGTCATTGTTATTTTTTTATGACCCTTGGTTTCTATTAAGCCCATTTTTATGGTTGCTGATTGCTATACCCTTAGCGATGAAATTCGCCGTGTCATGGAAAATAGAATGCAATAAGGATTTGATAAAATTTAAGAGGGGATGGATTTTTCCTAAAGTGGTGATTATCAAATATTATAAAATTCAAAATTTAAAAATAAATCAGAATATTTTTCAACGAAAAAGGAATACCGTACATCTCGATTTTTTTACAGCAGGAGGGAACTTGAGAATGTGGCAATTAGATGAAAAAGTAGCCAAAGAGCTGTACGACTATATCCTTTATAAAGTAGAGAGTTCCGAAGCCAGTTGGATGTGATTTTTTTCATTGAATTCATCTTATCTTCGCCAGAATTAGCAATTCACAAAAGATCTAAAGGCTAAATTTTAATAATGAATATCAAGCATTGGATAGCCGCGGCTAGATTAAGAACCCTACCTCTAGCATTTTCAAGTATAATATTGGGAAACTGTTTGGCAAGTTCCGAAGGTTCCTTCAATTGGACTATTTTAATTTTATCTCTTATCACAACCCTTTGTTATCAGATTTTAAGCAATTATGCCAATGACTATGGAGATGGTATTAAAGGTACGGATGACAATAGAACTGGCGAAAAAAGAGCTGTAGCCTCAGGAATAATTAGTGCAGCTAAGATGAAAAAGGCTGTAATATTATTTTCTATTCTCTCTTTGTTTTTTGGTAGCTGGTTGAGCATTGTGGCCACAAGGGACTTATCTATTTATATAAGTATCCTTTTCATCGTTTTAGGCATATTCGCCGTCATAGCAGCAATCAGCTATACTGTAGGGGATAAGGCTTATGGTTATAGAGGTTTTGGCGATGTTTTTGTCCTCCTGTTTTTTGGATACGTGGGAGTGGTAGGTTCCTATTATTTGCAAAGTAATGTTTGGGATTGGATGATATTTCTGCCAGCTACTTCTGTTGGATTTCTTGCCATGGGAGTCTTAAACCTGAATAATATGAGGGACATTGAAACGGATAAAGAGAATGGAAAAAGGACTCTTCCAGTTTTAATGGGATTGAAAAAGGCGAAATTTTACCAAGGAGCACTAATTATTTTAGCAATAGACTGTGCTTTTATTTATAATGTAATTGAGGAAGGTGGCTCCTGGCGAAGCCTTTATTTTATTTCAATTCCCTTTTTAATTGCAGGTTTATTTAAAGTAAGGAAATCGTTTAGCCCTGAAGATTTTGAGCCACAATTAAAAGTTTTGGCATTGAGCACACTATTATTTGCGCTAACATTTGGTATTGGTCAGATTTTATGAAAGCAAGTTGGAAAAAGTATCAACTAGATTTTAAAAATCCATCTGGAACTAGTCGTGGGATATTAAATAGCAAAGACTCTTATTTTATTTTTTTGGAGGATGTAAATAAAAGTGGGACTGGTGAATGCGGTCTTTTAAGAGGATTAAGCATTGATGATAGACCGGATTATGAGCATATGCTGGACTTTATTTGCAACAATATCCATCTTGGAATTCAACAATTGTATTCCCAATTAATGGAGTTTCCTTCCATACAGTTTGGTTTGGAGATGGCTTTTAAAGATTTAGACTCCGATAATCACGTATTATTTCCTAGTGATTTTACCAGAGGAAGAGCCAATCAAGCGATTAATGGATTAATTTGGATGGGAGATAAAAGCTTTATGTCTAAGCAAGTGGGTGAAAAGCTAAATTCAGGGTTTAGGGTTCTAAAGATGAAAATAGGAGCCATAAAATTAGAAGAGGAGCTTGGAATACTAAAAAATCTGCGATCAGAATTTTCTAGCCAGGATCTGGAAATTAGACTAGATGCCAATGGAGCTTTTCAATTTGACGAGGCCAAGGAGCTTTTAGGAAGGTTTTCAGACTTGCATATACACTCCATCGAACAGCCAATAGCCAAGGGGCAGTGGACAGAAATGGCAGAACTTTGCGCTAATACACCCCTAGATATTGCGCTTGATGAAGAATTGATTGGGGTCTTTACGAGGAATAAAAAAATTGAATTGCTGGAAACCATTAATCCTCAGTATATAATTTTAAAACCCAGCTTTATTGGTGGTTTTCAAGGTTCAGAAGAGTGGATTTCCCTTTGCAATAGCCGAAATATTGGGTGGTGGGTAACCAGTGCTCTTGAAAGCAATATTGGATTAAGTGCCATTGCACAATGGAATTACACACTTAAAAACACATTACCTTCTGGTTTGGGGACAGGAAGTTTATATAAGAATAATTTTCCAAGTCCCCTTTTTGTTGAAAGAGGGCATATTTATTATGATAGCAAACAGCAAAATTGGAATATTGACTTATAATCTTCCTCGAATGCTGAGGTTTATACTTTTTCCCATAGCAGCTATTCCAGATGAATAGGACCTATACCTTGCATCATTAATATTTAGCAAACCAACTTGTACAACTAATTTTTCTGAAAGATTCACCGCCATTCTCAAGTTTAAGGTATACCAAGATGGAGAATAGGGTCGCCCTTCGGAGTCCGTGGCATATAAAAGTGCTTTATCCCTTTCACTTTCAGCTAGATTTTCATAGCTTAAAACACCATTGTAATTCACGAAAAAGTCGAAGTCTACTATCTTATATTTATAATTGAGATGGGTATTGGCAAAAAGTGGAGCAACATGTCGCAAAGCTTCTCCTTCGGAAGTTTCCCCTTGGGTATAGTTGATATTCCCCTTTAAATGGAGATCCTTAACTATTCTTAGATCCACAGCCGCTTGAATTCCCCAAACTCTTGCAGAACCAATATTTTGTACAGCCTGTACCTGACTGAGTTCTCCATCATAGAATATAGAATCCTCACCATTTAGATTAAAGTCCTCTCTTGCCAAGGCATTTTGAAGATAGGAATAGTATAAATTCAATTGGAGTTTAAGGGGTTTCCAACTATTATTTGTCAAACCAAAATCCAATGCATAAAGGAATTCAGGTTTTAAATCTGGATTGGGAATTACAACATTTCCAGGGCTTGAATCAAATATTTTGGAGATATCATCAATATTTGGAGCCCTAAAACCATTGGAAGCATTGAGAATAAATTTCCAATCCTTTTTAGCATTATAGGCAAGTCCAATACTTCCGTTTAATGCTTTAAATTCATTGTCTATATTAACATTCGGTAAGGGAAAAAAACTGCTGTCTATTTCTCCACTAAGATGCACCCAGTTGGCTCTTAAGCCTAGGTCTAATGTTAATTCAGGTAAAATTCTGTTAGTTATGGAAGCGTAAGCTGATGTGGCATTCCAAAGACTGCCATCGGGATATCTGGTGCTAGTAGCAATTTCATTCTGATTTAGGATATCTACGATAATCCCTTCGGAGCCTATTTTATTATATACATTATCAAAACCATAATGTAGTCGTGTTTTATGGCTAATGATCTTTTCAAAATCAAGGCTAAAATTAAGGGCTCTAACGGTTTCGGTTCTTTGTCTTAAACTGTTGGAAAACATTTTCCTATCATTTCTACTTTCTTCAAAAAATTGATAGGCAAGGTTAGTTTTAAGATGATCAAAAAACTTGTTATTGCTTCTTAGTGTATAATTTAAATTATGCATCATCCATTTTTGTGGACCATAATACCATTCTGCATTTTTCAGCGAATCTTCTCCGCTATACTCTATTAATCTATCATAGCGAGGAACATCAGAACTCAAGCTATAGTGAAAACCATAGCTCAATTCAGAATTTGAATTAAGTTTCAATTTGAATTTTTGCATCAAATTGAATTGGTTGAAAGCTGTTCCGAGTTGTAATTGAGGGTTGGCATTCCTTAGGCTTGAATCTCTACCATTTATTCTATCTTGATAGTGATTCCTTAAATATTCCTCAGGACCAAAACTGCCCATGCTTTGATCCGAATAATCAGAAAAACTAAAACTGCTAATGGAGGCAAATTTGGACTTGCTAAACCCAAAATGAAGGTGTGCGGTTTTTTCGGAGTTTGCAGAATTATATCTCGCTAAATAGCCTAGGTTAAATTTGGTTTTATCAGCAAAGCTAAAATCTGGAGTGGATAAAGTGCTAAAATTCATTACTCCACCAATAGCGTCACTACCGTAAATAACAGCTCCTGGTCCAAAAATAATATCCGTTTGTTCTATGGCATTGGCATCCAAAGCAATCACATTTTGAACATTTCCTTCCCTAAAAATTGCTGTATTCATTCTTACCCCATCAACCACCAGAAGGACTCTATTTGTGCTAAACCCTCGGATCATCGGACTTCCACCACCCAACTGACTTTTTTGAACAAAGACCTGCCCAGATTGTTCCAAAAGATCCGCTGCAGTTTGTGGATTTTTAAATTCTATTTCCTTTTTACTTATGGTACTTATACTAATGGGAGTTTCATCTTTATTTCTTTCCCATTTATTAAAACTAAGATCAATAATGCCAAGTTCCATAAGTTTTTCTTCCAAGTATATTTTGTTTCCATTTGCCTTTATTTGCTCCATGGAAACACTTACCTCCAAATAGGAGGGATGTTGGAATTTTAAAACTTTGCAATCCTTTAAAAGATTCAAATCTATTTCTCCCTTTGCATTAGAACTTGCACTTGCCAGCTCGCAATAAACATATAGATTTGGGATGGGTTTTCCTGATTGAACATCCAGAACCTTTAAAAGGTTTTGGCCAATGCCCAGAAAAGGAAGAAGGAAAAATAATAGTAGAAATGAATTGAACTTCATTCAAAAAATAATTTTCGAAAAGGCAACAATAATTAAGCCAGTAAAGGTGCTAATATAAATTCAAACTAAGGACAAAAAAAAAGCACTTGTCTTAACAAGTGCTTTCTTAAACAGGGTGAAACCACAAGGGTTCAATTTATAGAAATAGGAACTGTATAGTAGGTAACGAGAGTATTTTAAATAAGGTTGGGTATGCTTGAAAAAAAGTTTAAAATAAATGGTAATGAGCTGTTGTTCAGTGATATAAATTTGAAAAAAAATCCAATATATTCTGAGCTTGCTACTTTTCTTAGCCAATTTCACAATTCAGATCCCTTTTTTGAATTGAGTTCATCAGGCTCTACTGGTACTCCAAAAACCATTCGAATCAAGAAGGAGTTTATGAAGGTTTCTGCCCAAAAGACTTTAAACTTTCTGGAGATTGAAAAAGGTGCTAAGGTTTTGTTATGCCTACCTATGGATAAAATTGGTGGGATAATGATTTTAGTACGATGGCTTGTGGCGGATTTAGATTTATACCTTACTAATCCAAAAGCAAATCCTTTACTGGAATTTGATGAGGATTTCGAGCTCTGCTCTATGGTTCCCTACCAAGCAGAGAAAAGCTTGGCAAATCTTGGGCAAGTGAGGAAATTAATAATTGGGGGAGCAGCGGTAAGTCCGCATTTGGAGGAAAAATTGTCGAAAATTAATGTAGAATCCTATCATAGCTTTGGGATGTCGGAAACTATTTCACACATAGCACTAAGAAGAATTGGTAGCGATTTAAATTTTAAATGCCTTGAAGGAATTGAAATTTCTGTTGACCAAAATTCTTGCCTTATTATTAGCTCAGAAGATATCGGTTTAAAGGGTTTAAAGACAAATGATGTTGTTGAAATTAAGCAAGGAAATGAATTTAGATGGAAAGGGAGAATTGACAATGTGATTAATAGTGCAGGTTTAAAATTCTACCCTGAGGAAATTGAGTCAAAAATTGGGGATTTGCCAGTTGAGTATTTTATTGCTGGAAAAGAAGACAGTGAACTAGGCGAAAAAATTATTTTAGTTCTGGAGTCTGATTCGAAAGTAGATTTTGATTTCCCTCAACTTAGCAAATATGAAAAACCTAAAGAGATTTATCATTTACCGGTATTTATAAGAACAAAAACAGGTAAAATAAAAAGAGAGGAAATATTAAAAGCCCTATTCGAAATTAATCCCTAATTCAAAATCAATTCTTATTTTGCTTCATATAAGCTAGACCATGGATAACCAAGCTGTTGAAAATTACAATTGCAAAAGCTGCGGCCAGCAATTTGAAGGAAATTATTGCCCAAGTTGTGGGCAAAAAAAAATAGTTAACCGCTTAGTTTTAAAAGACAGCGTCCGCCATTTGTTTGGTGTAATGGTAAACTTTGAGCGTGGCTTGTGGCATAGCAGTATATTGATGTTTAAAAACCCGGCCAAGGTTATCAATGACTATATCAATGGTATTACCAAACCTTATATCCATCCCTTTAGATATTTATTTCTTTGGCTTACAATCCAAATATTTTTAATGTTCAGCACGGGCCTGTTTGATATGATTCAGAGTCAGATGGCCCTTGAATTACAAGCCCAACAGCAGGATAGTGAATTTCAATTAGCGGTAAATCAGGCTATTCGAAAGTATATGCAAATCTTTTTTGTTTTGAGTATTCCTTTTCTGGCTTGGGGTACACGACTTTTATTTAGAAAAAAAAGGCTCAATTTCGCCGAACACCTAGTGGTGAATTCCTTTGGCTATGGAACCACACTTTTAATGTCTACTTTAATTCTTCCACTTTACTTTTTCGTAGGCGACAATTTGATGAAAATTCAAATGCTGAGCCTAATTTTGAATATCGCTATCCATGCTTATATATATAAGCGAGTTTTTGAAGAAAGAATAATACCTACCATTCTAAAATCCATTATGGCCGTAGTATTTTGGCTCATCGGATTTTGCTTGAATATGATCCTCTTCTTCATTTTCTATATAATCTACCTGATAATATACAACCCAGATTTATTAAAATCTGCAGCCAATAAAACCAGCACAGCGGCCCTTAGTCCAGAGCTAATGTCATTTTGGTCTCAGCTAATCTAAATCCATTTTCCAATACCGAATTGCGATGATCTTTACTCCAAAGCATAGGGTTACTATGGTTAAAATGAATGAAATGGATTTTTGATTTTTCATCAGAGGAAAGTCCGGAAAATAAACTCATGCTTTCCGAAATAAATGGATGAGGTACCAAGCTCATATCTCTTCCAGCCAATTCCCCATCTCCATAAAAAGTACCATCAAGAAGGGCGAAATCTACTTTGCTAATTTCATTTGAAATGTCTTTTCCCCATTTTTCCCATTTGTCAATATCCGGGATAAACAAAACTGATTTTGATGGGCCGAATATTCTAAACCCAACCGTTTCCGAATATTCATCACGATGAGGAACTTTAATCGCTTCCACCGAACAATTTTTGCTTAACCGAATGTTTGTACCAGTGTCAATAGGCTGGATATTTATGTTTTTATGACTGAGGAGCTGATCCCAGGGTCCATTATTGCTAAGGAATTCTTTCATTCTGGGCATGGCAAAAACCTGAACATCTTTGGCTCCAAGAGCTTCATGCCCTAATTGCATAAGTCCAGTATAATGTCCAATATGAGCATGACTTAAGAATATTCCATCTGGAACATCCTTGTCAAGGTAAGCGGAAAAGTCTTGAGCAAGTCGCCATTGTTCTCTAAATGCCGGGCTGGCTTCAAAGATCCATATTTTATGACTTTCATGGTCGATAAGAGCTAAACTTGTTGGCTGTTCCCCTTTAACCTGATTTGAATAAAATTTTTGACAACATTCTTTCCTACAGGAAATTTGAGGGTAACCAGCATCCTGAGCAATTCCTAGAACAAGTAATTCCACCTTGGCTAGTTCAGAATTCCCCTCTTGTTTGAATTTTTGATTTTGCTCACTACAGCTTAGAATAAGCAGGGTGAAAGAAAATAGAAGGGCATTTTTAAAAAACTTCATATTTGTATTTTATCAACAAATTAATTTTTTACTAGGCTGAATGGATTCACAATTTAATCGATATAAATTCAATGGCTTAAACTAATGAAAGAAGCACTTTACTAAACCGATTTAAATGATTTTAGGCTTATCCCTTTTTTAGAATATAAATCTCTAAATTTGTGTTTCACCCGGTATCAATTATATGTCTAATAGCTTGTTTAAGTGTTTGTTATTTTGTGTTTTGGCCTTATTTCCTTTGTTGGCTATTTCACAAAACATCACGGTAAATAACAATGCTCCTTATAATGATCCTATTTGGCTGGTAAAAAATGTATTGGTAGATGCTCAAAATGCCATTTTACCGGCCTACAATCCTCCTTTTTCGGGAATAACCCTAGTTCAGCCGGCTAGTACTCAAGTGGGATTTTTTGATGCAAGTGGAACTAATTTTCCTTTAGATAGCGGAATTGTAATGTCTACAGCAGAAATTAATGTTGCAGTACCGAATGCCAGTTATATCAATCCAAATATTGCGAGGCCAGATACGCATCTTGATGGGGTATTAAGTGTTCTAGGCTTAGGGTCACAAACCTTATTTGATAAATCGGTAATTGAATTTTCTTTTGTGGCTGTTTCAGATTCTGTGGAATTCGAATACATTTTCGCCTCCAATGAATACAGTAATTATACATGTTCAAATTTTAATGATGTATTCGGATTTTTCCTTACTGGGCATGGTATAAATGGGGTTCCAAGTATGTCAACTGTAAATATTGCTAGGATTCCAAATACCACCGTACCAGTGGCTATTAATACCTTAAACGGTGGTGCGCCAACAGGAGGAAATACTGCTTCAAATTGTCTTACAGCCAATCCAAATTATGTAGCCCATTCCTCCTATTTTATTAATAATCCATCTTTAAATGCTATTGGTTTTAATGGCTATACTCAGGTTTTAAAGGCAAGAGCATCTGTTATTTGCGGTAATGTTTACCATATTAAACTGGCTATTACCGATGTGGTAGATGGAGCATTAAACTCGGCAGTATTTTTAGGTGCCAAAAGTTTTAAAGTCCCGAAATATTCCTTTACTCCGGTTCCAAACTCTGCTAATACCTTTGTAGATACTATGGCCGTAGAAGGTTGTTCACCAACTCCTCTTGTTATAAAAAAATCAGGAGGACTTATTGGAAAAAGTATTGGTGTAGCGATTTCTAAAAGCGGAACGGCAATAGAAGGTATAGATTACCAAAGCATTACAGATAGCATTTGGATGCCAGCTTCGGTAGATGAAGACACCATTTTCATTTATGCCATAAATGATGGTCTTACAGAGGCTCCAGAAAAAATAATTTTTGATTTCGACCTGCACCTGGCAAATTGCCCAGTAGTACCCACAAGTGCTGAACTTTATATTAGAGATAAATCTTTTATTTCTACTAGTGTCCTTAGTTTGAGTAATTCGGATACGCTAGAATGCCCAAATGATTCTATTCTAATTCACGTAGATGTTACAGGTGGGGATGGCGATACTTTGTGGGCTTGGGCTGATATTCCAGGTTTAAATCACCCAGACCGCTACGTGTCTCCAACTGTAAATACCACCTATTATTTATATGCTACAGATGAATGCCGAACGGATACGGTTTGGGATAGTATTACCATTTATGCACCTATTTTAAATCCTTTGTCTGTAAACCATCAAGAATTTATGGTTTGCGATGGCGAGTCGGTAAGTATACCAGCCGATTTTAGCGGCGGAAAGGCTCCCTATAATATTCAATGGTTTAATGGTTCTACCCTGGATACTGTTTTGATCTTTCCAAGAAGTGATACCAATTGGGTTACCTATGGAGTTAGTGATGCATGTGGGAGTTTTATTAGTGATTCTGTCCTAGTTTATTTGGATTCTGCAAGTCGGCCCTTTATCCATCATGAGATAGATTTTGGAGATCCCTTAAATGTGGAGTTATTTGCAGATAATATCCCGAGAATTAGTTACCATTGGGATTTTGGAGATGGTGATTCCTCCACCCTTAAAAACCCCGTTCACCGGTATTCCAATGCTGGAACATATGATGTAACTCTAACTGTTATTAGCACAGATGGATGTACAAAGCAGATTACAAGAACAATTGAAGTTGAGGATATTTATGAGCTTTATATACCCAATTCCTTCACTCCAAATGGGGATGGTTTAAATGAGTATTTCAAAATTTATGGTACCGGAGTAGAGGAGTATGATATTATGATTTTTAATCGTTGGGGTGCCAAAGTTTTCCATTCTCAAGATCTTGAAGAACCTTGGGATGCTAATTTTAATGGGCAAAAGGTCCATCAAGGAAGCTATGCTTACACCATTAAAATTAAGACCACATTTGGTGGCCATAGAGTAAGAAAAGGGGTGGTTAATGTTTTCTATTAAAAATAGGAATTAAAAGATTTTCTCATTTTATTAGTTTCCTAATTGTACATTTCCCCATTCGTTAAATTTTTCATTTCAGTTTTTTGAAAAGCTATTTCCAAATATTGGGACTTCAAGAAGGAGCGAGCCAAGATGATATAAAAAAGGCATATCGAAAATTGGCTCTAAAATATCATCCTGATGTAAATCCGGGGCAGCAAGCCAAAGTAAAATTTCTTAAAATAGTTGAAGCCTACGAATTTCTTAGCCAGCAAACTATATCCAATTCTAGTAGGAAACTAAAGCAAAAGGATTTAGAAAAAATTAGGGATTTGGCAAAGCGAGCTGCTGAATATGAAGCCAAAAAAAGAAAGTATGAAAGGGCCAAAAAAATAAAAGAAAAGAAGGAAAAAGAACAAGCCAGACAATATACCCTTGGCTTTTATACTTTAATCGGAATTATCATTGCATTTTTTTCAATTAGGGCCGCTTATAAATGGTATCATCAAATGATTATAGATCGAGACCCTGTTGTAAGTACCGCAATGGTTGTGGGAATAGGCCAGAATAGGATGGTATATGAATTTCAGGTGGGAGACCATTATTATGAAGATGATATGTATGTGAGTGGTTCTGGATTGGAGATGCGCAGTGATAATGGCTTTCCTTTAAAAATAGGTGATGAATTTGAGGTGACCTATAACCGAAATAAACCCAATTATAATAAATTGAATTTCGAAAGAGTATCTACCGAGGTGATGAATAGATATCTTTTTATGACATCTAATAAGTTTAGAGAGATATTCCAAGAGGAATGGAAGGACTATTCGGATTCTGAAATAAAGCGAAGTTCAGATTGTTTAACTCTTTTGATTTTTGACAAATACCAGTATGAAGGAATACGCAAAGTCTTTCATTATAATAAATCTATAAGTTCAAATTTCTCCAATAATTCCATAGGCTGGTATTTTTTTACTAGGAAGGAAGAATTCAAAAAAATAAAACTCCAATGCGAGGGGATACCTATTGAGGAAGATTAGAAAGTCTAGAATTTTCCAGACCAAGAAATAGGCTTGGATAACGAATCTAATTGCATAATTTTACCGCCTATTTCTAATTTGATTATGGCTTTAAAACCCTCATTACCGAAAGGAACAAGAGACTTTTTACCCAAAACCATGCTCATTCGTGAGTATATTTTGGATAATATGCGAAATGTCTTCAAAAAATATGGCTTCCTTCCTATAGAAACTCCCGCCATGGAAAATGCTTCCACCCTTACCGGTAAATACGGTGAGGAAGGCGATAGGCTGATTTTTAAAATTATGCCTAGGGGTGAAAAAGCAAAAGTGGACTCAGATAAAATAAAGGCAAAAGAGGCTTTAAGGTACGATCTTACCGTACCCTTTGCAAGGTTTGTAGTTCAAAATCAAAATGAAATTGGATTTCCTTTTAAGAGATATCAAATACAACCAGTATGGAGGGCAGAAGCTCCTCAAAGAGGAAGGTTTAGGGAATTTTACCAATGTGATGCTGATGCCATAGGATCGGACTCTCTTTTGCTGGAGCTTGATTTCATCCAGATTTATCGTGAGGTTTTTGAAACTCTAAATCTGAAAGTTCAAATTAAAATCAACAACCGAAAACTATTAGCAGGTTTTGCAGAGGTTTTTGGAATCCAAGATCGCCTTACGGATTTCACTATTTGTTTGGATAAATTGGATAAAATAGGGGAGGAAGGAGTTGTGGAGGAAATGAAGCAAAAAGGCTTTGAGGAAAAAGCCTTACAGGGTTTTCGACAAATAGCCTCATTAAAAGGTAGCAATGCCGAAATATTAAAGCAAATAATTCCAATTCTCCAAAATTCTGAAATAGGAAGAAAAGGAATTGACGAGCTGAACTTTCTAATCCAGAATATTGATGAAAATTGCCCATTAAGCCTAGATCTAACTTTAGCACGTGGGCTGGATTATTATACAGGGGCTATTTTTGAAGTTGTAAGTGAAGAAGTGAAAATGGGTTCCATAGGTGGAGGAGGAAGATATGATGATCTTACCAGTATTTTCGGTTTAAAAAATGTTTCAGGTATTGGAATTTCTTTTGGCTTGGATAGAATACAACTTGTTTTGGAAGAGCTCGATAGATTGCCAAAATTTGAAAATCAAAGTACCCAAATATTGTTTTTCAATTTTGGAGAGGAACTGGCTCTAGAATCCTTTAAGTGGGTAAAAGCATTGAGGGCACAAGGAATAAAAGCAGACATTTACCCAGATGTTGCCAAATTCAAAAAGCAAATCGCCTATGCTTCTAATAGAGGTGTATCCTTTATAGCTTTGATTGAGAAAATGCCCGAAGATGGTGCGGATACCCTTCAAATTAGGAATATGCAAAGCCGTGAGGAGGAGTTCCTCAATTTAGAACAATTGATTGCAAAATTGAACAACAACTAATTTTATTGAAAAAATAAGCCGGTATGAAAATCCATCCAAACACTATATCTGTTTCTGAACTATTTCATCAATTTTACTCTGAAGATAGACTTTCACTTTCCGAAGAATCGAGAGATAGAATTATTAAGTGTAGACAATATTTAGATGATAAAATTACCAAAGCTGAAAAGCCTATTTACGGCATTAATACTGGTTTTGGTTCTCTGTATAATATTAGTATAAATGAGCAAGATTTATCAGAGCTTCAAGAGAATTTGGTAAAATCCCATGCCTGTGGAACAGGTGCTGAGCTACCTTGTGATATTGTAAGAATGATGCTACTCTTAAAGATTAGGTCTTTGTCCTATGGTCATTCTGGAATAAGCTTAGAAGTTGTAGAACGGCTGATTTACTTTTATAATAATGACATTTTACCGGTTGTTTACGAACAAGGTTCATTAGGAGCATCTGGTGATTTAGCCCCATTGGCCCATCTGTCCTTAGCTCTAATTGGTATGGGTGAGGTTTGGCATAAAGGCGTCAGAAAAAGTGCTGAACAATGCTTGAAGGATGAAGGGATAAAGAGATTAGAGCTGCAATCAAAAGAGGGCCTAGCTTTATTGAATGGAACTCAATTTATGATTTCCTTTGGTGCTATGGCGCTTTTCAAATTGCAAAAGCTAAGCTATTTGGCAGATTTAATTGGAAGTATTTCCTTAGATGGGTTTGATGGTAGGCCTGAGCCGTTTAATGAGCTAATTCATTTAGCGCGACCTCATAATGGACAGCTGCAAACGGCTGCTAGAATTAGGGAGTTTTTGGAGGGAAGTGAATTGATAAGCAAAGAAAAGGTTCATGTTCAAGACCCCTATTCATTTCGATGTATGCCCCAAGTACATGGTGCAAGTAAGGATGCTCTTGAATACATATCCAAAGTTTTTACCACAGAAATAAATTCAGTTACCGATAATCCCACCATCTTCCCAGATGATGATCTAATAATTTCTGGAGGTAATTTTCATGGACAAACCTTGGCTTTAGCGCTTGATCAAATGGCAATTGCTGCTGCTGAATTAGCAAATATCTCGGAAAGAAGAACCTATCTTTTGGTAAGCGGGCAGAGAGGTTTACCACCTTTTCTAGTTGCAAACCCTGGATTAAATAGTGGTTTGATGATTGCTCAATATACGGCAGCTTCTATAGTTAGCCAGAATAAACAATATTGTACTCCTGCATCTGTGGATTCTATTGTATCCTCTAATGGACAAGAAGATCATGTGAGTATGGGGGCAAATGCAGCAACCAAAGCCTGGAAGGTTATAGAAAATTTAGAAAGTGTTTTGGCAATTGAACTAATTTCAGCATCCCAGGCATTAAAATTTAGAAAGGAGTCTTCCTCAGAATTTATTCAAACTTTATTAAAGGAATTTAGAAAGGAGGTAGCCTTTATTGAAAATGACAGGATCATTGCTGAAGATATTAAAAATGCAAAAAGTTTTATTGCCAATTTGGAGCTAGATCCGGAATTGATTTTTTAGTCGAAATCGAAACTTAGATTATCTGATTAGCGTAAAATATCCGGTAATAACATCTGCACCATTGCGCAGGGAATAGGTATAAACACCCATTGGAGCAGGTGAATTGTTTCCAATACTAGCATCCCAAAACTCTTCGAATGGTCTTGTACTATGAAATATTAGTTCACCCCATCTATTAAAGATTCGTATTTCATCATCTACCCCACAATGATTACCGTAAATTTCAAATTTTTCATTTAATCCATCTCCATTAGGAGTAAAGGCATTGGGGATAAAGGTTTCTCTACCAATATTTTCAATTGAAACTGGGTATTCATAGGAATATGTCTGACCACATTGAGGATCTTCGATTTTAAGTTTAATGGTATAGTTTCCAGGTTCTGAATAATAAAATAAGGGTTGTTTTTCTGTGCTTCGGTTGCCACCATCTCCAAAATCCCAATAATACTTAAACCTTTCTCTATTGTTTTCTAATAGCACATCTATAGACCCATCTCCACAAGCTGCAATTTCCGCCTTAGGGCTAGGAACAGCCACCGTGTCTGCAAAGACTATAGTATCTGTAAAACTTGAAACTTTAAAACACAGGGTATCATAAGCCTTCATGTTTACAATATAGCTACCGTAACCGCTGAATTTATGTCTTGGTTGTGCATCAAAAGATTGGCTACCATCGCCAAAATCCCATTCATATTGATGTGAATTTTTTGAATGATTATTGAAACTCGCCTTAAATTCTCTATCGCAACTGAAATAGTTGGCTTGGAAAATTGCTTGAGGTTCACTACCTCCGGTGTGATTTAGTTCAACAAAGCTCGTATCCGAAATTCCACAATTGGTATCCAAGGCAATCAATCGAATATTATAGCTACCAATCTTACCAAAGGATGCATTGGGTTCTGCCGATTTTGAAGTTTGGCCATTGTCAAAATCCCATTGATAAACATCTGCATTTACACTATTATTCTTAAACCTTACATGAATAGAGTCGCATATAGTATCAATATCTACACTTAAATCAATATGGGGTTTGGATCTTACTGTAACTTCGAAATCCATTTTAATAAGTCCTAAATTACATTGGCTTACACCATTAACAATTGGGGTTCCATTTGATTGAGAATAGGCTCCTGGGGTAGTAGGGAAGGTGCCCGAACCACAACCAGCGCAAACCGCCTGAAATATACTCCCATTAGGGTCAAATCTACTGGTTCCTCCGTCAACATGCTCATTGCTGCTTCCTCCAAAAAAACTTGCGTAAACCAAATTTTCGGCATCCCTATCCAAAACCATAAAATAGAAATCACTACCGTCCGTAGTTGGCTGAGCAGCATCCGCTGTAGTAGGTAATCCATTGGTATTACCTAATGCACTTCCTCCTAATACCGTTTTATTTGAATTGCCATTCCAACCACTTAAATAAATATTATAACAATCGTCGACCAAAAAAGCGGAAGGAACTAAATCAGATTTTCCTAGGCCACTACCAATTTGGGTAGACCACAATTCTGTTTGGATGTCGTTCGATAATTTTTTTAAAAATTGCTCAGATCCAGAATTTGAATAATTTCCAGAACTTATAGAGATAGAGCCTTTAGATTGTCCAAATAAATAAATATTTTGATCCTTGTCTAAATCAATAAAAAAGGCTTGATCGTTGTCTGCTGTTCCTAAATAACTTCCTTGAATAAAGGATCCTAGTTCAGAATTGAATTTGGCAATATAAGCATCGATTCCTCCTAAGTGATTGGGATTTAGTGCATTAATCTTAGAAAGAATATTTGAACTATTTGTACCTCCCGCAATAATAATGGAGCCGAAATTGTCCTTTTTGATGGAGTATCCAGCATCATTTCCAGAGCCTCCAAAATATGTTCCCCACTTCAAACTATCTAGACTCTTAGTGAAACTAGCGATAATCATATCCTGCTGACCTTGATTATTGGATTGGTAGCTATTTCTCAGACTTATATCGCCCGATTCGGTGCTTGTAATAATATATACGCTTCCATCATCGTAAATTATTTCACCTCTTGCATCATCACCATAGTTTTCATAGAGCCCCATATTCAGGCCATCGTTTTCAGTTCCACCAAAATAGGTTGAAGCCATTAGTTGGGTTCCATCAGCACTTAGCAAGGCAATGAAAGCATCTGTTCCTACACTAAAATTATAAGCTTGGTGGAATGGTTTTACTCCACCTTTAAAGGTAGTTTGAACACCACTTTTGTCGAGCATTGGAAAATCATCAGAACCAGTTGCTCCCAAAATATAGAGGTTACCAATTTCATCAACAACAAGGCTTTGAGGAATTTCAATGCCATTACCTCCAATGAAGGTGGAATAAATAAGTTGACTGCCATCACTTGAAAATTTACTTATCCCTAGATCAATATCTCCCTGTGAACCTTGGAAGCTTGTTCGGTATGCCCCAACATTTGTAGGGAATGTACCCCCATCATTCCAAACTATTCCGCCAGCAAAGCTGTTGCCATAATCATCATAGGTGGCAGTAAAACCCCAGTTGTTTGCGGAGGAACCCGTAAAAGTTGAAAAAACAAGACTAGGATCGATAATGAGTTCATGATCCAAATAATAATCCTCAATTTTAAAGCTTACAACATCCCCTTTTAAGATGTATTTGGCTTTTATTTCCACCCTTTCTCCTTCGATAATTTGATAAACACTAGGGATGTATTCAGAGAAACTTCCAATGGATGTATGGAATATTAGGCGATCATTTTTTATTTGAATTTTTGAAAGACCCTCATATTTCATTTTTATCTGATCAGGATCAGCACCGGGTGCCACTATGAAATCGTATTTTAAATCTTCTCCTTTACCATAATATCGAGCATCAATTCCTGGGTATAAATTGGAGTATTGAAGTCCTTTAAAAACTTTCACCCGCTGGAAATTGTCTAGGGTAGAATGATTTGAAATATAATTGTAATAAAATTCTGTTTTATGGATCCCCGATATTTCTGCAAGGGGATTTGAATTTAAATAATGAAGTCGGAGTGCATGCCCATTGATCATCTCCTGATGATGATGGTGATCGCTATGATCGTGCCCAAGGGCATCCGGATCTAAAAGGTTTAAAATAAAACCCTCGTCCTGAAAATAAATAGCACCAGAAGATAATTTTAATTTATAATCAAAGTCTTCCTGCCATTGACCTGCATTTTCAACAAATAAAGCATGTGAAGCATCTTGCGAAAGTAGGGGTAAGGGGCAAGCTAAATACAAACAAAAGAAGGATATGGTAAACAGTTTCCTCACTTCAAATTCTTATCCCCTAAAAATATTAATAATTATTTAAACCAGATAGGTGGCCAATCTATGATTTATTAAAAGGGGGGGGATTGAATTTCAGACCTTAATGAGCCTAGCCTGAATGAATATCAAATTATTAAAAGAGCTCCTACAGGCAATTAAATAATCATTTTCAGCAGGCTTTATCCTGAGCTTTTTTTGGATTAAATCGGCTTTATCGGGAAAATTTCTCGAAATAATGTTGAAGCGGGAATTTTTTAAGCCCTTGTCATAAGGTTTAAGAATTTTTATCACCTCAAATATTTTCCCTGGAAATTTATCGATTATTTGATCGGAAAAATACAAATTGGTATTGCTATCCAATTTCTGTAGATCGTGTTTTTCAGCGAAAATGTCCCCACCCTTTGCTTTTTGCATGCTGGAATTAGGTTCGTAAAGATATTTTCCGGCTTTAGTGGCTGTCCTAATCTTTCCTTTCTCATTCCAATAAAAATCAAATACTTCGAGCTCCTTATTGGCAAGAATGTTAAATGTTCTCAGCTTAATTTTATTTTCCCCTTCTTTTAAAAGGAATAAAAGTTCCTTGGTTTCATTTTTCAAACTGATCAACCACACCTCCGACACATATTCTAAGTCTGAAATTGCCGAATGGATATCCAACATAGGGCTAGTTTTTATTAAAGCCCTTCTTCCATTCGCAATTAAATCATCCTTAATTTTTAAAACATTGGGTTCACAATCTGCGAGACTTACAAGTTTGGAATTTGATAAATCTCTTCTCGCAGGATCTATATTAATATAATCAGAATTGATCTTTGAAACATATGATAAACCATCGCCATTTATTACCTCAATATTGCTTGCCCCTAATTCGCTAAAATTATGACGGCATATTTCGCTCAATTCTTTTTGTCGTTCAATATAGGTGCAGCTTTTAAATACTTTGGAGAAATAGTAAAGGTCTACTCCCATCCCGCCAGTAATATCCAAAATATGATTTCCTTTAATTAAACTAGACTTTAAGCGAGCAGTTTCTTCGGAGCTCGACTGTTCATGACTAAGATGTTTAGGGAAAATAAGGCGGGAATTATTAAACCATTCTCTTAGCTTTTTTCTAATTTTTTGCCTAACATAAATTTGATCGATAATCACTTTCTTTTCTGCATCACTGGAGTATTTTAGATACAGTTTATTTATCTCCGAATTTTGATGATTATTTAGGAAATTTTGTGCTTCATCAGAATTTAGAATATTTAATAAATTTTTTATGTAAGACTTAGGCAAAAATGTGGGCTTGAGGGATTTTATTTTTCATTTCGGGTAAAGGCATATTCCAAAATATTTGAACCCATTTGCAGGGCTTTAAGCCTAATTTCTTGTGGGTCATTATGTACTTCTTGATCCTCCCATCCGTCGCCTAAATCACATTCAGTGGTATAGAGAAGTATCAATTGGCCTTGATGGAAAATCCCATGGGCCTCTGGTGCTTTTTTATCATGTTCATGAATTTTAGGAAGGCCTTTTGGAAAATCAAAAGTCTGATGAAAAATAGGATGGTCGGGCGAAATCGGCGAAAGTTCATATTCTGGAAAAACTTTTTTTAGCTCTGGCCTTAAAAATTGGTCCATTCCATAGTTGTCATCAATATGCAAAAAACCTCCCGACAATAAATAGGTTCTCAGGTTTGAGGCCTGAGCCTCTGAAAAAACAACATTTCCATGTCCTGTCATATGCACAAATGGGTAGGTGAATAAGTCTACTGAGCCCACTTCCACTTCATCGTAGTCGGGATCTATTTGTGTTTCTAAATTTTGGTTTGCAAATAAGGCCAAATTAGTTAAAGCCGTAGGATTCGAATACCAATCTCCACCACCATCGTATTTTAGTACGGCAATTTTAATAGTGGAAATTCTTGAAAATGACGATATTATTAGCAAAAGCATTAAAAATAATAAAGGCTTAAAATTTTTTTTCAGCTTCAAACTATCAATGATTTAAAGGTTTTAAAAGAAATTGAGATTTTTTGGAGGATCATTTTTTTTTTGGTTTTGACTTTATGAACTAAATTGGGCAATCCTTTTAAAAATAATATGCAAAGATTACTACCTCTAATTCTGCTTTCTACCATTGGATTTTTCTCTCTATCTGCTCAACAAGATAGTGCAAAATACAGCTCAGGAGATTTAGCAACAGTTTTTACAAATATAATAGATCTTAGTGACGATGCCTTTGGTTGTTCAGATACTTTAAGAGTAACCATTCCCGCTGGAAATTATGTTACCTCTGTAGACCTTTTTTACTCAATTGAGGCCCTAGGTACTGGTTCTGTTTCCGACCAAGGTTCTTATTTGGAATGCCTTTCCACCAACACTACCGAATCAGCAGTTAGCTTTGGAGATCCACTTTGGGATTCCATCGGTGTTTATAATTATTCGAGAACTGGATTAAATATTGCCAACGGAATTAGTGCAAGTGGTGAAATTGACTTTTTCTTACATGCCTTTAGAAATGCTGTGTTTGCTCCAGGTTTATGCTCAGCTAATTCACAAAGAATAGTAAATAATTCATGGAGGATAATAGTTCATCATTCTCCTCCTCCTTCTTGCTTACCACCCTCTGGCTTTGTAGCAACTGGGGTTACTTCTTCAAGTCTAACTTTTAACTGGACCAGTGGTGGTGCTAATAATTGGCAGATAGAATATGGCGCTACCGGATTCACCCCAGGCAGTGGTACCGTAGTAGCTGTTAATTCAAACCCATTTACAGTAACTGGTTTGTCCTCAAATACCGTTTATGATTTTAGACTTCGTGATAGTTGTGGTGTAGGTGATGTAAGTTTTTGGACTGGATTGGTATCTTATAAAACTTCCTGTGCTAGCCAATCTTTACCATATTCAGAAAATTTTAATGTAGATCAAGGATGTTTTGAAATTTTCAATGGAGGAACTTCGGCTGATACTTGGTTTCATACAACAAACGCTGGGCAAAATTTAGATGGAAGCTCTTATATGAGGGTGGATGCTGATGCCGCTGGAAATGGTGCTACATTGTTAGAAACTCTTAGATCTCCAGTTTTAGATGCTTCCAATATCAGTGGGGTTTTATTGTTGGAATTTGATCAGTACTTCAGATCTCTAAATGCTCAAGATTCTGGTTATGTACAAGTTTATGATGGTTCCAATTGGGTAACTGTTTATGAAGTTGCAAATACAGTTGGCGGTTTTTCGAATCCTGATGCTCAAAGTATTGATATTACTACTTATGCCAATGCCAACCTACAGGTTCGATTTACCTTTACCGACAATGGAGTATGGGCCTGGTACTGGTTGATTGATAATTTTTCGGTACGAGCGGTAACTTGTTTGGATGCCAGTGGAATTGCATTAATTTCAAAGGGTATAACAGATGCAAATATTACTTGGACCAGCGGTGGTGCTACAAATTGGAATATTGAATATGGATTAACTGGTTTTACTCAAGGAAGTGGTAGCTTTTCTAATGTAAGCAATGATACTATTAATGTAGCAGGACTAAATGCTGGAACTTGTTATGATTTTTATGTTCGAGATAGTTGTGGCCCTGGGGATGTTGGGCAATGGGCCGGTCCATTTAACTTCTGTACTTTGTGTAGCCCCATATCTGCTCCCTGGCAAGAAAACTTTGATGGGGCAAGCTGGACAGCCGGTGCAGGACTTGAAAATTTAGGAAATTTAATTGATAATTGTTGGACACGACCAAGTTCTGCCAACCCAAATTTCGGAACAGGAACTGCTGCTACAAACTCCGGAGGTACAGGGCCGCTAAATGATGTATCTGGTTCTGGAAATTACCTTTATACAGAGGCAAGTAATGGTGCTACCGGTGCTGGTGAAATAAATAGTCCCCAAATCGTTGTAAGCACTTCAATTGTGAGCCCTTATTTAAGTTATTCCTACCATATGTTCGGGGCTGGAATTGTTAGTCTAGAGGTGCAAATAGACAATGGCTCTGGATTTACAAGTTTAAAAGTTATTTCAGGTCAACAACAAACTGCAGAAGGTGATTTATGGATTGAAGATGGTATTGATTTAAGCGCTTATTCAGGGGATACAGTAACTATAAAATTTATTGGTACCAATAATAATTTTGCTGCAGATATTGCTATTGATGAAGTTGGAATTGATGAAGCTCCAAGCTGTTTTTCAGCAAGTAATTTGGGCCTAATTGGGGTGAGTACTACAACTGCAGATGTGTATTGGACCGGTGCCGGTGCCTCGGATTGGAATGTAGAATATGGAATTCAAGGTTTTACACAAGGATCAGGTAGTATCGTAAATTCTGCTAATGACAGTACTAGCTTAATTAACTTATCCCCAGCTACTTGCTATGACTTTTATGTTAGAGATAGTTGTGGACCAGGAGATGTTGGTCCTTGGGTTGGTCCTTTTACCTTTTGCACTCTTTGTAACCCAATAAACGCCCCATGGACTGAAAATTTTGATGCAGCTCCTTGGACGAGTGGAGCAGGAGGGCAAAATGCGGCCAACTCAATTGATGCCTGTTGGTTTAGATCTTCTTCAGATAATCCAAATTTTGGAACTAGAAATGGCCCAACAGTGTCTGGAACAACAGGCCCAGTAGCCGACTTTTCGGGAACGGGGAATTATTTATACACTGAATCAAGTAATGGGGCAAATGGACCGGGTGAAATAAACAGCCCGCAAATAATAGTCTCTACATCTATTCTTAGTCCTCAACTTGCTTACTACTACCATATGTACGGTGCAGGAATAACTAGCCTGGAAGTTCAAATTGACAATGGGAATGGATTTGTAAGCCTCAAAACAATTACAGGACAACAACAAACGGCAAATGCAGATCCTTGGCTTTTGGATACCATTGGCTTATCAGCATATTCTGGTGATACAGTGACTATAAAATTCATTGGAACCAATACCAATTTTAATGGAGATATAGCTATTGATGAAGTTAGTATCCGTGAAGCACCAACATGTTTTACAGCTAGTAATCAAGGTATTTTTGCTCGATCTAGTAGTTCTGCAATGCTATATTGGACCGGAGCAGGGGCCACAAATTGGAATGTGGAATATGGGGTTCAGGGCTTTAGCCAGGGAACGGGTAGCTCCATTAATTCTACCAATGATACTATTCTTGTAAACAATTTAAATTCTAATACGTGCTATGATTTTTATGTAAGAGATAGCTGTTCTCCAGGAGATACAGGACCATGGGTTGGACCATTTAATTTTTGTACTCTTTGCAGCGCTGTAAATGCCCCATGGAGCGAAAACTTTGATGGAGCTACATGGGTTTCTGGAACAGGAGGGACAAATGCCAATAATGTAATTGACCCCTGTTGGGAAAGGCCAGACGATAATAATCCTAACTTTGGCACTAGAACTGGCGGCACAAACTCTGGTGGATCTGGGCCAAGTGCAGATGTTTCAGGACCGGGAAATTACCTATATACAGAAACTAGTAATGGTGCTGCTGGATCAGGAGAAATTACAAGTCCACTTATTGTGGTTTCCAATTCCATTTCAATCCCAGCGCTTTTTTATTCCTACCATATGTATGGTAATGGTATTACCTCTATGGAAATATTGGTGGATAATGGTTCTGGATTTAATAGTTTAAAAACTATTTCCGGACCGCAGCAAACAGCCAGTGCTGATTCTTGGTTACAAGATACAGCAAGTCTATTGGCCTATTCAGGAGATACTATTAGAATAAAATTTATAGGGCTGAGTACTAATTTTAATGGTGATATTGCTATCGACGAAATAGCTGTTGACCAAGCGCCATCATGCAATGCACCTAGCTTGTTGGGCCTTGAGTCAAGCCTTTCGAATTCGGCCTCTATTTATTGGACTACGGGAGGTGCTTCAGATTGGCAAATAGAATATGGTAGCACAGGATTTAGTTTAGGAAGTGGTACTCTAGTTGCTTCTTCTTCAGATACAACAAGCCTAAACGGACTTTCAGCCTCTACATGCTATGATTTTTATGTTAGAGATAGTTGTGGGCCAAATGATGTTTCAAGTTGGGTTGGGCCATTTAATTTCTGTACCGCTTGCCCACCTGTAACAGCGCCTTATACTGAGAATTTTGACGGCGCTTCCTGGACAAACGGCGGAGCAGCAAATGCCCTAGGAACAATTGACAACTGCTGGAGAAGGACGCCCACTATCGCTTTTACATGGAAAACTGGTCCAGCGCCAAACATCAACAATTTAAGTGGTCCAGCAGCAGACCATACCACAGGTAGCGGGAAATTTATTTATTCTGAAAGGATAAATAATTTTGTAGGACTTACCTATGAAGCCCTTATGGAAACGCCTCCAATTGATATTTCGGCATTGAGTAATCCAGAATTAAATTTTTGGTATCACATGTATGGAAATTCCGTTGTTGCCTTAAATGTTGAAGTTAATAATGGCAGCGGATGGGTATCTGTTTTCTCTAGAACCGGTCAACAAAACATATCTGGTACTGATCCTTGGTTAGAGAGTTTGGTAGATTTATCTGCTTTTGCAAATGATACCATTATTGTTCGTTTTTCTTCCATTAATAATAATGGGGGTACGAATAATGATATCGCCATTGACGATGTGAAAATTGACAATGCAGCCTCTTGCCCAGATCCACAAAATTTTGAGGTTTTAGGATTTACAAATTCCTCGATTACGCTAGCATGGACATCTGGTGGCAGCCAATGGAATGTAGAATATGGAGCCACAGGTTTTGCTCAAGGTTCCGGTACTCAGGTATTGGCTACTACAAACCCATTTACCATTACAGGCTTGAGTCCAAATACCACCTATGATTTTTATGTTAGAGATTCATGTGGTCCCAATGATTTATCATCTTGGGTGGGAAGTGTAAGTGCCGAAACAGATTGTAATCCAGTTTCCGCACCATTTATTGAAAATTTTGACGGAACTACATGGATTCAAGGAACCACGGGAGGAGGAGCCGCCCCGGGAACGCTGGCTGCCTGCTGGCGTGCAAACCCAAGTAATGATTTTACTTTTACTCCAGGGCAAAATGGTACTCCTTCAAATAATACAGGTCCAGATGCCGATCACACCTCTGGTACAGGGCAATTCTTATACAGTGAAACCTATTATAATTTTGCGGGCTATAATCCAAATGAAACGAGTCTAAGTACACCATTGGTGGATCTTACCTTATCCTTATTACCAGAATTAAAATTTTATTACCACATGTTTGGTGGGGATATAACAAGCATGGATGTAAGGGTTTTCAATGGTTCGTCTTGGACAAGTGTTTTAACCTTAACAGGCGAGCAAAATAGCTCTTCAGCGGATCCTTGGATTGAGGCTATTGTGGATCTTTCCGCTTTTGCTGGAGACACTATTAAGGTTGAGTTTAAAGTTGTAAAAGCCATTGGAGTGAGCCTATTGGCTGATGTGGCTATTGACGATTTAAGTATTGATGAAGCCCCTGCATGCCCAAAACCTACAAATTTCATTACTACTGGAAGCACTACTACCAGTATTGATTTAAGTTGGACAACAGGCGGTGCCACTGACTGGGAAATTGAGTATGGTCCTGCAGGGTATAGCCCTGGAACAGGCACCGTTGTGGGATTATCTACTAATCCCTATACTTTGAGCCCATTAAACCCTTCTACTAGCTATGATATATATATTAGAGACAGTTGTGCGGTGGGCAGTGTAAGTGAATGGGTTGGACCACTCCTAGCAGGTACCTTATGTGCACCTACACCCGCTCCATACTTAGAGACTTTTGATGGTGGAAATTTTGATCCAGGACCACAAGGTTTTGGAGTGGCAGGAACCATTGATGCATGTTGGATAAGAAATACTTCAAGCGTATATTTTTGGAAACCCGGACCTTCAAATCCACAAACAAATGGAACAGGCCCATCTGCGGATCATACATCAGGTAGTGGAGGCTATTTATTCACAGAGTCTGGTGGATTTGCACAACCTACTTTAATTGCAGAATCTGAAACACCAGAAATAGATCTTGGGACATTAACCAATCCTGAATTGAGCTTTTGGTACCATATGTTTGGACCAAATGTAGGGTCCTTGGATGTTGAAATCAGTAATAATGGTGGAAGTACTTGGACTAATTTAACTAGCATATCTGGAGCACAGCAAACCGCCCAAACTTCGGCATGGATTGAAAGTATAATAGATATTTCGGCCTATGTGAATGATACGGTGAAAATAAAATTCACGGCTACAAAAACAACTTTTGGAAACCAAAGTGATATTGCCATTGATGATGTAAATATTGATGAAGCACCCTTATGTCCTAAACCAAGTAATTTGCAAGTAACCAATACTGGTGCAACGGAAATTACGGTTTCCTGGACTAGTGGAGGGGCGAGCAATTGGCAGATTGAATATGGACCCGTCGGTTTTACAAATGGAACAGGAACAATTGTAAATGTGCCAAGCAATCCATTTACTATTAGCAATCTAAATCCAAGTACGGCTTACGATATTTATGTTAGAGATTCTTGTGGAATAGGCAATACTAGTCAGTGGTCGAGTGTAGCAACAGACAGCACCAAATGTTCGATTTTCACTGCGCCTTATCTGGAAACTTTTGATGGAGCATCTTTTGTGGTAGGAGGATCCATAAATAACCCAGGAGCTATTGATGCTTGTTGGGAAAGGGTATTTGCCAATTCCTATTTCTGGGCTGTAGAGCAAAATGGTACGGTTAGTAATAATACCGGTCCTTCAGCAGATCATACTACCGGAACTGGAAAATTTATGTTTTCTGATGGCTTTGGGCAGCCGCAACAAACGGAACTATTATCTCCATTAATTGATTTAAGCAGCCTTAGTCATCCTGAACTCCGTTTTTGGTATCATATGTACGGTACCAGTATCAATAGAATGGAGATTGATGTTTGGAATGGAAGCTCATGGATTAATGAATTAAGTCTAAACGGTCAATCCCACAGTGCAAATAACGACCCTTGGTCTGAGGCTGTTGTGAGTCTTGCCGCCTACGATGGAGATACCGTTCAGGTTAGATTTGTTGCCTTTAGACAAGGAAATAATACAGCAAATGATATGGCTTTGGATGATGTTTGGATAGGCGATTCTACGGGATGTGCCAGACCAGATTCTGCGGTTTTAGTGAATGCTACTACAAACTCCTTAAGTATCCAATGGAACAATTACTCAGGTATAGGTAGTGTAATTCAGTATAGGCAAGCTGGAAGTACTGGTGCTTTTATCACCAGTAAGTCCAATAATGGAAATATTACCCTAAGCGGTTTATCCCCATCCACAACTTACGAGGTTTTCCTAAGAGATAGCTGCGGTCCAGGAAATATTAGTTTGAGTACTTCTGGATATCTATTCTCTACCCTCTGTGGAGCAATTACAGCTCCTTGGTCCGAAAATTTTGACGGCGCTGGCTGGACACCAGGTGCAGGAAATGATAATACCGGTGATTTGATTAACCAATGTTGGTTTAGAAACACATCCACAGGTATCCGTTGGGGGACAGGTACAGGAGGAACAAACTCCGGACAAACTGGACCCAATAATGATGTTACAATTGGAGGGCAATATGTTTATACAGAGGCAACTATTGGTCAAGGAACATCTGAAATTACCAGCCCTTCTATTTTCATTCCAAGCTTCCTAAATCAGCCTAAACTAGCCTATCATTACCATATGTTTGGAGCCGGAATAGATTCCATGATTGTGGAAATTGACAATGGCAACGGTTTTGCTCGACAAACCTCATATACCGGCCAGCAACAAAACGGAAGCAACGCCCCTTGGTTGAATGATACTATTGATTTAAGTGCTTTTATTGGAGATACTATTAGAATTCGATTTGTAGGTGTAAATAGTACCTTCCGTGGCGATATTGCCATTGATGAGTTGTCTATTACAGGACAGATAAGTACCTGTAACGAACCCAGTGCTATTTTCTTTACTAATGTTGGAAATACCAGTGCGGAAATTAATTGGACCAGTAATTCTGGAATTTCGGAAATTGAATTGGTTCCATCTGGGCAGGCTCAAGGAACAGGTACTTTGTTTAGTCCAGTAACATCACCTTATACCATCAGTACTTTAACACCATTAAGCTCCTATGATGTTTATATCCGGGATATTTGTGGAACACAATTTAGTAATTGGGAGGATTCTACATTTACAACCACATCCTGTCCTGCGGTTTCTGCATTATTCACAAGTAGTATTAACCTGCTACAAGTAAATTTTGATGCTTCATCAACTAGTGGGGCTGATACTTTAGTTTGGGATTTTGGTGATGGTAATTCATTTATTGATCCTGGTACCAACGCTTCCAATCAATATGCCAGTCCTGGAACCTACAATGTGAGTTTAATCGCTTATAATTCCTGTGGGAATGCAGATACTGTTGTTCAATCCATTCAGGTTTGTGATAGCTTAGTAGCTAGATTCAATGCAAATCTTTCAGGAGATTCCTTAATCTATAATGCTTCGAATTCATTTGGTGCTAGCTCCTATCATTGGGATTTTGGAGATGGTAATGATACCTCTGGAATTAGTGCCGGAGTTCATAGATTCTCCGGATCTGGAACCTTTACCATAACCTTAAAGGTTTATAATGCCTGTGGCGATTCTTCAATTTATACATCTACGGCCCAGTCTTGCGGACCGCCTTTGGCCAGTTGGACCTATTCCATAATTTCTACCACAAGTTCAGGAATGCAGATTCAATTTGACGGAACGGCTTCCCAAAATGCTGTAAATTATTCATGGAATTTTGGTGATGGAAATACGAATACTGTTTCGGCTTTACCGATCCACACCTATGTTGTTCCAAGTTTACAATACACTGTTTCCTTAAGGGTAACAAATCCCTGTGGTGATAGTCATACTAAAACATTCAGATTAGATCAAATAGGTTTAGAGAATGAAAGTAAACTAGCCGGGTTGGAAATTTATCCAAACCCAGCTTCCGAAGTGCTTTTTATTCAATATACTAAGGATGGGGATAAGGAAATTGAATTAAGTATTTACGATATTAGTGGTAAGAAAATTTTGGAAAAATCCATGCTTCTTGAACACTCGAAAAAGGAGAGGATAGATATTTCTGAATATCCACCTGGACATTATACTTTAAAAATAAATCAAGATGGAATTTACAGGCATTACCCTCTGATAGTCAATTAAAAAAGATCCCGATTTAATCGGGATCTTTTCGTTTAATAATTCAAATCATCTAAACAATAATTAAGAACTGGTTGTAAAAGAATTAGCAACTAATTGATTGTAATTTGCATCTTACCTACCACGAGAGTTTACTAAACCTGTTCTAAAAATGAAAAAATTTCTATCAAACATTTTTTTTAGTCTATTTCTTTTGGTGCCCATTATTTTCTATGGTCAAATCACTACCTCCACTTATTCCGCTGGGGATATTAGCACTGAATTTAATAATGTTCAACTTACTAGTGCCAATTCTTCCTGTTTTGGATCTTTAACAGTCCCCGTTCCGGCCGGTAGATTGGTGACAAGCATTGATGTCTCCTATGATATGGAAGCCTTAGGTATAAATTTTATATCAGAGCAATGGTCATATTTGGAATGTGTAAGCACCTCCACTAAGGAGACTGCAATTAGTAGTGGTGTGGGATTCACCCAAGGTGTTCAATCTTATTCTAGAACCAATTTAAATATTGCAAATGGAATTGTACCCTCAGGTGGTTTACAATTTAAACTCCATGCCTTCCGAACTTTCAATAATACAGGTTGCAATATTACCAACCAAAAGGTTGTAAATAATTCGTGGACGATTACAGTAAACCACATTGCAGCACCATCCTGTCTGCCTCCTTCAGCATTAAGTATTAGCAATATAGGATCTACAGATGCAGATATTTCCTGGACTGCAGGAGGAGCAACTGACTGGAATATTGAATATGGCCTTGCTGGTTTTAGCCCAGGAACAGGAACAGTTGTAGCCGCCAATACAAATCCTTTTAACCTAACAGGTTTATCACCAAATACCGATTATGAAATTAGAGTTCAGGATAGTTGTGGTGTAGGAAATGTTAGTCCTTGGACCAGCTTAAGTTCATTTCGAACCAGCTGCGCAACCATCATCGCCCCTTGGTCCGAAGATTTTGAAAGTGCGGATTGGCTAGTTCCTGGCTTTGGAGGTACTGGCACAATTGACCCTTGCTTCAGTAGAAATGCTACAGCGGATTTGGTGTTTGTAACAGGACCACCCACATTTTCAGCTTTTAATAGTGGCCCAGATGCTGATCATACTTCAGGTGTCGGTAAATTTGTTTACTCCGAACTAATGTCCTTTGGCACAACCCCCTTTATTGCTCAAATTAAAACACCAGAAATTGATGTATCTGGACTAACTGCGCCAGAAATGTCTTTTTGGTATCATATGTTTGGATTTAATATTGGCAGTCTTCAAGTTGCAGTATCGGCTAATGGTGGCAGTTTTTCTACTATAAAAACAATTACGGGTCAACAGCAAACTTCTAAAGCCGATGCTTGGATAGAGGAAATTGTAGACCTATCAGCATATTCCAATGATGTTATCGTAGTGAGATTTCGGTCCGTTCAAACTGCATTTGGCTCAGCAGGAGATGTGGCCATTGATGATATTAGCATTTATGAAATGCCTACCTGTCCCAAGCCTAGTAACCTCGCTTTTGTTTCCAATACTCAAGGTAGTATTAACTTTAGCTGGACAAGCGGAGGAGCGACCAATTGGGAAATAGAATATGGCCCTGTGGGTTTTAATATTGGGAATGGTACAAGAGTGTCTAGCAATACAAATCCCCACACTATTTCAGGATTAAGCCCCTCTTCCAGTTATGATATTTATATTCGAGATAGCTGCGGTATTAATGATGTTAGTTTTTGGGTGGGACCTGTTACCATGTCTACCGGTTGTGGAATTATATCTGCACCATATCTAGAAAATTTTGACAATTCCAATTGGTTCAAAGGTCCATTTAATGGTAATGGGTCGCTTGATACCTGTTGGGATAGAACCCCAATTGGATCCCTTTTCTGGAAACCAGGACCGAGCCAATTTACCGGAGGAACTGGCGCCAGTACAGACCATACCCTTGGCAATGCATTGGGAAAATATATTTACACCGAACAATCTGGATTCTCACCAGGAACTCAAATCGCTGAAGTTACTTCCCCCTCAATAGATCTTAGTGCATTAACGGTACCCGAATTAACATTTTGGCATCATATGTTTGGATCCACTATGGGAGATTTGGATGTTTTGGTTAGTGACGATGGTGGAAATTCCTATAATTCTGTTTATACCTTAAATGGACAACAGCAGCTAAGCAATACTGATCCTTGGATTGAATCTATTGTAAATTTGTCAAGCTATGCCAATGATACCATCATTCTAAAATTTAAAGTTAGCCAGGCAAGCTTCGGCTTTAATGGTAATGTATGTATAGATGATGTAAATATTGGAGAAGCCCCAACTTGTCCAAAACCCTCTTTTTTAAGTCTCGATTTTGCCTGGATTGATTTTGTACAATTAAGCTGGACAAGTGGAGGAGCTAGTGATTGGAATATTGAATATGGACCGGTAGGTTTTAGTCCTGGAACTGGAACCCAAATTAGTGTAAATTCCAATCCCGCAGTAATTTCAAACCTTTCAGCAAATACAAGCTATGATTTTTATGTTAGGGATAGTTGTGGAATAAATGATGTTTCGGTTTGGGTTGGTCCTTTATCCGCTACAACATTATGCAGTCCTACAAATGCTCCATTTTTCGAAAATTTCAATTCTTCTAGTTTTTCTCCTGGACCTAATTTTAATGATATAGGTAGCATAGATAATTGTTGGAGAAGGGACAACTTGGTAAATATGGCTTGGAAGGGTGGACCACCCACCTTTGCTCCTTTTAACTCCGGGCCAAGTGTTGATCATACCGATGGTACAGCAACAGGTAAATATGCCTTTGCAGATGCATTTGGTTTTGGAATAAGTTCCACCAGAGAATCAAGCCTTTGGACAGAAGTAGTAAATGTTTCAAGTCTTACTAACCCTCAACTGAGCTTCTGGTATCATATGTTTGGACAGGACATTACAAGGATGGAGGTTTATGTAAGTGATAATGGTATCAATTGGAATTTAGAGCTGACTTTAAATGGTCAAAAGCAAAATTCCAAGGCAGATGCATGGAAGGAGGCTATTATCCCATTGTCATCCTATGGAGATACTGTACAGGTGCAATTTAAGGCGGTGGGGAATAGTTTTGGAATAGCCTCTGATATTGCCCTCGATGATATTTTAATTGATGAGGCACCCGCATGTCCAAAACCTCAAAATTTAGTGGTAAACACCACTACCAATAATTCCATTACTATAGATTGGCAAGGCGGTGGAGCAACAAATTGGGATATTGAATATGGTCCAGTTGGTTTCACACCAGGAACTGGAACAATAATTAATGTAGTGTCCCACCCCTTTTCAGTAGGTTCATTAAATCCAAATACTGGATATTCTTTTTATGTAAGAGATAGTTGTGGACTTGGAAATTCCTCCATTTGGGTAGGGCCAGTTTCCGATACTACGGACTGCAACCCTGTTTCAGCTCCTTGGACTGAAGATTTTGAATCTGCAGCTTGGATTATTCCACCACCCTTTGGCAATGGAACAATTGATCCTTGTTGGGATAGGGAGGTACTACAATATATTTGGGTTCCTGGTGAATTTGCAACAAACGCTTTCGGTACTGGGCCTGATGTAGACCATACAACAGGAACTGGGAAATATCTATTTTCCAATTTCAACTTTGGTTTGTCACAAAATACAAGGACCAGTGTGGAAACGCAATTGATTGATTTAAGTCCCTTAACAATTCCTGAATTTAGTTTTTGGTATCATATGTTTGGGGCAGAAATTGATTCTCTTATTGTCCAAATTTCAGATGGTTTTTCTTGGTCTACCGAATTGGTAATTGCCGGACAACAGCAAACATCAAGTGCAGCACCCTGGGAGGAGGTAATTATTGATTTAAGTTCCTATGCTAACGATACTATTAAAATCCGATTTACAGCCGTAAGACAAAATACTTTTGGTCAGCAATTCAATATTGCTATTGATGATTTAGATATTCACGAACAACCTTCATGCCCGAGGCCTTCAAATCTTAGCATTTCAGCTGCTACTGCAAATAGTTTGACTTTGAGTTGGACCAGTGGTGGTGCTAGTGATTGGCAGATTGAATATGGCGCCCCTGGATTTACACCAGGAACAGGAACTATTGTAGCCGCCAATTCTAATCCCTTTGTAGTGAGCTCATTAAATAGCTCCACTACCTATGATTTCTATGTTCGTGATAGTTGTGGAATAAATGATGTTTCGGATTGGTTTGGGCCAGAAACTGCGGCAACAATTTGTTTACCTCTCACTGCGCCATTCCTTGAAAATTTTGACGGATCGAATTATATTCCTGCCGTTAATTTTAACGATACAGGGCAAATCGCCAATTGTTGGACAAGGTCTAATGGTACTTTTTATTGGACACCTGGACCACCTCCTTTTCCTGGTTTTAATACAGGTCCATCTGGAGATCATACCACAGGTTCAGGCCAATATATGTTTACGGATTTTGGAACTGGATTGTTTACACCTCCTTTTAGCGCTGGATTAACAACTCCGTTTATCGATTTATCCGCATTAACCAACCCTGAACTTACATTCTGGTACCATATGTTTGGGGCAGGAATTGGAGATTTATTGGTAGATGTAGATAATGGCAGTGGTTTTACTAATTTATTGGTTATTTCTGGTCAGCAACAAAATGCGAGCACTGATCTGTGGAAAGAATCAGTAATCAGTTTAAGTAGCTATGCTAATGACACTGTGCGGATTAGGTTTAGAGGGGAGATTCCCAATGTTAGTTTTCAATCTCAACATGCCATTGATGATATTGGTATCGATGAGGCACCATCCTGTCCAAAACCACAAAACCTGAGCGTTACAGGGAAAAATTCAACGAGTGTTACCTTAAGTTGGACTACAGGTGGAGCAACAGATTGGCAAATTGAATATGGAAGCCCTGGATTTACCCCTGGAACAGGAACCCTGATTACGGCATCTACAAATCCATTTACTATCAATAGTTTAACAGCGAATACAGCCTATGATTTTTATGTTCGCGATAGTTGTGGAATAGCCGACCTAAGCGAGTGGTTTGGTCCTTTTACCGATACAACGGATTGTAGTCTTTACACAGCTCCATATACCGAAACCTTTGATAATTTTGATTGGGTAGCATCAAATGGTTTCGATGCAGGTCAGATCAGTCCATGTTGGGATAGAAATGCCACAAGTGGCTATTTTTGGACTTCTGGACAAAATGGTACACCCTCTTTTAATACTGGGCCTGATGCTGATCATACTTCAGGATCTGGAAAATTTATTTATGCAGAGGGATTTAATGGAGCTAGTCCTAATATTACTTCACCATCTATCGACATTAGCGGCCTAACGAATCCCGAATTGAGATTCTGGTATCATATGTTTGGAAATAGTGTAGATAAGCTGAGGGTATTGGTATTTGATGGCAGTACTTGGACTTCAATAGCCACCATATCAGGTCAACAACAAAATGCTAGCACAGATGCTTGGCAGGAAAGAATATTAAATTTATCTGCCTATATAGGAGATACCATTAAAGTGAGATTCAGGGCCTTTAATACTTTTGGTGCGCAAGGAGATATGGCAGTTGATGATGTTTGGATAGGAAATACTCCTACCTGTGCTTCTCCTTCCAATTTGTCATCCTCAGCATCAAGCATCAACTCCATTACTTTGGCCTGGACTAGCGGAGGTGCCACGAATTGGCAAATAAGATATAGGGAAGCTGGTACATTTGGTCCATTTAGCTATGTACAAACAAACACCAACCCACACGTTTTATCGGGATTAAATTCATCCACGAATTATGAAATTTATGTTCAGGATAGCTGTGGGATTGGGGATGTTAGTTTTTGGGTAGGACCATTATTTGCTCAAACATCTTGTGGAGTTCTCGTAGCCCCATGGACAGAAAGTTTTGATGGACCTTCATGGCAGCCCGGAACAGGCTTTGACAACGCTGGGAATACCATAGATCTTTGCTGGTCTAGAAACACCACTATTGTACAGCAATGGGGAACTATTAGTGGGCCAACAAACACGCCGAACACCGGACCTAGTGGGGCCTTTTCAGGTAATAACTATATTTATAGAGAAGCTTCTTTTGGTGGCGTAGGAACAGCTGATATTACATCACCTGAAATTTTAGTACCGCCTAGTTTGCTTTCTCCTAAGCTATATTTCCATTATCACATGTTTGGAACTGGGATAACCAGTATTCAAGTAAGAATTGATGATGGTACTGGGTTTAATTTAGTCTATACCAAATCTGGGCAGCAACAAACTAGTTCAAACGCAAATTGGATTAAAGATTCAGTGGATTTGGCTTCCTTTTCAGGGGATACTATCCGCATTCGTTTCCGAGGAATAAGCTCTGCCTTTTTTGGAGATATGGCATTAGATGAAATAAGCATTGATGGAATTTCTGCGCCTTGTGCTGCGCCTAGCAATTTAGTTAGTAGTAATATTGGTTCCAACATCGTGGATTTAAATTGGAATTCTACAAACCCAGGTAGCACAAATATTGAATATTATGATATCAGTGTAGGCCCTCCAGGAACTATTATCAATAATTTAAGTAGTCCATATACCTTAACAGGTTTGAATCCAAATACATCCTATGTAATAAACGTTTTTGATAGTTGTGGCGGAATAAGCCAAAGCACCGCTATTTCAGATACAATTCTGACTCTACAATGTGGGAGCCCAATTTCATCCTTTACATATATTAGAAATGCTTTAACTGTAGATTTTACATCTACAAGTACCAATGCTGATTCATTAATTTGGAATTTTGATGGTAGTTCCATATCCAATGCCCTTAACCCGAGTTTCACATATGGAAGTGCCGGAATTTACAATGTGTCACTAATTGCATTGAATGATTGTGGACAAAGGGATACGATAATTGTGCCTATCCAAGTTTGTGATTCGTTGATTCCCAATTATACTTATGTGAAAAATCTAGATACCGTGGTATTTGATGCTTCCTCTAGTCAAGGGGCAATTTCATATGAATGGGATTTTGGAAATGGGCAGGATAGTATTGGTATGTTGCTTAACTATTTGTTTCCAAATTCCGGAAAATTTATTGTTACACTAAAGGTTAAAAATGCATGTGGTGATTCTGCAAATTTTGTAGACACTATTAATGTTTGTTTAAAACCAATTGCGAATTGGACTTATAGTATTATTAGCAGTGGTGGTGGAGGAATGAAGGTCCAATTTGATGGTTCAGCGTCTAAAAACGCTGTGAATTATAGTTGGGATTTTGGAGATGGAAATAGCAATAATAGCTCTTCTCAACCCATTCATACCTATGTGGTGCCAAGTCTTCAATACACTGTAAAGCTAACCGTAACTAATAATTGTAATGAAACTAGTAGCAAGACCTTTAGACTTGATCAAATAGGACTTGAAGAATTAACAAATGATCAGAAAATTGAAATTTATCCAAACCCAGCGGATGCTAGGCTGAAAATTGAATGGGAAGCTTATAAAGTAAATCCTGATTTTTATGAGATCTATGATCTAAGTGGTAAAATGATTTTTAAATGGACTATTGAGAAATCTCAAAGCCAAAATGGTTTGATAGAAATTGATACCAAAGATCTTCCTGATGGGCTTTACCTTTTAAGATTAAAGGGAGAAACCATTGATGATCGACAGCAATTTGTTGTGAAACACTAGAGTTAAAAAGAGAGCCGATATGGCTCTCTTTTTTTAGTATAATATCTTGGATGCAATAGACACAGCTATTCCGGCAGTTTCAGTTCTCAACCGTTTAGAACCAAGACTCACAGCTTTAAAGCCTGATTTTAAAGCCTGTTCAATTTCCTGAGAGCTAAAATCTCCTTCTGGACCAATTAAAACCAAGGCATTCTTAAAATTGGACAAACTAGCCAAGAGATTCATCTTCTGATCAGAATCTTCGCAATGGGCAATAAACTTGTTTTCATGTGTAGCCTTTTTTAAAAAATCACTCAAGGCTTGGGGTTCATTTAAGTGAGTTTTCCAATGGCTTCTAGATTGTTTGGCAGCGGAAAGAATAATTTTTTTACCTCTTTCTGTTTTATAAATTTTCCGCTCAGAATGAAAGGCAATTATTGGACTAATTTCATTAACACCAACTTCAGTGGCCTTTTCTAAAAAAAATTCAAATCTGTCTAATCCTTTGGTCGGCGCAATGGCAATATGAAGATGGTTTGGCTTTTCCTCTTGGCTAAAAACTTCTACTTGATAAAATTCAAGTTTGGATTTGCTAAGCCCTTTTATTTGTGCCTGGTAAATTATTCCATTGCCTTGAGAAATTAGAATGGAATCACCGGGGTTTAAGCGCAGCACCCTACTGGCATGATGGCTTTCTTCTTTGTTTAAAAATTGACTTTCAAACTCCTCAGAACTACAATAAAAAAGATGCATACCTAAAATTTAAGAGTTAATAGGAGTTCTTGCTTTTGCCTTAGCAGCCATATTGCTAAAATCCTTATTTAAATATTTATAGTATCCACTTATGGCAATCATAGCGCCATTGTCTGTACAAAACTCAAATTTTGGGATAAAGGTTTTCCAAGCATGACTGTCTTCCCTTTTTTGTAATGTTGATCGCAATTCTGAATTGGCTGAAACACCACCCGCAATGGCAATTCTATTTATTCCTGTGGCTTTTACTGCAAGATCTAGCTTTTCAAACAATATTTCAATTATGGTCTTTTGAATGGAGGCACAAAGATCATTTCTGTTCTCTTGAATAAAATTTGGATTAGCCTTGGTCTCCTTCTGCAAAAAATATAAGATTCCAGTTTTTAAACCACTAAAACTATAATCAAAAGCTGGCATCTTAGGTTTTGAAAATTTAAACTTATTAGAGTCTCCTAGTTGGGCAAATTTGTCTATTAATGGTCCACCAGGATAAGCTAATCCCATAATTTTAGCAGCTTTATCAAATGCTTCCCCGGCTGCATCGTCGAGAGTTTGACCAATAATTTCATAATTATTATGGTCTAAAACCTTCACGATTTGAGTATGACCGCCAGAGACAGTTAAGCAGATGAAAGGAAACTCTGGAATTTGGGAATCATTTTCATCAATAAAATGGGCTTGGATATGCGCCTGCATATGATGAACCTCAATTAAAGGAATGTTTAGAGCCAGGGCCATAGATTTAGCAAAAGAGGTGCCCACCAATAAGGAGCCTAGTAATCCTGGGCCAGCAGTAAAGGCTATACCATCTAAATCTTTTGGAGAGATTTTTGCCTGTTTTAATGCAGCATCTATAACGGGCAAAATGTTTTGTTGATGAGCACGAGAAGCCAATTCTGGAACTACACCACCATAAATACTATGTATGTCCTGATTTGCCGTTACATTTGCAAGAATTTTGTTGCCCATGCTTATGCCTGCAGAGGTATCATCGCAGCTAGATTCAATGCCAAGTATTATAGGTGATTTCATAAAGCAAAAGTAATATCAGAAGGTTAGTAAAAATAATTGTTCGCATATTTCTTAGCATTTTAGTTTTATTGCTAATGCTAAGTTTTGTGATGTCCTTTGAATCTACCCAAAGTTGGGCGGCAAAAAAGGCTAGTAATTGGTTAAATAAAAACTATGAACTCCAAACGAGCTTGGCCGGCCTCAAATATTCATTTCCCAATAAATTTAAAATTAATGAGCTCTATATTCCTGATGAAGAGGGAGATACTTTAATTTACAGTAAATCCTTAAGATTTCAGCTTACTGCATTTAACTCTAAATCAAATTCATTAATTGCCCATGATATTGAGCTTATTGATGCTAAATATTATCAACTCATTAAAGAGGGAGATAGCCTATCAAATCTCCAAAAATTTACTAGAAAGTTTAAATCTAATGCCCCAAAAGAAGAAAAACCAAGTTTTAAACTCAATCTAAAAAGGATAATCTTTAAAAATTCTAATTTCAGATTAGAGGATATTAATTGTGATGTCTGTACCACATTTTGGTTAGAGAATATTGACTTGGATCTAAAGAAATTTGATTTGGATGGCCCAGAAATTATGGCTAATATCAATAGACTAAAATCCAAAAATAAATATCACTTCGACATTGATAATCTGCAGGGTGACTTTTTGTATTCCGCCGAGGAGTTGTCTCTCAAGGATGCTATTATTGAAACTCCTTTATCCTATCTTAAAGGAAGTTTTTCTCTTAATTATGATAGTACCAAGGCCTTTAAGAACTTTTTAGAAGAGGTAAATATTAATGCTAATTTTTCAGACTCATCTCAAGTAGCTTCTGAGGATATTGAAACCTTTGCAGATAAATTCCCAAGGTTTGGGGATATAGGAATAGAGGGCTTAATTACGGGAACCGTAAATAATCTTAAGGCTGATGCTATCGTATTTAGATGGGGAGAAAGCAGTATTTTCCAGGGTAATCTAAATATATTGGACCCTGGCAATAAGGAAAGTTTTTATATCAAGGCCGAGGATGCTCTATTGTTGAGCTCCAGTGAGGATATTGAAAATATGATAGGAGTTTTTACAGATAGTGCCATGCCTCCTCAAATCGCTCTTCTTGAAGATATTGAATTTAATGGATCCTTCAATGGATTTCTAGATGAGTTTAGAACAAATGGTAGCCTAAAGTCAAGTTTAGGATTGGTAAGTGCTAATTTGTTTTTTGATAATAAACAATTGGATATGGTTGCCTATCAAGGACAATTAACCTTAGACCAATTTGATTTAGCAAAAGTTGTTGGAGATTCCAGTTTCGGAAGATTAAGTGCAGATATGAGCCTAAATGGGAAGGGATTTGATCCCAATGAAATGGAAACCAGTTTACTGGCCAATGTGGATTTATTTGAATTTAAAGATTACCCCTACCAAGGAACGAAAATCGATGGCAGTATTTCCAAAGGAAACTTTATAGGAGAATTGCAAATCAATGATCCAAATTTGAAATTTGATTTTAATGGACAAGCAAGTTTAAATCGAGAAATCTCTCAATATGATTTTAAGGCGAAATTGGATACTGCAAATCTATTTGCCTTAAATCTCAGCACAGACAGCATCAGCAATATTTCCTCCGAAATGGATATTAATTTTAAAGCCAAAAATTACGACCGTTGGCAAGGGACAATTAAAGTTCATAATACCGGTGTGAGAAATTCCAAAGACTCTTATTTTTTCGAGGATATAGTTGTAGAGTCCAATAGTTTCCAAGACAGTAATAAATATATCAATGTAGAATCCAATATTTTGGATTTGGAAATTAAGGGAGAATATACCCTTGCAAAAATAAGGGATGCCTTTGCTTTTCACTTTCAAAAATATAACAGTTTAGGTACTAAAGAAATAATGGCCCCTGTAGCAGATTTTAGTTTTGACATGTTGGTTAAGGACATGAAAGTAATATCTGAAGTCTTCATTCCGGAACTGTGGGTAGAGCCAAATTCTAAAATCTCAGGAAGGTATTTTACCGATCTGGCACTTTTGGATTTTAATTTAAATTCTCCAGGAATTGAGTACAAACAGAATATACTTGAGGCCATTGACTTAAAGTATTTCAGCTCTGAACAAAGCTCAAAAATCACTTTTGATATATTCTATGCCAGTTTGGCAAATGGGCTTCAGATTGATTCACTAATCCTAGCAAATCAATTGAGAGGGGATAGTTTGTTTTTTGATTTTAATTGCGCCATTCGCGACAGTATTCGAAGTGATATAGATCTACTTGGTTATGCCGTGAAAAGCCCTGAACAAGGTTATAATTTTGGTTTGAGGGAATCTTCTTTTAATATCGGAGAGGAGGATTTCTTTTTTAATGATAAGAATCTAATTCATATTGATACCGGTGGAGTTTATATTGAGGACCTCATTTTATATGGAGATGGTGAAAAAATACTCGTAAATGGTAATATTTCCAAAAGTCAATATGAGGTTTTAAGGGTTGATATAGAGGGTTTTAATATGGATCTGGTAAATTATTTCATAGGTTCCGAAAAATCTAAGTTTCGGGGAGAAATCCACGGAGGAATAATTCTCAGTCAAAGTTTAACAGACCATCCTCGTTTTGCATCCAACCTTTATGTGGATAGCCTTAGTGTAAATGAAAATTTACTGGGCGATATGAGCCTTTTGAGTAATTGGATTTATGGCAGCAATAAAATTCCAATAGATCTAAATATTGCCAGTGATAGTCTTAAATTATTTGAATTAAAGGGAGATTATTATGTCAATGCTGAGGAGGAACTGGATATGAAACTAAAGTTTAATCGTTTCAAACTTTTCATCTTCAATCCTTTTATTGAAGGGATAGGCGAAAATTTAAGAGGTTTCGCTAATGGTGATTTAATCGTAAAAGGAAATTTAGAACAACCTTCTATCCAAGGAGATATAAAACTTATAAAGGTTGGGATGATGGTGAGTATTCTGGAAACGAACTACAATTTAGATGGTATCCCCCTGATCCGAGTAGACGATAATAAATTAAAACTAGATAATGTTAGAATTAGGGATAGCCAATTTGGAAATGGCTATGTTTCTGGAAGCATAGAGCATAATAACTTTAAAGATTTTTATTTAGATCTTTCCATTCAAGCTAAGGAGTTGATGGCCCTTAACACTACAGCAAGCACAGAAGGTTCCTATTTTGGAAGGGCATTTGTAAGTGGCGAGGTGAAAATAATCGGTCCTCCTGGAGCTATTGATATTAACGCCAATGTAAAAGCAGTAAAAAATTCTAGTTTTTTCCTAGCTCTAGATGCAGCAAGAGAGGTGAATCAATCTGATTTTGTGAGCTTTGTACCAGCCCCAGAAGAAAGTGATTCTATAGAAGAAAGGCTAGAAAGACGAAATACCTTTGAACGTGGACTGGAGTTGAATTTCAATATCACTGTGGATCAGACTTCCATGGTAAAAGTTCTTTGGGATCAAAGCACCGGAACAGGCCTTACAGGCTATGGAGATGGAGTATTGAAATTGAGGATAAGCAACAATCAAGATATTCAAATGTTTGGCACCTATACTATTGATAGAGGAAATTATCTATTGTCTTTAGCCAATATTATTAAGCGAGATTTCCAGGTGGAAAGGGGAGGAACTGTAGCTTGGAATGGAAATCCAGTGGAGCCTATAGTAAATATCAGCGCCACCTATGCCACTCGGGCCGATCCGAGTGTATTGGTACCTAATTACGATGGTGGAAGAACGGCGGTAAATGTATTCATGAATTTATCTGGGGAGCTGAGCGATAGAAATATAACCTTCAACCTCACATTGCCTAGTGCTCCTTCTTCAACACAAACCGCTATTGCCAGCCGTTTAATTGACGATGATAAAATGATTCACCAAGTTTTTTCACTGTTGGCAACAAATAGTTTCGCTCCAAATGATGGTTTAGGAGGTGGACTAAATGATGTAGCCAATCCATTGGATGTTTTAGCAGGGCAGGCGAGCAGCTGGATCAGTCAAATGACCGGGGATTATGCTGTTAATTTAGGATATCAAAATGCTGGAAGCTCTACCAATACTACCACAGGTACAGGGGTTTCACAAGAGGAGGTAGAAATAGGAGTTTCTAAAAAATTCTTTAAAGATAGAGTAACCATAAACGGTAGAGTAGGAGTAGCTGTAGGTGAAAACCAAAGGTCTGATCAGTTTGCTGGTGACTTTGAAGTAGAGTATAATATTACCGAAGATGGAAGGTTTAGAACAAAAGCTTTTAACAGGTCTGTACAGGATCAATATTCCATAACGGAACAAAATTACCAGCAGGGAATAGGGCTATCATATCGCTTAGATTTTAATACCTGGGGTGAGTTTTTTAATGTTCTTTTTCACCAAAAAAAGAAGGATAAAGAAAAATCGGAAAATCCAGACTCCGACGGAAAAAAGGAAGACTTACCAGATGGGAGTATAGACAAGGAAAAGGATTTAAAACAATAGTAGGCTATTTCTTTTTTCTCTTGCTGGCCTTTGCTAATGGGTTAAAAGCTAGGCATAAATCTACCCAGTAATTTAGGTCTGCCTCCAGATCAAATCCTGATGATTTCACAAAAATATAGCCCCTCATCGGTCTACCCGTAAAATCCATAGCTAAGCAATCTTCTTTTTCCATTTCCTTAATATAGGCTTCTTCACCTATTCTGGCCATTAGTAGAGATTCTCCACTTTTCTTATCGATGTGTATGCCGCAGAGCATTTTATCGTCAACCTTAAAGCATAATCCTCCCATCATTTTCAATTCAGATGAGGAGATCCCTTTTTCTTTTAGATTAATTCGAATTCTTTCTGCTAAATATTCGTCAAATGCCATTTTTTTCCTTTAGCAGCAATTTAGAAAATTATTATGGATGAAAATCACATGGTAACATTCTCAACAATGGTCAAACCATAACCCGTTATTCCTACGCGTTTAATAGGATTGTTGGTTAAAAGTTTTACCTGGCTAATTCCCAGGTCATGAAGGATTTGAGCACCAACGCCAAAGTCTCTATTATCTTTGGCAAAGCTTACCTTTTTGGAACGACTAGAATTCTCCTTAAAATCTCTAATTCTTTTTAAGAGGTCGTCTGTAGATCTGTTTTGGTTCATATAAACCACAGCGCCTTTTCCTTCCTCAGCTACCTTTTTCAGTGCCTTTTTCAGTTGAACACTAGTGTCGGAGGTAAGTATTTCAAAAATATCATTGGCAACGCTGGCGGAATGCATCCTCACCAAAACAGTCTCGTTTTTTTCCCATTCCCCTAAAGTTAGGGCAATATGAATTTGGTGGTTGGTAGTTTGCTCATAAACCTTGAGATTAAAAGGCCCATATTCAGTTTGCAATTCAAATTCCTCCTTTTTCTCAATAAGAGATTCAAGACTCATCCTATAGGCTACAAGGTCCTCAATACTAATGAGTTTTAAATCATGCTTTTTTGCCACCTCTGTTAGTTGAGGCAGCCTAGCCATGGTTCCATCTTCATTCAATATTTCAACTAGTATTCCCGCTGGTTTAAAACCCGCAAGTCTTGCAAGGTCTATTGCCGCTTCTGTATGCCCAGTTCTCCTTAAAACTCCGCCTTGTTTTGCTTTTAATGGAAAAATATGACCAGGCCTTCCTAAATCGCTTGGTTTGGTATTTTCATCAACAAGAGATTGAATGGTTTTAGCACGATCATGAACTGAAATGCCTGTTGTACAGCCATGGCCAATAAGGTCTACCGAAACAGTAAACTGTGTATGGTGCAAAACGGTATTATTCTCCACCATCATATTCAGATCAAGTTCATCGCACCTTTCCTCAGTAAGGGGTGCACAGATTAATCCACGACCATAGGTGGCCATAAAGTTGATCATTTCCGGACTTACCGCTTCTGCTGCAGCAATAAAATCTCCTTCATTTTCTCGATCTTCATCATCCACCACAATAACCACCTTTCCTTGGCGAATATCTTCAATGGCTTCTTCTATACTATTGAGTTTAGTTTTGGTTTCTGTTTGTGGGCTGCCAGACATTTGATTTTACTCCTTTTAAATAAATAAAAAACCCCTTTAATAAGGCGAGGTTCATATGAATAAAGTGGCCAGGGTATTTTAATAGGCCAATACTTTTATTTTGCGAAAATAAGATACCCAATGTTCCTAAAACAATGAAAAGGAAATATAATCCTGAAAAGCTTTGGAAGAACAAAGAGTCTTTGCTTAAAATTAGAGAGGAAAGCAATAGAAGAATAAGAAAAAATGGAGTAAGCCATCTTAAAATTTTATGCGATAAAAAACTAAATCCAATAGGTTTAAATCTTTTGATAATCAAGCCTTTAAACCTTCCTAAATTTTGAAAATTGCCGATAGATATTCTTACCTTCCTTTTAAATTCTTCATTTTTATCGGTGCTTACATCCTCAAAACAAATAGCATGGGAATTAAACAAGACTTGATAGCCTTTCTCTATTACACTCAGGCTCACAAAAAAGTCTTCCATGAAAAAACGAGGTGGAATTTGAGGAAACAATTCCCTTTTTATGGCATAGCAACCTCCTTCTAAGCCCATAGCAGCTTTAAAAAGCAGAGATTCTGCAGATTTAATTTTATTTTCCAATTGCAGATATGAATCCTCTTGTTTGCTGATTCCGGAGCTTTGGTGTTTGTCATATACTATCCTACCACCAACAGCACCTACCTTATTATTTAAGGGACGAATTAATTCTTCAATGGTATTGGCTTTGAAAATAATATTAGCATCCGTTAGAATTAATATTTCCGCCTTCGATTCTTTTACCAAATCATTAATAATTCCTGACTTTCCAGTTCTTGATTTAAAAGATTTTAAATTTAGATTCGGATAGTGACCTTGCAGTTTTTGTATTATGGTTTCGCTGGCATCCGTACTATTATCCGAACCTATTCGCAGGCTTATTTTTTCTTTGGGATAGTTGCTATTAAAGCAGCTGTGAATTTTTTTTTCTATTACGGATTCTTCGTTGTAGGCGGCGAAAATTATTTCCACATTTGGGTATTCCCTCAGGTCATCCTCAATTTTCCAGTTCTTGATTTTAGAAAATAAAATCATAAAAAGGGGATAGAAAATATAAGTTTGAAATATCCCGAACAGGCAAAGAGCAAAAATTATTTGAAAGAATAAAATCATAGATTTTTATAGAATTTCAAAAGTTTTTCTCCCAAATATCGGTTGGAATAATTTTTCTCGATGGTTTTTCTGGCTTCTCTTCCTAAATCATTTCTAAGTTTTTCATTTTCCAAAAGTTGAAGGATGGCTTCTGCGAATGGTTCAGGTTCATCTTCCAAAAGTATATCCCTACCATTTTTTACCAAAATTCCTTCAGCACCAATTGTTGTTGAAACCATTGGTCTAGAAAGGGCCATGTTTTCAATAATCTTTATTCTCATCCCACTTCCAGCTAATAGGGGTATTATATTGATCTTGGAAGAGCTTATAAAATCCGGCATGGAATCTACTTCGCCCACAATTTCTAAACCTGGAATATCCAAACTTTCAAATTTTTCGGGGATATGTCTTCCGGCTATTGCCATTTTAATTGGCCTATTTTTTTTGCTTAAGATAGGCCAAACAAAATTCAGAAACCACTCTAAACCCTGGACATTTGGCTTCCAATCGAAACTTGCTAAATAACTAATATCATAAATAGGACGGGAGCCTTGCTTTTTATACTCTCCTTTAATATCTATTCCACAAGGTATATCCATTGCCTTGCCTTTAAAGCCATAACTTCTAAAAGTTTCCAAATCTGCAGCTGTAATACTTACTAGCGCATCAATTTTGTTTAGAGTTTGTAATTCAAATTTTTTAAGTCTTTTTACCTGTAATCTCAAATAGTATTTCAATAAAATATTGGCTTCATTTTCGGCTGTTCTTTCCCAAATTTGAAATTCTACATTATGGGCTCTTAGGCTAATCTTGGCATTAGAATTTTTCCGGATAAATGGCAAATAAACAGCCATAGCCAAGCCTTCCAGTTGAATGATATCAAATTTATTGGCTTTGAGGATTTCGGCAAGTTTATTTTCAAATTTTTCGGACCAAAACCTAGAAATGTGAAAGGCTTGGTTTCCTAAAAGATTTTTTAGGCTATTCCCAAAATTGATGTCGGTATTAAGATTTACCCATTCCATTTTAAGCTTTTCAGGCTTATTATTGAGAATGTCGTTTTTGGATTTATAATGCTTGTTGGTGTTGATACTTAATAAATAAAGATCCGAATGGTTTGCCATTAAACCATCAATCATACTTTCAATGGCAATGCTACTGCCATCATTTGCAGGGTAGGGGACCTTATTGCTTAAAACCAGAATTTTCAAGCCGCTATTTCTTTGATTTTGTAAAGATGCTTTTTATTATTCGAATCGGTTTCGAGTAAAGTTCCTGATTAAATATGGCACTATCTGTAGCCGATTTATAGGTTAGCCAAACACCAATTGGAAAAAGATAGAAATTCGCCGTCCAAATGGCTCTAAATGGACTCCAAACCAATTCCCTTCCCAGTTTTTCAAAAGAATATCCTGTAACATGATAAATAATAAAGATAAAAACGGAAATGACCACGGGCATACCCATTCCACCTTTGCGAATTATGGCTCCCAAAGGTGCACCGATAAAGAACAAAACAATACAAGAAAAGGAAATTGAAAATTTCTTTTGCCATTCCAGCCAATGCCTGGCTAATAGCTTTTTACGCCATAGGTACTCTTGTTCTGTATTGTCGAAATAGGCCTTATTACTTCTTGCTATGCGAAGAGCATTTTGAATAACTCTATCCCTGTCTGAAGAGTTCTGGATATTTGCAATAATAGTATCGCTCAATATTCTTGTTTCCTTCTTGCTGCTGTCTTTCTTTTCTCTTACTGATGTAAAAGAGTATTTTGAAACCATTTGAGTATTAAACTCTTTTTTTCTTTCCGCGAATTTATTTTCTAAAGAATCTACAGCATTTTCCAATTGTCTGATATTTAGCATATCATAATCCTTTCTTTCTCCCGATCGTAAATCGCCAGTTTGAAAACTTGAAAGGTTGAATTTTATAAGGCTCCTTTTGAATTTAGATTTGGTGAAGGGGTAATTATCTCTTTCATCAACTTTTTTCGGGAAAATATCCTCGTAGGAGGCTCCATTAAAGAGGTCTATATTTAAATAAAGTTCATCTTCCGAAACGGTCATCACTCCGCTTTCGGCAGTAATCACCTTCATATTGCCAATATTGTCGCTATGATCATAAATGTAAATATCCCTTAAATCATTATTGTCATCGCCTAGTTTTTCTCCAATTTTTATGGAGTAGCCTTCAATACCATTATAAAAAGTTCCTTCCCGAATATTTAAAGCAGGTTTTTTATGAGTAATATTTTTTAGGAGGGTTTGGCTTTTAAGATTGGCTACCGGAATTACATAATTGGCAAAGAGAAACTGTCCAAATGCCAAAATAATCATAAACATTATTAAAGGACGCATAACCCTAATTAGAGATAGTCCTGAGGATTTAAAGGCGGCCATTTCATAATGTTCGCCCAAAGTTCCAAATGTCATGATAGAAGAAAGAAGAATGGCTAAAGGTAAAGCCATTGGAACCACTGTTGCCGAAGTATAAAAAAGTAATTCAGCGATATAATACCATTCTACTCCGCGGCCAACTAGATCATCAATGTATTTCCACACAAACTGCATTAAAAGGAAGAGCACCATCACAATAAAAGTGATGAAGAATGGCCTTATAAAGGAGCGAAGTACAAAGCGATCTATAAGTTTCATTACTCAGCTATATAATAACCTTCGTAATTGGCTTTGTTGAAAATGAAATAATCTTTAGGAAGTTTTTTGTTGGGTGCATATTCGGTAATGGTGAAAGTGGTAATAGTGCCATTACTAGCCCATTGTTTCACCTCTTTTACTCGTAGAGATTTTTTATCCATCACTACCATTATCTGTTTCACCTCTTCAGAGGCATTGGGCTTCAGTAAAATATAAAGCACATCACGCCCTTTTTCCTTTACCGTTTTATCAATTTTATAACTATAGCCTTTTTGATAGCTACTTAAAATTTTCACCGGACTAACGGCCTGGCTTTCATTTTCTTCATATTCAGTAACCTGTACTTCTTCATCTTCTTCGAGAATGGTATAAATTTTATTTCCTTGTTTGATCTGTTCTGTACCTAGAAAATTTAAATGAAAGTCATCTTCTTTAATAGCGATATTCCCTTCCTCTGTTTGAACAACCGGTGGTTCTACTTTATTATTTTCAAAAGTGTAAGTAAAGCCTAAGTAGATGTGATCATTGGCTTCCAAACGTTGTGCAGCTTTGGCTAAATATTGTTTGGCTTTAGCACTTGTGTTCTGTGCTTCTAAACTAAAACTGCTTATTAAAGCAAAGAATAAAATGGCTATGATTCCTTTCATTATAAATCGGTATTAATTTTCCTTTTCGTTTTTCAATAACTGTTCCAAAGAAAGCTCATCTGGAAGGAGAACTTGTCTTGCCTTACTACCTTCAAAAGGCCCTATTATTCCTGCCGCTTCCAATTGGTCTACTATTCTTCCAGCACGGTTGTAACCCAGCTTTAACTTTCGTTGCAATAGGGAAGCTGAACCTTGTTGGTGAATGATCACAACCCTTGCGGCATCTTCAAATAATTTATCCCTTTCACTGATGTCAATATCCAAGCTACTCCCTTCATCTTCTCCTACATACTCAGGCAATTGATAGGCTTCAGGGTAGGCTTGTTGGTTTCCTATAAAGTCGGTAATTTCCTCTACTTCTGGAGTATCCACAAATGCACATTGAACTCGTATTAAATCGCTACCAATTGCAATTAGCATATCTCCTTTTCCAATTAATTGATCTGCACCTCCAGCATCCAAAATGGTTCTAGAGTCAATCTTTGATGTAACTCTAAACGCAGCTCTAGCAGGGAAATTTGCTTTTATAATTCCTGTAATAACATTTACAGAAGGCCTTTGTGTGGCAACAATTAAGTGGATTCCAATGGCTCTAGCCAATTGTGCCAATCTCGCTATTGGAGTTTCTACTTCCTTGCCAGCAGTCATTATTAAATCAGCAAATTCATCTATTACCAAAACTATATAAGGTAAAAATCTGTGTCCTTCTTCTGGATTCAGCTTTCGCTTAATAAACTTCGCATTATACTCCTTTAAATTTCTACACATGGCCTTTTTCAAAAGGTCATATCTATTATCCATTTCTATGCATAAGGAATTTAAAGTATGGACAACCTTGGTAGTATCGGTAATAATAGCCTCTTCCGTATCTGGGAGTTTAGCTAAATAATGTCTTTCAATTTTATTGAAAAGAGTAAGCTCAACCTTTTTAGGATCTACCAAAATAAATTTCACCTGTGAAGGATGCTTCTTATATAAAATGGAGGTGAGGATAACATTTAAACCAACGGATTTACCTTGTCCAGTTGCTCCCGCCATTAAAAGATGAGGCATTTTGGTAAGGTCGGCCATAAAAGTTTCATTGTTAATGGTTTTACCAAAAGCAATGGGCAACTCCATATCAGATTTCTGGAATTTTTCACTTTTAATCATATTCCTCATAGGCACCATTTGAGGATTGGTGCTCGGCACCTCAATACCAATGGTTCCACGCCCTGGTATAGGAGCGATAATTCTTATTCCCAATGCGGAAAGTGAAAGGGCAATATCATCTTCCAGGCTTTTTATTTTGCTGATTCTTACTCCTGCAGCTGGTACAATTTCGTAAAGAGTTACAGTAGGACCAATAGTTGCTTTTATTTTTGAAATCTCAATTTTATAATTGTTGAGTGTTTCAATAATTCTATTCTTATTGGCTTCTAATTCCTCCTGATTAATAGTAATGTTTGAGCTTCCATAATCAATAAGAAGATCTACTGGTGGAAGTTTAAAACGAGATAGATCCAATTTAGGATCATATTCTCCAAACTCCTTCACCTTTCTATTAACTTCCTTTTCACTTAATACTTCTTCCTCATTATTGGCCTCAATTTCAAGATCCGTAGCTTCCTCAACTGTTTCCTCCTCTCCTTTAGCTTGTTCAATTTCCAATTCACCACCAAGGGTACTTGAGCTTTCAATTTCTTCTTTTGGCTCCTCAATTACTATAGGCTCAAAATCCGTTTTTTCCTCTAAATCAATACTTATTGGCTGTTCAGTTTCAATATCTTCTTCTGAAGAAGCTTGGCTTTGAGTATTGCTATTTTCAATATTCTCCGAGGCTTCATCTTCTATATTTCTCTTTGCCTTTATTTTAAAGAAATTAATCATGCTTTGCAATCCGGAATGCATGGATTCTGGTGTCCATTTGAATTTTAGAATTACAAAGCCAAGAAGAGTAAAGAATAGAATTAAGGGAGTACCTATAGATCCAGAAATTTGAAATAGCCATTGCTTAGAATAAAATCCATTTGCCCCTCCTAAGATGTGCTGATTTGGAAAAATATAGGAGAAAGCAATGGGTAGCCAAAGCAGAAGAAATAGCGTATTGCCAAGTTTTTGCCTAAAATTTTTGAAGGTTAAACCTAAGCTTACTTTTAATCCATATAAAAGTAAAAACCATGAAATAAGATAGGCGGAAATCCCAAAGCTTCGGTAAATAAATAAGTCTCCAAGTTTTGCTCCTAAACCGCCCAAGACGTTTTTAACCTTATAGTCTGGATTGGACATTAAGCTGATAAATCCATCTTCTACATTGCTAAAATCTTCCTGCCAGGTAAATAGGAAGGAGCTAAATCCTCCGAGCATTAAAACTGCAAAGAAAATTAGGCCAATACCAATTATGGCGTGGAGGGTTTTATTTTTTAGCGTTTCCCTTATTTTGGAAATGGAAAACTTACTGGTGGATGTCTTTTGTTTCTTTTTTGCCATAGTGCTTTAGCAATAGACAAAAATAAGCACAATTAACCTAGGTATTTGCCAAATTTAAAGGAGGAACTAACAATGTTCTTTTAATAGTTTTATCTTGGAATTTCTATCACTGTATCCCAAACGGAGCCTACTAATCCGTAGCCATTGGAAACATTACTATAAACTTCAGATGGGGAAAACAATATATTATTAGTAAGAAACTGGCTTCTAAAGCTCGTTCGGTAAAATTGATAATAGGATTCTGAACAAGAATAAAAATTCAATTTTAGTATACCATTATTGAAGAAAAATCCCGTCAAAACAATGGATTTCCTTTTTCCGTTAAAACTTATATCCTCCACAAAACCTATGGTACCAATAGACTCACCACTAGGTAAATTAACCACCTCATCCGCACTACCTATCAATTCAAGAATTAAATCTTGAGTCTGTAATGTTACAAGCTCATCTTCTTGCTGACCAAAGGTATCGGTCCTGGTTACTGTGAAAAAATAATAATTATTTTCATTCCCATTGTCAACAATATCGAAGCTAAAGGAGGAGCTATTGCTTAATAGCCAGTTTTCAATTTTTGCTGAGGAAGCGGTATTGGTGCTTCCCATTATAGGATCAAAGCCATCCGAGCTTGCTACAATTCGGTAATGACTTTTTTCTTGGGCTATATGGTTAAAACAAAATGTATAGGTAGTATCCTTATAGGCATCATCACTCTTTACTTTTTGGCATACAAATCCAGTTGAATGCCATAGTCCATCCTTATAAAGGTCCAATTTTCCAGTTCCAACAGAGGGTGGCTGAGAAAGATCTGTATAAGAAATAGTTTTACCTAAATTCACTTTTATACTATCACCATTTCTGATTAAAGAGTTTAAAACTAAATTTTCTTCGGCCTCTGGGAAATCTATATTTATATTATCCTCACAAGAACATAGTGAGATGAACAGAATAGCGAAAAAATAGAATTTTAATTTCATTAGAATCTAAAATTATAATTAAAGGTAGGTAGCATTGGGAATACCGAAATTTTCCGTCCTACTCTTTCTCTATCAATAGTGCTGAAATAAAGTAAAAAAGGATTTCTCCTATTGTAAGCATTGTAAATGCTGATGCCCCATGTTCTTTCACCCCAACTTGTTTTTTTCTTCCAATTGAATCCCAGGTCCAAGCGGTGGTAGTTCGGATATTGATAGGCATTTCTATCACTATATTTTACTGTTCGCTGTCCATTAACATCAATATAAGAGCTAATGGGGATAGTAGCGTTTATGCCATTGTTGAAAACCCAAGTAAGACCCAAACTGAATTTTTTAGTGAAGTTATGGTTCAATACAATTTTAAGATCATGTCGTCGGTCATATTTAAAAGGAAAAAGCTTTCCATTGTTTAATTCATCAAACTGCCTCTCACTTTTGGAAAGGGTATAGGCTATCCAAGCGCTGGTTTTGGTGCTATTGTATCTTAGGAAAAGCTCCCAGCCTTTGGCAAAACCTTTCCCTCCGCTAAGGACTTGATCTTCCCAATTACTAGCTGGTGCATAGGAGGTAATGGGTTTGTACTCTATAAGGCCATCAAGTTTTTTGTAAAATAGTTCACTGGTGAGTTCCCATTTATTTTCTGCAAACATCCAAGTAGAACCCAAGGCTATTTGATGAGAACTTTGGGCCCCAATATTATCGGTGGAGCTCACCCACAAATCGGTGGGTAACCCTATGGAGGAGTTGGTAAGAAGATGGATATACTGCTCCATATAAGAATAACTAGCCTTAAAGGCAAAATTGGGAAGCATTAAATACCTTCCCGAAAGTCTTGGTTGTATAGAATTGTAAAAGCTATTATTTACAAAATAGGCCGCATAGTGCAAGCCGGTATTTACTTTGAGTTTTGGATTTACCGTCCAGGAATCTTCAAAATACAGGCTAAAGTCATTAGCAATAGTGGGTTCTGCTAAATTTAATAGGGAGTCTGCATCTGTTATTTTAGTTGCTCTTAAAGATAGGGTTAAAGCTCCAGGCTTAAAATTGTGATGTGTAAAATTGATTCCCGTTTTAATCTTATGCTTACTAGAGACTAAATAATCCAAATCATATCGCAAGCCATGGTCTGTAATTCTGCTGAAATAATTTATTGATGTAGATACAGTATCATATTGGCTAAAAGAACCGATCTGAAAATTATACCTCGAAAAAGTAGCTGTTAAATTTCCAAATAGTTTTTTGGAAAACAAATGGTTCCAGCGAAGGGCAGAGGTATAGTTTCCCCATTTCAGTTCAAAATCAAAAATAGATTGTCCAGATTCATTGTTAAATGCCTTATCCAAACCATTGTAAAAGCTTAGATAAATTCTATCCTTTTCACTGATTTTCCAATTTACTTTAGCATTAAAATCTGCAAAATAATAACCAGCATCAAAACCTTGATTATTGAGAATAGGTCTGTAAATTAAATCCGAATAAGTTCTTCTACCAGAAAACATAAAGGAGACCTTATCTTTAATAATAGGACCTTCGAGAGCTAGTTTGGTAGCGATTAGACCAATGCCTCCTGATCCGTGAAACTCCTTCATATCACCTTCTTTCATATGGACCTCCAAAACTGAACTGAGCCTTCCTCCAAAATGAGCTGGGAAGCCACCTTTGGTAAGTTCTACATGTTTTATGGCATCAATATTAAAAACTGAGAAAAAGCCAAATAAATGAGAAACATTATAAACGGGAACCCCATCAAGTAATATTAAATTTTGATCTGGGTTTCCACCTCTAACAATATAGTTTACATTTCCTTCACTAGCGCTTTGGACACCTGCTAAAAACTGCACGGCTTTCAATACATCTACCTCCCCTATAAAGGCGGGCATATCTTTAATATCTGTGGCATTGAGCTTTACATTGCTCATTTTTGTGGCGGAAATATTGGCTTCTTCTGCTACAATGGTAATCTCATCTAAAAGCTCTTGTTCTACTTCCAATTGAATATTTTTAGTGGTATTGGATGTATGGCGAATGATTTGAATTTGAGGTTTATAACCTATAAGCCTGCTTACGACTAGCAAACTATCTGTAAACTCTGGAATACTCAAACTATAAAAACCAAAAGTATTAGAGCTTGTTCCATAGTTTGTTCCGGGGACATAAACATCTGCGCTAATTAACCTTTCTCCAGAATTTTTATCTTCTATATATCCACTCAAGGTTATGCCTTTATGAGGAGAGAGATTGAATTTTCTTTTGATTAGAATTTTATCGTTTTGAATAATATAATCAAATTGCTTTGGAGAGAATAAGAGCTCGAGAATTTCTTCAGCCTTTGGATTGGAATTATTTAAGTCCATCTTCTCTTTTAAAACCCCTTTCCCAGCAAAAGAAACTTTATAATCAGTAGTTTTTTCTAGGACATGAATTAAGGAATCTGCAGAATATTCTCCGGCTTGAATAGGGATAATTTGATTTAGGACCTCACTTTGCCCAAAGGAAAACATGGGGCACAAACAGAATAATAAGTATAATGGGTATTTGAGTAAAAAGGACAAACGCTGGGTTTATATTCAAATTAAAAACCAATTTCCAAATATTGAACGTGCAAGGTTCAAACAAAATTTTTGATTCTGGACAAAGCCCAAAATTGCAAAAAAAAAAGAGCCTTCTAAACAGAGGCTCCTTTTTTTTATGGGTTTCGAAATTTATTTCTTTTCTAAAGCCAAATATATGGAGTTAGAGGCACCGAAATTTCCTTTTTGATTAGACATATTACTGGAAATGGGCACAGGTTCTGAAAAAGGACCCGCCTCTGCATATTCTGAAATATCCAAATCCTTTTCAAATTCATATTGATCCGTAGAAAGGGCCGAAATTTTCAGGAATAAAGAATCTGTGCCAAGATTTGCTCCATTCCATTCTGAATAATTCAATTCAAAATCACGAATGGAACCATCAAATAATTCATCCCTAATATAGGCGCGGGTGGCAAAGGTTCCTTCCGTCTCATCTTCAAAGAATTCTGAATAACCTTGATAATTTTCAATGGTTAAGTCCTTTATAAAAAAGCTTTCATGTTCTTTAAATTGACCTCTCTTCAATTGGATTTTATAAATATCACCCAATCCCGATGGGTCAGAAATACTGCCTTTAATAGTGTAATTAGCACTTATATACTCTCCATTAGACACACTAGGTGTTTCTGGCATAATACAAGAACCTTCTACAGTTTCAAAATTAGCCTGACTCACCTTGATAGTATATTTACGGCCGGGAGTGCAGGAGTAGGAACTGGTATAAACAGGAACATTACTTCCAATAATACCCACGCCTCCAGGAGATAGAGTAAGGGAATCTACCAATACATCATTTTCAAAAAGTAATATCCTTGCTTTATCCGAAAAACTTGGGTTTCCAGATAAGGCGGCAGAGGATATGCTCACAGTGGCATAGATGCTATCTCCATCAATTATTTGAGAGCTTACTGCCAGCTGTGCTTTTTCTGTTGGCAGGTCAAAATCGATGGTCTTTTCACAAGCAAAAAGACTAAAAGCGGACAAGAATAAGATGAGATTTTTCATGTTTTTTAAATTTTTAGCTTTCATATTTAAAAGGAGAAGATGTAAGAAATTGAGGGTATGATAGGAAATAAGCTCACTTGCTTTACTACTGATTTGTTAGTACTAAAATCCTGATTTTGTACATAAAGGAAATAAGGGTTTTGTCGGTTATAAGCATTGTAAACGCTAATGTTGAAAGTGCGTTTCCCCCAAGAAGTTTCTTTGTGGAAGTTCATTCCTAAATCCAATCGATGGTATGCTGGCAAACGCTCGCCATTTCTTTCTGTATAGTGAGTAACTTGTTGAACATTATCGTCGTTTCCTATTACATTAAATTTTGAAATCGGGGCGGTAAAAGCTACGCCAGTTCCATATACCCAAGTTAGACCAATGTCAAACTTATCTGTGAATTTATGGCTCAAAACCACGCTTATATCATGGCGTCTATCATATTTATAAGCAAAGGTTTCCCCAAAATTTAGATTGTCGAATTGACGGTTGGTCCAGGCCAAAGTATAACCAATCCAGCCCGTGGTTTTACCCTTGTTCTTCCGAATTAAAAACTCGGCGCCATAAGCCTCACCTTTTCCATTTTTCTCAATATTATTTTCCCAACCAGAGCCAGAGATAAAGGAAGCTCCTTCTTTATATTCAATAAGGTTATCCATGGTTTTATAGTAGGCTTCTACACTTAACTCCCAGGTATTACCCTGAAAATTTCTCGTACTTCCCAAAGCCACTTGATGAGAATTGGAAGGAGCAACATTTGCGGTAGAACTTACCCATAAATCTGTAGGTAAACCAATACCACTATTGGAAAGAAGATGGATAAACTGTGTCATGGAAGCAAAAGATCCTTTTAGCGACCATTCATCATCAATTAAATAGCGTGCAGAAACTCTTGGTTGGATAGAAGTATAGGTTTGATCTTTTAAATTGTAAATAGAAAAATGTGCCCCGGCATTTATTCTCCATTTATTGTTAATTGTCCAATCATCTTCAATATATAAATAGGAATCGTGGCTAAGCGTATTTTCGCTGAGGTTCAATACAGAATCTACATTTACTCCATCTTCCTCGCCTTGAAATTGAAATACACCAGGTTTAAAAATATGGTGAGTATAAGAGGCTCCAAATTTTATATTGTGATCACTTACTGGTGAATATTCATAGTCTAACCTCAATCCATAATCTCTAATTCTACTAAAGTATTCTTGCTTTTCCAGATCAAAGCCATCTTGCTTGCTTTCACCACCAATGCTAAATTCGTATTGGCTATAGGTGGCGGTAAGGTTGCTAAATAATTTATCGTTGTATAAATGATTCCAACGGAGAGCCCCTGTATTATTTCCCCATTGTAATGCCGCTTCATCATATCCTCCGGAATAAGTGTCTTTATTGTAAAATTTGTCTATTCCTCCATAGTAACTCAAGAATAGTCTATCCTTTCTAGAGAAAATATGATTCACCTTTGCATTGAGATCTCCAAAAAAGTAACCCGCTTTGGTATCGGCTGGCAAAAAGGGCTGAGATAAAACATCAATATATGTTCTCCTTCCAGAAATAATATAAGAGGTTTTATCTTTCCATATAGGTCCCTCTAGGGTTAGTTTACTAGAAATAAGCCCTACAGATCCTTCCCCATGAAATTCCTTCATATTTCCTTCTTTCAAACTAATATCCAATACAGAACTTAGTCTTCCGCCATAGCGAGCTGGGAAACCTCCCTTTGTCAATTGAACATTTTTAATGGCATCCGCATTGAAAACCGAAAAGAAGCCAAATAAATGGGAGGCATTATAAACGGGAACTCCATCTAAAAGAATAAGGTTTTGATCTGGACTACCACCTCGTACATAAAAGCCGGTGGTACCTTCGCCGCCAGACTGAACTCCTGGTAATAGCTGAATAGTTTTGATAATATCCACTTCTCCTAAAAAGGCGGGTACACTTTTGATATCCTTAATGGATAAATTGATGCTACTCATTTGAGGGCTTCTCGACTGGATTTCATCAGCAGTAATTTCTACGGCATTTAGTTCTGTAGAGGCCTCTTGTAGTTCAATATCTAATTCCAGATTTTTGTCTAGAACAAGATTTTTAGAATAGGTTTGATAACCAATATAGCTCACCACTAATTCGGCCGTTTTATGGCCAATATTGAGAGAGTAAAATCCATAAGTATTGGTGGTGGTGCCGTAGGAGCTTCCAGGAACAAAGATGTTTACACCAATTAAACTTTCACCAGTGGAAGCATCGGTTATGTATCCACTTACAGTATTTTGAGCTAGGGCAAGGCCGCTAAAACAAAATAGGAATAATGCAAAGCTTAGTTTTTTCATTTTTAGTTTTTGAGGTTTTCGAGTTTTGATTTAATAGCAACTACCATTTTTAAAATGATATTCATTTTGGATTTTTTCAATTTTGAAATTCATTAGGATTTCAAATTCATTGAACACTTCTTCCAAACTGTTTTTATTGAATTGGCTTGTAATATTACAATTGGCAAGCTTTTCCTGGTCTTCAAGGATAAATTCCACCTGATAATAGGTGGATAATTGTTGAAGGGCATTTTCAAGATTTTCATTTTTAAAATTAAATACACCGCTATGCCAGGCCAGAAAATTGGGATCTTCAATTTCTCCTTGTTTCAATTTCCCTTTTTCAAGAATTCCCTCTTCTCCTTTTTCTAAATAAATAGCTTGTTCCTTAGAATTTCCCCAAAAGGCAACTTTTCCACTTGTTACGCTAACCATAGGTTTTTCTAGTTCAGAATTAAAGTTGAAGGAGGTTCCTAATACTTCAATATGTGCCCTCTCCGAATGAATGATAAAAGGCTTTTCGGGATTTGGCTCTACCTCAAAATAGGCTTCGCCTTTAAGTGCCATACTTCGATTAAACCAATTAAACGACCTACTTACTTTTAACTCACTGTGTGCATTAAGCTCCACCCGAGACCCATCTGCCAAATAAATGGTTTTTCTAAATTCTTGGGTTTTATAATTGGTGGAAGTAAAAAAGTATAGGGAGGCACTAAAAATTAATACAATGAAAACGGCAGCATATTTTAAAGCTTTTGAAGCAAAGAGGTTTATGAGCTTAGGTTTTTCCTTCGAAAAATGCCTGTTTTTAAATTTGTTCCATTCCTGGTCTATGTTTAATTCCGGAATTGGCTTTATTTCTTTGGAACAGGTCCATATTTTTTCGAGCTCTTCAAACTGACTTTGATGGGCAATATCCTCTTTCAGCCAAAGATCAAGCTTGGCTTTTTCTTCTTCATTTAAGGATCCGTCAAAGGATTTTAGAATAAGGATGTCTATGTTAAGTTCTGTGCTCAATTTTCTCTTTTTTTAGGATGGAATTCTCAAACTTAAGCTTTATTCAAAAGAATCTTAGCCCATCCATATGTAGGAAATATTTCCCACTCAAAATCAAGACAAATAATTAGGGGCTTACACGTATAAAAACTAAAAAATTATATCTATACTACTGATAGTCAGTAATAAAAAATTTCAAAAATGGGCTTTAAGGAAAAATATCTAGTAGGAATTCCAGAATAAATAGGCCTAGGGATTGTCTGAGAATTTTTAGCGCCTTGCTGATTTGTGTTTCCACTGTTCTTTTAGATAAACCTAGTTCTTCAGCAATTTCCTGATTGCTCTTATGCTCAAATCTACTGAGTTTAAATATGCGCTGGCATTGACTAGGAAGCTTGTTGATTAGGAAATTTATTTTTGCCTCCAATTCCATGGTTTCCATTTCGTCTTCTTGGTAGGAATTTTCCAGGCTATGTTTAATATCTTCTTCATGGCGAGCATGAATTTTGGCACTTTTCAGCTCATTTAAACTTCGATTGGCCACAGTTTGAAATAGGTAGGACTTAAGGGAACTGTGAATCTGTAGGCTTTCTCTCTTTTCAAATAAATGGGTGAATACTCCTTGTACTAAATCCTTAGAAAGATCCAGATCCTTCAAATATTTATTGGCAAAATAGCACAATGGCTGGAAGTATTCGTAAAAAAGCCTTTGATAGGATTCTTCTTCTCCTTTTTTAAGGCCTTCCAAAATATCGCTTGTTTTTTCCAAATCTTGGTTTAATGTCTCAAAATAATGGATAATTATTAGAAAATCCATAAGTTTTTATTCCCATTTTCATAATGTTGAGGGATGAAGCTTTGGGTTTTACTATTCCATAGCATTAAACTACTTTTGCAGCACTAAATTTTAGTCTATGGCAAAGGAAATTAGATATATCAGTTTAATGTCTGAACTTGGAGCAGGAACAAGAGGAGCAAGTTTGGGTTTCGATTCCCTAAGATTGGCAAGTTTTGATAAGGATGCTGATTTTTTTAATCGATACCCGATTATTAGGGTGCCCCATTATAATGAGCAATTATTCCGCGATTACAAGGATGAATATGCCATTAGACTAAGGTATATTTTCGAAACATTTAAGCAAACCACAGCGGCTATAGGTTCGGAATTAAGAGCGGGTAGGTTTCCTATTGTATTTTCTGGAGACCATAGTAATGCTGCAGGAACAATTATGGCAATTAAGGATGCGCTACCTAAAAAGAGATTAGGTGTAATATGGATAGATGCACATGCGGATTTACATTCACCTTATACGAGCCCTTCTGGAAATGTTCACGGTATGCCTTTGGCGATGTCTATTGCTGAAGATAATCAAGAGAAAAGGATAAACGACCCTATTGCTAGCACTGTAGATATCTGGAATACCATAAAAGGGGAAGAACCTAGGGTTTCGCCTGGAGATTTGTTTTTCGTAGCTGTAAGGGATACCGAAGCTCCCGAAGATCACCTAATGGAAAAATACTCCATGCCCAATATCACCACAGAAAAGCTAAGGGAAATAGGACCCAAAGCTGTTGCCGAAAAAGCACTCCAGCATTTAAAAGACTGCGATATTATATACATTTCTTTTGATGTGGATAGCATGGATCCAAGTATAAGCAGAGGAACGGGCACTCCGGTACCTGGTGGACTTAGCGAAGAAGAAGCAACAGTGTTGATGCAAGAATTGGTGAAAAGCCCCAAAATTTGCTGTTTGGAAACCACAGAGATAAACCCTTTGCTTTGTGATAAAGGAAATGCCATGGCGGAAGCAACATTTGATGTAATAAAGCCCGTAATTGAAGAAATTGAAAAGAACTAGTATTTAAAATATTCATGCTAGAAATAAAAGAAAAAATTGAAAAGGAAGCCCAATTGGCGCTTCATTCTCTTTACCAAATAGAAGTGTCATCTATTGAATTAGCACAAACTCGTAAAGAGTTTGAAGGTGACCTTACCATTGTGGTATTTCCATATTTGAGGAGCAGTAAGAAAGGTCCAGAACAAACCGCAAATGAGATAGGGGAATATCTTAAAGATAGATTGGAAGAAATTGAGGATTTCAATGTAGTTAAGGGATTTTTAAACCTCCTTATTGCCGATTCCTATTGGATGCAGCAATTAGAAATCTTGAATGGGAATAAAAACTTTGGCAAGGCTCCAAAGAATGATGATTGTACTTTGGTAGAATATTCTTCCCCTAATACCAATAAGCCGCTTCACCTTGGTCATATCCGGAATATTCTTTTAGGCTATTCTGTTTCTCAATTGTTAGAGTCTGCTGGCCATAGAGTTATAAAGGCACAGATTATTAATGATAGAGGTATTCATATTTGTAAAAGTATGATTGCTTGGCAAAAGTTTGGAAATGGCGAAACCCCGAGTTCCAGCGGTCTTAAAGGTGATAAACTGGTAGGGAAATACTATGTCGCGTTTGATAAAGCCTTTAAAAATGAGGTGGAAGGATTAATCAATTCTGGTTTTTCGGAAAAGGAGGCAGAGAATCAAGCTCCTATTATGATTGAAGCCAGGGAGATGTTGAAAAAATGGGAGGATAATGATGCTGAAGTAATGGCTCTTTGGAAAACCATGAATGAATGGGTTTACGAAGGTTTTGAATATACCTATGCCTCCATGGGTGTTGATTTTGACAAATATTATTATGAAAGTGATACCTATGTTTTAGGGAAGAAGATAGTTGAGGAAGGACTAAACAAAGGGATTTTTTATAAAAAGGAAGATGGTTCAGTTTGGATAGATTTATCCGAAGAAGGAATGGATCAAAAAATTCTATTGAGATCGGATGGAACTAGTGTTTATATGACACAAGATATCGGAACTGCCATCCAACGTTTTGTAGATTTTAAGGAAGAGGGCCTGAATGGTATGATTTATACCGTTGGTAATGAGCAGGATTACCATTTTAAAGTGCTTTTTATCATTTTGGAAAAGCTGGGCTATGATTGGGCGAAAAACCTTTATCATCTTTCCTATGGGATGGTGGATTTGCCTAGCGGTAAAATGAAATCTAGAGAAGGAACCGTTGTTGATGCCGATGACCTAATCCAAAAAATGATTGATGAAGCTCAATTAATTTCGGAGGAATTGGGCAAGACTGAAGGAATGGATGAGGAGGAGAAGATGAATCTTTATAGGATGGTAGGATTAGGAGCTTTAAAATATTATATCCTAAGGGTAGACCCTAAAAAGAGAATGCTCTTTAATCCCAAAGAATCCATAGATTTTAAAGGTGATACCGGTCCTTATATTCAGTTTAATCATGCTCGAATAAAATCCTTATTGAAAAAAGGTGAGGAGGGAAATTATGAGGGTGAATATTCAAAACTACATCCTAGTGAAAGGAGTATTCTTAAAAACTTGGTGCTTTACCCAGAGATGGTTCAATTGGCAGCTCAGGAACATAGCCCTTCTATTATAGCATCCTATATCTATGATTTAGTTAAGGCTTTTAGTGCTTTTTACCAGCAATTGCCCATACTTACAGATGAAAATTCTGGTGCTATAGCATTTCGTTTAAAATTATCGGCAAATGTGGCCAAAGTGATAAAATCAGGAATGAAGCTTTTAGGTATTGATGTGCCAGAAAAGATGTAGAAATTAAAAGAAAATGAGTTCAAGAAATAGGGGAGAAGCTTTATTTTTGGATTCCAAAAGTTTGAAAAATTATGTTTGAAAGTTTACAGGATAAGCTAGATAAAGCCCTACATGTATTAAAAGGGCATGGACAAATTTCGGAAGTTAATGTTGCAGAAACCGTTAAGGAAATTAGAAGGGCATTGGTGGATGCCGATGTTAGTTTTAAGATTGCCAAGCAATTTACCAATACGGTAAAGGAAAAAGCTCTTGGACAAAAAGTATTGAGCTCTTTACAGCCAGGTCAGTTAATGACCAAAATTGTCCATGATGAAATGGCCGAACTTATTGGTGGAGAAACTCAGGAACTCAATTTAAAGTCCTCTCCTTCAGTAATTTTAATGGCTGGACTTCAAGGATCAGGTAAAACTACTCATTCTGCTAAGCTTGCACTTTATTTAAAAAATAAAAAGACTAAAAAACCGCTTTTAGTAGCCTGTGATGTATATCGTCCGGCGGCGATAAATCAGTTGAAAGTTGTTGGGGAACAAATAGGTGTTGAGGTTTATGCCGAGGAAGGAAATCAAAACCCGGTATCAATTGCTGAAAATGCAATTGCACATGCTAAGGCAAATGGTTTTAATGTAGTAATTGTAGATACAGCAGGTCGTTTGGCTATTGATGAGGCTATGATGACCGAAATCAGAAATATTCATTCTGTTGTAAAGCCAGATGAAACTCTTTTTGTAGTGGATTCCATGACGGGTCAGGATGCAGTAAATACGGCCAAAGCCTTTAATGATGTATTGGATTATGAAGGGGTAATTCTTACCAAACTAGATGGGGATACCCGTGGTGGGGCTGCATTAACCATTAGGTCAATAGTAAATAAACCTATAAAGTTTATTGGTACTGGAGAGAAAATGGAAGCTTTGGATGTTTTCCACCCTAGCCGAATGGCAGATCGTATTTTGGGGATGGGAGATGTTGTATCCTTAGTAGAAAGAGCTCAAGAGCAATATGATGAGGTTGAAGCCCGCAGAGTTCAAAAGAAAATTGCTTCGAATAAATTCGATTTTGATGATTTCTTAGGTCAGATTAAGCAAATCAAAAAAATGGGTAATGTGAAGGACTTAATGGGGATGATCCCTGGGATGGGGAAAATGATGAAAGGTGTAGATATTGATGACGATGCTTTTAAAGGTGTTGAAGCCATTATTTATAGTATGACAGCCGAAGAAAGGGCAGACCCAAAGCTGATAAATGGTAGTAGGAGAAAGAGAATCGCAGATGGTTGTGGAAAGTCTATCCAAGATGTAAATCAATTGTTGAAGCAATTCAATGATATGAGCAAAATGATGAAAATGATGCAAGGAGGAGGCGCAAAAAAAATGGCGAACATGATGAAGGGCGCTAAAGGAATGCGTTGAAATAATTTATAAAAATTGGTATTATGATTTTATTAGATGGCAAAAAAACCTCCACTGAAATAAAGGCGGAGATTGCCGATGAGGTAAAAAAAATTGTGGAAAAAGGAGGAAAGAAACCACATTTAGCAGCCGTTTTGGTTGGGAATAATGGTGCCTCCATAACCTATGTGAATGCCAAAGTAAAAGATTGTGAAGAGGTAGGTTTTAGCTCTAGCTTAATAAAATTATCAGAAACCATTTCGGAAAAGGAATTGTTGGAAGAGGTTCATAAATTAAATACAAATCCTGAGATTGATGGCTTTATTGTTCAACTTCCGCTTCCCAAGCATATTGATGAGCAAAAAGTGATAATGGCCATCGACCCTACTAAAGATGTGGATGGGTTTCATCCTCAAAACCTAGGGAAAATGGCTCTGAACCTTCCCACATTTTTGCCCGCTACTCCTATGGGAATAATGGATTTACTGGATCGCTATAATATTGAAACAGGAGGAAAGCATTGTGTGGTAGTGGGAAGATCCCATATCGTAGGACTACCAGCCAGCATTCTAATGGGTAGAAATTCATACCCAGGAAATGCCACCGTAACGCTAACCCATAGCCGAACAAGTAATTTAAAAGAATTATTACAATCTGCTGATATCATAATTGCAGCATTGGGAAAACCAGATTTTATTTCTGGAGATATGGTTAAAGAAGGAGTGGTGATTATAGATGTTGGTACAACAAGGGTTGTGGATAAAACTAAAAAATCAGGCTATAAATTAAAAGGAGATATCCATTTCGAAAGTGTATCGAAAAAGGCTTCCTATATTACTCCAGTACCTGGTGGGGTTGGACCCATGACTAGAGTTAGTCTACTAAAGAACACTTTGATTACTGCGAGAACTAAATAGTTGATTTTTAGTTTTTTTATAATAGTGCTACTTAAGGAGCTCTTTTAGTTTGGCAATAATTATTTTTCTACGCTGGACAACTGTAAAGGGGTTGATATGGCATTCTATAATTTCATTTCGGGAGGGGTGGTTTAATATTTCATAACTCATTTCTTTAAGAAATTTTTTAACATCGTTTTCAGCATTTACAAAGTCTTGTGCAAGCTCCAGATTATTATCAATTATGTAAATTATATCCTCGAAATCGTGGCTTGTTCTTGGGTCATTTCCTCTATTTTTAAACGCCTCCCATTTTGTGGCTAAAAATATGCTTACTGGTAAAATTTTTATTTTGATCTTACCGATTTGAATTGGGTATGCCTTTTTGAAACCTGGTTTCAACCAGCTATTGGTAGGTCCTAGTGGAGTTTCTTCAAAAGGTATGAAATCTATTAGAATATCATCAAGAGAATAGCGATACATTACTTTTTCCGTAGGAACAGGAAAGATTTTCTTTTGGGCCAAATTTTCTCGCAGTTCATCCATTTGTGAGTAGGTACTGATTTGAACTGAAATATCAATATCTTTAGTAGGACGTGGCTGCTCTGCACCTTCATCTGTGGCATATAAACCTACCACAGCCCCACCAACATAAATCACCTGATCATTTATCTCTTGCAGGGACAATGCAACTTTTTCAACTACTTTTAAATTTATGATTTGATTCTTAAGCATTTTCAATCCTCTCCTTTAACATCTCAAAAGCCATGTTTTTCTCTCTCACCTTGCCAATTCTAATAGCATCTGTTAAAGCTATCAGTTCGTAGTATTTTGGATCGTTTAAACAGGCTTCTGGGGTATTGGGGTGTAGGGGTTCAATTGCCTGACCTCTAGAATTTCCTTTTCCATATGGCCACACGAATTTTACTTCACTCATAAATTCATTACTTAAGGGTAATGCGGAGATAGCGGTATTTATACCTCTTGTGATCATCCCCGGTTGTATCGGATAAACATGCCGTAGTCCGGATTTTAAGAAGTCTAGTAGAGCAAGTTTTTTAAGTTTTTTTTTATCGCTACTTATTAGGCCGCCAATAATTGACCGATTTATGCTTTCACTAATTTCACTAGCACTTATCTTAAGCTCCTGGGCTAAGTCCTTCATAAACCAAGTTTCTTTTCCCTTACTAGCAATTTTTAATAAAATCGCTATGTCATGAGGTCTCATGCCATTATGCTTTTTCATAATTTTTATTGGGTTGCAAGCAAATGTACAATATTAATTTGCAATTCGCGAATTGCAAATTAATATTGTTCTTTGAATTCAGCTGCCCACAGCAATGCTCAAGAATTCAAAAGGATTTGTAGGCAAAAAAGATTAATCAAATCAGCAAGAAAGTCCTTCTTTCAATCATTTAGGCAAACCACAGGACCTTTTTTGGAAGCGAAACGAATGAGGATAAGTAAATTTTTTTCATTTCATTTTTTAATAGAAACCTATAAAAACTCATTTGGACTCTGGAGTTTTAGCCATAATCTAAATGAAGCTAAAAATGGTGAATGTGGGATTTATTGATTTTGCTCGAGTTTGAAAACCTTAGGACTTAACCCTGTATTTTTTTTAAAAAATTTACTGAAATTGGTTACTTCATCAAAACCTAATTCAAAGGCAATTTCCTTAATGCTTAGCTTAGTAGTAATGATGTTCCGCTTGGATTCTAGCACTACGAAATTATCAATAAACACCCTTGCAGTAATTAAAGTAAACTTTTTTACAACATGATTTAAAAGCTTAGTGGATATCCCAAGCATTTTTGAATAGTCCTTTACATTTCGTGTTGTGGTAAATTGATGTTCAACAAGATTCTTGAATGTTTTAAATATTTCTAGATGCCCAAGGTTATGGCTTCCAAAATCTTTATTCTTTTTTCGTCTTTCCAATTGAAGAAGATAGATGTTAATTAAAGAGGCATTAATATTTTTTTGAGTAATAGTGTTTTCTTCCTCTAATTCCTGCTTTAATTGATTTATGAAGGATTCACTTAGCCGGTATTCATTTGAAATAGGAGAGGAGAGATAGTGATTGTATAAATGAGAAATAAGGTTAATCGAAGACTTTGAAAAATAATTGAGAACAAAATCTTCTGTAATAATGACTAGATACCCTTCGTAACTAGGATTTTTTTGAAAAGAGTGTACCTGATCTTTAGCAATTTTTAGAACTGTTCCTTTCTTTAATTCATAATCCTTTAAATCTATTTGATGTTTTCCAGTCCCTTTGCTTACCAGTAATAATGCAAAAAAGGAAATTCTATGTGGATTAGTAGGTTTATGATCTTGAATTTGAGGAAGTTTTGCAAATAATTCTGTGAGATTGATCAACTCAAAATCCCTTGTTTTATCGCCTTTTTGAAAGCTTATGTTCGGTATGTTTTTCAAATGGTTATTTACTTTTTGTTTAAAACTGGTAAAGCTTTTATCATGATTTCGGAAAGGATAGCAATATCAAAGCAGGCAGCAAGGGGTATTATTTGTTCAACATTATTTTCATAGTTTCAAATTTATAATTCGAATCAATAACTCTTATGATGTATATCCCATTTGGCAAATCATATAATTCTAAAGAAATATTATTACCACTATGATTCTCCTTTGAAACTAGCAAACCATTGCTGTCAAAAATTTGGACTTCATAATTATCGTCAATTTCAAGGTTGAAATTTAAATTTCCTTTTGAAGGATTAGGATAAAAAGAACTAAGGATTTTTGATTTTTCAAATACTTTGGGTTCATGTGACCCTCCCAATTGGTCTTTTTGAGTTGAGGAAACAACTATAGGATAAAAATTCATAATTATTTTGTCATTGGTGGCTTGAGCAATTACCTCAGATATTGAATATTCACTCAAAGGTTTTTCCAATGGTGGAGCATCACCGATTAAAACTATCATTCTTTTATTTTCTGATTTCCAGAAGTTCTCCTTTAAACTTTGAAAGAAACCATCATAAACCGATTCTGGGTCATCACCCCCCCATGTCATTTCAATATCATTAATAAACGTATTTGCTGACTCTAAATTAGTTTCAAAGTTTCTATACGTGTACCACTCTTCAAAGTCTGAATTTTTGTCTCCATAAAGGGCAATAGCAGTTCTTATATTCTCATATTTTTTTATAGAATTAATTATGTCACTTAAGCCTCTCTGAACATTGGCAATATCATCTTCCATGCTTCCAGTTTTGTCTATCAGGAAAAGGATATCTGAATTATGAGTTGAATGTTTTTCAATGATATATTTAATTTCATTTGCAATTAAGTCTGAATTGACTAAAAGTATTAGTTCCCCTTTGGTTTTTTTTGCTAATTCAAAAAACTTATTGGTTGTATTTGAGTCAATGACTTCTTTGTCGAATAATGGCGGAAGGTAAATATGGACCTTATTGATGGAATCGAAAATCGCCATAATTGAATCATTATTCCTCTTTTGAATCTCGAAAATTTCTTTCTCCGTTAATTTTCTTTCTTTATCAATATTACATGAAGAAAAAAATAATGTCAGAAATAGGATGGGTATTAATCTAAGCTTGATTTGGATTTGCATTTTTCCTGTTATTTCCTTGTTTTATAAAATTGCCCATTATTTCTTTTGCATATTGTTGAAGGACTTATTTTTTGAGTAAAAATTCAATAGGGATGTGGATTCTTTTTGCCCAGGATTTCTCACTATGATCTTCTCCTGGGAAATATTCTGTCTTCCAATTATTGGAGTCAAATCTCTTCTCCTCCACGATTTCATCCACTTTCTTTTGAATATCTGGGTATAAGCTATCCAGGCTTTGATCGCCTGTATCAAAATATATTTTATGGTTTTTTGGATTTGGTAAATTCTGTTCTAAGTAGTTTAAGAAGGATTGAGGTATTGGATTATTATCAATTCTAAAAGTTCCTGGCCAATGGGTAGAGAGACAAGCTGCCCCTCCAAAAATATCGGGATACTCACATAGGGCATATATAGATATTAGTCCTCCCATGCTGCTTCCAGCAATAAAAGTATTTTCCATATCGGAATGCACAGAAAATTGTTTTTCTATATAGGGTTTTAATTCTTCAACAATAAATCTTAAATAATTATCAGATTGAGCTTGAAACCTATTCTTTATTCCTACATGTGAATTTTTCAATTGAAAGGATAGGCTATCCTTCTCCTTTTCAGAAAGGGATTCAAAGGGTTTTTGAGGAAAGTAATCAGCATGTCTTGTGCTTCCTCCATTCCATATTCCCACTATTATAAACTGTTTAATGGAATCTGATGTAAGTAATTCTGTAGCTACTTCATCAAGCTTCCATTCTTGTTTGTTCCAGGTACTTGTGGCATCATATAACATTTGCCCATCGTGCATATATAAAACAGCATATTTCTTTTGGGCTTTATATGATTTTGGTAACCATACATCAATGTTTCTTGCGGTAATGTATTTGGATTGAAAACTGTCTATCCTTTCAATTTTACCATCACTAACCTTGGGCAGCGGGTTTTGCGCTTTTAAGATAGACGCTAAGACTATCAAAATGAGAATACTGATTTTTATCTTCATAAACTCCTTGTTTCATCCATAAAGAACCGTAATTTTTTTAGATAAGCCGAGTAGGGCTAAGATGGGGATTTTGAACATTAAAAGCCAAAGAGAAAAAAACTACTAGGGGATTTAGTAATTGCGTCCTGCCTTCCCAATAAAGCTTAAAATGAATATTTGCTAAAACTGCTTTCTGCCCTATGTACTACTTACTATACTTTTCCGATTCTAATTTAATGATTTTAAAGGGCTTATGTTTTTTCCTGAAAAAACCAATCACCTCATTTTCTTCAGGTTTGTCTATTGAATACTCTATTAAAATTTCGTCGCCAATGCTTTGAATTCCCTGCCTTTTTCCAGCTTTGAATTGATCGGTATAAATACTATCCTCCACTTCAAATTCATAAGTTACAAATTGCAATTGATATCCTCTTATCTTACGGGTCCACTCAACATTTACCACAGTCCCTTTGGTTTTCTCAGTCTTGCTAAAATCGAATAATGTCGGTAATTCAGTGTACTTAATCCCCAAATAGAAAATTAATCCAATAAAGAATATGGTAATTATGTAAGTGATGGTTTTCCTTGACATTGAATAGATTAAATTGATTTTTCCACTTTTTCAAAAGGTCCTTTAAGTCCCTTTGCTAATCTTAAAGATAGCCACTAGTAATGGCTAGAACTACTAATTTTTTGATTTTATAGTCCAAGGATTTAAACCCCTTTAAAAGTCTACGATTTATTTTAGATTGTTCCTCAAATAATACCTGATTAGAACTAAAAGAAACCATGCTAAATCTAGCTTTCACAGTTTCAAATTCCTTAAAGTGCCTCATTTTATAAAAAAAATAGGCTAGGAATCAATGATTTGCCTGTTCAATAAATTGGATATTCAATTTCTCGCTTATAGCCTATAAATCCTTTTGTGCCTTCTGTTTTTCCTTTTTAACAATTACAAAACACAAAACAGCTGAAGTCAGTGTAAATAAAGTTCCTAGTACCAATTCCGCCATACTTTTTGAAAATAGATTGCCTAAAGTATTTAAAGCGAATAAGCCGGTAAAAATCCAGATCATAAAATTGATTACTTTATTTTTTATTCCCTTCGCAAGTTGCCTGTATTTTATATACAAGACCGTTAAGATGAATACATTCAGCAGTATTGAGAAGGTTTCAAAAATTATCATTTCCTCAACAGACTTGAGCCTTCCTGCCCAAACTTTGTCATAGGGAATCTGCTCTGTTAGAATCAAAAAGTGAAAGATCAGAACTATTCCAAGGATAAAAAACATGATGATTAAAGCTGTTTTCTTTTTCATTTTTAGAATAAAGTGTGATGGTTAATTTAAATCCTTTCCGAAAAAAGGGCTAGGCTCCAGTTTGTCAGTCCAATACTAAGTCTATTTCCCATTAAGTTACTAATCATTTTTTATCGGGGCTCATAAAAATCATCAATACTCTTTCTCCACAATTCCTTATCAAATGCAATTTCAGGCTGTTTGCTTAACAAAAGATTACAAGGATAATTAAGTTCTGAAATTTGAGAATTAATAAATCTTTTTTAGTCATTCACCCTTTTTATGATAGTTCGGCTCTCCTCCATGTTTGTTAAGTTACATCCTTTGCACAAGTTAAAGATTGGACCTTAGACTAAATTTGTTTCTAAGCTTGTTGATGATTCTTTATTTCAAAATTGGCGAGTAGTTTTAGGCTAGGCACACTTTCCGCAAGGGCATTGCTTTTAAGGCTTATTAGCCTTCGTTTTTGTTTCCTTTTTTATAGTATTCGGTGTATTGAAGTTCTCCTTTATCATTATAGAAATACCATAACCCCGATTTTCTACCTTTTTTATCGTAGCACCCTCTGGCCTTAACTTCTCCATTCCAGTAGTAGGACTTATAGATTCCACAGGGTAAATCTCCTTTTTCGAATAGCCCCTCAAATAGTAGAACGCTGTCTTTCGAGTACTCTTTGTAATAGTGAACGGCTTTCCTGTTATCAAGAAGCGCATTATACTTTTGTTTATAATCGAGATATTCTAATGCAGATAGCTTAGCTCCATTGACCGTGTATTCTGTTTGCCCTTCATTTTCTATAATTAGCACTTTGCTGTTTCCTCCTACTTGTCCCTGATAGAAAGTTACCCTACTGTATTTACCCATGTATTGGCTTGTGTCATTTTTAGGAGCTTGAGTTTCGGTTTTAATCAGTTTGTTATCTTTAAAATATTGAATTTTTAAGGGTTCTGTTTTGGAATTTCTGAAACTTCGTTCAGTTAATTCTCCTTTTCTGTTTTGTCTAATTCTTTCATACTTTCCATTTGAACTTATATCTTGAAAATCAATGCTACCGTTTTTTCTTCCTGATAGGTAGTATGAAGAATCTTTTCTACTATCATGGTAGCTAAACCATTTGGGCTTGCCATTCTTGAAATACCAATAGCTATTTGTGTAGGAAAATATGTCGCGGCCTCTCAATTTAAGTTCTTTAGACTTTAAATTGCCATTAGAATAATAAGAATGTTTGATTAGCGTATCTGCCGAATAATTGGTTAAACTTGTTCTTAAGCCGGCCTTAGAAAACCAAATAAAGGTTCCTTTTCGAACATCAGAAGTAATGTTTTCATATTCTCCAACCATTTGAATTTTTCCAGAATTGTAAAAATCATAGACTTTACCAACAGATTCACCTCTGTCATATTCAATGAGACGATAATACTTGCTTTTTTCTTTTGGGCAATCTTTCCAATTCTTATCCAGAAATTCAATCCATAAGCCCTCTTTAAATCCATTTATAAGAATGTTAGTGACAATCAAGCTGTCGTTTTGATAGAATCGTTCTTGCCAATCAATAGCGGTGTCTATTTGAGCATTACTCTTGTAGCTAAGGATAATTATTAATGAAAAGAGATAGGTTTTCATGAATGAAGGCTAACAAGCCAATATATGCACCAGTAAATATATTCGTCTTATAGGTTTCCAACAAATCTAAAGGATTTATAATCATTTAAAACTCACAAAAAAAGGGCAATTAATGCTCCGATCGAATGTCTTAATTTTTTAAGGATTAGTTTGAGTCAGACTTTTGAGGAAGCATCCAATAATTCCTAAGAGGATTATTCTAAGCAAATTTTGAAAAGCCCTTTTTATTCCCTCAAAATTTTGATTATTAACTATAAACTTATGGAGTTAAAAACATTTAAATCCAAGGGAGTTCCAACAAATTAATATCCTTTCCCGTAAAATTCAGAAATATCAAAATAATAGTAAATTTCTTCTCCATTTGATTTTTTATACTTGAGAATGTCATATGCTATCTTTTTTTCAAAAACCAAAGATTGACTTAGAAATTGGCAGTCAGGACAAACTTTTCGAACATAGGCATATTCAGAAGAAATACTTTTTGCAATAATGGCTTTCTCAAATGAACTCCCATCCCTTTGAACATTTCCAATATTTTTTGTTGAGGAACAAGATGCTATAATTATTAAGCAAATTAGTAAGCCAAATTTTTTTAATCCTTTCATACTGTTTCTGTTTTGATTTTTTAGTTTAATGTTTTAAGTAGACTGTCAATCTCTAAATGTATTTGCTCGATTTCTTGGGGGTATTTTTAATTTTTAAAAACGAAGTCACCCCTCAAAAGGTATTTATTCAGGTTTACTAATTTCAATATCGTTTAAGATCATAGTAATATCAATCAGCATTTGGTTTAGGTACTTTCCATCATTATCATTAGAAACAATAATCAAAAATTTGTTTGGACTAAGTTGCATTAGAAATTTAACTTCAACTCCTCCCAGGGATCCATTATGTCCAACAAATTTATAGCCTTTTCTAGGCTCATTAATTACAAATCCATAACCTCTTCCATGTATTTCACTTTTGGATTCGACTTTGTTGGTGAATGCATTTTTTGTCTCCTCTTCGCTTAAAATAAGATTGTCTCGTAATGCTTTACTCCATTTATGTAAATCATTTACAGTTGAAATTATGCCAATATCTCCTCTTGTATAAATTGGAATATCCCAATTTAAACCATCTTCATTTTCTCCATACAAATAGTTGGTATCTAAGAAATTATTATTTCCTAAAAAGGAGGTATTATTCATATTTAATTTGGAGAATATATTATCCTTTATGAAATCTTCGTACCTCGTGTTTGTGATCTCTTCAATGATTAGCGCAAGAATAACATATCCAGCATTGCTATATCTATATTTTGAACCGGATTTAAAAAGCAATGAGTCCTTTTGCATTAAAGTTTCTATTACATCATAATTATATAGGGTATCTGTCTCAGAAGGATAGTGATTTAAATAATCTGGTATTCCAGATGTATGTGAAAGCAATTGATGTATAGTTATGCCTTTTAAATAGTTGGGAAAACTTTTAAAAAATAGGGCTAGAGAATCAGAATACTCTAGTTCCTCCTGTTCTTTGAGCATCATGATGGCCACCGCTGTAAATGTTTTTGTGACAGAGCAAATATGAAATCGAGAATTTAAATTAATCGTCCTTTTGGATTCATAATCCACGTATCCAAGGGCTTTTTCAAAGAATAAACTATCATCAATATAGGCCTGAACTATTCCCCTAAAATCTTGTTCCTCAAAATATGAAATAAGCTGCCTTTGAATTTTATCTTCATGCTTCTCATTTTTGCAAGCGATAAATGAAAACATTATAAACAATAGCTTTAATATCAGATTTGGTTTCATTTTATTGACCTTATGGTTTTAATATACGCGGGTGGTTTTTTTTTGGGCCACAGGTTGGGGGTGTATAGTGAAAGTTGTGATGTTTGAAGTTAAAAGTGTGATGTTTGAAGTGAAAAGTGAAAAGTGAAAAGTTAAAAGTGTGAAGTGTGAAGTGTGATGTTTGTGGTGAAATGTTTGAGGTGAAAAGTTCGGGGTTCAAAGGATTTTTTTTATCCCGCTTTAATCGAATTGAGGTTTTTGTCATGGGTAGTGTCCTTCAGGGTTTTTTGTTTAATTTTTATTGGCTTCATTATTTTTTCTTTTTTCACATCACTAATTTCCATCATAGCACAAATGGTGTAATGCTCTCATTGCGTCTATGCATTGATTCCCCAAATGGTGGTTAAAACCAAATAAATGAATTTGGATAATTATTAATAGTGGGGTGGTGCATCAGTTATTGTCCTTGGTATTTGAAATGTTTCTTTTTTTCAAATAGGGTATAAGTCCGACTATTAATGTAAGCTCCCCCAAAATTAGTACGGTTTAAAAATAGAATTTCTA